>Ga0081540_1002057_pt1 | contig 16782 bp, 15 predicted proteins | sample TabmetS2T1R1_FD_71024 | JGI IMG/M metagenome (GOLD analysis project Ga0081540, IMG submission 71024) | Tabebuia heterophylla rhizosphere microbial communities from the University of Puerto Rico - S2T1R1 | ecosystem: Host-associated > Plants > Roots > Rhizosphere ... | reverse complement strand
TGTCCCGGCCATGACGATTCATTTTGGTCTCATTCCGCGCTAAAGCGTACACGAGCGCGTATGTTTCATGTGCTCGAGCGTTCGCGGAACGATGACGCAATCGTGGTGGCCGCCATTGCTCGGCCAGATGCCGACCAGCTCGTCGGTCTCGGCATCGATGAAAGCAATCCCGCTCGATAGCCGTTGGAAGCCGCTGAACACGCCGACCACGTATTTGCCGTCATACGTCACCGCCAGCGTTTGCATGTCCGGCCCGATGCCCTGGATCTCCTTCTTGATTTTCCAAGTCTTGGTGTCGACGACCATGATGCCGCTCGCGGCAGGGGAGGGGTGCAGGATCGAGAGGTAGAGCTTCGAGCCGTCCATGGAGAAGACCATGTGGAACGGGTTTGGGTATTTGCCAATCCACAGCGGGTCCTCGATATGCGCGATCTTCTTCCAGTTGCGCGGGTCGGGGTCGCTGGAATCGAAAACCGAGCAGTTGTTCTCGCGCAGATTGTTCATCATGCAAAGGAATCGTCCGTCAGGCGAGAAGCCGATCTCGTGGCCGGGCGAGAAGATTTTGTCGAACGTCACCTCCCAGTGATCGTTATCGATCTTCTTGACCGGGTATTGGTTGGGCGCGTCCTTGTTGAATTGCAGGAACGTGACCGGCTCGAAGTTCTTCTCGGCGTCGAGGATCACCTGGCCGCCGCACAATCGCACGATGGTGGAGGCCCAGCGGCCGCTCGGATGCCAGATCGTGCCGTCGGCGCCGCACAGGCCGAAAACGTCGTCGCCGGGAAGCGTGCCTTCCTCGACGAACAGCTCGCCCATGGGCACCATCTCCCATTCGATCTTCTGGCCCTTGGTGCCGCGGTAATCGTATTTGCCGGTCGCCGGGTCGGGATAGATCTTGGAAATCTTGAGCACGCCGCCCTTCTGCCAGGCCTCGGAGAGGTTGCGCACGTTGGGCACCCAGTCGTATTTGAGCGCCGCGATGACGCGGGATGTGCGTCGATCGAAACACGCCGCGATGTCTTTCTGTCCGTCGGTGACGAAATAGCGCTCCGCGGTCCTGGGGTCGATGTTCACGTGCACGCCGAGACCGAGGCCGGTCGTTTCCGCGACGTTCTCGATCACCTCCATTTGCGAGCCGTCGTAGCGCACGCGATAGATATTGAAGCCTTCGTCGGGAGTCTCCACGCGGGTGGGAATGCCGTAGATCAGGGAATTCTTCCCGCCTTGCGTGCTGTTGATCCACTCGAAGCCTTTGGCGGGATCCGCGCTCGGAAACGCGCAGAGGTGATGCGAGATCGGATTGTAGTCGCCGTAATTCCAGTATGAGATCCAGGCGAGCGCCCTGCCGGTGTTGAGGTTCACGGCGTAGGTGCCGCCGCTCATCTTGGTCGGCATCAGGAGAACCCAGTCGCCGAAACGTCGACCGCCGACGTCGGCCTGAGGATTGACCAATTCGCGATCAATCGGATGGCGCTGCGGCTCGGTATAGGTTGCGCCGGCGTGCTTCGCACCGTGATCGGGTATGCCCTGACCGGTGAGCACCGGATAACCGAGCGTGACCGCCTCGCCGACCACCGCGGTGCCGGCGGCCCACGTGAGCAGACTTCTGCGATTGAGTTTCCTGGCGGGCTGCTGCGGCGCGGACGCCGCGGGCGGGGCCGGGGCCTGTGGCTCCTGATCGCGCGCCGCTTTTCTGCGCAGATAGTCGGAAAAATCCTGGTTGTCCTGTTGCGTCACCTCGGCCTGGCGCTTGAGGTAAATCTGTTCGGCGGTGAGCGGGACTTTGCTCTCTCCCTCCAGCTCGACTTTCATTTCCGGCAGATCGACCGGCTCTTTGAACCTCGGCTTGCGCCCATCGGACATGACCCAGCTCCTCCTTCCCGTGTTGGCTCATTCGGATTGCACAATAATGTCGCGCGGCGATCAAGGTCGCTGCGGTGATCGACGCGTTGATTGTGAAAACTGCTCAGTGCGGCGGCATGGGAATCCATACCGGCGGCTTGCCCGAGAAACGCATCCGCTTCAACACCACGTCGTCGGCGACGTCGAACGGTTTCAGATAAACGTAATAGTTGTCCTTGCGCTCGAATACGTCACCGTTCGGCGCGCTGCTCGGACTGACCAGCATCGAGCCGGAAAACCGCACGTGCATGTAATTGGGGAGGAGCTGCGCGAAATCGCGCACGCGGGCGTCGAAGCGGAAATGGTAGGTCTGTTTACCCGCGATTTTCGTGACACCCGTTGCGCCGTCGTCCGCCGGCGTCATCGGCACTTCCTGCCATAGGCTTGCGACCTGAACATAGGCGCGCATCTCCGGGCCCATAACGTAGATCGGCTCGCCTCCCACGTTCTGCAGATAGGTCGTCAGCTCGTAGCGTCCCTCGCCGAGGTCAGTGACGGACTGGACGTCTCCGCGCAGGCTGTTGAGCGCGAGGTGCTGCAACGCCGCGACACGGGCCGCGCGCTCGCGCAGGCGCATCGTCTGATATTTGTCGACTCCGAAATCGACGGCGAGGATGGCGGCGAAGATCGCGGCAGCCGCGGGCAGGAAGATTTTCACCCCGCGCCACAGGTTCTCGCCCAGCCGAATCGGCACCCGCGCCTGCGGTGCGGCTCGCGCACCATCGAGCCTCGCGGGAACGGCGGATGGTCGCGGGGCGGCTTCAGGCCGCGGCAGTTCGCGCGCGGCCAGCGTGCCTTGACGCATCTCGAAGCTGCGCTCGGCGCGCTTGGCGAGCTCGAGGTCGTGGGTGACGAGCACGAAGCCGAACGACTCCGTCCGCTGCAAATGTTCGAGCAGATCGATGATGTCGCTTTCGGTGTCCTCGTCGAGGTCGCTCGTCGGCTCGTCGGCGAGCAACAGCGGCGGCGCATTGATGAGCGCGCGCGCGACCGCAACCCGCCGCTGCTCGCCTCCGGACAGGGTGCCGGGATAGGCATCCATGCGATCCGCCAAGCCGACACGAGCAAGCAGGTCGCGCGCGCGCGTACGCGTCCTCCACCGCCATCGTGCGGCCGAGCAGCGCCGGAACAGCGACGTTGTCCGCGGCGGTCAAGTTCGATAACAGGCTCGGGAATTGGAAGACGAAACCGATTTGGCGCGCGCGAAACGTCGCGCGCTGCACTTCCGACAGCGCCCACACATCGGTGCCGTCGAGCAAAATCCTGCCCTCGGTCGGCTTGGTCAAGGCGCCGAGCATGGCCATCAAGGTGGACTTGCCCGAGCCGGAGCGGCCGACGATCGAGATGAACTCGCCGCGACGAAGCTCGAGACTGACGTCACGAACGGCCGCATAGCCGGGAGCAGCGCCGTACCGCTTGGTCAGCGATTGCGCCGACAGCGTCATCGCGCTTCCGTTTGAATGAGCGCATAAGGCGCCATGCGCCGCACCCGCCAGGCGGGCAGAAACGCCCCGAGGAAACCGAGGGTGACGGAAAAAACGATTGCCAAGGCGGCGGCCGCTTCCAGCACCGCCGCCGGCGGCCATGAGAACGGCACCCCGGCGAGCGCGAAGTAGAAGCCGAGCGAGCGCGCAAACGTGAGCAGCACGGCGGCGCCGAAGCCGAGGCCGGCAATCCCGCCCAGCCCGGTGATCACGGCGGCTTCTGCGAGAACAATCGTCATCACTTGATTGGGCTTTGCGCCCATGGCCCGCAACAGCCCGATCTCGCGATGACGTTCCTGGACGATCGCCGAGAACAACAGCGAAAGCAGGATCAGGAGCGCGGTGAGCTCCAACGCGGTGAATGCCGCCATGCCGATGAGAAGCGTGCTCAGTGCCTGACGCGAGGAGGTGAGCACGCCGTTGCCCTCGACGATCTTCACCTCGGGAAGTTTAGCAAGCCCGAACTTGACGTCATCCAGCTTGGCCGCGGGCGACAGTTGCAGCAGGAACGCCGACACACGGTCGAGCTCGAGGTCTCCGGAGCAGACGTCGGCATGCCGCATGCCGGTCAGGGGCGGCGTTTCGCCGGCGTTTGCCGGCGCTGCCGGTTTGGATCGTGCCTCCGACCGCCGGCAGAAAGAGACGACGTCGGCGAGCGCCGCGAAGCTGACAAAGTAGGAGTCGTCGAAGGGACCCACGCCGGTCTTGGCGAGCCGGCCGGAGACGCGCATCGGCATGCCGCAGACGCTCAACGTATCGCCGAGGACGCTGGGCAGCGCGCCGCCGGCGATCAGGCCTTCGACCGGTGCGGCCGCGCGCGTCTCGAGCCAACTCAGCACCGAGAAGTCTTGCGCCGGGTCGAACGCGATCAGGTTGACGTTTTGCCCCTCGACCAGCGAGGGGACGATGCGCTGCGGCGCCACTCTGGCAATGCCGGGAACCTCGGCGATCCGCTGCGCCAGATCCGCGGGGAACGTCGCGTCGGTGGGCTGGATGGTGAGCAGGCTTGCGGTGATGTTCACCAGCGTGCCGCGAGGGACCACGAGGAGATCGGCGCCCATGCGCGAGAAGCTTTGCGTCATGCCTTGCCACAGCGCCCAGCCGGCGACGAAGCTCGCAAAGGCGATGCCGACCCCGAGCATCACGGCGGCACCGAGAAACATCGCGCGCAGCCGGCGGCGACCGACGTTCTGTGCCGCCAAACGGATCAGCAGCCAACGATCGTGTCGCGACATCCCGCTTTCCTCGGCGAATGGACGCTATTCTCCGAGGAGAACGTCTCTGGCTTCGTTGATCTTCATGCTCAGATAGGGCGTGCCGCCGAGTTGCGGATCCGTTAGCTCCCCGAGGCGGCGGTAGGCGTCGCGGATCTCCTGCGCGCTGGCGCTCGGCGCAAGCCCCAGCACGTTGAGCGCCTCCTCCTGCGACATGCGAAGCCGCCCGTTGCCGCCGCCTTTCGCCGCCGGCCCGCTGAGGCGGGCCTCGGCCGGCCTATGCTCGAGCTGCGCTGCCGCTTGCTCCAGATAGGCGCGCAACACCGCAATGGACTGACGTACCAGCTCCGGATCGGTCGTCCCCTGCGGCCTCGAGAAGCCAAAATCCTGCGCCGGAGGAGCGAAGTCGCTCCGCGCGACGTTGAACGGTCCGAACAGCACGCGCCAGCGTGGCGCGGCCTGCACGAACACCGGCAGCATAAAGGCGGCGAGCATCATCGCCGACGTCCAGCGGCCGGTGGCGAGGAGCCACGCCAATAGGCCCAGCGCGAGCGCCGCAAGTGCGACGAGCGCCCACCGTCCCGAATTGATGAGCGCGCGCGGATCGGCGTTGAGGATCCAGCCGCCCATCTTGACCGCGGACACGAACAAAGACAGGGCAAGCGTGGCGTAAGCCACGACCGTCAAATCCATGACACGTCATCCTCTCGGATCATCAAGCCGATTCTCGTCGTCGCTTAGGTTGCGCGCGACGAGCCAAAAGTTGGTCCGCTGCCGGAGAAGCACGCGCTCGATTCACTCCTTGACCGCTCCCGTCATCGCCGAGACGTAGTGCTCGACGAAGAAAGCGTAGAGGACCACCAACGGCAGCGAGCCGACCAGCGCTCCGGCCATTAGCGAGCCCCAGCGATAGATGTCGCCGTCCACGAACTCGTTGACGATCGCCACCGGCACGGTCTTGTGTTCGGTCGAGGAAATGAAGGTGAGCGCGTAGATGAACTCGTTCCAACACAGCGTGAAGCAGAAGATGAAGGCCGAAATCAGTCCCGGCACCGCCAGCGGCAGGACGATCTTGGTCAGAATCTGGTATCGGCTCGCGCCGTCGATCAGCGCGCATTCCTCGAGTTCGAACGGGATGGTCTTGAAATAGCCCATCAGCAGCCAAGTCGAGAACGGGATCAGAATCGTCGGATAGGTGAGGATCAACGCGAAGGGGGTATCGAACAGCCCGTACTGGAACACCACGGTCGAGAGCGGAATGAACAGGATCGAGGGAGGAATCAGATAGGCGAGGAAGATCGCGCCCCCGACCCACTGCGCGCCCTTGTAGCGCAGCCGCACGATCGCGTAGGCGGCGAGCACGCTGGCGACGATCGAGAGGATGGTCGCGGTGATCGCGACCAGCATGGTGTTCATTAGCCACAGCGGGTAATGCGTTCCGAACAGCAGCTTGTCGATATGCTTGAGCGTCGGGGTCCAAGTCCAGAACGGATTGAAGCGATCGAGATTGAGCAATTGCTCGTCCGGTTTGATCGCGGTGAGCGCCATCCAATAGAACGGGAACAGCAGCACCAAGAGGATCAGCGAGAGGGGCAGATAAAGCGTCACCAGCCGCCGCGGCAGCGTCTGCAGATAGCTCATGCCCTCGGTGTGGTCGGCGGTGACGCCGGAGAGCACCGCTTTCGGGCTTGCGACCTTGGACGCGAGCACGTCAGTCATTGCTCTCTCCCTGCTGCCATTTTCTGCGCTGCAGCCCGAACCACGAGATCAGGATGGCGGCGAGCAGGAACGGAATCATCGCGGTGGCAATGGCGGCGCCCTCTCCGAGGTAGCCGCCGCCGATGGCGCGCTGATAACCCAGCGTGGCCATCAGATGGGTGGCATTGGCGGGGCCGCCGCGCGTGAGCACCCAAATGAGCTGGAAATCGGTGAAAGTGAACAGCACCGAGAACGTCATCACTACCGCGATGATGGGAGTGAGCAGCGGATAAGTGACGTAGCGAAACCTCTGCCAGGGCGTCGCCCCGTCGATGGTGGCGGCCTCGTAGAGCGAGGGCGATACCGTCTGCAGGCCGGCGAGCAGCGTGATCGCGACGAACGGTACGCCGCGCCAGATGTTGGCGAAAATCACTGACCAGCGCGCGTTCCAGGTATCACCGAGAAAATCGATATTAGTCGCGATCAGCCCGAGCTTGCGTAGCGACCAGGACACGATCGAGAACTGACTGTCGAAGATCCACCAGAAGGCGATCGCCGAGAGCACCGTCGGCACGATGAACGGAATCAACACCACGGCGCGGATCATCGCCTTGAACGGCATGTTGTGGTTGAGCAGCAGCGCGAGATAGAGGCCGATCGCGAATTTGAACACACTGGCAACCGCGGTGTAGAGGAGCGTATTGAACACCGACAGCCAGAACACCGGATCGTCCCACAGCCATTCGTAGTTCTCGAGACCGACGAACTCTCCGCCGCGGCCGATACGAGCGTCGGTGAACGAGAGCCAGACGCCGAGCACGAGGGGATAGGCGAGAAACAGCAATAGGAACGCCGCCGCCGGCAGCATGAACCAGAGCGCGAGCCAGTTGCGGTTGACCTTCAGCCGATTCCATGCGCCGACGTCGGCTATCGACCGCGGGGAGATCGCGTGCTTGAGGGCAAGATCGGCCATCAATTACCCATCGATGGTTTCAATCGTTGGCGCGATGAGCAAGCCTGTGCACACCTGATTGGCGATCGCCGTTCCCTTTGATCTGCTACTGAGCACCGATCACGATTTCTCACCGCTCTCATCGGTACAGCCGCATCGCCTGGCGCTCGGCGATTTTGATCGCCCCCTTGGGATCCTCGCGCCCGGTGCAGACATTGGCGAACATGTCAAGAATGATGAAATCGGCAAGTGCCGCTGCCGCCTTCTCGCCCACCGAGCCGAGGCCGCCGGCCGTCAGCGTGCGCTTGGCCGCCTCGCCGAAGATCGTGTTCTTGGGATCGGACGTCCAGACCGGGTTTTTGTCGTAGGCATTGAGGGGATGGGTCAGATACCCGACCGATGCCTCCAACCACTTGTTGTATTGATCCGCTTCCAGCAGGTAGGCCATCAGCGCCTTACAAGCCTGCGGATATTTCGTGTAGCCCATCGCCAGCATGGGGAAACAGACGTGGAATTCGGTCGGCTTGCCGACCGGTCCGACCGGCCACAATGCGTGATCCATGTCCTCGGCGATCTCCTTCTTGCTGGGGTCGACCTTGGCCGCGGCGTAGATCGAGATGCCGTTGTTGGTCCACGAAATTTCGCCGGCAAGAAACGCCTTGTTGTTGAAGGCATCGTTCCACGCCGCCACGCCTGGAATCATATTCTCGTAGAGCTGCTTGGCGTATTCGAGTGCTTTCACGGTTTCCGGCGAGTTGAGGATCACCTTGTCGTTCTTGTCGACGAGATTGCCGCCGTGCGCCCACAGGCACCAATATACCCAGGCATTGCCGTCGCCGGTGGCGTGGCCGAGCGCCATGCCGCCCGGCGTGTTGTTGCGCTTGGTCGCCTTGGCGTATTCCAGGAACTCGTCCGTCGTCGCCGGAAACTTCGACAAGCCCGCCTTCCTCAATGCAGAAACACGGTAATTCATCATGTTGCCGTTGAAGCAGAGGGGGATGTCGATCCACTTGTTTCCGCTCTTGCCGTAAGCCACCGCGCTCTGCACCCAACCGCCGTACTTCTTGCCGAAATAATCGGCGACGTCGGTCACGTCGACGCACTTCTGCGGGAACAGATGCGGCAGGGAGTACAGACCCCAGAACAGATCCGGCCCGGCGTTGGTGTTCGCCGCCACCGAGGCCTTGGGCGGGATGTCCTCGAAGGATTCGCGCGTGACAGTGACCTTGACGCCCGTCGCCTTGGTGAAGGCGTCGAGCAGCGCCATGAATTCATTGTCCTCGGATTGCACGAAATATTTCCAGCGCAGCAGCGCCAGTTGCGCGCCCTTCTCGGGTTTCCACGGGGCGGCTTGCGCCCAAGCGCTCGCCCATTCGAGCAGAGGCGGGCCGGCGAGCGCGCCGGTTACGGCAAAGGTGCCTTGCAGCAGGGTTCGCCGGTTCAACATAGTCATGATGGTTCCTCTTTCATCAGGCGGTGAGACGTTCTCCGCTCGGCGCGACGAACAGATGCGCTGCGCGCGGATCGGCGTTGAGCCGGATCTTATCGCCCGGCTTGAAATCGTGGCGTTCGCGGAAGACGGCGACGATCTCCTCGCCGCCGAACTTGGCGGCGATCTGCAGTTCTGAGCCGGTGGGCTCGACCACGAGCACCTCGGCTTCGGCGCCGTGGTCGGAAATGACGAAGTGTTCCGGTCTGATGCCGTAGATCACGTGCCGTCCGTCGCTGCCGGGCGGCGCCGTCAGCAGCGGCAAGCGCATGCCGCTGGCGCCTTCGAATTCCAGCCGGCCGTTGGCGCGGATCGTGCCGTTGAGGAAATTCATTGCCGGCGAGCCGATGAAGCCGGCGACGAAAAGGTTCTGCGGCCGGTCATAGAGCTCGAGCGGCGCGCCGACCTGCTCAACTAGGCCGTCATGCATGACCACGATGCGGTCGGCGAGCGTCATCGCTTCGATCTGGTCGTGGGTGACATAGATGGTCGTGGTCTTCAGGCGCTGGTGCAATTCCTTGATCTCGGTGCGCATGGCCACGCGAAGCTTGGCGTCGAGATTCGATAGCGGCTCGTCGAACAGGAAAACCTGCGGATCACGCACGATTGCCCGGCCCATGGCGACGCGCTGACGCTGCCCGCCGGAGAGCTGGCGCGGATAGCGGTTGAGCAGCGATCGAAGGCCGAGAATGTCAGCCGCCCCGTTCACACGCTGCTCGATCTCGCCCTTTGCCGCGCCGCGCAGCATGAGCGAGAAGCCCATATTGGCGGCCACGGTCATGTGCGGATAGAGCGCGTAGTTCTGGAAAACCATGGCGATGTCGCGCTCTTTCGGCGGCACGCGATTGACGAGCCGCTCGCCAATGTGGATCTCGCCCGAGGTGATGTTTTCCAGCCCCGCGATCATGCGCAACAGCGTCGACTTGCCGCAGCCCGACGGCCCTACCAGCACGACGAATTCACCGTCGCCGATGAGCACGTCGACGCCGTGGATCACCTCCGTGGCTCCAAAGGCCTTCCTGACGTCGCGGATGGCGACCGACGCCATGGGTGTCCTCCCGTGGGCCCTTGCGGGCTTCCCCGCCCGCGGGCTCTTTGCCTTCGCTCTGCGCCGCACTGGGTAGGGCGCGCCAGCCCCGCAATTGGACGGGATTATAGGCGCAATTTCAATTCCCCGTTTGGGGGAGGGCTGTAGTCCAGATGAGTGAAGCGAAGTCGCTCATCGTCAATTTCCCGCCCCGAAGCTCGACCAATGCCATGGCGCATCCTGCGCGAAACGCTCAGCCCGGCGCAATTCGGCGATGGCGGTAACGCGTTCCGCCCCGTGCCTAACCGCGCGGTGCGCTCCTGTTGGGAAAGAGGAAGCCCCAAAAAAGACGCGGATGGCCGCAACATGCGCGCATCGGGCGCAGCGTGATTCAATTTGATCGCGACACGCAGCCGTCCAGGGGAGTGCAATCCATGGCGAAGGTCGTCTTCACCCCCAACATTCAGCGCCACGTCGCACTGCCGCAAGCAGAAGCCTCCGGCCGCACCGTGCGCGACGTTCTCGAGGCGGTGTTTACGGATTATCCCGAGGCGCGCGGCTATGTGCTCGATGACCAATCAGCACTGCGCAAGCACATGACCATCTTCGTCGATGGCCGGATCATCCACGACCGGACGCGATTGACGGATGCGGTGAGCGAGTCCAGCACCGTCTACGTCTTTCAGGCCCTGTCAGGAGGTTGACGATGAGTGAAACGCTTCTCGTTTCGACACGCAAAGGTCTGTTCACGGTCGCGCGCAAACCGAAGCAGTGGGAGATCACGGGGGTCGATTTCCTGGGCGACAATGTCACCATCGCGTTGACCGACGGCCGCGACGGCGCCCGTTACGCGGCGCTCGATCATGGCCACTTCGGCGTCAAGCTTCACCGCTCGACGGGAAACGGTTGGGAGGAGATCGCCGTGCCCGCCTATCCGCCCAAACCTGAGGGTTACGAAGAGCACGACATGTGGGGCCGGCCGATCAATTGGAGCACGACCCGCGTGTGGGCGCTCGAGGCGGGCGGCGCGGACGAGCCCGGCGTCATCTGGTGCGGAACGCTGCCGGGCGGCCTGTTCCGGTCAAACGATCGTGGGCAGAGCTGGGAGATGATCCGCTCGCTCTGGGATCACCCCAAGCGCAAGCAGTGGATGGGGGGCGGTGCCGACCTGCCCGGCATTCATTCGGTCTGCGTCGATCGGCGCAATTCCAAGCGCGTGTGGATTGGGGTCTCGACCGGCGGCATCTGGTTCACCGAGGATGGCGGCGTAAGCTGGAGCCTGCGCGGCGAAGGCATGCGCGCCGAATACGCCCCGCCCGAGCAGACTCACGATCCCATCGCCCAGGACGTCCATTGTCTTGCGCAATGCCGCACGGCGCCGCAGCGCATGTGGGTGCAGCACCACAACGGTATTTTCGTCTCCTCCGACGAGGGCAAGAACTTTACCGAGATCACCGGCGTCGAGCCCTCGACGTTCGGCTTTCCCGTCGTCGTGCATCCGCGCGAGCCGGATACGGCGTGGTTCGTCCCCGAAATCAAGGATGAGAAGCGCATCCCGCGCGAGGGCAAGCTGGTCGTGACGCGTACGCGCGACGGCGGCAAGAGTTTCGACGTCCTCACCAAGGGCCTGCCGCAATCGCACGCGTATGACATCGTTTATCGCCATGCGTTGACGCTCGATGAGCGGGGCGAGCGGCTCGCCTTCGGCTCGACGACGGGCGGTCTCTGGGTCAGCGAGGACCAGGGCGACAGCTGGGCATGCGTGACCCACACGCTGCCTCCGGTGTACGCGGTGCAGTTCGCCTGACCAGCACGGTTGCGCTGCGCCGAAGCCGCGGCCTCGGCACCGCCCGACTTGCCGAAGCCCGGCGAAGGCCACGACGATCCGTCGGCGACCTACAATTGGATCAAGAGGACGTGGCCGACGCGCGCGATTTGACGATCAACGCGAGCGGCGAAATCGGTCTGCTCCACGTGCGGCGAAGGCCGCTATGGCGGCGGCCTCGCTCGCGCAGGCGGCTCAGATCGCCGGAGTCCACATCGCCGGCACCAGACGATAGCCCGAGCCGGACTTCTCGACATAGCCGCGCCCGGGGAACGGGAAGTGATATCCCTGGATGAGCATCTTGTCGGCGATCGCCATGTCGTAAACCTTGCGGCGGGTCTGTTCCGCCAGCGGCCCGTCGGTGTCGAACACCAGCTTCCACTCGGGATGATTGAGAAACAGGCTGACCGCGCCGGCGGTGACGTCGGATTGGACCAGGACTTGATCGGAACCGGAGGCGATGCGGTGCGATGCGTGTCCGGGCGTGTGGCCCGGCGTCGCGACCGCCGTGATGCCCGGCACCAATTCCTTCCCCGGCTCATAGCGCGTCGCCTTGTTGTCGAGCGCGGTGAACACGCGCTTGACGTTGGCGAACTGGCCCTTGATCGGCTCAGGGAAGCGCGCTGCGTTTGCGTCGTCCAGCCAGAACGCCCATTCGCCCGCCGGCACCAGCACTTCCGCGTTCGGAAAGGCCAATTTGTTGTCAGCGCCGAGCAGGCCGTTGATGTGGTCGCCATGCATGTGGGAGATGATCACCGCGTCCACGGCTTTGGGATCGATGCCGGCCGCGGCGAGGTTGGTGTGGAATTGGCCAGCTGCGCCCTTGCTCTGTTGATAGGTGCCCAGACCGAGGCCGGTGTCGATGACGACGAGCTTCGAGCCGGTGTTGACCACAACCGGGGTGTAGGCGTGCGTGACCTTGTCGGCAGGCAGATGGTTTGCGACGAGCGCGGCATTGACCTCGCTCTTCGGCGCGTTGCCGACATAGACGTCCGATAGCGGACTGGTGGTGGCGCCGTCGGTCACGACGGTGACCTCGAAGCTGCCCACCTTATAGCGATACCAGCCCGGGTTCTGCTTGTCGGCGAGCGGCGCTGCCGCCTGCGCCGGGCGGGCGGCAAGGGGCACCAGCGTGGCCATACCGGCGGCTCCTGCGAGTAGATTTCGTCGTGTCGGATTGCGCATGGGCTCCTCCCTCATCTCGCCGGCTTGCGGCGCCTTGGCCTCCTTGACGTGACCATAACCCCCTCCCGCCCGCAATATTCCGCCGGACGAAGGGCTTGCTGGAGCATCCTGCCTTGGCGTCGATCGGCGGAACAATGCCGAGCCGGAGGCTGGCGCGGGCGTCTTGCGCCGCGGCGGTTTGCCCCGCCGGTCATGATCGACTTGACCGGCCATCAATCCCTTCGCAAAGAGTGCCGACCCAGCTTGACGGAGCCGCGGATCAAAGGGGGTCTTCGCTCTCGAGCTCCGCGGCATCTCCGGCCCGCGGGTGACCGGAACGAGGTATCAAGGTTGGCGACATTCCCCAGTCCTTTCCAGCGGTGGACGAAACTACGCGCTGGGATCGATGCCGAGCTCGTCGCCGCGGCCGCCTTGCTGAGCGCAGTCTTGGTCTTGGGGCTTGCAACCGCTGTCGACTACGGGTTCACCGTCGACGAGTTCAACACCGACGATTACGGGCCCAAGGCAGTCGCCTGGTACACGAGCGGATTTGTCGACCGCTCGCATTTCGAGACTGTGGAATTTTCGCTTTGGTACTATGGGCCGTGGTTTCAGATGCTCACGGCGTACGTCCAATCGTTCGATTTTGCCGATCGGATCACGGTGCGACACGCCATGACTTTCCTGGTCGGACTCGCCGGCATTGCCGCGCTGCTGCCGCTCGGGCGCCTGGCGGCCGGCCGCTGGGTCGGCCTTGCCGCTATCACGCTTTGCCTGATGACCGGATATGTCTACGGCAGCCTGTTCTTCACCCCGATCGACGTGCCTTTCCTCGCGGTGATGACGTGGGCCACGCTCGCGATAGTGGTAATGACCCGGCAAGTGCTGCCGTCGTGGGGCGCGACGATCGCCGCTGGTCTGTTGAGCGGGCTCGCTATTTCCACTCGCACCGGCGGCATCATCACCCAGGTCTATCTGCTCGCCGCGCTCCTCCTATGCGCCGCGGAAGTCTTTGCCAGGGAGGGCCGGCTCGCGCCCCGATACCTCCTCGGCCTCGCCGCGCGCTACGGCGCCGCCGTCGCGCTTGCTTGGGTCGTCGCCTTTGCACTCTGGCCGTGGCTGCAGATCGGCAATCCGCTGGTACAGTTCAAGATCGCGCTCGTCCATTTCGCCACCATCTCGACGTCGTTCGAATTTGTCCATTGGGGCGAGCACATATCGACCGGCGCCTTGCCGCGATCCTATATCCCGGCGCAGCTTCTGGTCCGGTTGCCGGAAGCCTTTCTCGTCCTGCTTGCGGTTGCCTGCCTTCACGCCGTTGTCGCCGCTGCGAGGCTCGTGCGCGAGGCCGTTGCCAAGTCGCGCGCCGAGCGCGGTGCGGGACTGCGGGCCGCGACACTGATGCTCGCGCGCGAGCGCGCCATGCTGACGGTCGCTCTCGCCGTGGTCCTGCCGGTCGGATTTCTCATCCTGCAGCGCGCGACCATGTACGACGGCGTGCGTCACGTGCTGTTCGTCATTCCTATGCTTGCGGTGGTGGCCGGCCTCGGCTGGCGGACGCTGCTGCCGCTCCTTAAGCGCGTGCCCATCGTGTCCGCCGTCGCCGTCGGGGCCTATGTCGGCGGCGTGGTTGCCACGCTTGCGGCGCTGCATCCGCTCGAATACGTGGCGATGAACGCGCTCGTCGGCGGAACGCGCGGCGCCTACGACAAGTTCGAACTCGACTACTGGTCGGCGGCAGCCACCGAGGCCTTGCGGCGCCTCGAGCAGCGGGTCGACTACGATGCGTCCATTCGGACAGCCGAGAGCCCGCCGCACATCCTGATTTGCATCGGCACCCGCGAGGAGCGGGCGCAGATGCTGCTGCGCCGGCCGTGGATCGTGGAAACCGACCCGGACCAGGCCGATTTCATCATTGCGACCCAGCGATCACGCTGTGCCGAGAACAAGCCCGTGGTGTTGATCGACGAGGTCAGGCGCGTGGATCGGACGTTCGCCTGGACCTATGCGCGGCGGCCGGATTAAGCCGGGGTTGAATTAGCTCAACCACTCTTGCGTCATGGCGGGTTGCCGGGGATATCGTTTGCCCCGCCATCAGGACGTGGATGGATCGGCATCAACCGCCGCTGCTCCGAATGCTGAAGATGCATCTCTCTGCTCGACTTGCACGCGAGCAGGCCGAGCGTCGGCGAGCGCGATTTTGCGCGCCAGCGCGGTGATCAATTCCATTTGCGTGCGCAGCTTCAAATGCAGATTGAGGAGAACGATCAAGCTCAGACACACCCAGATGTAAAGGATGAGGTCGACTCCGCGGCCGATGCCGACCGCCTCCGCGAGCTGGGTGCTGTGCTCGGGCATCCAGACGAAATAGAGCCCGGCCGATGCGACCAACAGCGTCAGCACGGCGACCGCGGGGGATCGCGCGTATTCGCTCCAGGCGTAGATGACAATCCCGGCCAACAGAATCGAGAAGATGAATTGCGCGATCATCGATAGAGCCTGCGAGCGAACAAATCGAGCAGAATGAGGATGGCGTCGCCGATGCTCTGGCCCTTGGCGAGCGAATAGGCGGTGTATTCGATGGTGACCGGCCGCTCGACGTAGCGCAGTCCGCTGGCGGCGATTTGACTGAGCCATTCCGACGCGTGCGCCATCCGGTTCTGCCGCAGCCTGATGGCGGCGGCGCCCCGACGGGTCATGGCGCGCAGCCCGTTGTGGGTGTCGGTCACCTGCAGACCCGTGGTCAAGCGCGTGAACGTGGTGGCCTCGCGCAGCAGCGCCCGGCCGCTGCCGTTGTTGCGCCGGCCCTCCACCACGTGCAGGCGGTGGACGAACGGCACACCGGGAAGATGCTTGCGGACGATGTCCTCGTCGGCGGGTTCCCAGGTCACATAGACCGCGCCGATCGGGTCCTCGCCCTCCCAGGAGGTGAGCACGACGCCCTGGCGTTTCAGGCGGTGACGGTAGAAAGCGGTCCGCTCGGGACCGAGGACACGCTCCAGATAGAGCATGTCCTCGGCGGACGCCGGCCGGATCTCCACATGGCAATGGTGCCGGGGAAAGGTGAAGTCGTGTCAGGTCCGCGTTATGCGCGGATCACCACGACGGCCATTACGACCACGGCGGCGACGAGCAGGGTAGCCGTGCCAAGGGCTGCGATGGCGATGCGGAGCAGTTGTACGGCATTGGCGAAAGCCTCGCCGACCTGCCCGAAGAGCTTGACGGCCGCGATCATCACGAGCCCGATGACGACAGCGGCGAAGGGAAGGGTGCCCAGGCCCGGATCCGGCCCAAACGAGTCCTTGGCCAGATTGGACAGAGCGGTTACCGTGGACATGACGGACTCCTCGCTTCAGACCCGCAGGAGCTTGCCGTTGCAGACACCCTCGGTTGCCGCCGAGGGTGTCTTTTCTTCTTTGGAGCGTCTGTCACAGCCAAAGTGACCCTGCTACGCTTCTCTGCGGCTTCACCTCCTCTCGTTAAGATTCAGTAACGTCGCTTGTTCTTCAGCCTAAACTTCAGCATAGAGCTGAATCAAGATGTTATCGTGCCGTAGACAGCACCGACCGGCGTGAATGTGGCATTCATTTGCCGTCTTTCGCGCTGACAGGCCAACTTCAGCGGTTCGCTGAAGTTGACTGAAGGAGAAGGCGCATGGTTGGCGACAGCGACCCGGCGGAGGTGCTCGCGATGCGTCTGCGCGATCTCCGGCTGAACGCTTGGCCAACCCCGGTGAAGCAACCGCAGCTTGCCAAGGCGCTCGGCGTCAGCGTCCCGCTCGTCTCCTCATGGGAGAGTCGCGTCGGCCCGAAGCCGCCACCGGCCGAACGGCTGGCCTCCTACGCACGCTTCTTCGCTACACGGCGCTCGCTCGTCAACGGCCGGGCCACGCTGCACGACGACCTGTCGCCCGACGAGGAACTGCACCGGCAGCAGTTGGAAGAGGAACTGCTCGGCCTCCGGGCGGCCGCCGTCGGCCGGGCCAGTGCGCCGCGGATCCCCAGCCAGCTCTCCAACTTCCCACCGG
>Ga0081540_1002056_pt1 | contig 16782 bp, 13 predicted proteins | sample TabmetS2T1R1_FD_71024 | JGI IMG/M metagenome (GOLD analysis project Ga0081540, IMG submission 71024) | Tabebuia heterophylla rhizosphere microbial communities from the University of Puerto Rico - S2T1R1 | ecosystem: Host-associated > Plants > Roots > Rhizosphere ... | reverse complement strand
AGGATCGATCAACCTTAGTCCCGGCAGTTTCGATTCGCGGCGCGAATTAGCCATCGAAACAGGCTCAAAGCGTGTTTTGAAGCGTCTTGTCAAAATATCGCGCAGGGACTGGAAGAATTCCCGTAAGTTAGATTTGTCTGACGAAGGTATTCGGGCAGACCTAGTCAAGCATGGGAACGAGGGCGCCGCTGCCCTCGTCATATGACTTTGTCGCACGGCCGCAACTGCGGTATCGCTCAAGACAGGCGAGCACATTTGTTGCGCTCCGAAAGTAAGACGACGTCGATAGGGCCCCGGGGCGACACTGCGCGGCGAAATTTAAAGCGCTGGCTGCAATCAGAAGCAAGGCTTGGACGTGACTGCAGGCTGTGAATGCTTTGTACTCTCAGTAAGCTTTGCTCGGGGTCTGCTTGGTTCCGCCGATTCTGCATAGTCTCCCGGCAAAAGTTCAGCTCGAATGTGGGGAAGCTTCACAACTTGTCGTTTGATACGCGGTAGAGGGGCAATATCTCGATGTCTATGTATCGTCTCGCCATTTTGACATTTCTGTGCGTGCTATCCGTTGCGACATGGCTTGGGTCGCCTGCGATTGCGCAGACCGGCCAGGGAGGTACGGCTGGCATGCTGAGCTGCCAGCTTTCGCCATCGATCGGGCTTCTTATCGGCTCCCGGCAGCGCATGTCGTGCCGTTACGTTCCGAACGGCGGCGGCCCGCCGGATTACTACACTGGTGTCATGAGCAATATTGGGCTCGACATTGGAATCACCGCCGGGGGGGCTTTGGCTTGGGGAGTTATTGCGCCCGGTTCCGGTCCGGCCCGTGGCGCCCTTGCTGGTACCTATGTAGGCGCATCCGGTTCGATAGGTGTCGGTGTGGGAGTGGGCGCCAACGTCCTGGTGGGCGGATCGAACCGCACGATATCCCTCCAGCCGCTTTCAGTGGAAGGATCGGTCGGGATCAACCTCTCCCTTGGCGTTTCGGGTCTGACCCTGACATGGGTGCCGCGATAACAGCCGTTTGACCTCTCCAAAGTTGAACCACGGTCGCCAAAGGGCCGCTCTCAGTCACCAAAGGATCGCCGATGAAAATCCGGAAACAATTTCTGGCCAAGATGGCTTTCTCGCTGCTTATTGGCTGCGCTTCTGGCCAACTTGCATCCGCTCAGTCTAACGTGACCAAGACCTTCGTCGATCGGCTGATCGACCAGGTCGCGAAACTTGAAAAGTCTTGCGCGAAGGAGATCAAGAAGTATTGCTCTACGGTCACGCCAGGCGAAGGCCGCATGATCTACTGCATGCAAGCGCATGAGGACAAGATAAGCGCGGGATGCTCGTACGAAGTCCAGGAAGTCGCGCTGTCGCTCCAGGCCTCAAACGAGGCGCTGAAAGAGGCGGTGAATGCCTGCCGCGCCGACATCGTCGCCAAGTGCGGAACGGTCCAGCCGGGAAAAGGCCGGATAGCAGCGTGTCTGGTCGCGGAAAAGGCAAGCGTGTCGAAAGATTGCGCGAACGCGATCGAAAACGTCGAGAAAGTCAAAACCCAGTAAGATCAGTGAGCCAGCTTGCCATCCGTGTTGCGTTTGCCGTCGCCAAATCTCCGCGCCCCTGCGGGCAGTTCAGCTCGAACCCACGATTTTGCTAAACTTTCGAGGTTGACCGGCCTGACCTTGATCAAGCCGTGGCGCAGAGCGTCGATATCGGCGATCAGGAGAAGCAAAAACGATCCGATGAGTGGAAGGACAAATACCAGTCCACCGCCTTGTCTACCCGTTTCGCGATTCGAATGAGAAGATTTTTTTCAATCATTTTTCATGCTGACCACAGTCCAGTTGTTCTTTTTTGTCTCGGCAAAGAGCGCAGGACTATAACTTCAACGAAATAAGCCCACCGCCAAAGGAGTGCAGACCGCGCTCAAGGCAACGGTCGTTGATTTAGATCAAGAACCGGTGGCTAATGCCACCGTAAGCGGTAGTGGATTGATAGTTTCGCCGTTTAGGCGAGCGCTTGTGAGCTTGTATTCGGTGCGTACGGGAATATTCCGATGCCGTGGAGTTCGATTTCCAGATTTACTGATCCGGAGTCCTGCCAGCAGGCTATCCAGGGCGCCGCCGGCCTTGAAATTTTCCCCACAGCCCGTGGAAAGTTCAGTACGGAAATCACCAAAGTCCGTTTTGATCAGCTTTGGATGCAGCGATTTCATTCTTCGCTGCCACAGGTAATTACCTGTGCTCATCCAGCTGACCGGCAGGCAATTTCATTTCTTACGGAGTGGGAGTCGCCGAAGCTGTTTTACTGCGGTCGCGAACTTCGTCCTGGCAATATCGTCGTCAGCCGTCAGGACCTGATGCACAAGCGCTTCGACGCCGACCTTCGGAAAGGTGCGATGTCCCTACCGAAGGAAACGCTGCGGTCAGCCTTCAGCACGGTGATTGGCCATGACTTTCCGGACGGGAGCGACATGCGTATCGCTTGTCCTGATCCTAACTCAATGTCGCAGTTATTGAAATTGCACAGCGTTGTCGGGCAGCTCGCGCGAGACACACCCGATATTCTGGAATTGCCCGAAGTGGGCCGGGCACTTGAACAACATCTGATTCATTTCATGGTGCGATGCCTCGCGAGCGAGACCATCGCGATATCGACCGGCAGCTCCCGTCATGACGCAACAATGATCAAGTTCGAGGAGCTGTTGGAAGCAAATCCCGACCGACCACTCTATCTGACGGAGATATGTTCTGCCATCGGCGTCGCGGAGCGAACACTGCGAGCTTCCTGCGAGGAGCACCTCGGCATGGGTCCAATTCGCTATCTCACCGTACGAAGAATGCATCTTGTTCGGCGAGCGCTGGTGCGTGCCGAGCCCGCTGCAACGACTGTCACCCGCGTCGTCACAGATCACGGCTTCTGGGAGCTTGGCCGCTTTTCCGTCGCGTATCGCACATTATTCGGAGAGTCTCCTTCCCAGACCTTGCGCCGAGCACCAAAAGACGCGGCAATTGCTAGGGATCGTCCGTCATCGCTAGTTGCGGCCGAGTGACGACCTTTCATTCTGCCCCGACTCGCTATCGCGGCTATCAGAACAAGCGATCATTTAAAACGAGCGGTAAGGCTCCCTGCCGGCTGGAGAAGCTGCCGCGGCGATCGAAGAACGCTATCCCCGAGCCGTCATTCTTGCCGATACTGCATAGCTAGTTTGAGGATTGCAAATATCCTCGCTAGAGTGACGGCATTAGGTCAGTCGGCCACGACGTCGCTCACATTCCGTTGCAAAAGGCGATCGGCCGGGCAAAGCCGAAATCCCTCGCTGATTGTGATCGGTGCTCGCGGCGCCGGCCTGCAGGGAAGACAACCCGTGCTTACGGGCGTCTCCCCTGCGCGATCGTGTTCGCCGATCGCCCTGTGTGGGCGGGCGCATGTCGAACTGCAAATCGTGGTGACACTGCGGTTATCTACAAATTCCGAAGGTGCATAGTCGCGAGCCGCCCATTGTCGGAAGATTTGGTTCGACACGAGGCAAGCGCCGGCCGATGGTGCAACGCGGCACAAGCACATTCTCAGATCCCAGCGCCTATGCTGCGGCGTTCGGCGACGCGCGGGTTTTGCTAACCATATCCAGTGGCGGAGATTTTTCGGCGCGATTCGTAGAGCTCCGTCTGCGATACTCGGATGTGTACCGCTGCAGCGAAGCGCTCTCGCGCATCGCCTTCATCTGTCTTCCCCCGGATAGAATATCCGTAACATTTCCGTGTGGAAGGACATCGCTCGTTAGCAATGGGTTCAGCCTGGCGCCCCGGGAAATAGCGCTGCATGGCCCTGGCGAACGGATCCACCAGTTGGGCAAGAATATTTGCGAATGGGGCCTTATCTCGTTTGAGCCCGACCAGCTGCTTAGCTGCGCCAGGGCTCTTACCGGTAGAACGCTGAACGTCGGAAACGGCAGCAAGCGAGTCCATCCTTCCCGGGCGGACGCGATGCGATTCCACCATGTCCTCACTCAGGCCTGCCAGCTCGCAGGGGCACGTCATGATCTGGTCGAACGGCCAGAGGTGGCGCGAGCCTTGGATCAGGAACTGCTCCACGCGGTGATCAACTGCCTGTTTTCGCAGGAGGACGCGGAAGGGTCACGGAAAGCACATCGGCACGCCGCGATCATGGCTCGCCTTGAAGCTGCATTGGAGAGCCGAATTGCTACAAAGTTAAGTATCCCTGACCTTTGTACCGAGATAGGAGTGCCCGAACGCAGTCTCCGTGCGTGTTGCACCGACTTTCTCGGGATCGGACCCGGAAAATATCTGCTGCTCAGGCGTCTGAACCTGGCCCGCCTTGCCCTGCAAAAGGCGCACTCCTCTACCTCCAGCGTGGCCGAGATTGCGCGATCCCTTCAATTCTCCGAGCTCGGACGCTTTGCCGAGAGCTACCGCTCGGCATTCGGTGAGTTGCCCTCGGTCACGCTCCAACGCAGCTCCCAAACGTCGCCCCGATTTGCCGAACCTGCATAGCGTAGCGATCTCGCTTCCCGCATTTTCCCGCACCTTGAAGCGGGCGAAGGCTGCGGCCCCACATCGGCAGCCCAAACTTTGCCAGGAGAGCACTATGAGCCTGTTGAGAAAATTCTCAGGCGCTCTTGCCGCGTTGTGCGTCACGACAATGCTGTCAAGCCCACCAGCGATTGCCCAACAAGGACAAAAGCCCAACATCCTCTTCATCATGGCCGATGACATCGGCTGGATGCAGGTGCAGGCCTACGCAGACGGCATGGGTGTCGGCGAGACCCCCAACATCGACCGCATCGGCCAAGAAGGTGCTAGGTTCGTGGACTATGTCGCGATGCAAAGCTGCACGTCCGGACGCAATGCCTTCTTCACCGGCATGTATCCGCTGCGCACCGGCATGATCCCGCCGCAGCTTCCTGGCAGCCCGACCTATCTGAAACCGGGCACCCCAGCGATTGCGCAGTTTCTGCTCGATCTCGGCTACAATACTGGCGAGTTCGGCAAGAACCATTTGGGTGACCACACCGACGCCCTGCCGACAGCGCACGGTTTCCAAGAGTACTGGGGATACTTGTACCACCTCGACGCGATGCAGGGGGTAAGCTTCCCCGACATCAACAGTTCGCCGACTCAACAGAGCGTCGCGCCGCCCTGCAAGAATACTCCGGTCCCCGGGCTCTCGGATCCTCCGGGTGCCGTCGATCCCAAGACGACGCTTTGCCTGATGCCGCCGCGCCCGATCATTGCCTGTAAATCGTCCGACGGCTCGAGCAAGAATCAAACTTGCAAGGATGAAGGCCCGTTGACGCTGGATCGGTCGCGAACGGTGGACGAGGAAATCTCGGCCAAGGTCATCGACTACCTCGACCGCAATGACCCGAAGAAGACCAATAAGCCTTTCTTCGTCTGGTACAACCCGGCGCGCATGCACGTCACGACCATGCTGTCCCCGAAGTATGAAGCAATGCTGGGCACAAAGGGCGGCAAAGATTGGGGCGTCAACGAAGCCGGCATGAAACAGCTCGATGACAACATCGGTCTCGTCCTCAAAAAGCTCGACGATATGGGGCAGACGAACAACACTATCGTTGTCTTCACGACCGACAACGGTGCCGAGACGATTTCCTTCCCGGACGGGGGCATCACGCCGTTCAAGGGTCAGAAAGGCGAGCCTTGGGAAGGCGGCTATCGATCCCCGATGGTGATCCGTTGGCCGGGAGTAATCAAGCCAGGTCAACGCAAGGATCAGCTGTTCGCAGCTCTCGATTGGGTACCGACATTGGTGGAGATCGCCGGCGGTCCGAAAGGCGATGGACTGAAGAAGCAGATCGAGGCCGGCTCATACCCCAACATCGTCAAGACCACGCTCGATGGTGTGAACCAGGTCGATTACCTGACCGGGAAATCCGACAAATCGGCGCGAGACTTCTTCTACTACTTTGCCGGCGCAACGCCAGCAGCGGTGCGCTACAAGAATTGGAAGATGTACTATAACATCCCGCAACCGGGGGCCGAGGGTTGGCTGCTGCCGCTTATTCCGCTCCATTGGACCGCGGTGCAGAACATCAAGCGAGACCCGTTCGAGCAAGCGGTGGGAGTCGGACAAAAGAGCGCCATGAGCGTGGGGGGCGCCCTAGCCGCACCGGTCACCGCCTACCAGTACGACTGGAACATGCTGCCCATTGGTCAGGAACTTTGGCTCAAGTGGTTCGAAACGCTCCAGGCGTTTCCGCCAATGCAGGCGCCAGCGAGCTACAATCTCACGCAGGTGATGGATCAGCTGAAGGCAAAGCAGCACGCCAGCGACTAACTAGAAGCAATCATGCACGAACAAGCGGACGCCCTACGGGGCGTCCGTTCATCACAAGTGGGTTGAACAGCAAATTCACGCGTATCCCAAGAAAGCTCCAAGGCAACCACGCGCTTGAACAACGAGTGCAGGGAGTTTCGCATGGCAATACAACGTCCAACCGGCGGCGGCATGATCGTCGCTCTCCTGATCTGCGGCGCGGCACCCGCGCTCGCTCAGAATGCGCCACCAACGCCGCAGCATGTCCAATTGCAGAAGCAGATCGGTCAACCCGGCCCGGGTATCGTGCCATCGCTGATCGTCATGAACGCGCGCGGCGCCAGCCTGCAAAGTGGAAAACTGATGCTCAACGGCGTTGCGCCCAACAGCATCGTGTTCGCGGATCGCCCGGTGCGGGCGGCGGGCCATTCGCTGACGAGCGATCTCCTCAAGGAATGGGCGCCAGACAATGCCAGTGACGACAGCTTTACGAAGAATCCACCGAATGCCACCGTCTCGGTGTTCAGTGCGGATGGTTCGAAAATCCGTGATGCGGTCGTGGTGCTCAAGACAGCGAAGCTTGAGAGCGACAAGCTGACCTTCGACGTGGACGTGCTCGAAGGTGAACTTGCAGGCGTCGACGGTCCGGCGGCTCTCTTTATCGATCGCTTTGGCTTTGGTGGCTTCCACGCAGGTGGCGTCCATGCGGGCGGCTTCGGTGGCTTCCACGGCGGCTATGTGCACGCGGGATACGCGCACGTCGGAGGGTACGGCTACCATCCCTACGTCGCGCGCGGCGCCTGGTATCGGGGCGCGCCTGTCGCAGCAGCCGCAGTCGGCGGCGCAGCACTCGGAGCCGCGGCCGTCGGCGCCGCCGCTGCAAGCACATATCCCTATTATGGCGCGGCGCCCTATGCGGCGGCCTGCGGCTATTACCCATACCCTCCGTGTTACTGAGCCAACAGTCATGTCGTGGGCTTCGTGGGTCTCCGTGAAGTCCGCTTAATGTCACCGCCGACTTCGGAGGACCGATCAATGACCCATTTCAGAAGCATGTTGCTCGGATTGATTGCGCCCGTTGCTGTCGCGGCAGCTATCGTTACGCCTGCATCGGCCCAGCAGACGCAAAAGCCCAATATTCTCGTCATCATGGCTGACGATATCGGCTACTGGAACATCAGCGCCTACAACCGCGGGCAGATGGGCTATCGAACGCCCAACATCGACCGCCTTGCCAATGAAGGCGCGATCTTCACGGACTACTACGGGCAGCAATCCTGCACCGCCGGACGCGCTGCCTTCATCACCGGGCAGAGCCCGCTGCGCACAGGGCTCCTGAAGGTCGGCCTGCCGGCGGCAAAAGAGGGATTGTCGGACAAGGATCCGACGATAGCAGAATTATTGAAGCCGCAGGGATACGCCACGGGACAATTCGGCAAGAACCATCTCGGCGATCGCAGCGAGTTCCTTCCGACCGTTCACGGCTTCGACGAGTTTTTCGGCAATCTCTACCATCTCAACGCCGAAGATGAGCCGGAGCACGCTGACTATCCGAAGAACCCGTCGTTCAGGGCGCAGTTCGGCCCGCGCGGCGTGCTGAAGTGCACGGCTACGGCGACCGATACGCCGGGCGACGATCCCCGTTTCGGCCCCTGGGGCAAGCAGAAGTGCGAGGATACCGGGCCTCTCACCAAGAAGCGAATGGAGACGATCGACGAAGAGTTTCTCAAGGCATCCACGGACTTCATTGAGCGCGCCAACCGCGACAAGAAACCATTCTTCGTCTGGTTCAACCCGAGCCGGATGCACATCTGGACCCGGCTGAAGCCGGAGTCTCAGGGAAAGACCGGACTTGGTGTCTATCCGGACGGCATGGTCGAGCACGACGGCCAGGTCGGGCAGCTCTTGAAAAAGCTGGACGATCTCGGCATCGCCAACAACACGATCGTGATCTACACGACCGATAACGGCGCCGAAACGTTTTCCTGGCCCGACGGCGGCACAACACCTTTCCGAGGCGAGAAGAACACCAATTGGGAGGGCGGCTATCGTGTACCGGCGCTGATACGCTGGCCAGGCCTGGTCCCTCCCCGCGGCGAGATCAATGAAATTTTCTCCGCCGAAGACTGGACAGCGACACTGGTCGCCGCCGCCGGCGAACCGGATATCGCGAGCAAGCTGTTGAACGGGTATAGCGCGGCCGGCAAGAGCTTCAAGGTTCACCTCGACGGCTATGATCAACGCGACCTGCTTGCCGGCAAGGGCCCGAGCAAGCGGCGCGAGTTCTTCTACTGGACGGACGATGGAAACCTCGCCGGCCTCCGCTACGATCAGTGGAAAGCTGTCTTTCTTGAGCAGCGGGCCCATGGCCTGGACGTCTGGTCGGAGCCCCTTCAGCAGCTGCGGCTGCCCAAACTGTTCAACCTAAGGTCCGATCCTTTCGAGCGAGCGCAGTATGAGTCCGGCGACTACGTGCGATGGTTCATCGAGCACGCTTTTGTCGTCGTCCCGGCCCAGGCGATCGTAGGGCGGCATCTTGCAAGCTTCCGGGAGTTTCCGCCGCGTCAGCGGCCAGGCTCCTTCTCCGTCGAGCAAGCCATGGAGAAGCTCAGAAATCCACCTTCCACCAACTAGGAGAGGCGGTGACCGGCGGAGGCATATCGTTTCCCGCAGCCGCGCATTACGAATTCTCGGCTATGTCGAAATTTGCCGAATCTGCATAGTCCGAGCCATTCGCTCCTGCAACGCTGCGAAGGGCGGCCACAGCGGCCTGCAATGATGTCAATCGTCGCGCGAGCACGACGACCGTGAGGCTTGCGATTCGCCGTGAAACAAAGTCGCCCATCCGATGAGACTCACGAACAACCTCCAACTAGTTCGCGCCAAGTGAGGTTGATGCTTGCGGCGCTTGCTGCAGTGGTCGCAGTAACAGCGGCCGGCCTCGTATGGCTGATCGTCGGCAACCCGCTTCGCACCGATGCGTCGCCTCCCTTGTCTTTCGCCGGAAGCGCCGCCTGTGCGGGCTGCCATCAGTCGGAGACAGAGTTGTGGCGAGGTTCCCAGCACAAGCATGCCATGCAGCATGCGAGCAGTGCCACGGTGCTCGGTGACTTTAACGACGCAAGCTTCGAATATTATGGCGTCCGCTCCCGCTTCTTCAGGAAGGACGATGGCTTTTTCGTCGAGACAGACGGTCCCGACGGTAAGCTCGCGACGTACCAAGTCAAATACACGTTCGGTATCGACCCCTTACAGCAATATCTCATCGAATTTCCGGATGGCCGGATACAAGCGTTATCGATCGCCTGGGACAGTCGGCCGAAAGAAACCGGCGGCCAGCGATGGTACCATCTCTATCCCAATGAGAACGTTGGGCATGACGACGTACTGCATTGGACGAAATTGAATCAGAACTGGAATTTCATGTGCGCGGAGTGCCATTCCACCGGCGTGCAGAAAAATTACGACGCTGCCAAAGACACCTTTCAGACAGCCTGGGCGGAAATCAGCGTCGGATGCGAAAGCTGCCATGGCAAAGGATCCAGCCACGTCCAATGGGCGCGGGATCGCCAACGCTGGTGGCCGTTTGGCAAGGTCGAGGATCCTCGCAAGGGACTGATGGTTTTTCTCGACGAACGCAGTGGCGTGACCTGGCAGTCGGATCCAAAGACCGGCAATCCCAGACGCAGCGCTCCCCCGGCGACAGTCAGGCGAGAAGTCGAGACGTGCGGGCTTTGTCACGCGCGCCGCGGAGAATTTTCCGAGGACTGGAGACCGGGTCAGCCGCTGTCAAACACCCATTACGTTTCCACCCTCGCGCGCGGCCTCTATCACGCGGATGGACAGATGCTCGACGAGGTCTATAACTACGGCTCGTTCAAGCAGAGCAAAATGTTCGCTGCCGGCGTCACCTGCAGCGACTGCCACGAACCGCACGGCGCCAAGCTCCGCGCGCCGGCAAACGGCGTATGTGTTCAGTGCCACACCCAGGACAAATACGAGGCTGCAAGCCATACGCATCACGAAGGCATCAACCCGGCGGTGACTTGCGCTTCGTGCCATATGCCGACGAGCACGTACATGGTCATCGACAGGCGGCACGACCACAGCTTGCGCATTCCTCGACCAGATCTTTCCGTCAAGATCGGTACTCCCAATGCTTGCAATGATTGTCACACCGATAAATCAACGCAGTGGGCGGCTGACGCCGTCGAACGCTGGCACGGGCCTGTCCGGAAGGGTTTTCAAACTTTCGGTGAGGCGTTCCAAGCATCGCGTGATGGCCGGGAGGACGCGGCAGCATTGCTGGCGGATGTCGCCAAGGACCCAACTACCCCTGCCATCGCGAGAGCGACAGCTCTGACCGAGCTTCAGCGCAGGGTCTCGCCTGCAAATATCGATCTGGCACGGAGGGGATTGGCCGATGCCGATCCAGTGGTGCGGATCGGAGCCGTAGACATGCTCGAGGGGCTGCCGAGGGATCGGATTTGGCCTTTGATTTCCCCCCTCCTCAAAGATCCTAGCCGCGGCGTTCGCATCCGGGCTGCGTCTGTCCTGGCCGGAACTTCCTCCGCCAATCAGCCTGCCTCCGACCGTGAGGCGTTCGAACGCGCGTCCATGGAATTCATAGATGCGCAGCGCTTCAATGCGGACCGGCCGGAGGCACGCACCACGCTTGGCAGCTTCTTCGCCCGCCGGGGGCAGCTGGCGGAGGCAGAGGCCGAATACGAGGCAGGACTACGGCTGAGCCCCCAGTTTGCACCAGCTGCGATCAACCTCGCCGACTTGTATCGTCAATTGGGACGTGAGCCCGACGCTGAGAAGGTGCTGAGGACGGCGATCGCGTCGTCCCGCCCGGACGCAGGGCTTCATCACGCACTGGGACTATCTCTGGTTAGACAAAAACGATCGAATGAGGCGCTGGAAGAATTCCGCGTTGCGCTGGCGTTCGAGCCTGACCGTCCCCACTATGCGTATGTCTATGCCGTGGCGCTGCATTCGGCCGGTCGGTTCAGCGCATCGATGGAAGTTTTGAGCAACGGGATCTTACGACACCCAAACGATCGCAGCATCCTGATGGCCCTGATTACATTCAACCGCGATGCAGGCGACGTAGCTGCGTCGCTAGGGTATGCCGAGCGGCTTGAACGTCTTGCTCCGAACGATCCAGAGATAAGCCGTTTCCTTGCCGACCTTCGAGGCCGCCTGAAGCGTTAGCGATTCCATTCGAGCGAAGATGCAATCAGCTACTTCGTCACAAGGTGTCGGGTCGGCGCGACCGTGCTTGATGGCGCTTCTGGCGATATTGCGAAGGTAACCCAGGTGTTCCAGCCCGACGGTCGGTTCGCCGCATCGAACTCGCCATATCCCTTCAGGTTCAGATAGCCTTGCATGTTTCCGACCGGAAAAATGTAGCCGATCTGCGGACCTAATCCAGTAACACGCGATCGGAAGCCGTTCTGGATCGGATGTGGGCCAACGTCGTCTGTGAGTTGCTGGTATGTGTACCCGACCTGGCCGACGAAAACCTGCTTCGACAGGAATTTCGAAACGCCCCAGTCGAGATGGAAGTCGATTCCGCTCTGCACTTGGGTGTCTGGATTCTTGAAATTATAGGTAAATCCCCCAACCGCGGAGAACTCATGCCCGGTCATCGGATTCAGATAGGTGTAGCCACCTCCTCCGTCGATCGCTCCATGGCCAATTCCAATGTTGGCAAGCCGGCCGGAATCATGTGCCCCAACCGGAATGTCACCTGTAACGTAGGCCATCCAGTTGTGGACACCGTCATGCCACTTCATGGATATCATCGGATAGAGATCGCCGAACGATGTGATGGAATCCGAAATCGATCCAGTTCGAGTTATTCCGATCTGTCCAACGGCCGTGGTCAGCGTCCCATCGATACCAACGCTATTCCTGCCGAAAATCCCCATCACACCGATGTCCAATTGTCCACCTAGCACTGGCTTCGCAAAGGTGTAGTCGGCGACAGCAACAACAAATCGGCCTGCGCGTTTAGACTGGCGTTCAAGTTGACATTGACGGTCGGCGCGAACCGGCCGATTTCAATTTGCCGCGCGGCGGCGACGTTACCGTTGGCTCCAACCGAGGTGTGATAATAGACCGAGCCCAACGACCAGCCCGGCGTCTGAGGAACGGCGGCCAAGCTGCCAAACAGGCCCGGAAGCCAGAACGACATACCGCCTTCATCCGACCGAGCGACCTGTGTTGACAGAACGATGACGGTGAAAGCGACACCCAGTTTCGGCAGAAGCAGGAGCCGATCCTGCAGTCCTAGCCTCCGCCTGCTGTACCGCTGCAACGGCAGCGAACTTCTATCTTACCGGAAGTTGTGAGGATTCATCGTCTTCGACTATGCGGATTCGGCGCCACTGGTCTCGTGCTCGCGAAACGTTGCTTCTGAGCCACAAATTCTGCCGAATTCGCATGTCGGCGCCGCGCTCCGCGGCCCGACCAGCGCTCGGCGATGAGGCAGGTCTGGATCGGCGCTCGCGCACCGAAAAAATTACATTCGACAACGTGAATAGCTCAACGTGAACTCAGGCATACCGGGAAAGATTCGTGCGATAGTATCGTCGTCGATCATCTTCGCGCTGAACTGAACATTCGATGTCATGATGTCGTCAGCACAATGGGCCACCAAATAGACGACACTGCCATCTTCCTTCCGACGGGTGATGGTGCAAGCCTGCATTTGACCGCGGATTTTGTTTCCTTCGATTATAAATCCGCCACCGTATTGATCGGAGTCCTGGCGAAAGGATATCGCGCCGTTCCGCTTCTCGAAGACTTTGCTGCACGAAGACGGAGCAGTGGACCATGAACCGTCAAATTCAAAAGCGTTCGCCGGCGCTCCCAAAGCGAGCCACCCGAATGCCAGCGACAGACCAAGCGCAATTACTTTCTTCATAGCTTCTTTCCGTTCACCCGGAGCCACCATGGGCCTTCTCGACGCTGCGACGCAAGAGTTGGCGGAATTGCTTCCTTCTTCTATGCAGATTCGGCAAGTCCGAACGAATTTGCGCGCCAGCGCCGCGGCGATTGCGCTCTAGGGACGAGAGACGGCATCGTATTGAGCCTGCCCGATGCTGAGCTTACTGTCAGGCAAGATAACCCACTGTGTTTCCTAAACAAAATGCCACAGCCGGCTTCTGCCGATTTCGCATAGTCCCCAGCAGGGAAATGTCTTACGCAGGACACCTATTTCTGATTGCATTGTGATACGAATTTTGGAGAACAGGAAGTGCCTTGGAATAGGACATTTCGGTTCGATGACCCGCTTCAATGTCAGGAAGGTGTCCATAGCGCGGACGTTCAAGTGCTTCCACTTGAGAAAGGCAATTTCCAAGCCGACTTTTTGTCGGTCGGCATGCAGCAGCTATGGATGCAGCAGTTCTACATTTCGCTTCCAATAGTCAGCACTATAGCCACAAAGCCTGGCCGAAGATACGTTGGCTTTCTGTCAGGAGGCCGTTCGGGTCAATTCAAACACTGTGGCATTGACGTATCGCTGGATGACGTCGTTGTTCATGCCAAGGACGCGAGGCATCACCGGACGACAAGCGAGTTTCGATATTCGTCTCTCTCTCTTGCCGAAAGCGATTTGCAGGCAGCCTGCAACGTCCTTGCTGGCTGCGAGATGCCGGAAACACAACCGCTTATCCGGCCAAGCCCGCAATTGAGAGCCCGGCTGTCCCGGCTCCACGAAGTGGTGTGCAGAATCGCGCGCGACACCCCTGACGTGCTGGAAGCGCCTGAAGTACTTCGATCGCTTGAGCAAAACCTGGTGCACGTATTGGTCCAATGCCTCGCACGAGGTGTTTCCATAGAGTCGTCGAAAGGCTGGTTATCCTCCAAGAGAATTATCGCGCGACTGGACGAGTTCCTCGAAGCTCACCCCAACAGGCCGCTTTATTTGGCCGAGATTTGCTCGTCGATTGGAGCTTCCGAACGAACGCTTCGCCACGCCTGCGAGGAGCATCTTGGGATTGGCCCGATTCGTTTTCTCACCCTGCGGAGAATGCAGCTCGCGCGCCGAGCCCTCTTGCAAGCAGACGGCTCGATAGCAAAGGTAACCCAGATAGCAACCGATTTTGGTTTTTGGGAGCTCGGACGCTTTTCGGTGGCTTATCGTCTCATGTTTGGGGAAACGCCCTCTCAAACCTTGCGTCGCCCACCGTCGATCGAACCACGCAGCAATCGGCCGTCCTATCCCGCTTTTGCGAACACCTCGTCTCTTTTGAACTAGGCAGCGCAAATGATATCAAGGCTCGTTCGCAGATCATCTCCGCGTCCGTGACGTCGTCCTTCTGTCGCTTGACGTAAGGTTTCACATAGGCGGGCGGCATCAATCATATCGTATGCCCCAACGCCTGCAGTTACCGGGACCAATAGTGCGAAGACGCGCAAGCTTCAATTCCAACCAGGCAGGGTGGCAATTTAAGGAAGGTACAAAGCGGCGCCTCGACTGGCGGCGGGATGACCACCTGTCCAGCAGCTGCAATGCCGTGCACCTGAAAGACCGACTTGGCGATATCGACCAATCGTCGACTGCATAGGTAGCTCCTCTGAATCGTGGGAGCCTCTAACGGCGCCCACCTCCTTGGCACCCTCGTGCCTGTGGGAGAGCCGTCGACAGCGTCACTAGAGGACATCCGGACCAGCTGTGCCCTGATCCGCTCTGCCCTTAAACGTGGACACCCGAGTTGATTATGCGGCATAGACAGCCTAAAAGTGCCCCTACGTGAGGCGCATACGAAACTGTCGTGGTGTCATGCCGGTCCACCTTTTGAAAGCGTGGAAGAAAGCACTGACTTCGTTGTATCCTAGCAGCCACGCCACCTCCGTAAGCGGTAAGTCGCGCTCACCGAGATAGCGCTTGGCCAAGGCCACTCTTGACTCATCCAACACTTTCTTGAACGTCAGCCCCTCGTCACCAAGCCGGCGCGTCAGCGTTCGTGAACCAATGGCAAGATCCCGTGAAACGTCGGTCAGGTTTGCTTTGCCGTGAGGGAGCAATTGCGTCACGGCGCGCTCGACGGTCGATCGGAGGGTTGTAGGCGCCTGAGGACGGTCGGCCAACGCTGCTTCGGCATACTCTTGCAGCATATCGTTCAAGTATCGATCGCGGCCGGCAATCGGCAGCGATGCGACCGTTGCCGGAAAAATGATCTCATCGCCGTCAGCGCCAAAGTTTACATCACATCCAAAAAAGGCCTTGAACTCCGCTGGAATTTCATCGCGGCGATGCTTTATGCCGATACGGCGCGGCGCCAACCTTGTTTCGGTTACTTGCCGGCAAATTCGCACGGCCGTTACCAACCAGAACTCGATCTGATGCCGGTCAGTCTCCCTATCGACACCGACATAGTCAGGAATAATCGCAATTGACTGCTTGTCTTGCGTCACATCCACCCGGATCCCCTGATTTACAATCGCGCAGAATCGTTTCCCGTTCAGCAACGCATCAATTAGTCGATCAGATGACGCAATCACGTAGTAGACTAGTCCTATTTCACGGAGATCGAAGTCTCTAGCCAGGTGAAATCCAAAGAAAGCATCCTGGAGCTCCTCAGCGGCCAATTCCAGGATCTTCATTTCCTTGGCGACTTCTAGTCGTACGGTATCGTCGTTCACCTGCAAGGGTGTCGCTCCAGCTTTCGCGATAATAGATTCGGAGTCCTTGCCGAACTCGCGCAGTCGCGCACATGCCAAGCGCGCGATCGCGCCGGTGGCACTAGGTATGGCGCAAAGCTGTTTGGGACCGGTGGCCATATTGCTTTTCTCATGCAGAATTACGTTACCAACGATAGCAGTTTGCGCGGGTCGAACGAAGCACCCAGCCGGTGGTCTGCAGACATGCCCAGCCCAAGACAGCATGTCGCTTCACCCCTGAAAGCTGACATCAGAGAGCCTGCGGCCAGCACGTCAGCTATGGGCAACAGGAGACATTCGAACAACGATCCTTTGCAGTTTACTGACAAAAGTCACAGATAGGCCAAGGGGATTGGACCCTACTCGAACGCAAAAATGCGCTTCCAGTCGCTTTTCATGCTGATGACCGTCCAGCCTTTCTTTTTCGCTTCGTCGTCGAGTGCCACCGTGAACGTACCGAACTTGCTGTTCGGCAGACCGCGTGCGGGGCCGTAGGCATATTCGCGGGTCGCATCGTCGTGCAGCACAAGCATCATCAGCCGTGCCCCGTCGCCCGCTCCGGTATATTCCAGCATCTCGCGGTCGCCGTCCGAGTTGCCGAACGCCGCGTACGGGCGCCGGCCAATCATCAGATGGATGCCTTCTGGCTTGCCGGCCTTGTCGTTGTTCAGCAGCAGCTTCGGCTCCTTGGTCAGGAACGGCTTGCCGTTCTTGTCGTATCCGAACTTCGTGCCGCCCATCGTGCCGACGACCTGCTCCGGAGTGACGCCGTAGACCCGCTCCGAATAGACGCGCACAAAATCCTGGCCCCCGCCCGTAACG
>Ga0081540_1002055_pt1 | contig 16786 bp, 11 predicted proteins | sample TabmetS2T1R1_FD_71024 | JGI IMG/M metagenome (GOLD analysis project Ga0081540, IMG submission 71024) | Tabebuia heterophylla rhizosphere microbial communities from the University of Puerto Rico - S2T1R1 | ecosystem: Host-associated > Plants > Roots > Rhizosphere ... | reverse complement strand
GATGGTGCTGATCTGGTTCCTCGCCTCGTTCCCGCAGCCTCCGGCCGGCGCAACCGACCCCGCGATCGACTACAGCATCGCCGCCGTGATCGGCAAAACGCTGGAGCCGCTGCTGGCGCCGCTCGGCTTCAACTGGCAGATCGCCGTCGCGCTCATCCCCGGCATGGCGGCGCGGGAAGTCGCGGTCGCGGCGCTCGGCACCGTCTATGCGATCGAGGGCGGCAAGGAAGCGGCCGAGCAGATCGGCCAGATGCTGGCAACCAAATGGAGCCTTGCCACCGCGCTGTCGTTCCTGGTCTGGTACATCTTCGCCCCGCAATGCGCTTCCACGCTGGCCGTGATCCGCCGCGAGACCGGAAGCTGGAAGTGGATGGCGGTCACCTTCTTCTACATGCTGACGCTGGCTTATCTGGCGAGCCTGGTGACCTACCAGATCGCGATTGCGCTCGGCGCGGGCTAAGGCATGTTCGCGCGCTAAGCGGCCGTGCACCGCAGAGCCTGGACACAGAATCGCGAAAACAACCCCATGCAAAGTAGGCCAGGCGCCGGCTGGTTCCGGCTTGCGCCAGCGGCCTTGCGCTTCTATGTATGCCGCTCCGATCCGATAACCCCATGGAGCCCGCAATGGATTTCGCCCCGCTGTCAGCGCCGCGATCCCAATCCATTTCGGAAGCTCTCCATGTCCTTGGTTATCCTCGACTCGATTTCCCTTTCCACGCCTGACGGACGCCCCCTCTTTGATGGCTTGACGCTTGCGCTCGGGCGCGAGCGCACCGGCCTTGTCGGACGCAATGGCTGCGGCAAGTCCACGCTGCTGCGCCTGATCTCCGGCGAGGCGGAGCCGGCCAAGGGCAGCATCCATCGCTCGGGCTCGATCGGCGTGCTGGCGCAGCATGTCGACGAACGGCTTACTGTGGCCCAAGCGCTCGGCGTGGCCGAAGCGTTGGAGCGGCTGCAGCGGCTCGAACGCGGCGAAGGCTCGCTGGACGATGCCAATCATGCCGACTGGTCGCTGGAAGGTCGCATCGAAACCTCGCTCGCTGACGTCGGCCTGGCATCGCTGCCACTGGATCGACCTATCGCCTCGCTTAGCGGCGGCGAGCGCACGCCCGTGGCGCTGGCGCGTCTGCTGGTCGAGGCACCCGATTTGTTGCTGCTGGACGAGCCGACCAACAATCTCGACGCTGACGGCCGCAGGGCCGTCGCCAAGCTGCTGGCGCAATGGCAGGGCGGCGCCATCGTTGCGAGCCATGACCGCGAACTCCTGGAGCAGGTCGACCGCATCGTCGAGCTGACGCCGGTGGGCATCACCGTGTTCGGCGGGGCGTGGAGCGCTTTCGCCGCGGCGCGCGACGCCGCGCGAGCGCGGGCCGAAGCCGAGCTCGAGCGCGCCGCCGATGCATTGCGCAATGCCGAGCACAATGTGCAGAAGGCGAAGGAGAGAAAAGCCCGCCGCGACAAGGCCGGACGCGCCTACGGTGCCAGCGGCAGTCAGGCCGCAATCCTGCTGGGCGCCCAGAAGCAGCGCGCCGAGAACAGTGGCGGGCGCGAAAGCCGCATCGCCGAACGCCTGATCGAGGACCGCAGCGAAGCGTTGGCGGAGGCGCGCGCTCGTGTCGAGATATTGACGCCGCTGAGCATCGAGCTGCCGGCGACGGGATTGCCGCGCGGCCGCCAGCTCATCGGATTCAGGGATGTCGTGATGATGCACGGCGATCGTTTCCTGTTCGGCCCGCTGTCGTTCGACATCCGCGGGCCCGAGCGCATCGCCGTCCGCGGCGCGAATGGCTCCGGCAAGACAACGCTGTTGCGGCTCATCTCAGGCGATCTTGCGCCCGTCGCCGGCGACATCCGCCGCGACACTTCGCGGATTGCCGTGCTCGACCAGCATGTCGGCCTGCTCGATCCCCTATCGAGCATCCTCGACAACATGCGCCGAGAAAACCCCGATCTCACCGATAACGCGGCGCATGCCGCGTTGGCGCGGTTCGCCTTTCGCAATCGCGCCGCGCTGCAGATCGCGGGCACGCTTAGCGGCGGCGAAAGGCTGCGCGCAGGCATGGCCTGCGTGTTCGCACGCCCCGAGCCGCCGCTGCTTCTCATCCTCGACGAGCCGACCAATCATCTCGACCTCGACTCGATCGAGGAGCTGGAGGGCGCGCTGAAAGCCTTCGACGGCGCCCTCGTCGTGGTGAGCCACGACCAGACTTTCCTGCGCAACATCGGGATTACCAGGGAGATCGCGCTCTAACTACGCCGCTCAAGCGGCGTCGGACTTTCCTAATAAATCGGGTGCGCATCGTCGCGTCACGGCTCCCTGATTTCCGCTTGTGGCCCGTAGCCGAAGGTTTTGAAGGAGCAGGGCTTGTCCGCTCTGCCTCCGAAGCCGGGCATCATGATCAGCCACGACGACATCAATCACCTCACGACGACGGCACGAAGCAGCGCCGCACGTTGATAGTGCTCGATCGCTACTACGAGGCGCCGGAGAAGTGAACTTTTGCTTCACGGGTGCGCGATCGAGAGTTAACACTACAAGGCGTGTTTTCTCGAACGGTTGCTCAGCATGCTGACCGCATATTTTGACGACAGCGGGACCCACACTGGGGGCAAGCATGGCCCTTCCAAAATTGTTCTCGTCGCTGGTATTATCGGAGACGAGAATTCGCTGCGAGTCCTCGATGAAAATTGGAAGAAGCATCTCGAACGTCCTGTCGAAGGTCTCAAAGATCGACTGAATCGATTCCATATGTTCGATTGCTATGACAGCCGCGGCGAATTTGCAGGCTGGACACGCACCGAAACCGACTATTTCTGCAAGCTGCTTCAGGATGTCATCATCCAATCCGGTGTGGCGGCCTACGGCATAGCATGCGCACGTCAGGATTGGGATGAGCTGATCACCGGCGACCTCAGAGGCGTCTTGGGAGATGCCGAGAGCTATTGCATCACTCAGTGCTACGTGCGCGCGGTTCGGTTTGCAAATGAGCACCCGGACCCGAAGATCACGTTCGTGTTCGATAAGCGAGAGCCAGAAGTAGAGCGGCGCGGCCGTGCGATGGCCCATGCCTTTGCGCAGCATCATGTCCTTGTTGGGCCCGAATTCCTGAGTTCAAAGGACAGTTTCGCACTTCAGGCAGCCGATCTTTACGCTTGGGAGCTATATCAATATGCAGGACAGATATTTGCTGATGGCAAAGCCGGCAGCGCACCCACACGTCCCGCATTTAAACGCTTTGAAGCAGCTGGTGTGCGCATGGCCAATCAAATAGCGTTGCGCGGCTCCATCCAGAGGATTGTTCAGTTGGGAAAAAAGCAAGACCCAGACTACATGAAGGTGGCAGCGGAGCACTTCACCACGTTCGATCCTTCCGACCCGGAGTCAAAGTCCTTGCTGAAATAGTTACTTCGTCGAGACAGCTCTGTTCGACGAAGATCGTCCCCGGCAGAGGCAGATCGACGAGGAGGACGAGCACGACGGCTGGAACCCAACGAGGCCGAATTCACCAAAAGGCCACCTCGGCATTCTGATGCATCAGATATTTTTCTTCCTCAGCGTTCCGTGGGAAGAACTTCGGGCTGATTGAGGCTGTGATGAATATCTCCCGGACCAGGTCGTCAATATCTCCAACGGCCAACTGCAGCTCAGGCACCTTGATAGAGGCGGGGCCACGTATCACGGGCGCCGGCTGCTTTCTCCCGAAATGCCAGGTGAGCGAAAGCCCGCTTTTCACAATTGGCTCGGGGTACCGGATATCCTCGAACCGATCCAGATCGGCCACCACAGCATCAAAGCGTGTTAGATCAACGGGCGCATAGCGTTCTGTGAAAGCGGCCCAAGCTCGCACCAGATAGTGGCGCCAATTTTTCCGCGCCGTTTCGTCCGCCACATCGGCCATTGCGCCCTTCAGAAACATCTCAATGGCATGGTGGAAGTGATTGCCAGCCACTGGGACCAGCTGCGCCGCGACCGCATAACGGCCAGACACATAGTACTGCATACCAAGCCTGAGGAAATGAAGCTTCACGTAATCGTTGGACACAATGGACCCCTAAGGTGCGCGCCGTAGCTGCTCACCGGCGCGGATCTAGACTACCACGCCTCGCTTCCAAGCCACGTGCGCCAATCCCTCGCCGTCGCCGATGGCGGTTGGAAATGTCCGCGCGGCTTGTCCCGAGGTCGCACCCTCTGACGGCATCGCGTGCAATCGGCGTCACGACATGCGCGACCGCGCCGCGCGGCCTCTGATTTCTGGCTCACAACGATTGACGCTCGCATTTGTGGGCCATGTTGGCGTGCGGTGTGCCGTCGTCGCCTTGGCCGGCGGAGGCGACCGGGCGCGCTGGAGGCATTCGATGGCGCCCTGATCGTGGTCAGCCACCACGAGACTTTTCTGCGCAACATTAGAATCGCACGTGGGATCACGCCCTAATTCGGCGCCGGCGGGCGCGGCGGCGGATTGGCGACCTGCGGCGTCAACGCCAGCGGCGGCCTTGGCCTCGGCTTTGCCACGGTGCCGGGCGCCGGCCTGACCTCGATCGGCGGCGGCAATGGCGCGGCCTGTTGCTGAGTGGCCGGCGGCGTAGCCGGACGCGGCGGCGCAGCCGCCTTCGGCTGCTTCGGCGTGCGGCGCCGGTCTTTGCCAGGCACCGGCGCGTTCTTGGGCGGCTCGGGCGGCGGAGCGAGATCCTGGGCGTCGGCCGGCGGCGGAATCGAGATCGGCGTCGGCGGCGGAGGCGGCGGCTCGCCGCGCTCGATGGCATCGAGCCGACGCGTTTCATGATCGATCGCGCGCACTGCGAGCCATGACGACAGGGCCGCGACGTCGACGCTGCGCGTCATCCCATCGGGCGTGCCGGCCGCGAACAGCTGAATCTCCGGACGGCCGCTGGTCGGCGTCGGCAGGGTCAGCGCCATCGCGGCGCGGATGTCGGCCTGGTCGGCGGGAATGTCGTAGCCGCCGGAAATTGTCGCACGGACGCCCTGTGTGTCGATGGTGGTGGCGGCGACCCGCATGCGGCCGTCGCGGATGGTGAAGGGCACCTGCACCGAGCCGACCGACAGCGCGCCGGCCGCGAGCGCCGGCTCCACGATCTGCTTCAGCCGCGCGTCGTCCCTCGCCTGCCCGCTGTCGCTGGCGCGCACCGCGACTTCGAAGGCGCGCGGATCGAAGCCGGCGAATTTCGCGGACTCCAGCGTGACGGTGCCGCCGCCGGACAACGCGCCGATCAGCGCCGCGGCGCTGCGGCCCTGGCTTGCCAGCGTCATCTGCAGCGAGGCGCGGCCGGTGGGCATCGACAGCGCTCGGTAACGCAAGGCTCTGCCATCAACATGACTCATTTGAACGCGTGCGTTGAGCGAAATGCCGTCGGCGCCGGGTCTTGCATCGATCGTTGCGGTCACATCGCCGCCGCCGATCCCGCCTTTGATGTCCTCGAACAGCAGCGACTGGCCGTCGGCCTTGACCACGCCGCTCACCGGCTGCAGTTCGATGTTGCCGGGCAGCGCGCCACGCAGCGCCTGAAAGGCGATGCGGCCGCGCCATCCCTTCACCAGTCCCGCGCCAAGCGGCTCGGCCGTATCGTGGCCCGCCGCGCCGATGGCAAGACCGAACGCCGGCGCTAGCGCCAGCGCATCGAGCCCGATCTCGCCTTCGATCGATTTCTCCTCGTCGAGCGTCAGCGCCACGCGCCCGCGCAGCCGCGAGCCGGCAATTTGGCTGTCCAGATCGTCAAACGTCCATTTGCTGCCGGCGACCGTCAGCCGCGACATCAAGCCGATATTCTGCGCCAGCGGGTCCGTCGGCTTGAGATCGAGCAGCGGCGCGAGATTGACGGCGCCGATGCGCAGATTGAGATCCGCCTTGGCTTCCGCTGCAAAAGGTTCGACAGAACCCTGCGCTTCGGCATCGAGCCCGGCGCCGGAGAGTTTTGCCTTGATCTGCAACGGCGCGCCCCATGCGCCGTTGGCAGAGCCCTCGATGCGCGCGGGCCCTTCGCCGGCGACAATGCTGCGGTCGAGACCAAGCAGCGTCAGCAGCGCGCGGCCCTGATCCGATGACAGTTTTGCGTCGACCGCCAGCTCGCTGCGCTTGAGCGTTTCCACATCGACGCCATTGACCGCCGCTATCGGCGGCTTTGCCGCAATCGAGGTCGTGCCCTTCAACTGCGGCGAGTCGAGATCGAGCACGATGCGCGCATTGGCGCGATCGGCGCTGCCCTTCTCCAGATCCAGCGCGAGTTTTGCACGCGCAGGCCCGGGATTGCCACCCATCGCATTCAGCCGCGCGACGAGCGCCGGCGCAAACGGGTTGATCAGCGCAGTGAGCTGACCGAACGACGCTGCGCTGGAATTCAGCGCCAGCCAGCCGGTGACATTGGCGCGATCGAAATTTCCAGAGCCCTCCAGCATCACATTGTCGGGCTGTCCGATCTTCAATTGCTCCAGCCTGAGCGACCTGGGCCCGTACGCGAGTTTCGCCCGCAGTGGCCGCAGTTCCTGCCCCACCGAGATGGCACGGCCGATGTCGAGCGAGAGCTTCACCTCTTCCGGCCATTCGCCTTGCGGCCCGGTCAGCGAACGCACGAGTGCGCTAGCGGCATCGAGATCGAGACGCTCGGATTTCAGATCCGCTTCGACCCGCGCGCCGCTGCGGGACGGCGGATAGGCGATCGCAACCCGCCCTTCCACCGCGCCGCCCTCGAACTCGGCCTTCATGGCGTTGATGGCCACGCTGTGCGGCGCGGCGTCGACCTCGCCGCGCAGCCGCAACGGCTTCTGGCTGCGCCCGGCAAGATCGCTGCGGCCCTGCAGCCAGGTGACGAGCGCGTCGGGATCGCCGGAATCGATGCTGAGCGCGGCCTTGAACGTGTCGGTGCTTTGCGCGCTGGCCCCGCTGAGCGCGACCCGCGTCGAGCCCGGCGCGCGGAATTCGAGCTTGCGGACCGCCCAGGCTGCGTGATCTGCGCGAAATTCGGCAGCGACATCCTGCACCGGACGCCCGCCGAGCATGATCTGCTCGGACGAGAATTCGACCTGCACCGGCAGCGGCGGCGACGGAATTCCCGACAGCAATGCACGCATCGCCGGCGACGCCCGCGCGGGCTCCGCTGCATTGTCCTTCGACACAAAACGGTCGACGTCGAGCTGCCGCGCCGCCAGCGTTGCGCGCAGCAGGGGCGAAGCGCCGAAGCTCGCATCGCCCGTGCCGACAAGCCGCAGCGCGCGTTCCTCGGGCCCATAGCTCACCTCGAGCTGATCGAGCCGCGCCGCGCTATGATCGCTCTTCACCTTGGCCGTGATCCGCCACGGTAGCGCCTCGGGATCGGCTTTCGCCGACGGACGCGCCAGCGTCACCGAGCCGTCGAAGCGCGGCGCGCGCTGCTCGAAGGCCAGCACGCCGTCGAGGTCGATCGCAAGCGCGCGCTGGCCGGCATCGACGTTGAGATGCACGCGGGTGCCATTGCCGTCCTGGGTCTGCCCGGACGAGACGCGGAACGGATAGCGCACGCCGGCGAGCGAAAAATCGCCCTCGCCGCGGATCGAGCCGGCGAGCGAGCGCACGTCGCCGGAAAACGCGATGTCGTTCAGCTCCAGCGTGCCGCGGCTCAAGGCATCATGCAGCGCGGCGCGGCCGGTGAGATTCAGCCGGTCGATCGCGAGCTGGCCGAAATTGAAGGCACCGGTCGAGGCCGGCCAGTCGATCCGGCCACGCGCATCGAGGCCGAGATCGAGCGCCATGCCGTTGATGGTCAGCTCCGTGGCGCGCCACTCGCCGCGCATCAGCGAGCCCAGGCTGAACTCGACGTCGAGTTTTTCCGCGCGCACCTTGCCGAGGTCGTTGGCGCCGCCGACCGTCACCGAGCGCAACTGCAGCGAGGGGGCCGGCAAGAGCCGCGCGTCAAGCTTGCCGGCCACGCGCACCGGTGCGCCGACGATCCGCGTCGCCTCGGCCTCGAATTGCGGGCGAAACTGGTTCCAGTCGATGAAATACGGCCCGACGAGCGCCGCCACCAACGCAATGATAAAGGCGATCGCCAATCCGAGCAGCGTCGTCTGCACGGTGTCTCCTCTCGGGTGTCACCGCGCGCGGCCGCACCCGGCGCCGGGACACCGGGGAATATAGAGACAAGTGTGGCGGAGTCACAGCGGCATCGCGCGGGATGCCGTAGTCTATTTGGACGCGTTTTCTTCACGCGAACCGGTGCCCATCCCGCATCAAGTGCGGGACAGGCTTTGCTTGAAAACGCCATGGCAAGTTTTACCAGCTCGCCGGCAGCCGCTTCAGGCCGCGCAGCACGAAGGTCGGGCGCCACTCCGGGTTCTCCGCGTCATCCAGCCGCAGGTTGGGGATGCGGCGCAGCAGGGTCGAGATCGCGATCTCGGCCTCGATGCGCGCGAGCTGGGCGCCGAGGCAGAAATGGATGCCCCCACCAAAGGAGAGCGGCTTTACGTTCGGCCGGGTGATGTCGAGCCGCTCCGGGTGGTCAGGATAGACGGCGGGATCGTGGTTGGCGGAGCCCAGCAGGCACAGCACGCTGTCCCCCTTGGAGATGCGCTTTCCCCCGAGGTCTTCTATGTCTTCCAGCGCGACGCGGCCGGTGAGCTGCACCGAGGAGTCGTAGCGCAGGAATTCCTCGATCGCGTTGGTGATCAGTTCCGGCTTCGCTTTGAGCAGTGCGAGCTGGTCCGGGTTGCGGAACAACGCCAGGAGGCCATTGCCGATCAGGTTGACTGTTGTCTCGTGGCCGGCGCCGAACAGCAGGACGATGTTGGCCGTGAGCTCCTCATTGGAGAGCTTGCTGCCGTCTTCTTCCGCCTGCACCAGCTGGGTGGTCAGGTCGTCACCGGGATTCCTGCGCCGCAGCTCGAACAGCTGGTGGAAGTACATCGCCGAAAGGGCATAGCCCTCGTTACCCTTCTTGATCTCCTCCGGCGACAGCGGCACCGGATCGAGCAGGCGGCCGCCTTCACGCGAGGAGGCATAGAACGCCTCGCGATGCTCCTCGGGGATTCCGAGCATGTCGCAAATGATCGTGACCGGGAGGCGGAACGCAAAATCCTCGATCAGGTCCATCTTCCCTTGCGGGATGATGCGATCGAGATTCTCGTCGACGATCTGCTGGATGCGCGGGCGCATGTCCTCGACGCGGCGGGCGGTGAAGGCCTTCACCACCAGGCCGCGCAGGCGGGTGTGATCCGGCGGGTCCGCCTGCAGCATCCAGTGGCTCATGCTGCGGAACACCGGCTCGTCCATGATCTTGGGGCCGTAACGGCGGACGGTGCGATCGACAAAGTCCTTGCCGAAGCGCTTGTCGCGCATCACGAGGCTCGCCTCGGCATGACGACTGGCGACATACATGCCGAACGGCGACAGGTGCATCGGGTCTGTCGCGCGCAGCTTCTCGTAATAGGGATAGGGGTTGCGGATGAACTCCGGCGCCAGCGGGTTGAATAGCGGTGTGCTGGTCGCAGGCTGAACATGCTCGTTCATGGAGACCTCCCCGGGAAGCCGCGTTCGGATTCTTGTTCTGCAACTCGATACATTGTTGTATCGAATTGCATTCTGCCCTAAAATGCCAGGATGTCAAGAGTCCGCACCAGACCGACCCGGGACGATACCCGCGACAAGCTGTTCGAGGCAGCCGCCCAGGTATTCGAGGAACAGGGCATCAATGCCGCCAGTATCGAAACCATTGCGGCGGCAGCAGGTTTCACGCGCGGGGCGTTCTATTCGAATTTCGCCAGCAAGGACGAGCTGATCGTCGCCATGCTCGAAGATCACGTCGAGCAGTCGATCCGGCGCTGCCTCGATCTGCTGGCGGATCACAAGAACGCCGCGGACTACCTCGCGGCGCTGCGCAACATGAACATGGATCGCTCGCAGCAGGACCCGCTCGCCCGATCGCCCCTGCTGTATATGGAAATGATCCTGTTCGTGGCGCGCGCCGAAAAGCGCCGCCCGGAGCTTGCCAAACGCCAGCGCGCGCGCCGGCGAATGGTCACGGAGATCGTCGAGACGACGGCAAAGCACGCCGGCCTGAATATTCCGAATCCCGATTGGGTCGGCGCCATCCTGCTCGCATTGGATGATGGTTTCCGCCTGCACCGCCTGATCGATCCGGAAACCACGCCGACCGACAGTTTTGTGCGCGCCGCCAGCGATCTGCAGCGCGCCATCGGCATTGCATTCGATGTGAAGTAGCTGCAGCCGCCTAGCTCTGCGCCATCTTGCCGGCGACGGCGCGGACCTTGCCGGGCGAGGCCTGCCAGATCGCGACGGCCGACAGCAGGCTCACCGCGATTCCGACTGCGAAGGCGATGGTGTAGCTGCCCGTGAAATCGTGCAGCACGCCTGTGGCCCACGGCCCTGCCGCGCCGCCAGCGAGTGCGGCGAGCATGATGGTGCCAAAGATGCTGCCGTAGTGCTTGCCCTGGAAGATCTCCAGCACCACCGGTCCCATCACCGAGGTGAGGCCGTAGCCCAGCGCGCCCTGCGTGAACACCATCAGATAGACCAGCCAAAGGCTCGGCTCATATTTCAGCGCGACCAGCGCGGCAAAGCAGATCGCAAAGCCCAGGCAGCTGATTGCCCATACCCATTCGCGGCCGATGCGGTCGGAGAGATGGCCGAGCCAGATCTGGCCGGGAATGCCGAGCAGGCTGACCACGCCGAGCGCCCAGACGCCGACGCTGGAGGAGAAGCCGATATCGAGCAGGAATTTGGTCTGGTGCACCTGCACCGCGTACCAGATGTAGAGGCCGCAGAAATAGCCGATCGCGATCCACCAGAACCGCGCCGTGCGCATCGCAAGGTTCAAGGTCCAGTCGGTATTGGCCCACACGGGATCGACGATATTTGAAGCGGGCTTTGCCGATGTTGCCGTCGGCGCGGGATCGCCGTCCGGCAACAGGCCGATGTCTTCGGGGCGCTTGCGCAGCAAGAGGTTGATCGGCGCCAGCACGACAATGATCAAGATACCCATCGCCGTGCACGACGTGCGCCAGCCCGTCTGCTCGATCATGTGCTGCACCCACGGCAGCAAGGTCACCGAGCCGATGCCGACGCCGGCAAACGCGATTCCGATCGCAAGCCCGCGACGGCGGACGAACCAGTTCGGCAAGAACAGCGATTGCCCGGAATAGCCAAGGCAGACGCTGCCCGCACCGACCAGCACGCCGATCGTGAGATAGAGATGCCAAGGCTGTGTGGTCAGCGGCGCCAGCAGCATGCCGCCGCCCATCAGCGCGACGCCAAGCTGCATCACCGCGCGCGGGCCGCATTGGTCCATCAATCGCCCGATCAACGGGCTCATGAAGCCGGACACCACGAAACCGAATGAAAACGCGCCGGCGGTGACGCCGCGGTCCCAGCCGAACTCGGAAATGATGGGTGGAAACAGCAGCGAGAATGCAGTGCGCGCGTTGACGCCGATCGCCATGGTGACGAACACCACGGCGACGATCATCCAGCCATAGTAGAAGGGAAGCCGGCTCTTCATGTTGTTCTGGTCTCCGGCCGGCGCGTCCAATTCTCGGCATTGACGGCGCCGACCGGCGCATTACCCCCGATGATCTCGGCGACCTGCCGCACGGTTTCCGCCGATTGATGCTCGATCGCCTGCGGCGTCAGGCCGCCAACATGCGGCGTTGCGATCACATTGGGCAGTTGCGCCAACTCTGGCGATGGCATCTGGTCCAGCGCGCGGCCGACATCCATGGCGGCGCCCGCGATGCGGTTCTCGCGCAGCGCTGCGGCCAGGGCAGCTTCGTCGACGAGATTGCCGCGCGACAGATTGAGGAAGAAGGCGTGCTTCTGCATCCGCGCCAATGCCGCCTGCCCGATCAGGTTCTCGGTTTGCTCGTTGGCGATGGCGAGGCATACGACATAATCGGAGCGACCAAGAAGATCGTCGAGCGGCACATGCTGGATCGCCGCGTCTTTGATGGTCACGAAAGGATCGGCGACCAGCACCTCCATGCCCAGCACTTTTGCCAATTCAGAGAGATAGCGCCCGATGCTGCCATAGCCGATGATGCCGATGCGGCTGCCGGCAAGCTGCCGCCCCATGATCACCTCGGGCGCCCTGCCCGCGTGATAATCGGCGGTCGCGCGCGACACGCCGCGCGAAAGGTCGACCATGTAGCCGAGCGCGAGCTCGGCGACCGACTGCACGAAGCCGGGGCTCGCGCGCGTCACCAGCACGCCGGAAGCGGAGGCCGCGGCGACATCGATGTTGCGGATGTCGACCGCGCAGCGTACGAAGGCGCGCAGTTTCGGCAGCTTTGCAAAAATCCCGCCCGGCCCCTGCGTCATGCGATCAGCGACGATGATGTCGGCGTCGCCAGCCGCAACGACCAGCGCGGCGGCATCGAGGGCGATGTCGCCCTCATGCAGCTTCACGTCGGCCACCGCGCGCAAACCGCTGAGGCTGCGCTCGCCGTAATAGTCGCGCCGCATCTGCGGGGTATGGGCCAGCAACACTTTCAAGGCGGGCATTTCTTTCGACAATCCTTCGGACCATCTGCAGGCGAAGAGGTCAAGTGCGGCAGCCGCAACCCTTGCCCGCGCTAAAACGCTGCGTCATCTTCTGCGCTGCGGCAGGAGGTAAGCGCGGGGATTACATGGCTCACTACAAGCTCTATTGCATCGGCGCGTCCGGCAATTCCTACAAGGTCGCGCTGTACCTGAACTGCGCCGGCCTCGACTGGGCGCCGGTCGGCATCGATTTTGCGGGCGGCGTGCAGCGCGATGCGAACTGGCGCGCCGAGCACAATGCCATGGGCGAGGTTCCGGTGATGGAGGTTGCGGGACAGCGGATGTCGCAGTCAGGCGCGATCCTGACCTGGCTCGCGGAAACGACCGGGCATTTCGCGCCCACCGCAGAGCAGCGCTACGAGGCGCTGCGCTGGATCCTGTTCGACAATCACAAGTTCACCAACAACCATGCCATCCACCGTTTCCAGAAGAGTTTTATGCCGGAGCCGGCGCACCCTGCCGTGCTCGCTTTCATGCGCGCCCGTGCGGAAAGTTCCTTTGCGATCGTCGAGAAACATCTCGCGGATCGTCCGTTCATGCTTGGCGAGCGGCCGACCATCGTGGATTTTTCGCTGGCGGGTTACATCTACTATCCGCCGGACGAGACGGGCTTTGACATCAGCGCGGACTATCCCGCCATCGATGCCTGGCGAAACCGCCTCGCCTCCATGAAGGGATGGAAGCCGCCCTACGAGATGATGCCGGTCGGAAGTGACCTGCGCGTCAGCAGAGTCTACAGGTGACTGCAAGCGTTACTTCGTCCGCGCCACCGTCGTGCCGTCCCAGCCTTCGGCTGTGGGATTCTCGATCTGATGTTTGCAGCGCTCGATCATCAGCGATGATGCCGCATCAAGCTGCCTGAGTTTCTGTGCCTGCTCGAAATGGCCGATCGCAGCGGCGAAATCGCCCGTGCGCCACGCGGCGAGACCCGCTTCGTAGGCCGCGACCCAGTCGCGCAAGTCCTCACACTCGCCGGCCATGCCGAGCAGCTCGTAGATCTGCAGGCCACCGGCGCGGCCGTAGACTGCAAGCCGATCCAGCTCGCGCACCACGATACGGTCAGAGGCCAGGCGCCTTGTCTCGGGGCCGATGATGATGGTGGAGCCGTAGCTCTTGTTGGTGCTTTCGAGGCGGCTTGCGATGTTCACGGCATCGCCGATCACGGTGTAGTTCAGCCGCACCTCCGAACCGATATTGCCGACCAGCATGTCGCCGGAATTGATGCCGATGCGGATCTTGATCCTTTCGCCGTGATCGTCGGTGAGGCCGGCTTCCTCCACCGCGCGCTGGCAGGCGAGCGCGGCGCGGCAGCAATCGACGGCGTGATCGGGATTGGGCGACGGCGCGCCCCAGAACGCCATCACGGCGTCGCCGATGAACTTGTCGATCGTGCCGCCGTGATCCTGGATCTGCGCCGAGACCACATCGAGGTAGCGCGACAGCAGCGGAATGATGCGGTCGCCCAGGCGCTCCGACATGCCGGTGAAGCCGGCGAGGTCGATGAACATCACGCTCATCGGCCGCACCGCGCCGCCGAGCCGCGCGCCATTGCCGTCGCTGATCAGCCGCCGCACCAGATCCGCGGGAATGTATTTGCGGAACGCCGCCAGCCCCTGTGCCATATCGCCGATCGCGCCGGACAGGTTCGCAATCTCGGTGAGGCGCGAGGGATGCCGCTGCACCTTGTCGAGATCGAAACGCTCGACATGCCTGATCTCGTTGACCACCTTGATCAGGGGCGCTGCGATCAGCCGCTGCGCCAGCCACGTAGACAGCAACCCGGCAAAGGCGATCAGCGCGGCGAGCCCGATCAGGAGGTTGCGGATCGTGGCCTGCACCGGCCCCAGAAATTCCGACTCGGGCACAACCGTCACCAGCGACCAGCCCGGAAAGGAGATTGGCGTCAGCACCGTCTTGTAGGCCTTGCCGTCCCTGACGACGGTCGTGTTAAACGGGTCCGACCCGCTCGCATCATAGGCGCTGCCCGCCTGCCGAATCGCATCGACGGCAACCGGGAACGTCGGCTGTTCGAGCTTCAGCGGCGTGACCTCATCGGCATTCGCATCGGGCGCCGCGATGGCGGATCCGTCGCGGTCGAGGATGAAGGCACCGGCCGATTTTCCGACCGTGAGCTGGGACAGGAAATTCGATACCCGAGTCAGCTCGATGATGATGGCGAGCACGCCGGCTCGATCGCCGTCGAGGCCGATCCGCACCGCGAAAGCCGCAGCGGGCCGCTCGCCGGTCGGATGGAGTGTCAGCGTCGACCACAGATCGGAGCCGCGGAACCATTCCTGTTCGGTGACGAGATATCCGGTGTCCTCGACGCGGCTATCCCTGAACTTGAGGTCACCGTTCTCGTAGTCATATCGCTCGATGCTGAGCTTGCGGTCGGTGCCGATCGTCAGAATCTCGACGGCGTTGTCGCCAAGCTTGTGCGCGGCATAGAATTCTCCATCGGGCCAGCCGAACGCAACCCAGGAAATGGTGGGCTGGGCCTGCAGCTGCGACAGGAACACGAATTTGCGGCGTTTCGCATCGTTGATATCGAGCACCTTTTCAGTGAGCAGCGCGCGTACCGCGATCGAGGCGGATCGGGCCTCGGTCGTGATCGACTGCAGCTGGTCGCCGACCGCCGCGACGATCTGGTCGTTGATGGTGTCGGCGAGCGTCTGGCTGACCTGGTTGGCGGTGCGCCACCACAACAAATGCACCACGATCGCGCTGACCACGATTGACGTCAGCACGAGGGCGGAAATGGCGCTACGGACTCCAATTCGCATCCGGCCGTCCGGGTTTGGTTAACTCACATGATACGGATCACGTCGCCATTAGTTACACACGGCCCTGTGACCGCGATAAAGCCCCCTCTTGGGCGAAACCACTGGAATGTTGCCCTCGTACAAGCCAATAGGATAAACGACGCGAATTCCCGAGGTGAGTCATGCACGACGTTTCGGTCCCGGCGGCGGCTCTGGCAGGGCTGATCAGCTTCCTGTCGCCCTGCGTTTTGCCGCTCGTCCCACCCTATCTGGTCTATCTGACCGGCGCGACCATCGAGCATGTCGCCAATGATGAGGGCGTGCGGGCCTCCAAGCGCGCGGTGATGTCCGCGGCGCTGATGTTCGTGCTCGGCTTCTCCACCGTGTTCGTGGCGCTCGGCGCCAGCGCCTCCTTCGTCGGCGGGTTCATTCGCGCCTGGTCGGCGCAGTTCTCGATCCTCGCCGGCATCGTCATCATTGTGATGGGCCTGCATTTCCTCGGCCTGACGCGGATTGGCCTGTTGATGCGCGAAGGCCGGCTGACGGCGCCGAAACCGGTCGGGCTGTGGGGCGCCTATGTGATGGGGCTCGCCTTTGCGTTCGGCTGGACGCCCTGCATCGGACCGATTTTGGCGGCGATCCTTTCGGTCGCGGCGGCCGAAGCCACCGTCGCCAAGGGTGCAATGCTGCTGGCAGTCTATTCCGCCGGGCTTGGCATTCCCTTCCTGCTGGCGGCATTCGGGATCGAACAGTTCTCGGCGATGTTCATGCGCATGAAGCATCATCTTCATAACGTCGAACGCGCGATGGGCGTGCTAATGGTGATCACGGGTATCGGATTCCTTACCGGCGCTGTCTCCAATGTCAGCATCTGGCTGCTGGAAACGTTTCCCGCACTGCAGAATTTCGGGTAGCCCCGCGTAAAATTCGGAAAAAGCCCCGTAACAAGCGGGCCGGCCTCCCCGAAACTCCTGCCAGGACGAGGTATTGGCCCGGCGCCTTTGGCACGTGCCCCAGCGAGTAGATATTTCGGGAGGTTAGCCCATGAATTTCATCGTCAATCTGCTGATTCTGCTGCCTGCCCGTATCGCCTCGTATTTCGCCTGGGCCGGGCCGTTGATCATGCGTCTGATCGTCGGTTACGTCTTCATGATGAGTGGCTGGGGCAAGCTCAACAATCTGCCGCAGATCACAGAGAATTTCACGGAATGGGGCATCATCTTCCCGAAGATCATGACTCCCTTCGTGTCGGGTGTCGAATTCTTCGGCGGCATCATGCTGATCCTCGGCTTGTTCACCCGCATTCCGGCGGCAATGCTCGCGTTTACCATGCTGGTCGCGATCAAGTCGGCGAAGTGGGAACAGGTGGATTCGCTGGAGACGCTGCTCGGCTTCGAGGAGGCGACCTATTTCGCGGGCTTCCTGTGGCTCGCGATCGCCGGCCCCGGTGCGGCCTCGCTCGACCGGCTGCTGCTCAATGCCGCC
>Ga0081540_1002054_pt1 | contig 16794 bp, 15 predicted proteins | sample TabmetS2T1R1_FD_71024 | JGI IMG/M metagenome (GOLD analysis project Ga0081540, IMG submission 71024) | Tabebuia heterophylla rhizosphere microbial communities from the University of Puerto Rico - S2T1R1 | ecosystem: Host-associated > Plants > Roots > Rhizosphere ... | reverse complement strand
ACCGCCACCGCGCCACATCTCGACTCTACCCTTAGCAGACATGGCTCCATTGGCCGCTGATGTCCGCTTCTGGCGGCAGACCGGACCAACTTCGGGCATTCCGTGATGTCAGCTAGTGACCCAAAGCGGACCTCCTGCCAAGGCGAAGGGCCACGGCACTTTCGGGTTCAACCCATCTTCTCGACTATATTCGAGTGCCGAGGGTCCGTCCGCCATTGCGTTATGCTGCATCCGAAGCGCTCTTTGAACCAACGTGCGAGCGCGCTTTGCGCAGAGAAGCCGAGCAACTCGGCGACTGCCGGTAGCGATCGGTGTCGATCTTCGATGAGACGAACCACCATTTCCGCGCGCTGTGCGTCGAGAATCTCGGAAAAACTCTTGCCGTGCTCAGCGAGCCAACGCTGCACCGTCCGGCCGTCGCAGCCCAGATGCTGGGCAACCCTGTCCAACGAACAGCGACCCGTTGGAAGGAGAGCAACGATCAATTCCCGTATCTTTCCCTCGATGGTCGAAGATCGTTCGGCAATGGAATCAATATAGCTCTGCGCGTATCGCGCCATCGAGGCGTCCGCCGCCGCCATCGTCCGATCCATATCGCTGGTTGGACAAATGATCGCGTCGAACTCGGCACCGAAGGCAACATTGCAGTTGAAAAATCGTCGGTAGGTCTCGCGATGGCGCGGGGCGGGATGCGCGAAGTGAACATCGAGCGGACGCCATCCCGACCCCAGAAAGGCGCTGAGGATGCGATAGGTCACGCCGACGAGCAGCTCCGCCGACTGCCGCGCGGGCACCGGGCGGCCCAGCAACAAAAGCGGCTCGATGAAGACGAGATCGGCGTGTCGTTCGATGCGCAGGCGAACCGACTCATTGTGAATGTGAATATAGCGTCCCAATGCTTCCATGGCCGCGCCGACGGTGGCTTGCTCGCGGGCGACAAGCGCGATCGGCCCGAGATTTGAGAGCCCGCCGCGCTCTGCTAGGCGCAGTCCGAAATCGTCGATAGCTGCCGCGGCGGCGGACGCCTCCAGTAGGCGCCGGACGCCGCCGCTCGGGATCTTGATATCGGGATCGGTCAGGCCCTTCGCCGGCAAGCCGACGCCTTTCAGCATCTTCGCGGGATCGAGCCCGACGCTCCGCGCGACATCGGCGTAGTGCGTCAGGCATGCCGCCCGGATCAGGTCAGCCATCGCAACGTTCCTGCCGTTTGTCGCGAATTGTAAAATCGATGTCGTGAATCGTCAAATGCCATGTCCCCGGCTCGGCTAAGAGATGGCCCATCGAAGAATTGTTCGGGACGGCTTCGAAGAAAGGCGTTCCGCTCCAGGGAGGTAGCAGATGCCTGCACGCAGACAACCGGCGTTCGCGAACATGTCAGCCGCAGCCACGCTGCGCCTGGCCACCGCCTGGAGCGGAGCCGTCGGCGCCATGCTGTTCATCCTGATCCTTGTTCGCCTGTTCAGCTAGGAGCGTACCATGGTCGTCTGCAGCTGCAACTTCCTCAGCGACTCCCAGATCAAATCAGCCTTTTCTGGAGCCGCACCGTGTCCGCGGATGAGCGGCGTCTATGCCGCGCTCGGTTGCGCGGCGAAATGCGGCCGCTGCGCCCACACGATCAGAAACATACTCGAAGAGATCAAACGCTACGTAGCGCCCGAAGACTGCGCAAACGACGCCGTCACAGCGCTTTGAATTGGAAACGCACACCAGGATAACGGCCATGCATCTGAATGGACCTACCCAGAGCGAACACGGCTACCTTGTGCCCAGGCCGCAGGCCTGGTTCGCCTTCGTCCTCTCCTTCCTGCTGATGACCTTTGATTTCGTCGACCGCCAGATCGTGGTGTCGATGTTCCCCTATCTCAAGGCGGAGTGGTCGCTGAGCGATCGTGAGCTCGGCGCGCTCATCTCGATCGTCTCGCTCACCATTGCCATCGGAACGGTCCCTCTGTCCCTTCTGGTCGACCGTTGGAGCCGCGTGAAGGGCGTCGTTGTGATGGCGACCGTCTGGAGTCTTGCGACCATTGCCTGCGGTTTCGCCGGCTCCTATCAGCGGCTGTTCGTCGCACGCGCCTTTATTGGTCTGGGAGAAGCCGGCTATGGCCCGGCCGCCGGCGCGATCCTGTCGAGCATTTTCCCGACGCGGATGCGCGCGACCATCATAGGCAGCTTTTTGGCCGCTGCGTCCTTTGGCTCCGTGCTTGGCGTCGTGCTCGGCGGCGTGATTGCCGCGCGCTGGGGTTGGCAGGCGGCATTCGGAATCGTCGGCGTGCCCGGTCTCGTGCTTGCGCTGCTCTATATGTTCGTGCGCGATTACCGGGCGCCCCAGCTGGAAACGGGCGCCGTCAACGGGTTCGAACGGGCGCGCGCCATTGCGGGAGAATTGTTTCGCGCACGCGCCGGCATCGCCGCCTGTTTCGCCGGCGCCCTGCAGCTCATCACCGCCTCGACCATCCTTGCCTGGTTGCCGAGCTTCTTCAACCGCGTCTATGGCCTGCCCGCCGATCGCGCCGGCATCTGGGCCGCCTCGATCATCATCTGCGCGACCGTCGGCGCGGTGGTGTGGGCCAATGTCGCGGACCGGTTCGCCCGCCGCGATATCCGCTATCGCATGCTGACCCCGGCCGCCTGCTGCCTCGCTACGCTCGCCGTGCTCGCGATCGCCTTCGGTGCGCTCAACCCGGGCCCGCTGCAGATCGCCATGCTCGTGCTCGGCGCTTTCATGATGACCGGGACCACCGGCCCCGTTCCAGCCGTCGCGATCGATGTCGTGCATCCCGCTTTGCGCTCGACGGCGGGTTCGATGGTGGCGACCGTTCAGAACCTGTTCGGCCTCGGCATCGGCCCGCTGATCAGCGGTGCATTATCGGACGCCTTCGGACTGCAAGCGGCCATGGCGATCATGCCGGTTTCCTGCGGCCTCGCCGCGTTGCTGCTGATGCTCGGGTCGCGCTCATATCCCGCGGACCGAGCCGCAATGGCAAAGCTTGAGGTTCATGCCGACATCGTCAACGCCGTTCCAGCAACAGCCTGACCAACCCCTGGAGAGAGAAATGCACGATCGCAGTACACCATCGCGAACCCCTGTCACCGACCACCTGCGCACGACCGGCGCGTGGAATTCGGCATGGGATAGTTTCGCCGAGCTCGACCCGGCCTGGACCGAGAAATTCGTGGAAGCAGGTGCGACGCCGTTTGCGCGCGGCGTGCTCGACCAGAAGACGTGGGAGCTGATTGCGATCGCGGTCGATGCGTCCTGCACGCACCTGTATGCGCCCGGTGTCCGCCGTCACATCCGTGCGGCGCTCGAACTGGGCGTCACCAAGGAAGAGATCCTCGCCGTCCTTCAGGCGGTGAGTGCTCTCGGCATCCATTCAATGAGTCTTGGGGCACCGATCCTCGTCGAGGAGCTCGCCGCCCAGACGGCCCAACTGGGCAACACGCAAGCAAGCAACATCTAACCCACGGAGAACTGACTATGCACTTTCTTGACGATTCCCTGCTGCCGGAAAACCAGCAGAAGCTTGTGATCCAGGTCGCGCCCTATGGGCCGCAATGGCTTCCGGGTGATTTTCCCGAAGATATTCCTGTCTCCTTCGCCGAGCAGGTTCAGAAGGCAGTCGACTGCTACAATGCCGGCGCAACGCTGTTGCATGTGCATTGCCGCGAGGCAGACGGCAAAGGCTCGAAGCGCCTGAGCGTGTTCAACGAAATGCTCGATCGCCTGCGCACGGCCGTGCCGAAGATGGTGTTGCAGGTCGGCGGATCAATCTCGTTCGCGCCGGAAGGAGAGGGTTCCGAAGCGAAATGGTTGAGCGATGACACTCGCCACATGCTGGCCGAGCTGGAACCAAAGCCGGATCAGGTGACCATTGCGATCAACTCGTCGACGATGAACGTCGTCGAGCTGATGATGGACGGGGACATCGATGGCACGTCCCTGACGAACCCCGCGTTCTACATGGCTTATCGCGACATGTATCTCGAAGCGGGCCCGAAGTTCTACTTCGAGCACCTGAAACGTCTGACCGCTGCGGGTATCCAGCCGCAATTCATGCTCGGGCACATTGCACAGCTCGAAACTGTCGAACGGCTGATCCGCCGGGGCTTCTACAAGGGACCGCTGAACCTGAACTACGTCGCCATTGGCGGCGGCGCCTCAGGCACGCATCCTGCAGATCTTCTGGAGTTCGTGCGCCGGACGCCGGATGGCGCGGTGCTGACCATCGAATCGATCATGCGTTCGGTCATTCCACTCAACACGGTCGCGATCGCGCTCGGACTGCACGTTCGCGTCGGCATCGAGGACAACATCTGGCGGCGCAAGGGCGAGCGCATGACGTCCGTGCAGCAAATCGAGCAGATGGTGCGCATATCGCGCGAGATCGGCCGCGATGTCGCGGCCGGGCCTGAGGCGCGCGACATCTACCAGATCGGCGTGCAGTACAACTCGACCGAGGAAACGCTCGCCAAGCTCGGCATGGTGCCGAACCGCGAGCCGGGTCAACGTGGCTTCCCGGTGCGGGCAATCGCGGCCTGACGCATTCCGACAACCTCCTCGCCGGCAGAGCCGGCGAGGGTTTTCAGAGCAAGTAAGATCAACACACGGAGGAAACGATCATGGCCTTTGAAACGATTGAGGTACGCAAGACGACGCCGACCATCGGCGCTGAGATTTTCGGCGTCGATCTCTCGCAGCAATTGAGCCGCCGCCAGTTCGACGAAATCCATCAGGCGCTGATGGAGAACCTCGTCATCTTCTTCCGGGATCAAAAGCTTTCGATCGAGCAGCACAAGGCGTTCGGCGCCCGCTTCGGCAAGCTACATGTCCATCCGAATGCACCGAAGGAACTGCCGGATCACCCCGAAATTCTCGTGATCAAGGCCGACGCGAACAGCAAGCGCGTCGCCGGCGAAGCCTGGCATTCCGACGTTTCCTGCGACGAGCAGCCGCCGATGGGCTCGATCCTTTACATCCAAGAGGTGCCGCCCGATGGCGGCGGCGATACCATGTTCGCCAACATGTACCAGGCCTATGACAGCCTGTTGGAGCCGATGCGCCAGATGCTCGACGGCCTGACCGCCATTCATGACTCCTGGAAGGCGCACTCCGGCCGCAAGCCCGGCGAAGGCAGCGACATGCAGTTTCCGCGCTTTGAACATCCTGTCGTGCGTATCCATCCGGTGACGCGGCGCAAGCTGCTCTTTGTCGATCGCGGCTTCACCACGCGGATCGTGCAATTGAGCCAGTCCGAGAGCGACGCGTTGCTCGACTTCCTGTTCGAGCATATCGAGACGCCCCGGCTGTCCTGCCGGTTCAAATGGGAGAAGAACTCGATTGCGTTCTGGGACAATCGCTGTGCCCAGCATCAAGCGATCTTCGATTACTGGCCGCACAGGCGATACGGGCACCGGGTTACGATCTGCGGCGACAAGCCGTTTGGCGCAGCCGCACAGAGCGTGGTCGCTAGATGAGCGTGATCCAACGAAGCAAGCAAACGAGCGAATCTCCAGTCGCATCGCGGGCACCGCGCCGGGTTTCGGCTGGTTCTTGTCCGCTCTGGACGCTGTGCCAGACCCAGGCATATGCGCGCCCGAGTGCCGATAGCCCGGGCTTGGCAAGGACCGGCGTTTCTTTCAAGCGAAGAGCGAGCGATGCTGGCATCGGACGTAACTGAGGAAACCGGCCCTCCGGTCGCTCGGCGCCGCCTGTCTGTTGCTGCGGCGGGCCTGTGGGCCTCCGCAGGGGTGATATTCCCAGGCGTGTTGGCAAGCGGCACGATTGCGCTGGCGGCGACATGGTTGGCGCAGCACTACGCCGCGCCAGTGATGCTCTTTGCATTGCTGTTCGGCATGGCCTTCCATTTCCTGCACGAGGAGGGCAGGTGCACCGCCGGCATCGAGTTCAGCTCCAAATCGCTTTTGCGCATCGGCGTCGGACTCCTCGGCGTTCGCATCACAGTTGCTCAGATCTCCGATCTGGGCCTCGGACCGGTGCTGACGGTAGCAATTGGCGTGATTTCCACCATCGCCTTTGGCATCGCCGTCGCGCGGCTTCTCGGTTTGAGGCCGATGTTTGGCTTGCTGAGTGGCGGGTCCGTCGCCATCTGTGGCGCGTCGGCGGCGCTTGCAGTGGGATCAAGCTTGCCGGCGCACGAGGAGAATGAGCGCGACACGATCCTCACGGTAGTTGTTGTCACCGCCCTCTCGACGGTCGCGATGATCCTCTATCCGATCCTCGTGAAAACAGTCGGTCTGAGTGATGGGCAGGCAGGCATCTTTCTCGGCGGCACGATCCATGATGTTGCGCAGGTCGTCGGCGCGGGATACACAATCTCGGCAACCGCGGGTGACGTTGCGACCTACGTCAAGCTGCTACGGGTGGCGCTCCTCCTGCCAATCGTATTGACAATCCTGCTTCTGTTTCGACGCGCCGGTTCCAGGGCCTCGGCCGGAAGAGCTGGATATCCGCTCTTTCTGCTCGGCTTTGCCTCGCTGGTCGGTCTTCGGAGCACGGCCATTTTGCCGGCTGCACTCGTCGAATTGGCCAACGACGTCTCGCGCTGGTGTCTTGTTGCTGCGATCGCAGCCCTCGGCATGAAAACGTCATTCAAGCAGGTGTTCGCCGCCGGGTGGCGGCCGGTTTGTGTCATGTGCGCAGAGACCGTCTGGATCGCTGGATTGGTTTTCCTGTCGGTCAAGTATGTCCTCTAGCGCGGCTGTCCAGCACACGGCTCGAAAACACTTGAGGTAACGACAAAGGTCGCGATAGGCTCATGCCACGGACATCCGAACAGGGACATCGCTGTGCGGTCAACCACCGAAGAACCGAGCTGCACTTCATCCATTTGGTCATCAGGGACGAACGGTCCTACGCGGCCGAAAGATAGTCTTTAAATCGTGATGGCTGGAAAGACTGGCGCTTGCGCCCCTAGAACAGTCTTCGTTCGATTGTTTTCTGGCCCTGTCAATATGGACAGACAAGGGAGGCTGCGATGCGCATCATCTCCTGCGCGGCTCTGTGGGCATTTGGATGGGGGCGCCTTGTTTCGGTCGTTATTCCTCTCGTGATCGCCGGCTGCGGCGATAAGCCGGCTGAACAGATCAGCCAGCCGCCGCGCTCTGTGATTGTCATGCGCGTGGTCAATGCCGACGTTTTCGCTGGGCGAGCGATTCCCGGCCAGGCCAGGTCTGCCAACGAGGCGGCGCTTTCGTTCCGCGTTGGAGGCCGCATCCTGGAGCGCCGCGTCAAGACCGGCGACGAGGTAAAGGAAGGTGACATCGTTGCGACGATCGATCCAGCGCCGTATCAGGCGGAAGTCGATTCGGTGAATGCCAGTCTGGAGCGAGCACGGGCCGCCCATCGAAACGCCGCGGGCCAGTTGGAGCGCGATCGCCAGCTTTTTGCCAAGGATATTGTCGCCAAGGCCCGTCTGGAAAGCAGTGAGTCCGCCGCGGACCAAGCCTTAGCGGAGGTGCAATCTCTTGAGGCTGCGCTGGGGCGAAGGAAACTTGATCTGGAATACACCGAATTGCACGCGCCGTTTAGCGGCGTGGTCAGCGCGGTCTTTGCCGAAGTCTTCGAGCAGGTAAAAGCACAGCAGGCCGTCATGCGCATTATCGATCCCCGGAAGATCGAAATGATCGTCAACGTGCCGGAGTCGCTTGTCTCGCTGGCGCCATACGCCGTGGACGTAAAAGCCTCATTCGATGCGTTCCCCGGAATTGAGATCCCGGCCGAAGTCTCGGAAGTCGGACGGGAGCCGTCGCAGACGACACGAACCTACGCCGTCAAGGTTCTGCTTGCGCCTCCACAGGGACTGACCATCGTTCCCGGTATGGCCGGCCGCGTTCGCGCCCGACCCGGACCGCAGATTGCTGATCAATTGAAGGGAGTTGTCGTTCCGCTGCCTGCGGTGTTTTCGGTCGATGACACGGTGGGCAGCTTCGTCTGGACCGTGAACGAGCAAGCAAAAACCGTTTCACGTCGACAGGTTGAACTGGGCGAGCCTGTCGTTGGTGGCATCACTATCAAAAAGGGAATATCGCCCGGCGATCTCGTCGTGTCCGCGGGGGTTCATAGCCTGAAGGAAGGCCAGGCAGTCCGAATTCAGGAACGCTGAGCGAGGATCTTCCCATGAATATGGCCAGGCTCGCACTCGAAAATCGAACTGCTACTGTTTTTACGGTGGTGCTTCTCGTCCTGGCGGGCGTCGGGGCTTTTCTCAAGCTCGGGCAACTGGAGGACCCAGCGTTCACCATCAAGGTTGCCGTTGTCTCCACGCTTTATCCTGGCGCAACGCCAGCGGAAGTCGAGCGGGACGTGACTGACCGGATCGAAGCGAAGCTTCAAGAACTGAAGCAGGTCGAGCATCTGGAGTCGTTCTCGCGGCAGGGCCTGTCGGTCGTCAAGGTCTTCATCAAGCCGTCCTACTCGTCGGCGGAGGTCCCGCAGATCTGGGACGAACTGCGCCGCAAGGTCGGCGACATTGCGCCCCAACTTCCAAAGGGTTCGGGTCCGTCGGCCGTCGGCGACGATTTTGGCGATGTGTACGGATTGCTGCTCGCTGTCACTGGTGATGGCTTCAGCTACGCTGAACTCAAGGGTTATGTCGACAATCTCAAGAAAGAGCTGAGCCTGGTCCCCGGTACGGCGCGGGTCGAAATGTGGGGCGTGCAGGATCGGCGCATCTATCTGGATTCGACGCTTGCCCAGCTCACGAATTTAGGCATCTCCGAAACCACTCTGCAAAGGACCGTGGCGCAGCAAAACACGGTCGCGTCGGCCGGAACGATTACGCTAGGCCGCCAACGTGTCGTGGTTACCCCGTCCGGGCAGTTTCCATCGCCGGAGTCGATCGCTGATCTGTTGGTCCAGGCTTCACCTGCTGAAAACGCTACAAATGCCGGCCACAGCCAGCAAACCAACGACCTGATCCGAATTAGGGACATTGGGGACGTTCATGTCGGGTACCGTGAACCGGCGCTGACGATGATGCGCTTTAACGGCCAACCGGCGATTGCGATCGCGATCACCAATCAGCCCGGCGTTAACGTCGTCGATATGGGTAAGGCGGTGGATTCAAGGCTGACCGAACTGATCGCCGATCTACCGATTGGGGTCGAGGTCCACCGAGTTCACTGGCAATCTGCGCTGGTCCAGGCTTCGGTGCGTGATTTCTTCGTCTCGCTTGCGCAGGCAGTTCTCATCGTCCTAGCGGTACTTTGGCTTGCGATGGGATGGCGCATGGGCCTGATCATCGGCTCCAGCATCATTCTCACGATCCTTGGCACCTTCGTAGTGATGGCGATCGCTGGAATTGACCTGCAGCGCATGTCGCTGGGGGCCCTTGTCATTGCTCTTGGCATGATGGTCGACAACTCCATCGTCGTCGCCGAGGGGGCCCTGGTCCGGATGCAACAGGGCATGCAGCGGGAGCAGGCCGCGATCGACGCCGCGACCCAGCCGGCCTGGGCTCTGCTGGGGGCGACCATTGTCGCGGTGCTGGCGTTCTATCCGATTGCGGCCTCAAAAGAGAATGCGGGCGAATACTGCTCCTCGCTGTTTTCAGTCGTCGGTATATCGTTGCTTTTGAGCTGGCTTCTATCGGTCACGGTCACGCCGCTTCAATGCGTCCAGTTGCTTCGTGTCGAAAAGGGGCAAGCGGGCGGCGATCCCTACGGAGGCCGCCTGTTCAGGGCCTTCCGCGCCGTGCTCGAGTGGGCAATCCGCCGCCGGGCGCTCACCCTGGCAAGCGCGGCGGGAATTCTCGTCCTCGCGCTCGCGGGTTTCGGACAGGTGACCAAGCTGTTCTTTCCGGACTCCTCCATGCCGAAATTCCTTGTCGATTACCGGTTGCCGGAAGGTGCGAACATCGCTGCGGTCAGCAACGACCTCACCGCGATTGAGCGCAAGTTGCTGAGCGACAAACGTGTCGATGGTGTCGCAAGCTTTATCGGGGCCGGCCCGCCACGCTTCTATCTGCCAGTCGACCCTGAACCGAACGCGTTGAACTACGCGCAGTTGGTGGTCAATATGCGGGATTATCGTGACATCGCATCGGTAATGGTCTCGACCGAGAATTGGCTCAGAGAAACCTATCCCGAAGCCACGTCCCTCTTTCGTCCATTTGCACTCGGCCCCGGGGTGACCTGGAAATTTGAAATGCGGATTTCCGGGCCGGCGCTGGCAACCGGCGACACCTTGCGATCGCTTGCTGCACGGGGCGCTGCTATTCTTCAAAACAACCCGCAGACCGATGCGTTCCAGACGAACTGGCAACAGCGCGTGCTGAAGTTCGAGCCCGAGTTTAATGACGCCAGGGCCCGATGGGCCGGGGTGAGCCGCGAAGATGTCGTCCGAAGCATCGGTCAGTCGCTCGACGGTCGGGTCATCGGAGTATTCAATCAGCAGGACGAAGCTTTGCCGATTGTGCTGCGGGTCAAACCGGAGGAGGGGCTCGGGAGCGACGTGACGGCTCTTCGAGGAGTGCAGATTCGCCAGGAGAATACGGCGCAAACCGTTCCTATCGATCAGGTCGTTGATCGCTTCGGCGTGACTTGGGAAGACCCGGTCATCTGGCGCCGCGACCGCAAGCGAACCATTACGTTGCAGGCCAATCCCGTTCGCGGGGTGACCCTTCCAACTTACATGAAGACACTTGAGCCGAAATTTGACGAACTCGCGAAGGGCTTGCCGCGCGGCTACAAAATGGAGTGGGGCGGCGAGTATGAGAACTCCACAAAATCGCAGAAATCGCTGATTCCGGGCATCGTCCCGGCACTGGCAATCATGCTGCTGATCATTGTCTGTCTGTTCAACTCCGTGCAGCCGGCATTGATCATTGCGCTGACGGTGCCGTTCTCGATTGTCGGAATGACGGCCGGCCTTTTGACAACCGGCACGCCGTTCGGGTTCGTTGCGTTGCTTGGTGCCATGAGTTTGGCAGGAATGATGATCAAGAACGCCATCGTGTTGCTTGATGAAGTCAACGTGAACCTCGCAGCAGGGAAATCGCAATACGACGCGGTCGTGCTGGCGGCGTTGTCGCGCCTGCGACCAGTTTTTCTCGCAGCCGCAACAACGGTGCTCGGCGTTATACCGCTGCTTACCGATGTTTTTTGGATTGGTTTGGCGGTGACCGTTATGGCGGGGCTCGCCGTCGGAACGGCCATTACGATGCTCGCGGTGCCGGTTTTGTATGCTACGTTTTATCGAGTGCGAGCAGGCTGAACAGCCCAATGGCAGACGAGACTCATAACCAGATGAACGGGTCGCAAACTTTTCTCCCGACCAAGCAGCCAAGAATTGGAGCAGCGCTATGACCCCCATCACCGAAGACGAGGTCAACGCCGCTCAGCAAGCCTGGTGCGACGCACTGATACGCATTGGTGCCGTGCATGCCGAAGGTGGTGACTTCCGTGCCGTCGCCAGCGCGCTGATCGATGACCTGTACGATTACGCGGAGGGTACTGTCTTCTTCAAGCCGACGCTCGCCTTCGGCAGGAATGCGTTCCGCAGTACGAAGCGGGGTGCGCTGTCCTACTTCGTCGGAGGCGACCAAGACTTCCCGGAGGACAAGGGATTTGCGCTGAACCACTGGGTAAAGGTCTGGTACGACAACAATGCCGCGGAGAACGGAATCCAGATTCACGGCAATCTCGCCATCACCATGGGCAATGTTTATGTGCGGAGCGCAGACGGGAGTGAGATAATGGTGGACAAGACCTTTGTCTTCCGCCGCTGCTCCGATGGCCGGTTGCGGCTCTGCGCGCACAAATCGGCGCTGCCGTACTCACCTGACAACTGAGCCACGCGCAAAGCTGCCAGGTGGAAAAAATAATGCCTGTCCGATTCATTCCGAGCGCGGGGGACCTGTTTGGCGGGCTTTCCGCAGGCGTCGTTGCTCTGCCGTTATGCCTCGCGCTCGGTGCCCTTTCGGGTCTCAGCCCGGCAGCCGGTCTATATGGTGCCATCGTGCTCGGGATACTCGGCGCGCTATTCGGTGGCACGCCCGTGCTTGTGTCTGGCCCGACCGCGCCGATGACCCTCGTCGCGGCCGGCGTCGTCGCCGCGAGCATGCTCCCCAACGGACAAGTGAACCTCGCTTTCGTCGTCGCTGTCTTTATGCTGACGGGTGCGCTACAGGTGCTGTTCGGGTTGTTGCGCCTCGGCAGTTACATTCGCTACGTGCCTTACCCGGTGATCTCCGGATTCATGAGCGGCATCGGCGTCCTAATCTTCATCCAGCAAATTTTCCCGATGGCTGGAATGGCGACGCCTTCCTCAGATTCTGCAACGATCCTTGCTCGGCTATACACGCTGCCCGCCGGATTCGCCTGGCCCGTCGCGCTGCTTGCCGCGGCGACGCTTGCGATCATCTATCTCCTGCCGCGGTTTACGCGGGCGGTGCCCTCATCCGTCGTCGCCTTGGTACTGGTGACGGCGGGCTCGCTCGTGTTCGGCATGAACGCGCCGCGTATTGGCGCCATCCCGTCCGGACTGCCAACCTTCGTTGTGCCCGAACTCGACCTCACCCGAGTGAGGTTCATGGTGGTCACAGCGATGGAGCTCGCATTGCTCGGCGCCATCGATTCCCTGCTTAGCTCCCTACTGGCGGACAACATCACGAAGACCCATCACGCCAGCAACCGCGAGCTGATCGGACAGGGCATCGGCAACATGGCTGCGGCGCTGGTCGGGGGGCTACCCGGCGCGGGCGCCAGCATCCGCACCATTGTCAATATCGAAGCCGGTGGTATGACACGCCTGTCGGGGGTCATTCACGGCTTATTCCTGCTTGCGGTGCTGCTTGGCCTCTCCGGCGTGGTGCGATACATCCCGAACGCGGTGCTGGCCGGTATCCTCCTCGCGGCCGGCCTGAGCTGCATCGACAGGCGTGGTTTGAGCCACATAACAAAGATGCCGCGCGCTGATGCAGCGCTGATGCTCCTGGTACTAGTGCTGACCGTGTTCTCCGGGGTGATCATCTCCGTCGCCGTCGGCCTGATCGCTGCCTCCTTCGTTTTCATGAAGAACGTCGCCGACCTCTCCGAGCAGCAGACCACGATCGGCCCGATGGCGGACGAGCCCTGGGCCGACGAGCTTGACCTGTCAGCGGCGGACCGCGACCGGTTCCTTGTCAAGCACGTCGAAGGCCCGCTATTCTTCGGCTTCGCCCGAGGCTTCGCCGACATCGCCCCGCTCGCGCGGGGCGGCAAGTTGCTGGTGCTGCGCATGGACCGGGTTCGGTTCATGGACCAGTCGGGCGCCTATGCGCTTCAGGATGCATTGATCGACCTGAAGGCCGCTGGCCAGCGCATCCTCATCGTAGGGCTGCCGGTAGCGCAACTCGACATCTTGAAGACGCTCCGCCTCGTCCCGGATGTTGTGCAGGAGAAGGACCTATTTGACGATTTCCTCTCGCTGAAGGACGCGATGCCCCGCATTCTGGCGGAGACCGGTGCGATACAACGCTAATCGTTGTTTTCGGCGATCTCGATAGCTGACGCACTTGCGGGCGCGGACCTGCGGCCGGTGTCACCTTCTGGCCCATAGCGGACTTGCCCCTTAGGCCAGTTGACGTCCGCTCTCAGTAGCCGAGCCGACGTAGGAGAGCAGTGTTCAGGCTGTCTGCTTGAAGCTATGGAAGTCGGCTGCCAAGCGCCGCAATTCTCGCCACATACGTGTCCAGCCGTGGCTTCTAACCGTAGGTTTTCAGCGCTGGGCTGAAAACCATTATGAATTCAGCGTAGTGCAGAGGAGCGGTGATCCGATGGACGTGGCAGCGAACGCGCTAACCAGCCACCTATGTCGGTCGGTTTGATGCAGCGTTCGCCCTTGTGCTCTGTGCGGATGCCGGGAAGCAGAGCAGCGGTCGACGCTCGTTGAGCACAAACTGGAAAAACACGCTGGCCATGAACGTTAGAGCTAGTTGGCTTCCACTGGCTGGAGTTAGCTCAAACTTCCCCATGATGGATTGGAACGAGAGTTCAAGTTTTTCAATCGGCTAGATGCCGGCGTGTGCACGACGTGTGCACCGAGAGGCCCAACAAAATCTAGGGACAACCAACTTGATTACGCTGTACGGAATGCGCTGCCGCGTCATCAGCGGCAGCCCATGTCTGGAAAGGAAAGCAGCCGCGAATTGATCCTTTCCGAGGTCTCAATTCGCGGAATGAGCGATATGGAAAGGCCGCGCGCCAGGCGGACACGACGCGCGGCCGTCAGATTCAGCCTTATGCGCAATTTGAGCTGTAAGGAACAGCAAGGATGGGGCAGGCAGGCGTCGCGCCGAACTGCGCGCGTAGCCGAGGACAGTCATCTTTCTGATCAGTGCGCCGGCCCGGACGCGCGGTTCAAGGCCGGCGTCTCCGTGGGCCGAAGCGCAAGTTGCGCCGCGGCTGAGAACGCGCGCGAGCGCATGAGGACGGTTGCGGCAAGACCTGTAATGCCTGAGGCGGCCAGGATCATTGCCACGACGGTGAATTGGTAGATGGCCGCGTAAACTGGACTGGCGCCCGAGACCACCATGCCTGCCATGACCCCGGGGATCCACACCAGTCCGAGGGATTTCATCATGTCGAGTCGAGGTAGAAGGCTTGCATAAACGGCACTCTGGAGATAGGGCGCGACGGTGACGGAGGGCTCCGCGCCCAGCGACAGCCCTGCCTCGATCTGGCCGACATGGGCGAGGATTTCGGCGCGGAAGCGCTCGATTGCCTGCGCACACGCATTCATCGCATTGGCAATGATCATGCTGCCCACCGGGACGAGCATTGAAATATCCGGCCGAAGACTGCGAGTCGCAAGCATGACGGCGATGATGGTGCCTGCGCCCGCGCCAATCGACCAGAAACAGAGCGGAAGCGCACCAGCCATTCCCTTCAGACGTCGGGCGGCCGTGATCGCAGCAGCGATCGTCATCATGAAGAGGATGAGTGAGCCGATTAGCAGGCTACCGTGAAGCAGCAAGGCCAGTACTAAGCCGACCAGGACCATCTGCACGAGGCCACGCGACATCGATACGGCCGCCTCACGCTCCACGTGCACAGACTGCCAGCCACACAACGCCACGACGGCCGCGCACAGCGCGATCGCGCCGGCGGCCTGCGCGAGGCCCATCAATACGTCGTTGCCGATGCTGTTCTGAAGCTCAGCCAACATGCAGCACCTCCCTGGTGGGGCCCATGGCGACAAGCCGCCCCGCTTCCATCACCGTCGTCCTTCCCGCAAGTCGGATCGCCTGCGCGCGATTGTGCGTGACGATGACGCATGTCATTCGCCGTTCCTCGACAATGCCGAGAATGAGATCCTCGATACCGCGCACTGACGCCTCGTCAAGTGCGGAGGTCGGCTCGTCCAGCAGCAACACCTCAGGTTCGTTCGCGAGCGTCCGCGCCAGCGCCACGCGTTGCGCTTCGCCGCCAGAGAGATTGCTGATGTGGCGATCGGCGAATCCGGGCAAGCCGACACGCTCCAGAAGTAGTTCGATCCTGGCAGGCGCCAGGATCTCGCCGCGTTGGCGCGGCCCGAATGCAATATTGGCGGCGACGGTGTCCGGAAAAAGATACGCCGTCTGCATGACCATGCCGATCCGGCGCCGCAATTGCCGTGGCGCAATGGAACGGAAATCTCTCGACTTGAGGAGGACGGTGCCGGACGTAGGCTCGTCCAGGCGATTGAGCAGCCGAAGAAAAGACGACTTTCCTGCGCCGCTCGGTCCGACGACGGCGAGAATCTCGCCGGCCGAAACCCGTATGCTGACGTCGTGGACAACAGCGCGCTCACCTACCTTGCGCGACAGATGCACGGTTTCGAGTGCGGCGGTTGCCTCCGGCGGCTCGTTATCGATCGGCGTGCCCAAAGAGACGTGCGTCGCGGTTACCGAGGCCGCGCTTAGACGGGCCGAAACAAACGATCTCATACAACCAGCGGCCTCTGAACCGGAGCCGGATCGAACGTCCGCGTATGGCCCTTCGCTGACCTCAGCTGCCGCTCGCGCCAAGTCGGCTGGGCCATGAGCTCCTTGTCATTTGAATTGCGGGATTTTCGGAATGGTGATGCGCGGGGGCGGTATCGGAGCTACGGCAGGAACGTTGATCTTTTGACTCTGGTCCAACATCTGTGCCGAGCCAATTATGGCGGCCCTTGACGCCAGTCCGGCCGAGGTTCCTTGCGCAAACGCGGTGGCAGGCAACAATAAGGCCACGAAGGCCAAAGCGATTTTTAGTGCACTGTTCGACATCGAAAACTTCCTTCAAGTTCACGGTAACGCCGAAGCGTGTGGAGTCATGTAGATCGCTACCATCCGTAGCCAAGTAAATTCTGTGTTAGATGCGGCAGGCCTGACGCATACCTGATCAGTCCCGTTTCGATGAGAACGATGGGCGCCTTTGGGGACGCGTGGAAATGGGGAAATGGACGCAATGCACGCGCCGGCATCCATGCGCATTTGCAGAGCGAACACATGGTCTCATTCGGCGGGCATTCGGGCCGCCACGCCCGGGTCGGCTATCGCCATCCGCTCTTGCAAGAGCCGGTCGAGGCCCGCATGCAGAGCGGCAGCGATGCAGGCGCCGACGACCGGGGCTGACAGGTACAGCCACGCATCGCTGAAATTGCCGGTCGCGACCATCGGGCCGAGCGCCCTCGCGGGGTTGAAGGCGGCTCCGGTGAGAAGTCCCCCCATAATGATGTTGAGGATGAGGGTCACGCCGATCGCCAGCGGCGCGAGAGTGCCGGCCCGGCCCGCCACCGCCGTGCTGAGTACCACGGTAGACAGGAAGAAGCTG
>Ga0081540_1002053_pt1 | contig 16798 bp, 14 predicted proteins | sample TabmetS2T1R1_FD_71024 | JGI IMG/M metagenome (GOLD analysis project Ga0081540, IMG submission 71024) | Tabebuia heterophylla rhizosphere microbial communities from the University of Puerto Rico - S2T1R1 | ecosystem: Host-associated > Plants > Roots > Rhizosphere ... | reverse complement strand
GCAGGACGCGGCCCTGCTTGCAAGGGGCAAATATCCCGCCCGCGCCGGCGACTGCATCGCCTGTCACACCGCGCGCGAGGGCAAGACGTTTGCCGGCGGCCTGCCGATGAAGACGCCGTTCGGCACGCTCTACACATCCAACATCACGCCCGATCCGCAAACCGGCATCGGCACCTGGACGTCCGACCAGTTCTTCCAGATGATGCACAATGGGCGTTTTCCCGATGGCGGGCTGGTCTATCCGGCGATGCCGTTTGCGTCCTACACCAAGGTGACGCGCGAGGACAGCGATGCGATCTACGCCTATCTGCGTTCGATCCCGCCGGTGCGGCAACGCAATCGCGAACACGATCTGAAGTTTCCCTTCAACAACCGCTCGCTGATCCTCGGCTGGCGCACGCTGTTCTTCAAGGAAGGCGAATACAAGCCGGACCCGACCAAATCGGCGGAGTGGAACCGGGGCGCCTATCTGGTCGAGGGCCTCGGTCATTGCGGAATGTGCCACACCGCGATCAATGCGCTCGGCGGCAGTTCGGAATCGCAGGCGTTCGAGGGCGGCCTGATTCCGATGCAGAACTGGTACGCGCCGTCGCTGACCTCGAACAAGGAAGCCGGGCTCGGCGATTGGACCATCGAGGAAATCACCGACTATCTGCGCAAGGGCGTCTCGGCCAGGGGCGCGGTCTACGGTCCGATGGCGGAAGTCGTCTACAACAGCCTGCAATATCTCAACGACGACGACACCCGCGCGATGGCGATCTATCTGAAGAGCCTTGCCCAGGGGACCTCGCCGGAGAAGCCGGCAGCGCCTTTACCAACGGCGGAAAGCAGCCTGCTGCTGTCGCTGGGCAAGCAGATCTACGACCGCGAATGCGCAAGCTGCCATGGCGCGCAGGGGCTCGGCATGCCGCCGCATTATCCGCCGCTCGCCGGCAACCAGTCGATCCAGATGGTCTCCGCCGTCAACGCGATCCGGATGGTGCTCAACGGCGGCTATCCGCCGGGGACGGCCGGAAATCCGATGCCCTACGGCATGCCGCCGTTCGCGCACCGGCTGTCCGACGACGAGGTCGCGGCGGTGGTGACCTATATCCGCACCTCCTGGGGCAATCGCGGCGCGGCGGTCTCGGCGCGCCAGGCCAATGAACTTCGCGCGGCAACGCTGAACTGAGGGGCGTCATGATCAACTCACCCCCGCCGCAATCGCCGACGCTAGGCTCCGAAGAGGAGCGCGTCGACGCCATCGTACGGTCCGGCCCCGGCGGCGCCATTGCTGTCGCCGGCATCTCGACCGCCATCGTGATCGCGCTGTGGTTTGCGTTCTACCTGCTGGTCTTCCTGCCCAGAAGTCCTTGAAGACGACGTGTCCCTGAACATGACGCGTCCTTGAACATGATGAGTGCCTGAGCATGACGACGGAGACGGATCATAGCGCCGGCGAAGCGGTCGCGGCCCGCGTCGAACGGCGATGGGCTGTTCTGTCGATCGCGATCGTCGGGTTCCTCATTGGCATGGCGACCTTCGTCGGCATCCATCAGGCGACGATGCCGCAGGGCCGCGTCGAAACCGCCGATCCCAAGACGCTGCATGTCTCCGGCGAATTCGTCGAAAGCAACCTCGGCAGCGTGCTCGAGGCCGACGGCTCGGTCACCGTGCGCGCGATCGGGCAGCAATATTCATTCACGCCGCAATGTATCGTGGTGCCCGCGGAAACCCCGATCACCCTGCGCGCGACCAGCGCGGACGTGGTGCATGGGCTCCTGATCGAAGGCACCAACATCAACACCATGCTGGTCCCGGGTTATGTCGCGGACCTGCCGATCCGCTTCAAGGCGCCGGGCGAGCACGTGATGCCGTGCCAGGAATTCTGCGGCATCGGGCATCAGGGGATGTGGGGCAGGATCAAGGTGATGGACAAGGAAACCTTTGCCAAGCTTGCGGCCGCGAAGCGGAGACTGACCTGTGTTGACTAACAAGCGCCTCATCCTTTCGCACTTCTGGCTCGCCTTCATCGTGTTCGGCGCGGCGCTGGTGCTCGGCGCCTGGCAGATGTTCGTCCGCAGCCCGCTGAACGCCTGGCACTTCAATCCGGAATTCTATTATCGCTCGGTCACCGCGCACGGCACGGTGATGGGCTACGTATTCCCGACCCTGATCGCGATGGGCTTCGGCTATGCGATCACGGAAGCGGCGCTGGAAAAACCGCTGGTCGGCCGCCGCTGGGCCTGGGCCGGCTTTTTCCTGGTCGCCGCCGGGGCGGTGGTGGCGATGATCCCGGTTTCGGTCGGGCTCGCCTCGGTGCTGTACACCTTCTATCCGCCGATGGTCGGCAATCCCTTCTATTACATCGGCGTCGTCATGGTGGTGGTCGGCTCATGGATCTGGGTCGCGCTGATGCCGATCAACATGGCGATCTGGAAGCGCGAGAATCCCGGCAAGCCGGTGCCGCTGGCAATGTTCGCCAATGTCGCGGGCGCCTATCTCTGGGGCTGGACCGCGGTCGGCGCCGCGCTCGAGATCATCTTCCAGATCCTGCCTGTGGCGCTCGGCCTGAGGTCGACGATCGATGCCGGGCTGGCGCGGGTGTTCTTCTCCTGGACGCTGCACGCGATCGTCTATTTCTGGCTGATCCCGACCTACATCGCCTATTACACGATCTTCCCGCGGGCGATCGGCGGCCGGCTTTACAGCGACCCGATGGGGCGGATTGCCTTTATCCTGTTCGTCGTCGTGGCGATGCCGATCGGCGTGCATCATCTGTTTGCCGATCCGCAGGTCGGCGCCGGATTCAAGTACATGCATTCGGTGTTCACTGGCCTCGTCGCGCTGCCGACGCTGTTGACGGTGTTCACGATCTGCGCGTCAGCTGAAATCGCCAGCCGGATGCGCGGCGGCCGCGGCGCGTTCGGGTGGGTCAGCGCGCTGCCCTGGCAAAATCCGATCATGCTGGCGACCGCGCTGTCGCTGGTCATGCTCGGCTTTGGCGGCGCCGGCGGGCTGATCAATATGAGCTATCAGCTCGATGCCAGCGTGCACAACACGCAATGGATCACCGGGCATTTCCACCTGATCTTCGGCGGCGCCATCGTGATCATGTATTTCGCGATCGCCTATGATCTGTGGCCGCATCTCACCGGCCGGGCGCTGGAAAGCTTTGGCCTGATGCGAACCCAGCTCTGGCTCTGGTTCATCGGCATGATCGTGACGACATTTCCGTGGCACTATGTCGGGATTCTCGGCATGCCGCGCCGCATGGCGTTCTACGACTACGCCAATCCGGCGATCTCGCCGCAGGCGTTTTCGGTGTCGATGTCGGCGATCGGCGGCTTCATTCTGCTTGTTTCCGGCATCCTGTTCCTGACCGTGCTCATCCGCGGCCAGCGCGCGGCAAGCAGCGAGGCGGGCGCCTACAAGTTCGCCGTGCCCTTGCATATGCCGGCGCGGCTTCCGGCCGCGCTCAACAGTTTCGGCCTGTGGCTTGCCTTGATGATCGGCCTCACGGTGGTCAATTACGGCTATCCGATCGCGCAGTTGATGGTGCTGAATGAAACCAACGTGCCTGCGGTCTATGTCGGAGCGGGCCGATGAACGAGCACAAGCTGTTCTCGCTCAGCAATCCCTGGTTCAGCACCAGCGTCGGCGTCACGGCCGCCATCGCCGTCCTTGCCGCGGTCGCGGGCCTGATCTGGCTGCCGCTGACGCAGCCGGACCTGAAACTGAGCGGCATCTGGGATGCGATCTGCAGCGCCGCCGGCGTGCCGCGCGTGTCGCAGCAGGCCGCCGCCATCACGCCTGATTTCAAGACCTCGAATGTGGTGATGACGTCGGAGATGCTGACGCGGCGTGACCAGGTCTCGATCGGCCGCGGCGCGACGCTGGCGCAGCGCTGTGCGATCTGCCACGGGCCGCAGGGCGTCAGCGACGCCAATTCGCCGAACCTGGCCGGGCAGTTCGCCGCCGTCACCTGGAAGGAGTTAAACGATTTCAAGACCGGCGCGCGGGTCAACGTCGTCATGAGTCCGTTTGCGGCCAATCTGAGTAATCAGGACATGCTGGATATCGCGGCTTATTACGCCTATCTGCCGCGCGTGCCGTCGAACAATCTCGATCCGACGATACCGGCGCCGGCCATCGTCACGACAGGCGCGCCGATGCGCAACATTGCGCCTTGCGGCTCCTGCCATGGTGACGTCGACAACAAGGCCGGCAGCCCGTGGCTCGGCGGCCAGTCGGCCGTATACATCAAGGCCCAACTGCACGCGTTCGCGAACGGCACCCGTCGCAACGACATCAGCCAGCAGATGCGCAATATCGCGCGCCACATGACGGCGGAAGAGATCGACCAGGTCGCCCGTTACTACGAAGCCCAGCCGTGACGGACGGGCGAGAGCCGGGTTTCTTAACGCCTCATTAACCATAATTGCGGCAGTCTCGGCCCTCGTATAGGCGCCGATTGCCGGCGCCTTGAGAGGCCGCGCGGTCGTTTTCGCGAGGAGCGGGGCACCAGGGGCATGCCGGTCGACACGACAAACGCCACGGCTGCGGCAGGTGTCGATCCCACGCGCGCGAAGATCGCGGGCTCGATCAGGCAGGCCGCCTCGACCACCGGTACCAGCTTCGAATATCTGCTCGCTACCGCGAAGATGGAATCCAACTTCAACCCGAGGGCGGCCGCGACGACGTCGTCGGCGCGCGGGCTGTTCCAGTTCATCGACCAGACCTGGCTCGGCACGGTGAAGGAGGCGGGGCCGCATCTCGGCTACGAGAAATATGCCGACGCCATCACCAAGAATGATTCCGGCAGGTATTCGGTCGACGATCCCGCAGCGCGCGCCGCGATCATGCGGCTGCGCGACGATCCCGAAGCGGCTTCGGCGATGGCGGGAGTTCTGACCCAGTCCAACAGCTTCAAATTGACCGGTCAGATCGGCCGCCGCCCGACCGATGCCGAACTCTACATGGCGCATTTCATGGGCGTCGGCGGCGCCGGCAAGCTGATCCAGAACGCCGAGGACAATCCGAACGCTTCTGCGGTGCGGATGTTTCCGAACGCGGCGGCGGCCAACCAATCGATCTTCTATGATCGCGCGGGGCAGCCGCGCACCGTCTCGCAGGTCTATTCGGTACTGAGCACGCGCTACGCGGAAGCCGCCAACTCGCCGGCGACGCGCACCGCGATGGCGGCCGGCGGCGGCGATCTGCCGGGGCGTGTCACGGTCGCGAGCGCCGTGCCGGCGACGACCCCGATCGACAACGCCGCCTATCTGTCGAGCTTTCCGGACCAGCGCGCGGTGACGCCTGTCGCGACGACTTCGCAGACCGCATCGACACAATCCGAGCCGATGTTCCGCTCGCTGTTCCAGGCCGGCGATCGCATGGAGCCGATCTCGCCGGCGGTACAGGAATTGTGGGGCAAGGGTTCGTCGCTGACATCGGTTGCATCAGCAACCGCGTCGCCAACGCTGTCAGGACGGACGCCTGAAGTCCGCGCACCGGGCCGGCTCGATCTCTTCAGTGACCGCGACGGTACCTTCAGCTAGGTTTCGCGTCGGTCTTGGAAAATTTGCGGCCAACGAGGACGTGAGCGCCGTCGGCTTCAATCCACTCGTCGTGCAATTCTCCTTCGGCGACTGAAAATATCTGTCCCGAACGGTAGGTGACGGGTTCACCCGTTTGCATGACGACGAACGTTCCCGATAGAACTAACCCGCGTATCTCGAAATGATGCCGGTGCCGCCCCTTGCCAGGACGAGGATCAAGCTTTTGATGCTCGATTTCATTGAAGCCATCCGCTCTTAGTTGCTTTTCGAAGTCATGTTCGTTCATGCAACTCTCCCGTAGAGCAGGATGCCTTCAGCCGAAATTGCGACAGGCCGCCTTACGCTCGGCCTGGACCACGAACGATAACGCCTTTTTACAAGGGCGCAAACGCCGATTGGAGTGACGCCAACATCGTCCTATCGGCACGTCATCCGCGCATCCTCTTCGGCGATCCGCCGCCACAGCGCACGGATCATATCCTTCATTCGCAGCGCGTCTTGCCAGCGATCCGACAGTTCCGCGCCGTCGGGCCCGGTAATCGCATAGGGCGGCGGGCCGAGTTCGCACAGGAAGGTCAGCACCGCGTCGGGGCCCGCGCGTTTGCGCCAGGAGCGGATGGCGTATTCCCACCAACCCATGAACAGATCGACCCAGCCCTGATGCTGCGGAAAACCCAGCGAGATCTGCACCTGCTCGCGGCTGGCGATCCGTCCGTGAATTCCCCAGGAATTGTCGAGGATGCGATGGATCATCGCGTGATTGACGCGGTCCACCGGCCAGGCGAATTCGCGGCCGACGAGATAATGCGAGACGTCAGCGGTCAGCCGCAGGTCGGGAAAGCAATCCAGCAGTTGCAGGGTAAAAAACAGGTCCGTCGTCATGCGGTCGCGGTGGGTTTCCACATGTACCGCCACACCTGCTTCATCGCCCAGCCGCCGCCATCCCTCGAGCAGGGGAATGCAGGCTTCCAGCCGTTGCGGCCGCACGTCCGGCTGCAGGTTGACGTGATCGGCGCCCAGCCGCGCGACGAGATCGAGCACCGGCTTCAAGTCGTCGACGCAGGTCGGATAGCATTGTGCCTGCCAGATCATCCCGTTCGCGCGCAGGAAGCCGGTGACTTCCCGCGCGAAATCAGGATCGATGAACCGGACACCGGCGCCGTCGAAGCCGGCGTCGCGGATCATCGCGAGCTGGGTTTGCAGCGGCCACTCCGCTTCGTCCGCCCGCCGCCGCTCCATCGCCCAGAGCGACTGCAGGACGCGAAGTTGTTGCGCCATCGGCTACGTCGCGTGCCGTGGCATCGCCGCCAGAGTATTGATCCGGCCATCGGACGTGTTGTCGACGGTGATGCTCTCCTCGTAGGTTTCAGGTCCAAACCAGATCGCGATCACGGTCAGCGCGGCCAGCAAGGCCGCATAGCAAGCGACCGGCCACCAGGTCCCGAACGCCGCCACCAGTGCCGCCGCGACGAATGGTGCCGGTCCACCGGCCAGCAGCGAGCCGAGTTCGCGCGCGAAGGCAAAGCCGGCAAAACGCCGCTGTGGCGGGAACAGTTCGGCGAAGTACGCCGCCTGCGGACCGAACATCGCCGCCGTCACAATGGCGCGTGCGCCGATGAAGGCAACCGCGATCCAGATCCACTCCTTGGTGCCGACCAGCCAGAAGAAGGCAAACGCCCAGAAGATGCCGAACAGCGCACCGAACATGTAGACCGGACGCCGGCCGATGCGGTCGGAAAGCGTCGCAAAGCCGATGATGGTGAAGAGTTCGACGCCAAACGCCAGCATCAGCGCGCTAAGCGCTTCGGCTCTCGGTATGCCCAGCGTGGTGATGCAGTAGCTAAGGCCGAACACGGGAAAGAGATAGCCGAGCCCGTTCTCGCCAAGGCGAGCGCCGAGCACGACCAGGAAGTTGCGCGGATGGCGCTTGAGCGCTTCCATGGCCGGGTTGCGCTCGACCTTGCCGCGCGCGACCACCGCCTCGGTGTAGACAGGCGTTTCCGTGATCCTCATGCGGACATAGATGCCGACCAGGATCAGCAGGAAGCTGGCGAGGAACGGTATGCGCCAGCCCCACGTCATCAGGTCCTCGCGCGGCAACATCGTCACCAGCGCAAAGGCGGCAGCAGCGAGCAGGTTGCCGACGGAGACGCCGAGCGGTGCAAAACTGCCCCAGAATCCCCGGTGCTGCGGCGGTGCGTTCTCGACGAGATAGATCACCGCGCCGCCATATTCGGCGCCGGCGCCGAGACCTTGCACGACACGCATCGCAACCAGCAGTATCGGCGCCCAAATACCGATCTGCGAATAGGTCGGCAGCACGCCGATCAGCGTGGTGCCGACGCCGATCATCAGCAGTGTTGCCACCAGCACGGGTTTGCGCCCGAGCCGGTCGCCCAATATGCCGAACAGAATGCCGCCGAGCGGCCGTACCGCGAAACCGACGCCGAAGGTCAGGAACGCCAGCAGCGTGCCGACCACCGGATCGCTTTTCGGGAAGAACAACTCGCCGAACACCAATGCGGCGGCTGTGCCGTACAGGAAGAAGTCGTACCATTCGAGCGCGGACCCGATACTGGCCGCGAGGATCACGCGCAAGCGCGAACGGCTGGTGCTATCGGCTGTCATCTCCGTCATCGTTTCCCCCGTTTTGATTTTTCATTGATTTATGGTCGTCGCATCAGGCATTGGCGCCCGTGCATCGCACGGGCGCATTCGCAAAGTTCAGGCGGCGCGCGTGAAGTAGGACTTCTTCGCCGCGGACTGGGTTTCATAGATCGACCCCTGCCGCTTGGCTGGTGGTAGTGGCAGCCGCACGGGAACGTCGGTCATCCGCGGTGCAATGACGGGATCGCCTGACAGCAGCCGGCTGTTGAACTCGTCAAAATCCTTCACGCCCATCAGCGGCCATGCGTCGCTGGCGGCGACTTCGTACAGCAGGAGATTGCGCGGGCGGTCCGAGGTGTTCATGGCCGATCCATGCAACGCCCGAACGTGGTGAAACGACATGCTGCCGGCCTTGCCGATGCAGGGCACGGCGCGTTCGATTTCGTCCCTGATCGTATCCGGATCGATCAGGCCGGCGAAGCAACCGTCGTCGCCGTGATGGTTCCAGACCTCGCGGTTATGCGTGCCCGGCGTGACCAGCATCGGACCGTTGGCGAGGTCGCAATCGTCCAGCAGCACGCCGATCGCAAGCACGTGGTCATTGGTGTGCGGATAGAACGCCCAGTCCTGATGCCACTCGACCGGCGAGCCATACTGCGCCGACTTCATGTTGAGTTTTGAGCCGTGCAGCCGCAGGCCGGACCCGAGCAGTTTTTTCAGGATATCGAGCACGGGTTCGCTGCGCACGATCTCGTCGAAAATTTTGTGCACCTTGTGCGGCGTCTTGATTCGGCGGACCCGCGGGTTTTCCGCTGTATGCCCGGGTTCCAGGTCATAGACGTCGGTGTGTTCGAGGGTTTTGGCCGATCCCGCGACTAATTCCGCGATCACCGAGCGAACCTGGGCAAGCGTATCCGCCTCCAGAACCCCAGGCACCAGGATCACGCCATCGCGTTGATAAGTCTGCACATCCTTCTCTGAGATCATTGGGCTTCTTCCCGTATGTTTACGTTGTCATTGGTAATGTTAACGTTGTCATTTGCCATATTCAAGCCGAATCGTGCATTCCTGACCTGCATTCGCTAATGTTTGTCCCGATGAGCATCGCCAGCCCCGAAGAGTCCCATTCCGCCCCGACCTTGTCGGCCGTGGCCAAACTGGCCGGCGTTTCGTCGATTACCGTAAGCCGCGTGGTGCGCCTGCCGGATCTGGTGGCGCCGGAGACAAGGGGGCGGGTCGAAGCCGCGATGCGGGAACTCGGCTATGTGCCGAACCAGCTCGCCGTCGGACTGGCCAGGGCTCGCACCCGTTCGATCGGCGTGCTGGTGCCGACGATCGCCAATTCGATCTTCGCCGATACGGTGCAGGGCCTGTCCGACGAATTGGAGCCGCTCGGCTACGCCGTGATCCTGGCACAGTCGCGCTACGACGCTGCACGTGAAGATCACATGCTCTCGGCATTGCTGTCGCGGCGCCCCGAGGCGATCATCATGGTGGGCTCGCCCGCCACGGAAGACGGGGCGCGGTTGCTGCGGCGCGCGGGAATTCCCGTCGCGGAGACTTGGGATCTTCCAGCGACCCCGATCGACGCCGTCGCGGGGTTCAACAATTACGAAGCCGGCGTCACGGTGGCGCGTTATCTCCTGGCGCAAGGCCGCAAGAGTCTGGCGTTCATCGGCGGCGACGATCCGCGTGCCACCCGGCGCTGGAATGGATTCAACGACACGGCTCAGGCGCTTGGCGCCAAAGCGCCGCGCCGGCTGGTGCTGGATCGCAACGCCTCCGGCAGTGTCGTCGCCCTTGCAGAACTGCCCGGTGTCGACGCGGTGTTTGCAGCGAACGATGCGCATGCCATCGGCTTCATGTCCGGTCTGCGAAAGGCGGGCTTGTTGCGCGACGGCCCGGCCGCAGAGCAACCGGTCGCGGTCATCGGCCTCGGCGATCTCGAAATGGGCCGTCTGATCGCGCCAAGTCTTTCCACCATCCGTGTGAACGGCGATGCGATCGGGCGCACCGCTGCAAAATTGATCTTGGCGCGGGAAGGGCCGCGTCATATCGATCTCGGATTTGAACTCGTCCTTCGGGATAGTGGCTAAACCACCGAACTGGCCCGGCAAACTCCACCGGAGTGGACCCGAAGCAATGATCCATGGGCACACGTTAGGTGTGCATTGAGATGGTACAATCAGGTTTTGCAGGTATGCTCGACTGGCAACCTTCAGTGCAAATCGACGACAATTTCAATCACGCTCTGTCGAGCGTCGTTGGTGCCGGTCGAGGCGGAGTCTTTGCGCTCTCAAGCGCTTTATCTCGTCATCGAGTACTTCCATTTCTTCGGTGCGTCGCGCGCTCCTGGATTTCGGCGTATCGGCGGCGCGCAGTTTTTCCAGTGCTTTCTCGACAGAGAGTTTTGGTGTTTCGGCCATGGCAAACCTCATATCCAAGCGAAACGCGTTCAGTCCCTCAGCAATTTCGTGGGGCCGCCGGCTATCAGCAGAACTGACGCGACGGCCTGAAACTATCTCGGCCGATCGCGAAGCTTGCTTGCAGTGCTTCAGATCCGGCGCAGACGTCCGTTGATCTAGATCAACATGAATGTGCAGCGGTACTTTTTCATGCTTCCGATGCCCGCCGGGATCGCGAAGCGGGAGAGGAGCCTGAAGGCTATCGGCCAGTTCCGAGGAGCGGTCAATACCATGAATCCACTGCTTAGGGAGATCCGCGAGACCCCGTTGCTCTGGATGCTGATATTTGTGCCGGCCGTGCTGATTGCGGCAAGGGTTGTGCCCGCCGCTCACACGCTCCTGTTTGCGCTCGCAGTCCTCGCAATTGTTCCGCTGGCCGCCCTTCTTAGTCATGCTACCGAAGCCGTCTCCGAAAAGACGGGTGATGCAGTGGGCGGGTTGCTCAATGCGACGCTTGGAAACTTGACCGAGTTGATCATCGCAGTGACTGCGCTCCATGCTGGAGAGTATATGCTGGTGAAGGCGTCGATTGCAGGCGCTATCGTCACCAATTCGCTTTTTATGCTGGGAGCCTCTTTTCTGTTGGGGGGCCTCCGGTACCACGTTCAGGAATACAATCGCGCCGGGGGAAGGTTGTATTCGGCGCTGTTGTTGATGGCGACGGTTGCGTTGCTCGCGCCGGCAGCGGTCTCCGAACTTGATCTGGCGCGGGGCGAGGTGATGGGCCAGAATCTCAGCGCCGCCTTGGCGGTCTTGCTTATCGTTGCGTACGGATTGGGCCTGCTATTCTCGCTAAAGACCCACAAGGAACTCTTTGCGAGCGAAGATCACGGCGAGACAGAAGAGGCAAAATGGCCGCTCAACCTCGCGATCGGCACACTGCTCGTTGTTACGGTGTTGGTGGCGCTGGTGAGCGAGATCTTCGTCGAGTCGGTGCAACAAGCGGCGGCAACGCTGGGGATGAGCCCGGCTTTCGTCGGGTTCATCATCGTGGCTCTGGTCGGTGCTGCGGCCGAAATGGCGGTGGCATTTTCTGCCGCGCGCAAGAACCGCCTGGATATGAGCGTCAGCATCGCGCTCGGAAGCGCGTCCCAGATCGCGCTGTTTGTTGCACCGGTGCTTGTGCTTCTGAGCTACGTCGTCGGACCCAAACCAATGGATCTGCAGTTTTGGCCGGGCGCAGTGACGATGGTAATGATCGCTACCGTGACGGCGACCTTTGTTACGAACAGTGGCCGTTCGGCATGGTTCATTGGTGCTCTGCTATTGTTCATCTACGCAGCATTCGCCATGACCCTCTATATGGTCCCCCTGGATCGCACGGACCGGTGTGAGGTCGTCGCGCCCTGTCTTGCGCGTGGCTGAACGGGATCGTTTGCGCACTATCGGGATAAAGGGTGCGCGGTGTTACCGGTTTGGGGTCGACGAAATAGGGGCGACATGCGAGCAAATTTCTACGGCTGTTCCGCAACGTTTTTTGCCTTCATTTCATGTGCGCCACATAGCGCGATGGCGCAAGTTCTTACGCCGTTCCGCTATGAATCGCAGGCGCAACGGCATTGTCCCGGGGATACGGTCGTCTGGCTCGACTTCGGAAGAGGGCGCTACTACCTGAAAGGCCAGAGGCGCTACGCGTCGGGATATACCGGTAATTTCGTATGCAGAAATGAGGCCCGGAACAGCGGCTACCGGCGCTCGCCCTTGGGCTTGAGGTAGGCCTGAACTGGTGTGCCGGACGCGCCGTGCCGCTCTCGATACCGTAGCGCGCTTCTGGCGCCCCGCGTAGGTTCAGGTCGGGATGGAGTTCATGTCGCGCTGGAAGCCGCTTCTAACCGAGCTTCAGCACCAGATGAAGTGTCTGCGGGTCTCGGTGCGGGGCGGGCCTGAAGCCGAACTTTTCGAATACTTTTCTCATCGCGGCGTTCTCGGGCAGAACCTCAGCCGTCAATTCCTGCAGTCCCGCATCGCTCGCAAACTTGGCGAGATGACGCATCAGGATCGAGCCGACGCCGCGTCCCTGCCAGGCATCGACGACGACAAATGCCATTTCGGCCCGCCCGGGCTCAAAGACAATGTACCTGCCGCCCCCGGCAATCACCTTGCGGCCGGCTTCCTCCGCCAGCGCGACAATCGCGACATGATTCTTGAAATCGACGTCCATGAAGAAGGCGCGCTCCTTCTCCGAGAAGTGGCGCTTCATGACGAAGAAGCGGCGCTGCAGTGATTGCGCGCTGGTCCTTTCGATCGCAGCGAGCATGTCGGCTTCATCTTGCCGCCGGAGACCGCGGATTTCGACTTGGCTGCCGTCGCGCAGAAGCTCGCGTGCGGCGTAGTTGATCGCCTCAGACATTGGGCCTCGTGTACTGGCAAACAAAGAGTAGCCGTCTCGTTCGGCGCCCGCCGATGAAGCCCGGGGCCGGATTGCGCTCGTTTGATCTGGATCAAGACTTCCGGGCGAAAAGCGGCCGGTAGCTTGACCACCGCATCCCCACTCGTAGGTGAAGGCGCGCCCTTGAAAACCGTTCGCCAGCCCCGGTCCGGAGAGACCTTCATCCAGCTTGCGATCCGGCTCGGATTGCTCGCTTTCCTGATCTACTGGACATTCATTCTCATACGTCCCTTTGTGCCGATCCTGGCCTGGAGCATCGTACTCGCCGTCGCGCTCTATCCCGTCTTTAATCTCCTTTCCAAGTCTCTTGGCGGTCGCCCGAAGCTCGCAGCGGCAATTCTCACCGTCATCAATCTCGGCATCGTCATCGGGCCGGCGACCTGGCTTGGCTTGAGTGCCGTGGAAGGAGTGAAGGATCTCGCCGCAAATCTAAGTGCTGGTAACCTGGCGGTTCCATCTCCGCCGACGGGCGTCAAGGATTGGCCGGTCATCGGTCCGCAGTTCTTCGAGCTCTGGAACCAAGCGTCCAGCAACATTCGAGCGGCCCTGCGCGAGGTAGCGCCCCATCTGAAGCCGCTGGCTGGCATCATGCTTGGTCTCGCGGGCGAGGCTGGCGTAGGAACGCTCAAGTTCCTCCTGTCTGTAGCGCTGGCTGGCTTTCTCTTTCCCTATGGCTCGCAGCTAGTGGCGGCGGGCAGGGGCTTTCTCTATCGCATCGTGCCCGAACAGAGCGAACATTTTCTGGAACTAGCGGGTACGACCATCCGCGCGGTATCCCAGGGCGTCATCGGCGTCGCAATCATCCAGTCCTTGCTAGCCGGTCTTGGCTTCAAGCTGGCGGGCATCCCCGGCGCCGGCCTCTTGGCGTTCGCGGTTATGATCCTGGCAATCGTGCAGATCGGCGCTGCAATCGTCCTGGTTCCCGTGATCATCTGGATCTGGATAGACAAGGATTTCACCACAGCGATTCTGCTAACGGTGTTCCTGTGCATCGTCGGCATACTCGACAACATCCTGAAACCGCTCGTGATGGGGCGCGGCCTGACGACGCCGACGCTCGTCATCCTCGTCGGGGTGATAGGAGGAACGCTCGCGCACGGAATTGTCGGTCTCTTTATCGGACCGATTATTCTCTCCGTGGCCTGGGAATTGACGGTCGCCTGGATACGCACCGATCGCATCAACGCGGCATTGCCAGACTGACTGTCGAACCTTGACCTAAATCAACGTTCCTCGCCGCGGAGCTCCTTGAATGAAATTCGCGACAGAGAGGTCAAAGACATGCCAACGGACAAAGCAACGTTGCCGGGCGGTCCCATGTCAGGGTTTGTCGCTTCGGCCGTAGAGTACATGATGGATGCGGGCCAGCGCAGTGTTCTGTTCCTGGACGTCTTGCGTCAACGCGGCGACCAGTATCGGGAACACGTCGCGCAAACGGCGCCGCATGTCCTGCAATATGCCGCCGAATTGATCATCGACGGCCGCAAGCTGGATGAACCGGTGAATTATGCGCTGGTGCGCATCATTCCGCCCAAAGACGTCGAAATTGATCTCGACCTGCGACCGTTCATCGTGGTCGATCCCCGCGCCGGGCATGGTCCGGGAATCGGGGGATTCAAGGCGGACAGCGAAATCGGCGTTGCGATGAAAGCAGGGCATCCCTGCTATTTCATCGGCTTCCTGCCCGAGCCGATGCCTGGACAAACAATCGAGCGGATCGCGCGCGCCGAAGCCGTGTTCATCGAGAAAGTCATCAGCCTCCATCCGAAAGCCAACGGCAAGCCGTGTGTAATCGGAAATTGCCAGGCCGGCTGGGCCGTCATGATCCTGGCGTCGCTGCGGCCCGAACTGTTCGGACCCATCATCATCGCAGGCGCCCCGCTTGCCTATTGGGCGGGCGTGCATGGCAAATATCCGATGCGCTATTCAGGCGGCTTGCTGGGAGGAAGCTGGCTGACCGCGCTGACGAGCGATCTCGGAGCCGGAAAATTCGACGGCGCCTGGCTCGTGCAAAACTTCGAGAGTCAGAATCCTTCGAATACGCTGTGGACCAAGCAGTATAACGTCTATTCAAAGGTCGATAGCGAGGCCGACCGATACCTCGAATTCGAACGCTGGTGGGGTGGGCACGTCAATCTGAACGCCGAGGAAATCCAGTTCATCGTCGATGAACTGTTCGTCGGCAACAATCTCGCCGCCGGTCGGATCACGATGTCCGACGGTCAGCCGGTCGATTTGCGCAATATCAGATCACCGATCGTGGTGTTCTGCTCAAAGGGGGACAATATTACCCCGCCGCAACAGGCGCTGGACTGGATTCTCGATCTTTACGCCGACGTCGACGAAATCAGGGCTTACGGCCAGACGATCGTCTACACGATTCACGAAAGCGTCGGACATCTCGGCATTTTCGTTTCCGGTGGCATTGCCAAGAAGGAACATGCGGAGTTTTCCAGCAATATCGATCTGATCGATGTCCTTCCGCCTGGTCTCTATGAAGCAACTTTCGAGGCCAAGGGCGCCGATACTGCGAATGTCGATCTCGCCGTCGGCCAGTGGGTCATGCGCTGCGAGGCGCGGACGCTTGACGACATCCGCGCGATCGGCGGCAATTCGCCCGAGGATGAGCGGCGGTTTGCCGCCGCCAAGCGCGTGTCGGAAATCAATCTCGCCGCCTACCGGAAGTTCGTCCAACCCTGGATCAAGGGCATGGTGAAGCCTCAGGCGGCGGAGATGATGCGCAATCTGCATCCGTTGCGGCTTCAGTACGAGGCTTTCAGCAGCCAGAATCCGTTCATGGCCATGGTGAAGCCGCTGGCGGAGCGGGCGAGCGAAGATCGCAAGCAGGTGTCGGAAGACAATCCTTTCATTGCCTTTCAGGAGCAGGTCTCCAAGCAAATCGTTAATGCGCTGGATAGTTGGCGGGATTCGCAGGAGGCGCTCAGCGAGGCGACCTTCCTTGCGGTCTACGGCTCGCCGGCGTTGCAAGCGGCTGTCGGAATCGATCCGCAATCGATCCCATCGCGCCGGCAGGAGATGACTGCTTCATACCGTGAAATGCTCCAGCGGAAGATCGCCGAACTGAAATCCAGGATTGACGAAGGCGGCCTTCGCGAAGCGGCCATTCGTGGCCTGCTATATGTTGGGTCGGCGAGAGGAATGGTAGACGAGCGGAGCCTCGAAGCGTTGCGGAACGTTCGCAGAGACACTGCAGCGCGGCTGACGTTGACCGAGTTCAAAATGCTGGTCCGCGAGCAGTTCTTCATGCTTCTGCTGGATCAAGACGGTGCGCTAGCCGCGATACCGAAGCTGTTGCCCGATAATGCAACTGCGCGCCAAGCAGCTTTCGCGGCGATTCGCGAAGTGCTGTCTGCCAGCGCCGAAATATCGGGTGAGGTCGCCAGGCGTCTGAAGCGTATTGCCGAACTGTTTGGCGTCGATGCGGGTGAAGTTTCGGACAAGACGTCGAACGTCGCCCCTTTCGATCCGAAGGCGAAGGCATCGTAGCGTTTATTGGAAAGATCTGGAGCGACACCATGCCGACCGATTCAGGAAAAGCGCGCTCTCCCAGCAAGTATGACCATCTGATCGCAGCGGCCAAGGCGGTACCGCCGGCGCCGACCGTTGTCGTGCATCCCTGCGATGAAACTTCGCTGCGCGGTGTCGTCGACAGTGCAGCGGCAGGCATTATCCGGCCGGTGTTGGTCGGGCCCGAAAGGAAGATCAGGGATACGGCCAGCAAATACGGCCTTGATATTTCCGGCTTCGAGATCGTCGATGCCCCGCACAGCGAGGCC
>Ga0081540_1002052_pt1 | contig 16799 bp, 13 predicted proteins | sample TabmetS2T1R1_FD_71024 | JGI IMG/M metagenome (GOLD analysis project Ga0081540, IMG submission 71024) | Tabebuia heterophylla rhizosphere microbial communities from the University of Puerto Rico - S2T1R1 | ecosystem: Host-associated > Plants > Roots > Rhizosphere ... | reverse complement strand
TTCCACTCGACGTTTGCGCTGGAAGACCGCGCCGAAGGCATGGCGGCATTCATCGAGAAGCGCAAGCCGGTGAACAAGAACAGGTGACGCCGTCATTGCGAGCGAAGCGAAGCAATCCATATCGCGGCATAACGGATAGATGGATTGCTTCGTCGCTTCAGCGCAAAATTGCTTTGCAATTTTGTCGCGAGCTCCTCGCAATGACGATAACGGGCACCACCCCGTGCGGCTCCGCGCCAGGTTTCGTAGGAGGCGCGCAAGCGCCGTGCCCACCATTACGGCGGACCTGATCGCTTTGCCTGCTACAGCTACTTTGCATGGGGTTGTTTTCGATATTTTCGTTGCCTCGCTATATCGTCCGCGCCAGCGCCGCGTTGACCAGCGCGCGATAACCGCGCTCGGCAAACGTCTTCGGGTGATCGAGGCCGAGCCGCGCCAGACATTCGCGTTTCGACGCATCCGGCGGCTGCCTCATTCCCTGCCATAGCAATCCGGGCAGAAGCAGCGGCGTCCGTTGCGTTTCCCGCAACAACTGCAGCGCCGGAATCAGCCGCTGCTCGACCTCGGTAAAATCGCTGCCGAACGGGAACGACGGCAACAGCCCGGCCTCGCGCGCGGGCTGCAAGGCTTGTGCGATCCGCTCCGGAAAATTCTCGCGATGGGCGCGCGGAATTTCATGGTCCTTCGGCAGCTTGCCGGCATCCTTTGCTACCTTGGCGAGCTCGTCCTGGAAACGGGAATCCGTGACAGCCAGCATCGCCGCGATGGTCTCGGCATCCGATTTGCCCCTGACATCGGCAACGCCGTATTCGGTGACGAAGACGTCGCGCAGGTGCCGCGGGATGGTCTCGTGACCGTAGTTCCAGCGGATATTGGAGTGCGTCTTCCTGCCTGCTTGCCGCGTCGCTTCCAGTGTGAGAACCGACCGCGCGCCTTCCAGCGCGAACGCCTGCGCGACGAAATTGTACTGGCCGCCGACGCCGCTGACGACCTGGCCATCGTCGAGGCCGTCGGAGACCGCCGCCCCCATCAGGGTCGCCATCATCGCGTTGTTGACGAAGCGGGCACTGAGACGCGCCCGGCGCTTGGCATCCTCCTCGCCATAGAGCTGGTTGGTGAAGGACACCGGCATCATCTGGATGCGTGCGAGCTGCTCGGCCGGCATCTCACGGAGCGCCCGATAGAGCGATTTCGGCCCGAGGAAAAACGCGCCGTGCAGCGTCACGCCATCGACCTCGCGCTTGAGAATGCCGGCGTCGATCAGGCCGAGAAACGCCTCGATCAGCATTTCGCTGACCCCATAAAGCCCCGTCGTGAACGGCGCGCTCTCCGCGGGTTCGGCGTCCGGCGCAAGCCGCTTCATGGTAGCGCGGAACTGCGCGTTATCGTGGTGGCGAACGATCAGCCCCTGCGCCAGCGCATCGCCGACCTGCCCGATGCCGATCTGCAGCGTGCCGCCATCAGGCACGAGGCTCGCTGCATGAAGCCCGATCGCGTATTTGGTGTCGCTGACCGGCTCGGCCGGCGGTGCGAACAGCGGGAAATCCGTCGCGGGGCTGTCGAGAACCGCGGAAAATTCGTCCCCCGGCAGATCGCCCGCGCCCGGCATGAACGGCAGCTCGGAATTGACCTGGCCGACCAGCTTGAACGACGCGCGGCCGTCGCGGCGGGCACGCAGGATGTCGAGCGTGGTGTCGGTGTTGCAGCTCAGGCTGTAGCGCGTCACGCCTTCGACCACACGTTTCGCGACCAGTTGGGTGACGACGTTCAATCCGCGTGTCAGCAGATAGGACGAGGCATGGGTATAGTTCGCGGAGATGTAATGCTGCTGCGCGTACGGTACGTGCAGCCATTTGCCGGCCAGGAAGAAGAACTCGATCACCTGGATGTTGGGTGGCAGTTCGCCCCTATGCAAGGCATCGGCATAGGTCAGGTCGGGATAACCACCAAACAGGCGATCGATCACCGGGCCGATGAAGCGCCGTTCGAGCAGGCTCGAGGGCCGCGGCTTTTCCAGCGTCAGCGCCGAAAAGAACGTCAGCTTGATCGAACGGTCGGCCGCGGCGCGCGCGTACAGCGCGTTGACGACGTGATTCGCTTTGCCGAGCCCGAGCGGCAGGCCGACCATGAGATCGGTTCCGACATCGCGGATGATGTCCTCCGCGATCGCTTCGGGGTCGGAAAACATCTTTGGCATCGAATGCGGACCCGGGGCATAGCTGGGAAGCCAACCGCCCTGAATCGGACGCCGGCCAGCAGAGCATAGCGCATTTGTCGCGAACTTCGTCTGTGACGAACCGGCAACAGCCAAGCGGGTATTTCACCGAATCAATGTACTGATGTCGCGCGGCAGTTTGCCTGTGGCGTCGGCGCCGCCTAAACAGGTAGACGAGGCGCGGCTGTCGGCGGGGGCGGACGGGCGAGGCATGATACGGAATGACGAGTAACCGGCATTCCCTGAAGATCATGCTCAAACAAGAAGCTAGAGCGGGATGGCTCGAATCAGGGTTATCACGTTCCAGTGTTGACTACGGGATCAAATGGCTAGGCGCGCCGCAAGGGTTGGCCACGTTGAAAGGCGGTTGCTTCGATCGGGCATTTGCCTTGCGGCGGCATGCGTCGTGTTTGCGGCGTCGGCCGCGCATGGCGAAAACCTTGCCGACGCACTGACCAAGGCCTACCAGACCAATCCCCAGCTCAATGCTGAGCGGGCGCGCCAGCGTGCCACCGACGAGAATGTGCCGCAGGCACTTTCGGGTTATCGGCCGCAGATCGTCGCGAGTCTTTCCGCTGGCCTGCAGGCGGTGCGCGACCTCTTGCCCAACAACACCATCCAGTCCGCGAACCTGAAACCCTGGACCATCGGGGTCACGGTAACCCAGACACTGTTCAACGGTTTCAAGACCGCCAACAGCGTCCGCGTCGCGGAGCTGCAGGTGCAGTCCGGCCGCGAAGCGCTACGCAATGTCGGCCAGGGCGTGCTGCTCGATGCCGTCACCGTCTATACCAACGTGCTCGCCAACCAGTCGCTGGTCGAAGCCCAGCGCGCCAACGTAGCGTTCTTGCAGGAGACGCTCGGCATCACCCAGAAGCGTCTCAATGCCGGCGACGTCACGCCGACCGATACCGCGCAGGCCGAGGCACGCCTGAGCCGGGGCCGCGCCGATCTGAACGCCGCCGAGGTCAATCTCGCCGTCAGCCAGGCGACCTATACCCAGGTCATCGGCAACGCGCCCACCCTGCTCCGCCCCGCCGATCCCGTGGACCGCCTGCTGCCGCGCAGTCGCGACGACGCCACCGGGCTCGCCTTCCGCGAGCATCCGGCGGTGATGGCGGCAAGCTTCGACTTCGATGTCGCCACGACCTCGATTCGCGTCGCCGAAAGCAGCCTGATGCCGACCATCACGCTGCAGGGCAGCGCCAGCCGCAGCAGGGACTCCGATCCTACGCTCGGCACCTTCGGGACCGACCAGGCTTCGGTGACCGGCCAGCTCACCCAGCCGATCTATGACGGCGGCATGGCCTCTTCACAGACCCGACAGGCCAAGGAGGTCGCCAGCCAGAGCCGGCTGGTGCTGGATCAGGTCCGCAACCAGTCCCGCACCGCCGCGGTCGGCGCCTGGGTCGCCAATGAAGGCGCCAAGATCGCGGTCACCGCATCCGAGGCCGAAGTCCGCGCCGCCACTGTTGCGCTGCAGGGCGTGCAGCGCGAAGCGGCCGGCGGCCAGCGCACCACCGTCGACGTGCTGAACGCGCAGCAGGATTTGATCCTGGCGAAAGCCCGGCTGATCGGCGCGCAGCGCGACCGCGTGATCGCCTCCTACACCCTGCTCAGCGCCATCGGCCGGCTCGACGTCAAGAACCTCGGCCTCAATACGCCGGACTACCTGCCGGAAGTTCACTACCACCAGGTACGCGACGCCTGGCACGGCCTGCGGACCCCGTCCGGGCAGTAGTTGTATTTTCTCACCGTATTAACCGGGCGCTGATCATGTCGGGTATTTTCAGTCGCCAGTAGCCGGCGTTGGCCTAAAATTCAGGGGTTCCTGCCCCGTTTTGATTCGATGGATTTTGCGAGGCCTCGTGGTTTCAAACATCCTGCGCTGGTCGGCCAACGGCCTGTTGGTCCTCGTCCTGTCGATAATCCTTCTGATCACCTCGTTTCGCATGGCGGCGTCGATACGCGAGACCGGCATGCGCGCCCAACTGGCGCCAAGGACCGGCCATCTGGTGCCGACGCGTTCGGGCGGCGTCTTCGTGCAGGAGAAGGGCCCGGCGAACGGCATTCCCGTGGTCCTGTTTCACGGCACGGCGGCGTGGAGCGAGCTATGGCGGCATACCAGCGACGTGCTGGCGGACGCCGGCTTTCATGTGATCGCCCTTGATCTCCCGCCGTTCGGCTTCTCGGATCGTCCGGGCAGTTATACCCGGCAGGATCAGGCTGCCCGGATCAACGACGTGCTCGATACGTTGGAGGCCCCGCCGGCCATCATCATCGGCCACTCCTTCGGGGCCGGTGCCGCGACCGAACTGGTGATGCGGCATCCGGATCGGGCGCGCGCCCTCGTGCTGGTCGATGCCGCGCTCGGATTGACAGCCGCGCCATCGGCCGCACCCTGGGTGATCCAGCCGCAATGGATCCGCGAAATTCTGGTCTCGCTGACCATCACCAATCCGGTTGCGACGCAAATGCTGCTGCAGTCGATGATCGCGAAGAAGGAGCGCGCGCTGCCGGAATATGTCGCGATCCTGCAAAGGCCGCTGGCGCAGCGCGACAGCACCAGCGACATCGCCGACTGGCTGTATTACTTCCTCGGCACCGACACGAATGCTGCAAGCGCGGACCGGAGCGCCTATGCGAAGCTGGAAATCCCGGTCGCGATCCTGTGGGGGGACAAGGACACGATCACCCCGGTTGAGCAGGCTCTCGATCTGCGAACGCTGTTGCCGCCTGATACGGACCTGACATTGCTGCCGGGGCTCGGCCACATTCCGCAAATCGAAGACCCCGCCATGTTCAACGATGCCCTGCTCAAGACGCTCGGAAAACTCTAGAGCCGGTGTCCACTTTTCCGGATCATGCTCTAGACTGAGCCGAGATTCGAACCGGCCGGAGACATCATGGACATCATCAGATTGTGCGCCTGGGGCTATGCCGCCCTGCTCGGCTTCGTGATTCTCACCGGTTACATCCCAGCCTTCATCGACGCCAACGACATGATCTTCGGCCTGTTTCGCCGGACCTGGTATGCCGACGGGCTGCATCTGGTTTCGGCACTATGGGCGGCAGCGGCGGCGATGACCTCGCGGCGCGCCTCGGAATTGTTCTTTCAACTGTTCGGCGTGTTCTATTTCGCCGACGGCGTGCTGGGCCTGCTCACCGGCAGCGGCTATCTCGATTTCGGCATCCTGATCAACGGCGTGCTCAACCTGCCGCTGTCGACACGGTTTTTCGCCAACGCCCCGCATCTCGGCCTCGGCGGCGTGGCGATCCTGATCGGCTACCTGCTCGCGCCGCGGACGCGGACCGTCGTTCATGCTTAAATGGCTGCGGCGCATCCTCGCCGTTGTCGCGATCCTGATCGCGCTGTCGGTGCTCGTGCCCATGGCCTATATCGAGGGCGGCTGCCGCCCGGCTTCCAGTGCCGCGGCGTCCGCCGCGCCGGCCGTCACCCTGCCCGCGATCGGCGAGGCGGGCTACCGGCGCAAGCTGAACAATACGTTCTTCACCTTCCCCGAATGGTACATCGTCTATTCCTTTGAGGATTTCGGCCGCTTCCTCGACCGCTCGAGTGAAAGTCATTTTGGCTATCTCAGCCATATCTTCGGGTTCTGGCGGAGCTTTTGCACCATCAACCTCGCCGTGCCCGCGACGGGAGAATCGCTCGCCGAGGTGAAGACGATGATCTATGTCATCGGCGTCAGCTATTCCGTCGAGTACGCGATCAAGGGATTTTACGAGAACACGATCGGCCGCGTGTTCGAGTGGATCAGGGGCGAGAAGCGTACGCCGCAGGATGAGTTCGGCCGCGCGGTGCTGCAGGATTATGCCGCTTTCCTCTACACCATCCCCTGGTACAAATATCCGTTTCGCGAGAAGCTCGACGGCCTCTTTGCGATCTCGGCGCCTACGCCAAGCCACTTGCGCACCTGGGAACGCGACTTCGCGCTCGGCACGGAATACTTCCTCAAGATCGGCTACGCCGCGCTGATTCAGAAGGCGCTCGACGCGAGCAATGACGACGAACCGCGCGACATCATGTTCGCGGTCGCGACGCTGCCGCCGGAGATGCTGGCGAAGGAGCCGCGCATCAAGCCGATCCGTGCGCTCAACGCCCAATGGCAGCTCGTGCAGGCGCCGCGCTACAAGGCACTGACCGAAATCCTGCAGGGCCTGCTGGATCAGGGTTTTGGCCTTGCGGAAATCGCCGGCAATCACGACATCCTCATCACCGTGATTGCCCCGGCTGCCGCCAGGCTCGACATCAAGGACACGACAGAGCTGTTTTCGCTGGAACTGGATGCCCGGCCCGGGCTTCGCAGGGCCGGCCTGAAAGCCAGGATCGACCGCCTCGTCGATATCAACCGCGACCTCAAGGCTCGAGGTGCGAACATTGAGCACTTCTATGATTACTGACGGGCGTCAGCATCAGGATTGGCGTTGGGGCCGGATTGCCGGCGCGATCGCCCTCGTCATCTCCGGCTGGCTCGCTGTGGTCATCGCCCTGACCTTCGGTTCAGCCCCGGGCAAGTCGATGGCCGTGGTCGGTCCCCCGTCGCAGGCGCTTGCCGCCGTCACCAAGGCAAATGGACGGATCCTCGCCTCCAACGACTACTTTACCATCGCGCGTTCCGACGATGCCGATTTCGTCGGTCGTCTCTACGCGGCGGGCGCGCTGCTGGTGCTGGACGCCGAACAGGCGGGCGGCTGCAGCGGCCTGCCGCCGAATCGGCTCAGCGCGCAGCTTTGATCGGCCGGAGCCAGCCTACCTCGAACGGCTTAATCCTCCTATTTCGGTCGAAATCACTGTATAATGGCGGCAGGCCGATGTTCCGGCCAATGGGCGAAGACCATGATCAAAACATCAATGAGCCGAATGGTCATGCCCCTGATAGGGCTTGTTGTGGCCAGTGGCATCGTGGCGGCGGTCGCTATCCAGCACATCCGACGCGAGCCGATTGTTGACCAGAGCGGCGAAAGCGTCGCGCCAAAATCGGTCACTGACGCGCTGGCAAACGCTCCGGCTGCACTTGCAACCGCGCAGGCGGAGGCAAACGCGGTGGTATCCGCACTGGCCGGAACGACCGCAGCGCCCGAGAGCAGCGATGGCGTACCGACGTTCGACATCGCTCGCATCGAACCCACGGGCGAAGCTGTCATCGCGGGGCGGGCGACGCCGGGCGTAACGGTGGAACTGCTGCGCAATGGCGAACTGCATGATCGCGTGGTCACGGATCAATCCGGACAATTCGCCATGATCCCGCCTCCGCTTCCGCCAGGCACCTATGACCTGACGTTGCGTGCCAAGCGGCCGGACGGCACGCAGACCATGTCCAAGCAGAGCGTAACGGTGGCGCTCGAGCCGAATCGGCAGGAACGGCCGGTCGTGGCCCTGATGACGCCAAACAAACCGACCGTCGTGATGTCACAGCCGGGCCAGCCGAAGCCGGAAACCACGGCGGTGGTTGTGGAGGCGGTCGAGATCGAGGCCGGCGGCAAATTCCACGTGAGCGGCCGCGCCCGCTCCGGCGCCCCGATGAGGCTCTATCTGAACGACAGCTTTATCGCGTCGGTAACGGCGGGGGCCGATGGGCGCTTCGCGGTCACGATCAATGAAGGAATCGGGCCCGGGAACTATCGCGTAAGGCTGGACGAGGTGGATTCGAAGTCCGGCGCGGTCCGCGGGCGCGCCGAGGTGCCGTTCAACGCTCCCGACCCGATGGTTACCGCATCGGTGCCCGCGCGGACTTCACCGTCCAAGCAGCCCGACTCTGCCGCCCTGCCGCAGTCCAAGGTGGCGGACGCCGCAGCCACTGCCCTGCAGGACGCAGCGAAACCGTCCACCGTGGTGGTGCCAAAGATCACGACCACCACGGTATCGCGCGGCGACAGTCTGTGGCGCATCAGCCAGAGCACCTATGGTGCGGGCATGCGCTACGCCACGATTTACAAGGCGAACCGGGAGCAAATCCGCAATCCCAACCTGATCTATCCCGGCCAGATCTTTGTCATCCCTAGCCGGGAAGCCCAGCCTTAGGAGTGCCCTCAAACGAACTTCAATGCTCCTGCCGTCCTGAAAAAATGGCCATCGAAGAACAACGAGCGCGCCAAAGACGCTGTTTGGCCGACCCCGTACTCGGTCTTTGACGGTACTTTGGACGAATGCCTGACGAGGTTGCTGGAGCAGCCGATGGGCCAGCGTCATCTCTACGAGATTCACACGGCCCCGCAGGGCGACCTAGTCCCGAAAGTAATCTCCGCCGAACTCGGACATGAAATCGCAAGGCTGCGGGACTTTTTGTGATCGATAGATCGCCGTCCCGCTTTGCGGGGCAGTGTGAGCATCGGGGGTCTCATGAAGAAGGCTCCACCGAGATGGGGCCTTAACTCCGTCGCAAGTCGAATGGCTTGATCTCAGCCCGAATCCTCAGGGCAGCGGACAGGCATTACGACGCGTACTTCTGATAGAACGTATTGGTGAACAACTCACCCGGATCGTATTTGCGCTTCGCCGCAAAGAAGTCGTTGATCTGCGGATACGACCGCTGCAACTGGTCGCGCGAATAATAGAGCTGATAGGGCAGGAAGAACCGGCCCTTGTGCGCGATGGTGAGGTCGATCAGTTCTTCCGTCGCGTTCTTCATGCGCCGGTTGCCTTCTTCATCGGTGGTCTGGTTGATGTAGAGCACCAGCGAGAAAGCCGGCTCCGGAGAGTAGGTCAGGAAATTGTTCTCCTGATGCACGACCCGCACCGATGCATTCAACAGATTGGTCTTGTTATCGGTCAGCACCTTGCGCATGCCGTCGACAAAGGAGACGAACTGGCTGCGCGGGATGAAATATTCGTGCAGGATGTCGGTATCGTTGGGTAGTGAGTTACGCAAGTAAGGCACGGAATCGTGCATCGGATCGTTGCGATTGACGAGACAGGCCTCCGCTGATCCGATCGCCTGCGCGCGCGTCACCGTGCAGTTTTCCATACGATGCTCGATGTGTTTCTCCGACAGCCATTTCATCTCCTGAAACAGCGGACCCTGCTTGGAGAGATTGACCGTGAGCCGGCGCAGCTTGACACCGGAAACTTCGCCGAGCGGCTGTCGCTTGAAATCGCTGCCGTCGACCTTGGTGTAGGTATAGAGCAGCAATTCCTTCAGGAAACTGCTTGGCGCGGTCGAGAGGTGGCCGTACATCAACCCGATATTGGTATCCTTCTCGATCTCGCCGGCGAACAGCGCAGGAAACTCCTTGTAGTCCATCACGCGACGGCCGGTCTGGTAGACCAGATTGTCTGATATATCGAGTTCGGCCTCGACGATCACGCCGAACAGGCCGTAGCCGCCGACCACGAGATTGAACAGATCCGGATTCTCGGTCGCCGACACGGTCTTCAATGATCCATCCGCCAGCATCACCTTCATCGATTTGATCGATTTGGCCAGTGCGCCGGCCTGATGGTCCATGCCATGGGCATTGACCGAGATCGATCCGCCGACGGTGAAGATATCGGTCGACTGCATGGCGCGAACCGCAAAGCGCGGGTGCAGCACGTTCTGGATATCGTGCCACGTTGCGCCGGGCTGCACGGTGACCGATCGAGAACTCTCATTGAGCACGATCTTGTTGAAGCCGCGCATGTCAAGCACGATGCCGCCCTTGCGGAAGGCGTGCCCGCCCATGCTGTGGCGGACGCCGGCGGTGGTGACCGAGAGCTTGTTGTCGCGCGCGAAGGCCAGCGTCTTCGCGATGTCCTCGACACTGCGCACCTCGACCACGCCGTAGATTTCGGTCTTGTTGAGGCAGCTCGCATCATTGATGCTGCCGCCGAGCTGCGACCATTTCACGTCCTTCAGCGGCGCAATCGCCTTGATCCGCTCCAGATCGATTTTCGCCTGCTCGCCGCCGCCGACCGCCGGGCCGCAATCCTTTTCCCCGCTGGGATCGGCCGCCAGCGCCTGAAGCTTGCGATAGCTGTAAATGCCCAGCAACACGACGACCACGGCAACGACCGACGCGCCGGTTTTGAACTTTTGTGAAAATTTTCGCATGAACTGATTCCAGAGGGATTGCGAGATATTCCGGGCGGGCGGATCATTAGTCAAATCTGGGCGGCTTCTGGTTCGATAGACCGGTTGCGTTACCGAAGCGATAGCCGGAGCGAACAAATGAAGAGCTGCCACATACATGTGACGGGGGCATCGGGCGCGGGCGTCACCACCCTCGGGCGCGCTCTTGCCAGTGCGCTGGCGATTCCGCATCACGACACCGACGATTACTTCTGGCTGCCGACGGAGCCGCCCTACCGGGACAGGCGCGACCTCGCCGAGCGCCTGAAGCTGATGCGGGATGTCTTCCTGCCGCGCGCGGCCTGGGTATTGAGCGGATCGCTGAGCGGCTGGGGCGACGTGTTGATTCCAGATTTCGACGTGGTGGTCTTCGTGACAACCCCTCGCGAGATACGGCTGCAGCGGTTGCGCGCCCGCGAGGCCACCCGCTTCGGCGCCGATGCGGTGGCGCCCGGCGGCTGGCGACATACGGAGACCGAGGAATTCATCGAATGGGCCTCGGGTTATGAGGAGGGCAACGTGAGCCGCAATCTGGCTGAGCATGAGGCCTGGCTCACCAAACTGCCCTGCCCCGTGTTACGGCTGGAAGGATCGCGGCCGTTGCCCGAACTGGTCGCGGAAGTCCGCGAGCAGATCGGCAGCCACGCATGACGAGCGCCTTCCCGCGGCCCACTTCTCCCGATAATCTCTTCGCGCAGACCGAAGCAAACACGGCGCTTGGCGGGAGAACGCTGGAGTTGACGGGCGACGCACGCCCTGTCGGGACACTAATCAACAACAATCGCAGGGAGAACACCAATGCTGACGCGACGCAGTATGATGCTTGCCTCTATCGCCGCCGGAGTACTCATGAACAACAGAACCGCCTCCGCCAAAGCGGCGCAGCCCGCGACGCCGGTGAATTTCGACGTGCCCGCGGGCGCCTGCGACTGCCACACCCATATCCACCCCGATTCTGAGAAATTCCCGTTCTTCTCCGGCCGCGTCTATACGCCCGAACTGGCTTCGCCCGAGGAAATGACCGCCCTGCACAAGGCGCTGCGCATGGAGCGCGTGGTGATCGTCACGCCCTCCATCTACGGCACCGACAACTCCGCCACGCTGTTCGGCATGGCGGCGCGCGGGCCGACCGCGCGCGGCGTCGCCGTGATCGACGACAAGACGTCGGACAGCGATCTCGACCTGATGGGCAAGGCCGGCATTCGCGGCGTGCGCCTCAACCTCGCAACCGGCGGCGTCAACGATCCGAACGTCGCCCGGCCGCGATTTACGGCCGCCGTCGAGCGCATGAAGGCGCGCGGCTGGCACGTGCAGATCTATACCAACCCGGCGATGATCACCGCGATCAAGGATCTGGTCATGGCTTCACCGGTGCCGGTCGTGTTCGATCATTTCGGCGGCGCACAGGCCGCCCAGGGCATCGAGCAGCCGGGCTTTGCCGATATGATGGAGCTGGTGAAATCGGGCAAGGCCTATGTGAAGATCTCGGGCGCCTACCGCGCCTCGAAACTGGCGCCCGATTACACCGACTGCACACCGCTGGCCCAGTCGCTGATCGCAGCCAATCCCGACCGCATCATCTGGGGCACCGACTGGCCGCATCCGAACTCGGTCACGCCTGCCGACAAGAAGATCACCGACGTGACGCCGCTGTTCCAGATCGAAGACGGTCAGCTCTTGAACCAGCTTCCGGTGTGGGCGCCGGACGCGGCGATCCGCAAGAAGATCCTGGTCGACAACCCGGCGCAGCTTTACGGGTTCTGAGGGACCGCGCGCGAGGCCGCGACGCGCTCCGCAGGCCGGAGCGGGTCGCGGTCGTAGTCGCGCAGCCAGTTACCGGCCTTGCGCAGGCCACCGAACGGGAACAGGTGAAATCCTGCGATCGAATCCGTTGCGGCCGCAGGCGCGCAGCGCAATCCCCTGACGACGTCATCCGGACCGGCATCCGTCAACAGCCGGCCGAACCGGCCGATCTGCGCCCGCAGCGCGCGCATGGAATTGCCGATGCCGCAGCGAAGCGCGAATTTCGTCAGTGTCGCCGGCGTCGCCGGACCGGCAAGCCCGACGATCACAGGGAGATCGATGCCGGCACGATCGAGTTCAGCGATCCATTGCAGGATCGGAGCACTCTCGAAGCAGAATTGCGTGACGACGTCGACGCGCGCGCCAGTCCCTCGTCCCCAGTCGCGCCAGGCTTTGAGCCCGTTCAGCGCAGCCGGCAATTCGAGGAATGGATGGCCTTCGGGATGCCCCGCCACACTCACCGACGTGATCCCGTGCACCTCGATCAAGCCGCTGGCGCAGACATCGCGCGTCGATTTGAACGGCCCCTTGGCCGCCGCGATATCGCCCGCAATCAGGAGGATGCGGGAGACGGCGGCTTCGCCGCAGGCCCGCGCCAGGAAATCGTCGAGCGCCTCCCGCGAGACCATTTCACGCGCCGCGATATGGGGCACCGGATTGTAGCCGGCCCGGCGCAGTGCGGCGGCGGTTTCGACGTTGTGGCGATAATTGTCGCCCGGCAGGAACGTGATCGTGACATCCGTGCCGGCAGCAAAATACTCGCGCAGTTGCGCGATCTGATGCCCGCGCGAGGAGATTTCGACCGACGCCGACGGCAGCAGCGCGGCCAGTCTGGCGGATGGCTGGTCGGAGACGGTCAACTGCGCCTCCCCCTGGTCAAGCCGGCGCGCGGCGGCGCGAGATGACGTAGGTCTCGTCGTTGAACCACAGGCCGCCATGCTTCTTCAGCACGCGGTCGGTGGCTTCGAGATAGCGGCCGTCGCGGACCACCTCCGACAACCTGTTATCCTCGATCTGCGCCACATAGATCGCGGCGTTCCAGGCGGCGAACAGCGTCGAGGTCCCGATCGGGCCGCTGACTTCGTCCGGCAGCGTGTGCATGTGATAGCGGAAGATCGAGCGCGCGTCGGAGGACGCATTGAAATTGTAGTGCCGGGCCGCCGTGCCAAGCTCATGCTTGACCTGGCGCAGGATGGCGTAGCGGTCGGTCTTGAACGGATCGTCGCCCGGCCAGACCTGATCGATGATCTCGATGCCGGGATCCTTGCCGTGCGAATGGATGCCGATCAGCCGCCCGCCCGGCCGCAGCGATCTCACCAGCGGCGTCACCACTTTCGAAGCCTTGAACTCGACGCTTGCCCGCGCGCGGTAAGGCTGGGACGCGATCACGAGATCATAGTCCGCCATCACTCGGCCCGGCCGCGGCATGATCGGATCGAGCAGGAACGAATGATCCTCGCGCCGCAGCGTCAGGATGACCGGGCGTTGGTACACCGGATTGCCGGTTACCGGGCTGATGCCGGCGCGCCAGTTCTCGGCTAGGAAGCCTTCAAGTTCGGCGATCTGTTCGGCAAAGCCGTGCGCGGTGTTGCCGGTCAGCGTGACGTCTTTCCAGATCAAGCCTTGCGCTGACGTGACAGAACGCGGCGTCAGCCACGGCGCCTCGGCGTAATAGAGGTTGGTGACAACCAGCACGGTGGCGGGATGCTCGAACAGGCGGTCCGCCATCTTCTCCAGCATCAGGCGGACGTCTTCGTAACTGATCTCCTTCGCCACGACATAGAGCGGCATGGTCGGGAAGCGCGCATGCACCGCCCGCATCACCCGCGACAGCACCGTGCCGTCGCCGACGCCGGCGTCGAAGATGCGAAGCGCCGGCGGCGCCGGCTGCAGATTGCCGAGCTCGAGCGAGATACGGTTGCCGACCTCGGTCTTCTCACTGCAGGTCGAGACGAACAGCAGGTATTTTTGGCGGTTGTCGAAGAATCGGAAGCCCGGCGGCGCGACCGCGTTGGCGGCGGCCACGCCATTTTGCGGTTTGGCGATCGGCGACGGTTGGCCTGCCGCTGCGGGGGAAGCCGGCTGGTGCTCGGCGAGATAGGCGCGGACCTTGTCGAGCGTGCCGGTCGTGATCCTGGCGCCATCGCGCAAGCGCGATACCAGCTTGCCGTCATTGACCACCAGCCGGCCGAAGGTCGATTCGGCGGTTTGCGTCAGGCGGCAATAGTCGCGGATTTCTCCCAGTATCTGCTCGGCGGTTGGCGGTGATTTTGCCGGCAGCGCATGGCCGTTCGGTTGACCTGTAGATCCTTGGTTTTTAGACCCTTGGTTTTCCTCGATCCGCATGGGTTGCTCCTGCGGTTGTCCCTGACGGTATCAAGGGACGACCACGGGACTGGCGTCAACCACAAACCGAGTGGGCAGGAAACATGGGCACTTGCCCACACGCCATCACCGCGCGCGGCGCGAGAATACCGAGATCAGCACCGGCAGCGTCACCAGGATCACGATCGGCGCCAGCATCATGCCGGTGACGACCACGATCGCCAGCGGCTTTTGCACCTGCGAACCGATCCCCTCCGAGATCGCCGCCGGCAACAGTCCGACGCCCGCCACCACGCAGGTCATCAGCACCGGGCGCAATTGCAGTTCGCCGGTCCGGATCACCGCGCGCATCCGCTCATAGCCTTCGTCGATGAGCTGGTTGTACTGCGACAGGATGATAATGCCGTCCATCACCGCGATGCCGAACAGCGCGATGAAGCCGATCGCCGCCGACACGCTGAAGGGAATGCCCGTGATGAACAATCCGAGCACGCCGCCGAAGATCGCCATCGGGATCACGCTCATCGCGAGCAGCGTATCGACCATCGAGCCGAAATTGAAAAACAGCAGCACGCCGATCAACGCGAGGCTGATCGGCACTACGATCGACAGCCGCCGGATGGCGTCCTTCAAATTACCGAATTCGCCGACCCATTCGATCCGCGATCCCGGGGGAAGCTGGACCTGCTCGGCGACCTTGTCCTGCGCTTCATGGATCGCGCTGCCGAGGTCGCGGTTGCGCACCGAGAACTTGATCGGCAGATAGCGCTCCTGCCCTTCGCGGTAGATATAAGCGGCGCCCGAGATCAAATTGATCGAGGCGACCTCGCTGAGCGGAATCTGGGTGATCGCCCCGCCCTGCCCGGCCACGCCGATCCGCAAATTATGGATCGCCTCCGCGCTCTTGCGATATTCCGGCGCCAGGCGAACGATGATCGGGAAATGCCGGTCGCTGCCGGGTTCATAGAGATCGCCGGCGCTGTCGCCGCCGACCGCGACCTTGATGGTGGCGTTGATATCGCCGGGCGACAGGCCGTAACGCGCGGCCCGCGCACGGTCGACATCGATCTGGATGGTGGGTTGGCCGAGCGAGGTGAACACGGCAAGGTCGGTGACGCCCTGCACGGTGCCGAGCACGGATTTGATCTTGTTGGCCGTATCCGTCAGCGCCTGCAGATCGTTGCCGAAAAGCTTGATCGAGTTCTCGCCCTTGACGCCGGAGACCGCCTCCGAGACGTTGTCCTGCAGGTATTGCGAGAAGTTGAATTCGACGCCCGGGAATTTGTCCTGCAACTCCCCGAGCAGTTGCGCGGTCAGCTCGTCCTTGTCGCGGGTGCCCGGCCACTCGCTATTGGGCTTCAAGGGTGCGAAGAATTCGGCGTTGAAGAGACCGGCGGCGTCGGTGCCGTCGTCGGGGCGGCCGTGCTGCGACACCACCGACTCCACCTCGGGTCGGGCGCGGATGATCTTGCGCATCTCGTTGACGTAGGCGTTGCCCTCCTGCAGCGAGATGGTCGGCGGCAGCGTGGCGCGGATCCAGAGATTGCCCTCTTCCAGCTTGGGCAGGAATTCCAGTCCCAGGAACCGCGCAAACACGATGGTCATCACCACGAGAACCGCCGCGCCGGTCATGACGACCTTCCGGTTCGCAATCGCCCAGCTCAGCACCGGCACATAGAGCCGGTCGAGCTTTTTGACGATCCAGGTTTCGGCTTCATCCAGATGCGCGGGCAGGATGATCGCGCTCAAAGCGGGCGTCACGGTAAAGGTCGCGAGCAGTCCGCCCGCCAAAGCATAGGCATACGTCCGCGCCATCGGCCCAAAGATGTTGCCTTCGACACCGCTCAGCGTGAACAGCGGCAGGAAAGCGGCGATGATGATGGCGGCGGCGAAAAAGATCGAGCGCGACACGTCGGCGGACGCGGACATGATGGCGTGGGTCTTCATCCCCATCGTGGTGTCGAAGGAGATGTGGTTGCGCTCGGCTTCCGACAGTGCGGTGGTCTGCGACAGCCGCCGGAAGATCGCCTCCACCATGATCACGGTGGCATCGACGATCAGGCCGAAATCGATCGCGCCGACCGACAGCAGGTTGGCGGATTCGCCGCGCAGCACCAGGATGCTGACGGCGAAGAACAGCGCGAAGGGAATCGTCGCGCCGACGATCAGCGCGCTGCGGAGATCGCCGAGGAACAGCCATTGCAGCAGCACGATCAGGATGATCCCGACCACCATGTTGTGCAGCACCGTATGCGTGGTGAGATCGATCAGATCCTTGCGGTCGTAGATCCGCTCGATTCTGACGCCGGGCGGCAGGATCGAGGAATGATTGATGTCGTGGACCAGCTTTTCGACGCGGGCGATGGTCGGCGAACTCTGCTCGCCGC
>Ga0081540_1002050_pt1 | contig 16800 bp, 14 predicted proteins | sample TabmetS2T1R1_FD_71024 | JGI IMG/M metagenome (GOLD analysis project Ga0081540, IMG submission 71024) | Tabebuia heterophylla rhizosphere microbial communities from the University of Puerto Rico - S2T1R1 | ecosystem: Host-associated > Plants > Roots > Rhizosphere ... | reverse complement strand
GATCGTGAAGGCCTATGTGGTGGCGGCGCCCGGCGTCGAGCCGGACGAGGCGCTGGTGACGGCGCTGCAGGACCACGTCAAACGCGCGATCGCGCCGTACAAATATCCGCGCGTGATCGAGTTCATCGCGCAATTGCCGAAGACCGAGACCGGCAAGCTGCGTCGCTTCGCGCTCCGGCAAATGGCGCAGTCGGGCACGCCGCCCGGCATCGCCGCCGAATAGATCGAATGGAGAATTCTTCGTGACGACTGCGAAGGGACCAGCCGTGGCCGTAGTGCCGGCAGCAAAAAGCGAGGGCGCGCAGGTGCTGCAGCCGAGCGGCTGGCCGATGCCGAAGGGCTATGCCAACGGCATGGCCGCCGACGGCCGCATCGTGGTGACGGGCGGCGTGATCGGCTGGGATGCCGCCGAGCGCCTCGCGGACGGCTTCGTCGCGCAGGTGCGCCAAACGCTCGCCAACATCAAGGCCATCCTTGCGGAGGCCGGCGCACGCCCCGAACATCTCGTGCGGCTGACCTGGTATGTCGTCGACATCGAGGAGTATCTCGCCAACCTGAAGACGCTCGGCCAGATCTATCGCGAAGCCTTCGGCACGCATTATCCGGCCATGGCGCTGGTCCAGGTCGTGCGCCTGGTCGAGAAGGAAGCGCGGGTCGAGATTGAGGCAACGGCGGTGGTGCCTCGCTGAAGTCCCGATCAACGGTGCGATGATCCTGAAAACCATTGCAGGATCAGCATTTTGCATTTTTGCGGTCGCTCAAATCCGGCTACGATATCAAAGCTAGATTCCTTGTTGCGTTGGTCCCGAAGAGGCGACAGTTGCCGCATGACTGTTAACCGGTCCGTCGTCGCAGACCCCGAGGTCATCCGTGCCCGCGCCATGGAGAGCCTCTTTGAGCGGCTCGAATCCCTTTGCGAGGGCGCAATCGCGGTCGATACCGCGGGGCAGGTGGTCTACGTCAACGAGAAATACCTGCCGGCGCTCGGTCTCAATCATATTTCGGAAGCGATCGGACGGCCGATCGAGGAGATCATCCCCAACAGCCTGATGCGGCGCGTGGTCGAAACCGGCAAGCCGATCCTGCTCGACATCATGGAACTCGGCCGTGAGCAACTCGTGGTAACGCGCATGCCGATCGAGGACGAGAACCGGCGCATCATCGGCGCCATCGGCTTTGTGCTGTTCGATCATCTCGACAGCCTGAAGCCGCTGATCGTGCGGGTGAACCAGCTCGAGAACGAGTTGCGCAGCGCCAGGCGGCAATTGTCGCAGCCGCGCAGTGCGCGTTTCACCTTCGAGGATTATGTCGGCGAAACGCCTGCCATCGCGCAGGCCAAGGAACTCGCCCGCCGCGCCGCCCGGCAAAGCGTGACGGTGCTTTTGACCGGCGAGACCGGCACCGGCAAGGAAATGCTGGCACAGGCGATCCACAATGCTTCCGCACGCGCGGAAAAACCGTTCGTCAGCGTCAATCTGGCGGCAATTCCCGACACGCTGATCGAGTCCGAATTCTTTGGCGCCGTGCCCGGCGCCTATACCGGTGCCGACCGCAAGGGCCGGGAAGGCAAGTTCCGTATTGCCGACGGCGGCACGCTGTTTCTCGACGAGGTCGGCGACATGCCGCTTCAGCTGCAGGCAAAGCTGCTGCGCGCTCTGCAGGAGCGCGAGATCGAGCCGCTCGGTTCCGACAAGATCGTCAAGGTCGACGTCCGCGTCATCGCCGCGACCAATGTCGACCTCGATAGGCGCGTCGCCGAAGGCGCCTTCCGCTCCGATCTGTTCTACCGGCTCAACGTACTTGCCATCACGCTGCCGCCCTTGCGCGATTGCGCCGACGATCTGCCGGCGATCTGCGCGCGCCTGCTCGACGACATCAGGACATCGGGCGATTACGTCAATCCGCGGATCACGCCGTCGGCGCTGGCGGTGCTGGCGCGTTACGACTGGCCGGGCAATGTCAGGGAATTGCGCAATATCCTGGAGCGCGCGCTGATCCTGAGCGATTCCGGCCGGCTGACCGGCGGGGACTTTGAGCGCATCCTGCCCGTCGGCGCTGGCGCCAAGGCCGCGCCGGCAAGACCCGCCGGTGCCGTCGTGCCCTTGGCGCAGGCCGAGGCCGCATTCGAGAAGCAGACGCTCGAACATGCACTGCTGGCCAGCAACGGCCAGATCACCGAAGCGGCGCGACGGCTGCGCATCTCGCGCGCGACCTTCTACAAGAAGCTTTCCAAATACGGGCTTGCGCCATCGGGCTCCTCAGCTGTCTGAGTTCGGCGACGGGAACTGTCTCGAATCTCAGACTCGAAACGCCGCGGAACGGCCCGCGCGCGGTTGCGATGTGAAGCAAATGCCCGCTTTTCCGACAATTTGACCTCTCAAGATGCAGTTGGCGCGGGGCTTGCACCGCAGTGCGGCATAACGCGCTTGCAAAAGCACACGGCACAGGGAGGGACAGATGAGCAGCGCCGCTACCGCCACGGGCATGCTGGAAACCAAGCATCCTTCACACGTCACCGTCGCCACCGCCAGCCTGATCGGCACCGCGATCGAATGGTATGACTTCTTTCTCTACGGCACCGCCGCGGCGCTGATCTTCAACAAGCTGTTCTTCCCTACCTTCGATCCGATGATGGGAACGCTGCTGGCCTTTGCCACCTATGCGCTCGGCTTCGTCGCGCGGCCGCTCGGCGGCCTCGTGTTCGGCCACTACGGCGACAAGATCGGCCGCAAGACCATGCTGTACCTGACGCTCCTGATCATGGGTGTCGCGACAGCGCTGATCGGCTTCCTGCCGACCTATGAGACCGCCGGCATCTGGGCCGCGATCCTGCTCGTCACCTGCCGGCTGGTGCAGGGCTTTGGCCTCGGCGGCGAATGGGGCGGTGCCGTGCTGATGGCGGTGGAGCATGCGCCCGATAACCGCAAAGGTTTTTATGGCAGCTGGCCGCAGCTCGGCGCGCCGCTGGGCCTCGTGCTCGGCACGCTGGTGTTCTCGGTCGTCTCGGCTTTCCTGACCGACGCGCAGCTCCTTGCCTGGGGCTGGCGGATTCCGTTCCTGTTCAGCATTGCGCTGGTCGTGGTCGGCCTCTGGATCCGCTTCACCATTGCGGAATCGCCCGAGTTCCAGAAGGTCAAGGACGAGAAGCAGGAAGTGAAGATGCCGATCATCGACGCGATCCGGATGTATCCCAAGAACATCCTGCTTGCGATGGGCGCGCGGTTCGCGGAAAACGGCTTCTTCTACATCTACGCTACCTTCGTGCTGGCCTATGCGACGCAGTCGCTCGGCATCGCCCGTCAGGACATGCTGAACGGCGTCTTGATTGCCGCCGCCATCGAGACCTTCACGATTCCCGCCTTCGGCGCGCTCTCCGACGTCGTCGGGCGCCGCCCGGTCTATATCTTCGGCGCGATCTTCTCCGCGCTGATGTCGTTCCCGCTGTTCATGCTGCTCGCCACCAAGAATCCGCAGATGGCCTGGATCGCCATCATCCTTGGCCTCGCGATCGGGCATGCGGCGATGTACGGCCCGCAGGCGAGCTTCCTGTCCGAATTATTCGGCACCAAGGTGCGCTACAGTGGCGTGTCGCTCGGCTACAATCTTGCGTCGATCTTTGCCGGCGCGCTGTCGCCCTTGATCGCCACCGGTCTGATGACGGCCTACGCGCCGGCGACCTGGCCGGTGTCGCTCTACATGATTGCGCTGGCGCTGATCACCATCGTGTCCGTATACTTCGCCACGGAAACACGAAGGAGCGCCTGACCAGAGAGCGCCGAGAGCGGGAGGAATACGTGAGCCAGCATCCGGCCTTGCCGTACTTGCGCAACTCGGAGAAGGGAAAGGTTGTGACGGCCGCCGAGGCCGTCCTCCTGATCCGCGACGGCGACACGGTCGCAACCGGCGGCTTTGTCGGCATCGGCTTTGCGGAGGAGATCGCGGTCGCGCTCGAGGACCTCTATCTAGCCAGCGAAAGCGACGCGCCTTATGCGCAGGGCAAGCCGCGTAACCTGACGCTGGTCTATGCGGCGGGGCAGGGCGACGGCAGGGATCGCGGCCTCAACCACTTCGCCCACGAAGGCCTCGTCAAGCGCGTGATCGGCGGGCATTGGGGGCTTGCCCCAAAACTGCAGCAGCTTGCGATCGCGGGCCAGATCGAGGCCTACAATTTGCCGCAGGGCGTGATCACCCATCTGTTCCGCGACATCGCGGCGCGGCGTCCGGGTCATGTCTCGCGCGTCGGCCTTGGTACCTTCGTCGATCCGCGCCATGGCGGCGGCAAGCTCAATGCCCGCACCACCGAGGACATGGTCGAGCTGATCAGCCTCGGCGGGCAGGAATGCCTGCACTACCGGACATTCCCGATCAATGTCGGCATCATCCGCGCCACCACGGGCGATCCCGACGGCAACCTCACCATGGAGAAGGAAGCGTTGACGCTGGAGGCGTTGGCGATCGCCATGGCCGCGCACAACTCCGGCGGCATCGTCATCGCCCAGGTCGAGCGCGTCGCCGAAAGCGGCAGCTTGAATCCCCGGCAGGTCAAGATTCCCGGCATTCTGGTCGACTGCGTCGTAGTTGCAAAACCCGAGCACCACTGGCAGACCTTTGGCACGCAGTATAATCCGGCCTATTCCGGCGAGATCCGCGTGCGCGCCGGCTCGCTGCCGCCGATGCCGATGAGCGAGCGCAAGATCATCGCGCGCCGCGCCGCCTTCGAGCTCAAGGCCAACAGCGTCGTCAATCTCGGCATCGGCATGCCCGAGGGCATCGCGGCGGTCGCGAATGAGGAGCGCATCATCGATCTGATCACGCTCACCGCGGAGCCCGGTGTGATCGGCGGCATTCCGGCGAGCGGCATCGACTTTGGCGCCGCCGTCAACACGCAAGCTGTGATCGACCAACCCTACCAGTTCGATTTCTACGATGGCGGCGGCCTCGACGTCGCCTTCCTCGGCCTTGCCCAGGTCGATCGCTCCGGCAATCTCAATGTCAGCAAGTTCGGCCCGAAGCTTGCGGGCGCCGGCGGCTTCATCAATATCAGCCAGAACGCCAAGGAAGTCGTCTTTGTCGGCACGTTCGGTGCCGGACGCCTGCGGCTCTCAATTGAAGATGGCAGGCTCGCGATCCCAGAGGAGGCGAGGGCGCGCAAGTTTGTTGATGCCGTCGAGCACGTCACCTTCAGCGGCGCCTTTGCCGCCGCGCGCGGCCAGCGGGTGCTCTACGTCACCGAGCGCTGCGTCTTTGCGCTGCGCTCCGACGGGCTCGAGCTGATCGAGGTCGCGCCCGGCATCGACATCGAGCGAGACATCCTGGCGCTGATGGATTTCAAGCCGATCATCCGGCGCGATCCGCTGATGATGGATCCTCGCATCTTCCGCGACGGACCGATGGAACTGCGCGAGGATCTGCTGTCGGTCCCGCTCGGGCAGCGCTTCGCCTACGACGAGCAGCAAAACCTGTTCTTCGTCAATCTCGAGCACTTTGCGCTGCGCAGCCGCGCCGATATCGAAAAGATTGCGCGGACCGTCGAAGCAAAACTCGGCGGGCTGGGCCAGCGCGTCTATGCCATCGTCAATTACGACCACTTCTCGATACTGCCCGAGCTCCTCGACGACTATTCCGCCATGGTGCGCGGGCTGACCGACCGCTTCTATTCGGGCGTGTCGCGCTACACGACATCGGGCTTTTTACGCATCAAGCTCGGCGAAGCCCTGCAGCGCCGCGGCGTCGCGCCGCATATTTTCGAGAGTGCCGAGGACGCGCGCTCGGATTGGCGCCACGTCGAGGAGCACGGGCATACCGCTGACGACCAGTCTTTGCCGCACCGGGGAGCTGCGTGAAACTGCAACTCATTCTCAACCGAGGCTTTCATTTGCAAAGTTCATTCTGCTGGTGCAAATCGCTGGACGAATTAAGATCATCAGGAGGAAATTGTCGTGCGTCTGTCACTTGTTCTCGCAACCGCCGTGCTCGCCGTGACCGGAGGCGTTGCCGCCGGCGCCGACGACCTTAGGGTCGCCCTGATCCACGGCAAGACCGGTCCGCTCGAAGCCTACGCCAAGCAAACCGAAACCGGCCTGCGCATGGGCTTTGAATATGCCACCAAGGGCTCGATGACGGTCGACGGCCGCAAGATCGTCATCATCACCAAGGACGACCAGAGCAAGCCGGACCTCTCCAAGGCCGCGCTCGCCGAAGCCTATCAGGATGACAAGGCCGACATCGCCATCGGCACGACATCATCAGCCGCGGCGCTCGCCGACCTGCCGGTCGCAGAAGAAAACAAGAAAATCCTGATCGTGGAACCGGCGGTGGCCGACCAGATAACCGGCGACAAGTGGAACAAATACATCTTCCGCACCGGCCGCAATTCCTCGCAGGATGCGATCTCCAATGCGGTCGCAATCGGCAAGCCGGGCGTCACCGTCGCCACGCTGGCGCAGGACTATGCCTTCGGCCGCGACGGCGTCGCCGCCTTCAAGGAGGCGCTGGCCAAGACCGGGGCTACGCTCGCCGCCGAGGAATACGCGCCGACCAACACCACCGACTTCACCGCCGTCGGCCAACGCCTGTTCGACGCGCTGAAGGACAAGCCGGGCCGCAAGATCATCTGGGTGATCTGGGCCGGCGCCGGCGATCCCCTGACCAAGCTGCAGGACATGGATCCCAAGCGCTACGGCATCGAAATCTCGACCGGCGGCAACATCCTGCCGGCGCTCGCCGCCTACAAGCGCCTGCCCGGGATGGAAGGCGCGACCTATTACTACTATGACATCCCGAAGAACCCGATAAACGACTGGCTCGTCGCCGAGCACCAGAAGCGCTTCAACGCGCCGCCGGACTTCTTCACCGCGGGCGGTTTCGCCGCTGCCATGGCGGTCGTTGCCGCCGTGACCAAGGCGAAATCGACCGACACCGAGAAGCTGATCACCGCGATGGAGGGGCTGGAGTTCGACACGCCCAAGGGCAAGATGACCTTCCGCAAGGAGGACCATCAGGCGCTGCAGAACATGTATCACTTCAAGGTCAAGGTCGATCCGAACGTGACCTGGGCCGTGCTCGAGCCGGTGCGCGAGCTCAAGATCGAGGAAATGAACGTTCCGATCCGCAACAAGCGGTGACGGGATTCTGCGTCATGGCCGGGCAAAAGCGCGAAGCGCGTCTTGGCGCAAATGTCCCGGCCATCCACGTTTTGGCCCCAAGCAAGGAAGACGTGGATGCCCGGGACAAGCCCGGGCATGACGATGGAAAGAATTTGCGAGAACTGCCCGGCGGCGAATCCCCATGCCCCTCTCTCTCGAAACCCGCGACCTGACCATCCGCTTCGGCGGCCATGTCGCGGTCGATCATGTCAGCTGCGCGTTCCGGCCCGGCGAGCTCACCGCGATCGTCGGCCCCAACGGCGCCGGCAAGACCACCTATTTCAACCTGATCTCCGGCCAGCTCCGCCCGAGCGCCGGCTCGATCCTGCTTGATGGCGCCGACATCACGGGGATGTCCGCGCCGCTGCGCACCCGCGCCGGCCTCGGCCGCGCCTTCCAGCTCACCAATCTCTTTCCGAACCTCACGGTCGAGGAAAACGTGCGCCTTGCGGTGCAGGCGCAAAGCCACGTGCATTACGACATGCTGCGCCCGTGGATGACGCGCCGCGACCTGATCGCGCGCGCCGACGCCATTCTCGACACTGTCGCGCTCGGCAACCGCCGCGGCGTTGCCGCCACCGTGCTGTCGCATGGCGACCAGCGCAAGCTCGAGGTCGCGCTGATGATGGCGCTGGAGCCGAAAATCTTCATGTTCGACGAGCCGACCGCCGGCATGAGCGTCGACGAGGTGCCCGTCGTGCTCAATTTGATTGCCCGGCTCAAGCAGGATACCGGCCGGATCATCCTGCTGGTCGAGCACAAGATGGACGTGGTGCGCTCGCTCGCCGACCGCATCATCGTGCTGCATAACGGCAAGCTCGTCGCCGACGGCAAGCCGGCCGAGGTGATCGCGTCTCCCATCGTGCAGGAAGCCTATCTCGGCGTACCCGCCGGAAAGAGCGCGGCATGAGCGATCTCCTGACGCTTGCGGGCGTTCACACCCATATCGGCCGCTACCACATCCTGCAGGGCGTCGACTTCGCCGTGCCGGAAGGGCAGACCACGATGCTGCTCGGCCGCAACGGCGCCGGCAAGACCACGACACTGCGCACCATCATGGGGCTGTGGCCGGCCTCGCACGGCGAGATCAGCCTCTCCGGCGCGCGCATCGAGGCCAGCACCACGCCCGACATCGCGCGGCTCGGCGTTGGTTATGTGCCGGAGAGCATGGCGGTGTTCTCCGACTTGACCGTGAAGGAGAACCTTGTGCTCGGCGCGCGCGATGGCGATCTCGACGAGGCGCGGCTCGACTGGATCTTCGGCTTCTTCCCGGCGCTGCGCCGCTTCTGGCTCTCGCGCGCAGGCTCTCTCTCCGGCGGCCAGAAGCAGATGCTTTCGATCGCGCGCGCCATCGTCGAGCCGCGAAAACTGCTCCTGATCGACGAGCCGACCAAGGGTTTGGCGCCTGCCATCGTCATGGCGCTGATCGAGTGCCTGAAGGAAATCAAGCGCCGCGGCGCCACCATTTTGCTGGTGGAGCAGAATTTTCACGCCGCCCGCGAGCTTGGTGATGCCGTGCTGGTCATGGACAACGGCGCCATCGTGCATCGCGGCGCAATGTCCGCGCTTGCGGAAGACGTCGCGCTACAGGAACGCCTGCTGGGCCTCAGCCTGGAGACACACCAGTGACCGATACCGCCGCCGCCGGACCCTTGCCGAAACCCAAGCGCGACTTCCTGCCGGCGCTGCTGCCGGCCGCCTTTGCGCTGCTGATGTTGCCGCTGGTCGGCTCCGCCAGCTCCTGGGCGACGCTGCTCGCGGCGAGCCTTGCCATGGGCATGATGATCTTCATCATGGCCTCCGGTCTTACGCTGGTGTTCGGCCTGATGGACGTCCTCAATTTCGGCCATGGCGCCTTCATCGCGGTCGGCGCATATGTCGCCACGCTGGTGTTTTTGCCGCTCGCAGGCCTGTCGCAGGCCGACTCGCTTGCCAGCAATCTCGCGGTGCTGGTGCCGGCCGCCGTGCTCTCGATGGGTATCACCGCCGTGCTTGGCCTTGTCGTCGAGCGCGTGCTGATCCTTCCCGTCTACGGCCAGCACCTCAAGCAGATCCTGATGACCACAGGTGGCCTGATCGTCGCCGAGCAGACGCTCTACGCCCTGTGGGGGCCGCAGATCATTCCGATGCCGCTGCCGGCCTCGCTCCGCGGCTCCTTCATTTTCGGCGATGTAGCGATCGCAAAATACCGCCTGCTGGCGATGCTGGTCGGGCTGGTCGTCTTCATCAGCATCCAGCTCGTGCTCAACCGCACCAGGATCGGCCTTCTGATCCGCGCCGGCGTCGAGAACCGCGAGATGGTGGAGGCGCTGGGCTATCGCATCCGCCGCCTGTTTCTCGGCGTGTTCATGGTCGGCGCGGCGCTGGCCGGCCTCGGCGGCGTGATGTGGGGGCTTTACCGCGAGCAGGTGCATGCCTCGATCGGCGACGAGCTCACCGTGCTTGTCTTCATTGTCGTGATCATCGGCGGGCTCGGCTCGGTGGGCGGCTGCTTCATCGGCGCGCTGCTGGTCGCCATGGTCGCCAATTACGGCGGCTTCCTGGTGCCGAAACTGGCGCTTGTGTCCAACATCCTGCTGATGGTCGCGATACTGATGTGGCGGCCGCGCGGGCTCTATGCGGTGACCAGCCGATGATGATCCTGTCCGGCGATCCCCCGCGCAGCCGACTGCTTGCGGTCCTGCTCATTGTCATCGTCGCGCTGCTGCTGGCAACGCCGTGGCTGTTCCCCGGCGCCAAGGCGATGAACGTCGCGGTGAAAATCTGTGTCTTCGCCGTGCTGGTGGCGTCCTACGACCTGTTGCTCGGCTACACCGGCACGGTGTCGTTTGCGCACACCATGTTCTATGGCATCGGCAGCTACGCGATTGCGATCGCGCTCTACGCAATGGGGCCGAGCTGGGCGGCGATCGGCACCGGCATCGTCATCGGCCTGCCGCTGGCGATGCTGCTGGCGCTCGCCATCGGCCTGTTCTCGCTGCGCGTCGCCGCGATCTTCTTTGCGATGATCACGCTTGCGGTCGCATCCGCCTTCCAGGTGCTGGCCTCGCAGATGTCATGGCTGACCGGCGGCGAGGACGGCCGCACCTTCCGGCTGCCCGAGCTGCTGCGCCCGGGCACGGTGCTGATCGACAAAAGCGCGTTCGGCTTCGAGATCAACGGACGGACGCTGACCTATTATCTGGTCTTTGCGGTATCGGTGCTGCTGATCCTCGCGCTGCTGCGCGTGGTCAACTCGCCGTTCGGCCGCGTGCTGCAGGCGATCCGCGAGAATCGTTTCCGCGCCGAGGCGCTCGGCTATCGCACCGTATTCCATCTCACCTATGCCAATTGCATTGCGGCTACGGTCGCCGCCTGCGCCGGTGTCCTCAATGCGCTGTGGCTGCGCTATGTCGGACCGGACACGTCGCTGGCCTTCTCCATCATGCTGGACATCCTGCTGATGGTGGTGATCGGCGGCATGGGCACGATCTATGGCGCGATCATTGGGGCAGGGATCTTCATCATCGCGCAAAACTACCTGCAGACGCTGATGGGAACGGCCTCCACTGCCGCGGCCGATGCCGGGCTGCCTTTGCTGCCGGGCCTGTTGCACCCCGACCGCTGGCTGCTCTGGCTCGGCCTGTTGTTCATCGCCAGCGTCTATTTCTTCCCGACCGGCGTGGTTGGACGGCTGCGCCGCCCGAAGGCGGGCGGCTAAGGCGGGCGTTGAACGCTCGCGCGTTGACATCCGTTAAGGGGAGCCAAAAGCAGACCTGTCTTTCGGCGGCCTCGGCGGGCGCGAATGGTACGATTAATCTCAGAGCGGCATGCCGCTGCGTCGCAGCTTACCAGCGTCGTACTTGGCTGCCGACCACCGGGGTCCTCACGGGTTTCGCCAACCCGAAGAATACTACGAAGGCGTTGCCGCCACAGCGAGTTGAAATGGTTTCGTCAGGGATCTTTGTTAGACAAACCTCATCCATAAGATCGATATTATTTGCGGCCCATACATTCCCGGCCGGATCGACGACAACTCCAGTCAGAAATTGCATCCCTTTTCCCGCGTAGCCGGTTTTGGGTGGAGAGATCGGGTCGCCCGTCTTGAAGCCGGGAGGGCATGTCTCGGTGCGCACACCGCAAAGCTCGGTAAGTGTTTTGCCAAAGCCGTTCGCAACCCATACGTGGTCATTGCCGTCAATCGTAATGCCCCAGGGTCCACTGATGCTCCCTCCACCGTCAAACGGCGATCCGGGCGCCTGGGTGCCGTCCGGGCGGATCATGCTTACGCTGCCGCCAGGGAATTCCTCGATGATGCGGACCAGCGCAATGAACTTTTCCACCGTCTCGTCGCCGCCGCCTGCCGGGGCTAGTCTGCTTTCCAATGCACTGCGCATCTTGAGACGAAGCAAATCCAGCTTTTCCCTCAAGCTTGGCTCGCCCAATGCATTTGCGACCCATGCATTGCCCTGGCTATCGATAGCGATGGCATGGGGGCTGTAACCGACCTTCAGTTGTTCGGCTTTGCCGGGATCATTCGCCGGGAAGCGGGTGACCGTGTTGGAGTTGGCGTTGGAAACCAAAACCCGGCCTTGCAGGTCGAAAGCGACGTGGAAAGGTCCTTTCACCTGGCAGGTGCCGTCGACAGGCTTGTCGTCAACGGTGCGGCACAGGATGCGCGCCTGAGCCGGATCGCCCTTTGGAAAATGGACGATTTGGCTCTTGCTTGAATCCAGCGCCCAGACATCCCCATCGGGGGTCGCATTGACGCCCTGCATTCCACCGAGTTGTCCGTTGAAGTTGTAGCCGGTCGATGGCGACAGTGGCTTTCCAGTCTTGTCAAACACCGAAATCGTCTTGCCACCGATGCTTGTTATCCACACCTTGCCGTCGCCTGCGATGGTGAGACCCCAGCCGGGAAAGTCCACGCCGCCCCCGGTATAGCCGGTGGTCATCGGCGAGATAGGGCGGCCATTCGGGGCGAGCTCGGAGAGCGTGCCGCCGATCCCGCCGAACATGGTCGATTGCGAGCCTGCCATCTGATTGTTTGCTGCCCAGGCGTTGCCATCGCCATCGATGGCGATGCCGCCGAGGCCGTTCAAGCCACCCCCTGCGTATCGCAGCGCGATGGTCCATGTGCCGGGAGCGAATAAGAGGTAGGGCCGGAACGGTACAGCGCGGGAGCCTGGCCCCTCCTGCCGGGCCGGATAGAAATGGTCCAACAACGCAAACAGTTTCGCGGGCTCATTCCAGGGATGCAGCGCGATGGCTTGGGCCGTGGTCAACGTGTCGGTCGGAGCGGGCCCTCCGGGCGGCGTGGAAGCCTTGAACAGCCTTTCACAGGCGTCCGTCTGCACGCGGGTGATGCAGCCCGCCAGCAAGCCACCTAACGTGTTCAACGTCGCGAGAGAGGTGGTCTGCGTGCTGTTTAAGGGATCCTGGATTACTGGACCCAATCCGCCGGTCGTGGGGTCTACCAGGTTTGGCGCATTGCCCGAGGCGATCTTCAATCCGAGCGCATGCCCGCTAAGCGTTTCACCTTTCAGGAACTGCGCACCCGTCCACACTGACGCCACGGTCGTGAGCTCGTTGATGGTTACTTCTTTCGGCGCAGTGGTGCCCAACGTTGCCATCAACGCGATGGCCGGGTTCGCTCCCTGGGAGCCGCCGATCTTGGGTTCCCCACCCCTGGCGGTCAGGTAAAGCACGCCGCCGCCAGCCTTCTCGGTGTCGAACTGAAAGCGAAAGGCGCCGTCGTCGCCCGTGCTTGTTTCCGACAGCTTGGTGGGAGCTCCCTGCCCAGCAGCCCATAGCGTCACTGTCGACTTTGCGATGGGGCCACCGCCGCCGTTGACGTTGCCAACGAGTTGCTGGGCTGAGGCGACCTGCCCGAAGCCTGCTGTGACAAAAGCGAAGGCAAGAAATGGCAGGCGCATGGTCGTCTCCTCGCACAATTGCAATGGTTAGAACGTGCTCCGTTGGGGGAACAAGAGTCAGCTGCACCAGTGTCGTGGAAACGACGAGGGCTTCTTGCCATTTCACGCCACAACGATCGTTGCCTGAGTGGAATATCTGCCAGGGGCCCAAAAGCGGAAGCACCGGATTGGACAATTATACCTCCGTTAGGCCAGTCGGGCGACCTTCACGGTGCGCAATGGTCTCGATCATCCGATCTGAAACGGATCTTGGAAGATCAGGTTACCACGGCAGAATTGGCAAAGCGGCGCTGTGACGCACATGAAAGGTGAACCACTTCACGTTCGCGAGTCCTTGCTTCGACTAGAATTTTCAAGTGATCGGTGGTGACGCACACGCCAGTTTCATTTAGCTGGTTGGGGCAACCGGATGCACGATCAAAGCGCTACCCCCAAGCCATTGTTCGACGAGCTGCTGGACCTGAAAGACTGGGGCCGCGACTTGCGAATAGATGCCTGCCGTGGCATCGCATTGTGGTGGATCTTTCTTGATCATATTCCCAACAACATCGGAAGTTGGCTGACGCCGCGAAATTACGGCTTCAGCGACGCTGCGGAAGTATTCATGTTCATCTCCGGCGTAACCTGTGCGCTGGCCTACGGCAAGACATGGCGCTGCGAGGGCTGGAGCGGCGTGATTGGCCGGACGCTGCGGCGAAGCTGGGATATTTATGTCGCATTTCTGCTGCTGACGCTCGCCAGCGCCATCTTGATTTACCTCGCAGGCGGCGGCCCTTCCGCTGACGCCAGCAATACGCGCATTCTGCTGGATCAGCCGGGCGCGACGCTCGCGCGCGCGGCGATCCTGCAATACCGTCCGGTCAACACCGACGTCTTACCCATCTTCGTGCTTCTTCACCTGTTGTTCGCGCCGCTGCTGTGGCTGCTGCTGCGGGCGCCGAACCTGACGCTTGGCGCCTCGCTGGCGCTCTATGTGCTGGTGCACGTCTTCGGGTGGACCGTCCCGGCGTGGCCGAACAGCCATTGGGCCTTCAATCCGATGGCCTGGCAGGTGCTGGTTGTGCTTGGCGCATGGTGGATCATCGAGGGCAACAAGGTCCAGCCGTGGGTGAGGTCACGCGCGGCGCTTGTCCTTGCAGTGCTCTATCTGCTCTTCAGCCTGATCGTCGCATTGAGCTGGCGCATCAAGCCGCTGGAAGCGCTGATCCCGCAAATGCTGGCACATCTGCTCTATCCATTGGACAAATCGAATCTCGACCCCTTGCGACTGCTGCATTTTCTGGCCCTAGCCGTTTTGGCGGCATGGTTGTTTCCTCGCGACTGGCGAGCGCTGAAGAGGCCCGTGATGCGCGGCGCGATCCGCTGCGGCCAGAACTCGCTACCTGTCTACTGCCTTGGCGTTTTGCTGGCTTTCGTTGGCCACATGGCGCTGCTCGACATCTCGAACGGGCTTGCGATGCAGATCGCGTTGAGTGTTGGCGGCATCATTGTGATGATCGTGAGCGCATCGCTGCTGAACCTGATCAGCATCAAACCCAGGCAGCCGCCGGCAACAAACAGCTCGCTCCTAAGTGAAAACCGAGCGACGATGACGTCTCAATCCGCTGGCCGATAATGTCAGTTGGGTCATCTGCGTCGTCCACTCCGATCGACGGCGGCCTGTCAATTTCCGCGATGCCCCGTTAGCGACCGAGGCCGTGTGGCGGTGCAATAGGTCGCGGTAGGCCAAGAGCGGACATTCGACAGGTCGCGGACGCTATGATTGGGTGGCTTGCCGCGTGGTCTCCCCTAGGCCACCGAAGCGATCGGGGGTTTTGCCAAAAGCATGGCTCTACGGTCATGAACTAAATTTTCCAGGCGGTGGGCTACGACGTTCAGCGTCGCAGTATCGACCGCGTTCTCATCGCCCGCCTCGGCCTTGCGGCGTTCGGCTTTCAGAATATTGTCTATCTCATCCTCAATGCCTGAAAGTTCACTCTCGAAGTTGACCGCGCGGATTCGGCGCGCAAGGCCGTAAAGGGTGTCGAGGGGGCCCTCCCGGAATTCGGGCTGCCCGACGCCCAAAAACTTCCATGCGGCGGCAAGGACCGAAGCAATTCCTCCAAGGATCATCGGGCCCAGATAAATGTAATTGCTGTATTCATCCACGAAACTTTGTGTTGTGCCGTTGTAGACGGCCAAAGCGCCAGGATGGACGGGAAGGTAGGCGTCCGCGTCAGTGCTGGGGGCCGTGATTTGGGCAAAGAGAGGATTCTCTCGCATCAGCTCCCTACGTACTTTCAAAATGCTCTGAGTAAGATTTGTTACATCGTCGGCGCTGAGGCTCTTTTGTGCGACGAGATAGAGCGAAGTCCTCAGAGTCGTCAGGTCGTCATCGGGGACAGGAGGTGATCCGCGCAGGGTGCCCTTTGGCACGTCGAAGCTCTCATAGGCGCGATTGCCGTCTGCGATTGCGGCCGCTGAGTCGATCGGGATCAGGACTGGAGTCGCTTTTGTGCCTTGCGGGAAAAAGCCCTTCACCAGCGCAAGGTATTTCCCCGTCAGAGGGATGACCGCAAGCAGGGCGTTGACTTGTTTCGATTGAACGGCTTGCCGAGCGTCCTGCAAGCTGAGGTTCTTGAAAACCGTCTTGTTGCGGGCAAGATCGTAGGCGTTACTCAACACCGCGACAATTTTGGCGTTTGCCTCGCCTCCAAGCACACCCACGGTCTGGCCCGTGAGCTTGTTGATGCTGTCGATGGATGAACCGGGGGGTGCGATGAGAAGTACAGTCACATGCGACAGAACGACAATGGCTTGGGCCTTAGACAAGTCGCCGACGTCGCCGCGAACGGCAGCGAGATCGACATTTCCCGCAGCGAACTGTTTACCTGATTCAATGGCTGTTCCGGTGTCGATGACCTTCAACCGTACCGAAGCGCCGTCGGAGGCAAGCTGATTGGCGATCGCCGACATTGCGCTGGCTGCTTCTCCGTCGACCGAGCCGACCGCCAGCGTCAGCGTCACCGGACGATTGTACCAATGATACCCATATAGCCCAGCGGCCGTGCAGAGCAGAATCACTCCAAGCAGCGAAACAACACGGAGCCAGAAAGGCATTCTGATCGAAATCATAAAGACTTCCCCAATGCCGGAACGACTATGCCCTTAAGACCTATAAGGTAGGGGATACCCGTGATTGATGCAGGTCAAGGGTGGCTTTGGAAGTTGAGCAGCGCTCGGGGCTTGACGAACAAGCCGTCGCCAGTGGTCTTAGCGATGCGGCCCTTATGAACGGCGAACGATGTCGCGCCGATGCGTCTTCAGCGCTGCGAGTGTGCCGACTTCATCAGCCGCGAGTAGCTAGCGACATCGGCTGCGAGAATGGCTGCAAGCCGGCGTTCGACCCGCGTGTCGGCCATTTAATGCGCTCCGGTCCAGGGTAATTGGGGGAAGGTGTATGGGTCAAATCCGGAGTATGTCCATCAGGTTCGCAATGACCGCTTCGGGTCACAAGCCGACATGCACCTGATCCGACCGCGGGTCCGCTTGGCCCTTGATTGTGTTGAAAAAGTCGAAAATCGCCTGTCTCCAAAAATCCCGCAAATGTAGCGCATTGACGATCTCAGCCACTGGAAGCTCTCTAAAACAGATACGGGGGCCAGCGACAGTTTGTGCGGCAATTGAGGTGGTCCCTCACCTCGCAGCTCGAGAAATGCACCAGCGGCCCTGAGAATTTTCAGCCATCAGCGAAAGAGGAC
>Ga0081540_1002049_pt1 | contig 16812 bp, 16 predicted proteins | sample TabmetS2T1R1_FD_71024 | JGI IMG/M metagenome (GOLD analysis project Ga0081540, IMG submission 71024) | Tabebuia heterophylla rhizosphere microbial communities from the University of Puerto Rico - S2T1R1 | ecosystem: Host-associated > Plants > Roots > Rhizosphere ... | reverse complement strand
GTTTGTCCAGTCCGGCGGGGCGGGTTGCCGGACAGCAACGGGCCGCCGGAGTGGCTCCGGCGGCCCGTTGCGGTCAGCCACGCGAGGTGGCTGGCGCCCTAGCGGCGGGTGTCGTTCTTCTTGGCCGGTCCGGTCTCGCCCGGGCCGCCGTAGGCGGTCGGTCCGGACGCGTCCGCCCCGCCCATGGTCCCGGCCGATCCGGCCGAGGAACCGTGTCCGGCCTGGCCCCCGGGTCTGTGCCGGCCCTTGCTCTTGGCCTTGTGAATGTCGCGCTTGTCGGGCAACCTCTGCTCCCTTCGCGAGCCCCGGGCCGGAGTCGCGGTGCGGAGTTCATAGCGACAATCCGGCACAACACCCCAATACCGGGCGTACGCAGCTCAAGCTAGCAGTGACGATGGGTAGCCGGGCTGCGGTATAGACGAAGTTGACTGCCGGCGAGGGGTCAGCCGGGCAGCACGAGGTCGGCCACGACCGGCAGGTGGTCGCTGGCCAGGGCGGTCGCCGGGGAGGATGGCACGCGGTGGCCGGCCACCTCGACGCCCGGACCGACCAGGATCGCGTCGATCCGGGTGCGGGCTCCGGCCGCCGGGAACGTCGGCGCGCCGTCGCCGCCCGCCGCGTCGGCCAGCCGCCCGGCCAGCAGCGTCCGCGCCGGGGCCTCCGCGGGCTCGTTGAAGTCGCCGGCCAGGACCAGCGGGGCGTCCAGATCGGCCAGCGCGCGGTCCAGCAGCCGGGCCTGGTCCAGCCGCTCGTCGGAGTGCAGCCCCAGATGGGTACCGGCGACCACCACCGGTACCCGACCGACCACGCACCTCGCGAACGCAGCCCCGCGCAGGTGCCGCCCCGGCACCAGCGGGTACCGCAGCGCCCACGCCTCCGGTACCGCCACCCGCAGGCTCACCAGGATCAGGTTGCCCAGTGCCGTACCGCCTCCGGACGCGTAGACCAGCCCGAACCGGCGGGCGAGCTCGGCGGACCGCGATCGCCAGCGCAGCCGCCGGGGCGCCTCCTGCACCACGAGAACGTCGGGCTCCAGCTCGCGGATGACCTCCGTCAGCGCCCGCTGGTCGTCCCGCAGCCCGTGCACGTTGTAGCCGACCACGCGTACCCGTGGCATCGCGGTCGCCCGCTCAGAGGTGACGGGCCAGGTCGGCCGCGCCGACCACGCCGGCCAGGTTGCCCAGCAGCGCGCCGCGGATCTCGGCGACCGTCAGCCGACCGCGTTGGGCCAGCGCCTCGATGTAGGCGGTCCGGGTCGGCTGCAGAAGCGCATCGCCCGCGTCGATCACCCCGCCGCCGATCACCAGCAGCTGCGGGTCGATGATCTGCACGAGGTCGGCCAGGCCGTTGCCCAGCCAGTACCCGACCTGCCGGAACGCCTCGCGGGCCACCGGGTCGCCGACCTTGGCGGCCGCCGTCACCATCGGGCCGGTGATCGCGTCGACCGAGCCGCCGGACAGTTCGAGCAGCTGGGTCGCTTCCGCCGCGTCGTCCCGGGCCAGGCCCTGCGCGAACCGGACCAGCGCGTTGCCGCTGGCGTACTGCTCGATGCAGCCGAGCCGGCCGCAGCCGCACGGGTGGCCGTCCGGTACCGCCAGGACGTGGCCCAGCTCGCCGGCGATCCCGCTGGCACCCCGCATCAGCTCCCCGCCGAGCACCAGCGCGCCGCCGATGCCGGTGCCGATCGTGTACATGACCATCGACTCGTGGGCGTCCGCGCCCGCGCCGAACTGGAACTCGGCCCAGGCGGCGACATTCGCGTCGTTCTCCACCACGACCGGTACCGGGATGTAGCGGGCCACCTCGTCGCGCAGCGGTTCGTTGCGCCACGCAAGGTTCGGTGCGAACAGCACCGTCGACCGCTTGGCATCGATCCAGCCGGCCGCGCCGATCCCGACGCCCTCGACCTCGTGGATGTCGGCGAGTTCGCGGATGACCTCGACGACCCGCTCGACGATCTTGGGACCGTCGTCGGCGGGCGTGTCGCGCCGGGCGTGGGCGAGCACGTTGCCGTCGGGGTCGACCACACCGCCGAGCACCTTCGTCCCGCCGATGTCGATTCCCATGGTCAGCCCCACGGCCGCTAACCCCTTTCCGTACCTGCGACGTGTCTCAGTTGCCCGCGGTGGTGGCCGCGTGCCAGGGATCGTCCGGCTCCTCGCCGGCCCCGGGCGTCCCGCCCGATGCCGCCCCGCCTGATGCCCCGCCACCGGACGCCGTGGCCATCCGCCAGATCACGCCGGGATCCGCGGCGGTGCGCGCCGGCTCCGCGGGCGTCTGCGCGGGCGTCGCCGGAGGTCGGGACACCAGGTCGCCGACCGTGCGCAGCACGCCGGTCAGGTTGGCGGCGAGGTCGGCGGCGCCGGTCGCCAGCTTGAGCGCGACCTGGGGGCTCGGGTCACGGACCGCCGCGATGGCCCGGCACAGCGGGCAGACGCAGCACTCCGGCGAGCCGGTCGCCACGTGCCCGGGGCCGCCGCCGGCCAGCAGTCGCTCGGCCGCGTCGGCGACTCCGGACAGCGGGTTGGCCGAGCGGACCAGACCACGCGCGGCCACCGAGGCCGCGGCGAGGGCGGCGGCGACCAGCCGCTCGGCCTCCTCGCGCGCCGACCCGGACTCCGACTCACTCATGGGACGCCTCCTCCGACTCGACGCGGCGCTTCAGGTCGCGCAGCGCGGCATCCATGATCATCTTCTCGGCCTTGCGGCGGAACATTCCCAGCATCCCGATCGACAGCTCGACCGACAGCGTGTATGTCACCGTCGACGTGCCGTCTCCATGGTCCTCGATGTCGTAGGAGCCCACCTGCGAACGCTGGATCTTCGACGGCGACACCAGGTGCCACTCGATCCGGGAGATGTCCTCGGCGTACTCGTAGGCCAACTGGTACTCGTCCTGCACGACTCCCGCGTCCAGCACGAACCGGACCTGGCTGGCGTACCCGTCCTCATACTCCTCGACGACCTCGACCGACCTCGCCGCCGTGACCCACTCCGGGTACCGTTCGAAGTCGCAGATCACCCCGGCCACCCGCGGCCCGGGCGCGCCGATCAGGATCGACTGGGTCGACGTGTCCGCCATGCTGCGCAGGCTACCTCGTGTCGGCGCGCGCGACCGCAGGCGGCTCGTCCGGCGTCGACACGCCGAACGGGTGACCCGCGCACCCGCGGTGCGGGACGATGTCGGGGCGGTCTGAGACCCTCGCTCCGGCGGCGGGTAGTTTCGCCGTACCGCCCGGGCACACAGTTCAGGGAGACAGCCGTGCAGGAGTTCTCCGTACCGCCGGTGGCCACGATCGCCGAGGCCACCAACCTCACCGATCCGGTCTGGGACAACGCCGCCAAGGCCCCCGACGCGATCCAGTTCTCCCGGCGCACCCGGGACGGCTGGGAGGACGTGACCTGCGCGCAGTTCCGCGACCAGGTCGCCGCGCTGGCCAAGGGTCTGATCGCGGGCGGCATCGAGCCGGGCGAACGGGTCGCGCTGATGAGCAAGACGCGGTTCGAGTGGACGTTGATCGACTATGCGATCTGGGCGGCCGGTGCCGTCACGGTGCCGATCTACGAGACGTCCAGCGCCGAGCAGGTCGCCTGGATCCTCGCCGACTCCCAGGCCGTCGCGTGCTTCGTCGAGACGCCTGGGCACCAGGACTGCGTGGCCCAGATCCGGGGCGAGGCGCCCGGGCTGCGGGTCGTCTGGCAGATCGACGCCGACGCGGTGACCGAACTGGTCGCGGCCGGCGCGGGCGTCGCGGACACCGAGGTGGCCGACCGGCGGCGCCTGCCGAAGGCCGACGACGTCGCGACGATCATCTACACGTCGGGCACCACCGGGCGGCCCAAGGGCTGCGCGCTGACCCACCGCAACATGTACTCGGACATCGCCAACGCCGTACCAGGGCTGACCGCGCTGTTCCACGAGGGCTCCTCGACCCTGCTGTTCCTGCCGCTGGCGCACTCCTTCGCCCGGCTGATCCAGCTCGGCGTGGTGCACGCCCGCTGTCGCATGGGCCACCTGCCCGACGTCAAGAACCTGGTCGAGGAGCTGCGCGAGTTCAAGCCCACCTTCCTGTTGTCGGTGCCCCGGGTGTTCGAGAAGGTCTACAACACGGCGAAGCAGCGGGCGCACGCCGACGGCAAGGGGCGGATCTTCGACGCCGCCGACCGGGTCGCGGTCGCCTACAGCGAAGGGCTGGACCGCCCGGGCGGCCCTGGCCTGCGGCTGCGGATGCAGCACCGGCTCTTCGACCGGCTGGTATACGGCCGGCTCCGCGCGGCCCTCGGTGGCCAGTGCCACTCCGCGATCTCCGGTGGCGCGCCGCTCGGCGCCCGGCTGGCCCACTTCTACCGCGGCATCGGCGTGACCATCTACGAGGGGTACGGGCTGACCGAGACCTCGCCGGCCGTCGCGGTCAACCTGCAGCACGCCATCAGGATCGGTACCGTCGGCCGGCCGCTGCCCGGGGTCACCGTCCGGCTGGCCAACGACGGGGAGATCCTCATCCGCGGCGACCTCGTCTTCCGCGAGTACTGGAACAACCCGCAGGCGACCGCCGAGGTACTGGACGAGGACGGCTGGTTCCACTCCGGCGACCTCGGCGAGCTGGACGAGGACGGGTACCTGAAGATCACCGGCAGGAAGAAGGAGATCATCGTCACCGCGGGAGGCAAGAACGTCGCCCCGGCGGTCCTGGAGGATCGGCTACGGGCACACCCGCTGGTCAGCCAGTCGATGGTGGTCGGCGACCGGCAGCCGTTCATCGCGGTACTGGTCACCATCGACGAGGACGCGTGGCCGGCCTGGCTGGCCGAGGCGGGGCTGCCGGAGGGCTCGACGGTCGATGCCATGCGCGAGCACCCGGCGCTGGTCGAGCAGATCCAGCGGGCCGTGGACGAGGCCAACCGCGCGGTCTCGCACGCCGAGGCGATCAAGGTGTTCCGGATCCTGCCGCGCGACTGGTCCGAGGAGACCGGCGAGATGACCCCGTCGCTGAAGGTGAAGCGCAACGTCGTGCTCAAGGAGTACGCCGACGAGATCGCGGCGATCTATGGCGGGTAGCGGCGGAGGTCGCCGCGCGGCGGCCGCCGAGTACGAACCGCAGCGCACCGCGCGATCATGGAGTGTGCCCCGCCCGGCTACCGTGATCGCCCGGTTCGCGCTGCTGGTCATGGTCGGCGTGCTGTCCGTGGCGGCAACCCACGACGCCAGCTGCGTGGTGTGGGCGGTACTGCTGGGGGTCGCGTCGGCACCGGCGATGCTGGCGCCCCGCCACCCGGTTCTCGGGCCGGTGACCCGGCTCGCCGAGGTGCTGATCACCTGCCTCGGCACCGGGGTGATCGTGGCCCACGCGAGCCACGGCACTCCGCCGCTGGTCGGCGGCGCCGCCGCCCAGGCCACCCTCCCCTACCTGCTGGTGCCGCTGATCTCCGCGACCCTCTACCAGCGGTATCGGGAGTCCGCCGTGCTGTTCGGCGTGGCGGTCGTCCTCCTCGCCGCGGTGGGCGCGGTCAGCCACAACCTGACCGACCACTCCTACCTGGTCGTCACCATCCAGTGGCTGCTGCTGGTCGGGATAGCCACGGACGTCGCCGCCAACCTCCAGCGCGAACTGCACCAACGGCCGGAGCGGCCGCAGCCGTACGCGGAGGCGACCCGGCTGCTGACCCAGCTGCGCAGCGTCGCCCGTCAGCTGCCGGGCGCCACCCTGGACCCGCGCGGCCTGGCCGAGCACCTGCTGGACGACGTCCGCGCGGTGGCGCCGGCCGACCGGGCCGCGGTCCTGTCGGCGGGCGGGGGCTCGCGGCTGGTGGTACTGGCGCAGAACGGCGTGGACCACATCGACTGGGAGACCAGCCTCGACCTGGACACCGCCGTCGCCGACGCGTGGGCCAGCCAGCAACTGCAGGTCGCCAACCGGTCACAGGCCAGGTCCCGGCCGGGCGGGGACGTCTCGGCCCTGGTGGTGCCGCTGCTGGCGGGGGTACGCACGGTGGGGCTGCTGGCCATCGAGGCGGACCGTCCGGGCGCCTATCCTCCGCCGGTACGGGACCGGGTCGCGTCGGTGACCGCGCCCGCCGCGCTGCGCCTGGAGGCCGCTCTCCTGTTCGACGAGGTGCGCTCGCTGGCGACCACCGAGGAGCGGCAGCGGCTGGCCCGGGAGATCCACGACGGGGTCGCCCAGGAGCTGGTCATGGTCGGGTACGGCATCGACAACGCGCTGGCCGTGCTGCCCAACGACGTGGGCGACGCCAGCGAGGAGCTGCGCACCCTGCGCCGCGAGGTCACCCGGGTGATCACCGAGCTGCGGCTGTCCCTGTTCGAGCTGCGCACCGAGGTCGACCGGCACGGCGGGCTGACCGCGGCCATCGCCGAGTACGCGCGGACGGTCGGCGCCTCCGGCGGCCTGCGGGTGCACCTGTCGCTGGACGAGTCCACCGCCCGGCTGCCCTCGGCGGTCGAGGCCGAGCTGCTGCGCATCGCCCAGGAGGCGATCACGAATGCCCGCAAGCACGCGGGCGCGAGCAACCTGTGGGTCACCTGTGTCGTGGACCCACCGTTCGCCCAAGTCGAAGTGTCAGATGACGGTCACGGCATCGCTGACCAGCGGCCCGACGGGCGCTACGGTCTTGCAATCATGGCGGAAAGAGCGGAACGTATCCGGGGCCGTCTGGAGATCAGTCCTCGGCAACCGAACGGGACCACGGTCGCGGTAGCGCTGGGCACACCGCTGCGCCGGGGTGCCGCGGCAGTGTAAGCGTTCTGTAACGGCGGGTGCCGGGCGAACGATAGAACCTGTCGACACGGCGTCAGGACTGGCATCATCGGCCCAGCCCGCCTGTGACGATCGCTCTCGACCCCACGATCGCGATCACTCACTCGGCCAACGAAGGGAAGCACAGCAGGTATGTCCACCAACGCGACGTCGACCACCCGCACCAAGGTTCTGCTGGTCGACGACCACGACCTGATTCGGAAGGGCCTGCGGCACGCCTTCGAACGCGACCGTCAGTTCGAGGTGGTGGGCGAGGCGGCCACGGCGGCCGAGGCGGTACGGCAGGCCGGCGCGCTCCAGCCCGATGTAGTGATCATGGACCTCCGACTGCCCGACGGCAGCGGCCTGGAGGCGACGCGGGCGCTGCGCAAGTCGAGCAACACCATGGGCATCGTGGTGCTCACCATGTACGCCGGCGACGACCAGCTCTTCGGCGCCCTGGAGGCGGGCGCGAGCGCGTTCGTCCCGAAGACCGCCCCGGCCGACGAGGTGGTGGCCGCCGCGCGGCACGCGGCCAGCGCCCCCAGCGCCTTCACCGCGGCCGACCTGGCCGAGGCGATGAAGCGCCGGCTGGCCCCGACCGGCCCCCAGCTGTCCCCGCGCGAGGGCCAGGTGCTGCGGCTGCTGGCCGACGGGATGAGCGTGGCCGGCATCGCCAAGCAGCTGTTCGTCAGCGAGTCGACGGCCAAGACCCACATCTCGAAGCTGTACGAGAAGCTCGGCGCGGCCAACCGGGCCCAGGCCCTGATGACCGCGCTGCGGCTCGGGCTGCTCGAGGCCCCGGACGCCCCGAAGTTCTGACGCCGGTGTCCCCGGCCGGGCTATCCGCCGGCCGGGACCCGCGGGTTCATCGGGCGGTGGGTGAGCCGCCGGAAGGCCAGGTAGGCCTCGCAGCCGAGGCACAGCCCGAAGGCCGCGTTGAGGAACGCCGCGATCAGCGCGAGCCCGGCGAACACCAGGCCGACAGCGGGGACGCCGGCGAGGTAGCCGATGGCCGCGACCAGCGTGAAGACCAGTCCGACGAACTGCGCGAAGCGGACCGGCGCCGCCGGCTCCAGCTCGGTCGGCCGGCCCAGGCGGGGTGCGAGCGCCACCCGGTAGAGGGCGCCGTAGGGCGCGAGGCGCGGGGACCAGGCGGAGACCGCGAACACGGCCGCCTGCGCGAGCGCGAGCCAGCCGGAGCCGGTCACCAGGATGGCGACCAGCACCAGGGTGGTGACGGCCGCGGCGAACCGCGGTCCGCGAGGGTCGAGCAGCATGGAGCCTCCTTGAGGGGTACCGGCGACGGACGGGTGATCGTCAGCCGGTACAGAGGCAGGCGGCGACCCGGCACAGGTCGACCGCGCGGCGCCGGGTCAGCAGGGTCCTGACGGCCCGGCTCATCGCCCGACCGCCGGTGCCGAGAGGCTCTCGACGGCGGCGACCAGCCCGGCCCGGGTCGGGGCGCCGGTGAGCCGGAACGCGACCCGGCCCCCCGCGTCCACGACCAGTACCGTCGGGGTCCGCCAGACGCCCAGCGCGCGCACCTCGTCGAGGTGGCTCTCGGCGTCGACCTCCAGGTGGGTCACGTCGTCCCGGTTGTCGGCGAGGTCGGCGCACAGCCGCCGCGCGACCCGGCAGGGTGCGCAGAACGCCGACGAGAACTGGACCAGCGTCACCGGGGTCTCCGCGGTCACGCCGAGCCGGGCCAGCGCCTCGCGCTCCGCGTCGGCGGTTCCGGGCTCCGTCCCGGCGGCCAGCTCGGCCGGCGGCCGGGCGACCACCCGGCCGTCGCGCCGCCGCCACCAGAGGCCGAACACGCTGGCGGCCGCCAGGGCGGCGATCGCCACCAGCAGTCCGGTCAGCGCGGAGGAGCCCACCGCTACACCGTGCCACGCCTGGGCGCCACGGTGCTATGAGTTCCCGATCACCGGACGCCTTCGAGCAGCTCAGCCATGCGGGCGGCCAAGCGGTCCCAGCCCCACTCCGCCTCGACCCAGGCCCGGCCGGCCCTGCCCATCCGGCGGGCGAGGTCCCTGTCGGCGAGCAGCGTGCCCACCCGGTCGGCGACCGCGACGACGTCCCGGCCCGCTACCACGAAGCCGGTCTCGCCCTCCCGGACCGCGTCCGGCGCCCCGCCCGAGTCGCCGGCCACCACCGGCAGCCCGGTCGCCGACGCCTCCAGGTAGACCATGCCCAGGCCCTCGACGTCCAGCCCGGCCTTGCGGGTGCGGCAGGGCATCGCGAACACGTCGCCCGCGGCGAAGTGTGCCGGTACCTCGGCCCAGGGCACCTCGCCGGTGAACACCACGTGGTCGTCGACGCCCACCGAGCGGGCCAGCCGGCGCAGCCGGTCGGCGTCCGGTCCCGCGCCGACGACCAGCAGGGCGGCGTCGGGTACCCGCCGCCGGATCTGTGGCATGGCGCGGATCAGCACGTCCTGACCCTTGCGTGGAACAAGCCGCGACACGCAGACCACCACGGGGCGGTCGGCCAGCCGGTACCGGTCGCGGACGCCGGAGCCGTCGACCGACGGGTGGTACCCGTCGAGGTCGACCCCGGGCGCGAGCCGGACCAGTTCGGCACGCCGGCCGAGCGCCGGAGCGAGCCGCCTGCGGAAGTATTCGGCGAGGTAGGTGACCACGTCGACCCCGTCGCCGATGCGGTGCAGGAGCCCCCGGGCGCCCGGCAGCGCAGCCCAGCCCGCCTCGTGACCGTGGGTCTGCGCGACCGCCCGCCGGATCCCGGTGCGCCGGCGCAGCCCGTCGGCGAGCAGCCCGAGCGGGGCGGCCGCGCCGAACCAGACGGTCTCGCAGCCGTGCGCCCGGGCCAGCTCGGCCGCGCGGCGGGCGACGGCCGGGGTGGGCAGCAGCATCGTGGTGTCCTCGCGGACCACCTCGAACGGCTGCTCGGCGTCGAACTTCGCGGCCCTGCTCCGGTCCCCGCGCGGCCAGGTCGAGGCGTAGACGACCACCGAACCGGGCGGCTGGCGTACCGCGAGGTTGTGCACGAACACCTGGATGCCGCCCGGCCGGGGCGGGAAGTCGTTGGTGACCAGGAGGGTCCTGCTCACCGCATGCCCCGCGCGTAAGCCCGGGCCGCCGCCATTCGCTCCACAGTGGACGGATGGCTGGCGAACAGCAGGTACTCCAACCGGTTCGGGTCCGGGTCGGAGAGGTTCAGAGTGGACAGTCGCTGCTGCATCGCGGCGAAGGTCGACGGGTCGCCGGTCAGGGCCAGCGCGTGCGCGTCGGCCCTCGCCTCGACCCGGCGGGACACCAGGTTCTGCGCCGGGGTGGCGGCCAGGCCCGCGAGCGCGGCGACCGCGAGCAGCAGCGCGAGCGAGCGCGGCTCGGCGATGCTGTCCACGCCGGCCAGGCGCAGCAGCCCGGTCCACGAGCCCAGCAGGTAGACCGCCACGACCGAGGCCGCCGCGCCGAGCGCGCCCAGGGCGGTACCGGTGAGCACGTCCCGGTCCTTGGCGTGGCCCAGCTCGTGGGCGACCACGCTGCGCACCTCGGCCGGGTCCGCCTGTTCGAGCAGGGTGTCGTAGACGACGATCCGGCGGGTCGGTCCGAGTCCCGAGACGTAGGCGTTGACCGCCCGGGTCCGCCGGGAGGCGTCGGCCACCAGGACGTCCCTGACCGGTACCCCGTCCCGGTCGGCCAGGGCGATCAGCTCGGAGCGGAGTGGACCGTCCGGCATCGGGGTGAACTTGTTGAAGATCGGCTCGACCAGTACCGGCAGCACGAACGAGAGCAGGACGACGAGCCCGGCGGCGGCCCCCGCGCCCCACGCCCACCACCAGCGGGGCACGTACCGGGCCAGGGCGTAGAAGCCCAGCAGCGCCAGCCCGCCGAGCACCACGCTGACCGCGTACCCCTTGAGCACGTCGACCGCCCAGCCGCCCCAGCCCTGGGTGGACAGCCCGTACCGGCCGAGGACGACGTGCCGCCAGGCCGCGAACGGCAGCGTGACCAGGGAGCCGAGCAGTACGACGGCCAGCCCTCCGACCACGGCCCGCGCCGCCCAGTGCCCGCCGAACAGGGCCACGATGCGCGCGCCCAGCGGGGTCAGCCCGAGCGCGAGGGTGGCCACCAGCCCCACCAGCATCGAGCCGTAGCTGACCGGGCGCAGGTCGGCGTGGAAGGCGCGGCCGCGACGCACCGCGTCGGCCGGCAGCTCGCGCAGGGCGTCGAGCTGGTCGGGTCGCGGGGCCGGCGGGGTGTGCCACGGCACGAGCAGCGCCGCGGCCAGTCCGGTCACCAGCACGAGCAGGGCCAGGACGAGCACGGCACACTGCCGCGGCGTCATCGCCGCCCGCCCACGCTGCCCACCCGCCCATCCTAGAGGCGGGCGACGGGCGTCACGGCACGCCGCGGGCCGGCGACGAGCGTCACCCGGCACGCCGCAGGCGGGCAAGCAGGGGTCAAGCAGCCCGCGGTGGCCGCGGCTTGGACGGGTTCACCAGGCGTAGCCGGGGCACCATGCCGGCGTCGGCCAGGACGGCCAGCGCGCGCCGCTCCGGCTCGTCCAGCTCCACCCCGCTCGGGGGCGCCCCGAGCAGCACACTCACCACGCAGCCGGCGCACGCCGACCCGCGGACCTCGCAGTTGTCGCAGTCAACGAGCATGCACGCAAGGTAGCGCCGGGGTACGACAGAACGCGGTCAGGCGCGGGCGAGGCGGCGGATCAGGGTCGTCGAGCTGAGCGGGTACGCACCGTGCCGGCGCACCCCGTCCGCGACCTCCTTGTCCGAGGAGATCACCACGATCGGCCGGCCCGCCGGCTCGGCGCGCACCAGCCGCCGGATCAGCTCGTCGGCGGTCTCCCCCTTGCGGGAGAACAGCACCCGAACGCCGCGCGGCGCGGGCGGCAGCCCGACCATCCGCTCCGCGCCGTCGAAGACCACGGTGACCTCGGCCCCGGTCTGCGCGGCGATCCCGCTCAGGGCGCTGACCAGCCGGGCGCGCTGCTGCTCCAGCGGGATCTCCGCATACCCGGTCTTCGTCACGTTGTATCCGTCGACCACCAGGTGCGCCTTGGGCAGCGCGAGGAGCTGGTCGAGCCGGGCGGGGTCGTCGGCGGCCAGCGCCCGCGCGGTGCCCGCCTCCGCCCCGACCGGCCTGCCCGCGGCCTCGGCGGCGACCACGTCGGCCGGCAGCACCGAGGTCGGCTCCAGCGCCAGCTCGCGGCGCAGCCCCTGGGCTGCCTGGCCGATCGTCTCCAGCAGCAGCCACAGCCGCGCGTCGTCGACCTGCCTGGCCTCCTTGGCGGTCTGCCTGGTGGCCCCGGCGGCCGCCTGCGCCTCGGCCAGCTTGGCGCGCAGCCTGCGCGTCTCGGCGTCGTGGTCGGCGTTCTGCCTGGCCAGCCGGCCGCGGTCGGTCGCCAGCAGCTCGCTGGCCCGCCGCTCGCGCGCCTGCAGGTCGCGTACCGACCGGTGCAGCGTCCGGTTCTCCTCGCGCAGGCCGGCGGCCTCCTCGCGCAACCGGGCCAGCTCGTCGCGCAGCTTGTCCGCCTCGACCCGGGCCACCGCGCGGTCGTGTTCGGCACGCGCCACCCGCTGGTCCGCGTCCCGCACCAGATCGGCGACCGCCGCGCTGTCCGCCTCCGCGCGTACCGTCGCCCCGGCGGCCTCGACCAGCTCCAGCCAGTTGGCCGGTCGGGCCAGGTAGGCGAGCGCGGCCACGTCGACCGGATCGGCGGCGGCCGGGGCGAGCCCGTCGGTCACCGCCGCGCCCAGGTCGCCGGTGTCCGGCAGGACCCTGGCCGTGACCCGCTGCCGGAACAGCGCGTCCCCGGAGAGCTGGGCGGCGATCGCCGAGCCGCCGAGCCGGGCACGCCGGTTGGGCGCGAACCGGGCGACCCGGCGCAGGGCGGTCGGCACCTCGTCCAGGGCCATCCCCGTCAACGCGGCCGACGTCAGCACGATGACCCGCTGGCGGACGGCCTCCGGCAGACTGGGCTCGGCGTCGGCCTCCTCGGCCCCCTCGGCCTCTTCGGCGGCCCGCGCGGCTGTCCCGCCATCCGCGGTCCCGGCCTCGTCAGCGGCGGGCACGTCCGGGGCGGGCTCCTCGATCATCCGGAGCTCGTCGTCGGGTACCTGCGCTGACATCTGCCAAGTGTCGCATCGTTGACCCACTTGGCGCCCCTCAGAACTGTCGTACCCGGCTCCTACCGTCCCGAACGTGCCGCCGATCTTCATCCAGCAGACGATCGAAGGGCTCCTCGACGACCCCGAGGCCCGGTCCCTGTTCGCCACGACGTTCGTGGTCGTCGACCTGGAGACCACCGGCGGCGCGCCCGAGGACGCCGGGATCACGGAGATCGGCGCGGTCAAGACCTGCGGCGGCGAGGAGCTGGGCGAGTTCGGCACGCTGGTCAACCCCGGGGTCCCGGTCCCGCCGTTCATCACCGTGCTGACCGGCATCACCGAGGCCATGGTCGCGCCCGCACCCCGGCTGGCCGAGGTGCTGCCCGCGTTTCTCGAGTTCGCCCGGGACGCGGTCTGGGTGGCGCACAACGCGCCCTATGACGTCGGGTTCCTCAAGGCCGCCTGCGCGCGGTACGGGTACCCCTGGCCGAAGCCGAAGGTACTGGACACGGCCGCGCTGGCCAGGAGGGCGCTGACCGCCGACGAGGTGCCCAACCGGAAGCTCGGCACCCTGGCCGCCTACTTCCGCACCCGGGTGCCCAACCACCGCGCCCTCCACGATGCCCGGGCCACGGTCGACGTGCTGCACGCGCTGTTCGCCCGGCTGGGCGGCCACAAGGTGTTCACGCTCGGCGAGGCGATCGAGTTCGCCCGGGCGGTCACGCCCGCCCAGCGGCGCAAACGGCACCTGGCCGAGGGGCTGCCGGACACCCCGGGCGTCTACGTCTTCCGGGCCATCGACGACCGGCCGCTCTACGTGGGCACCAGCCGGGGCATCGCGACCCGGGTGCGCTCCTACTTCACCGCCGCGGAGAAGCGGGCCCGGATCTCCGAGATGCTGGCCGCGGCGGTCCGGGTCGAGGCGATCGAGTGCGCGCACGCGCTCGAGGCCGAGGTACGCGAGCTGCGGCTGATCGCGGCGCACAAGCCGCCCTACAACCGCCGGTCGAAGTTCCCCGAGCGGGTGCACTGGCTCAAGCTGACCGACGAGGCATACCCGCGGCTGTCGCTGGTACGGCAGCTCGCCGACGACGGCGCGACCTACCTCGGTCCGTTCGCCTCCTCACGGGCGGCCGAGTCGGCGGCGGCCGCGGTCTACGACGCGCTGCCCATGCGCCAGTGCGCCCAGCGGCTGTCCGCCCGCACGCCGAGCCCGGCCTGCGCCCTGGCCGAACTGGGCCGCTGCCCGGCGCCCTGCGAGCACCGGATCTCCGTGCCGGACTACGACACGGTGGCCGCCGAGCCGTTCCGCACCGCGACCTCGGGCGACCTCGGTCCGCTGGTCGAGCGGCTGATGGCCCGGATCGAGACGCTGGCCGGCGACCGGCGCTTCGAGGAGGCCGCCGCGCTACGCGGGCGGCTGGGCTCGCTGCTGCGGGCCGTCATCCGGATGCAGCGGCTGCGCTCCCTGACGGCGATCGCCGAGCTGGTCGCCGCCCGCCCGGCCGTCTCCGGCGGCTGGCAGCTGGCGATCGTCCGCTATGGACGGCTGGTGGCCGCCGGGGTGTCGCCGCCGCGGGCACACCCACGGGCGACGATCGACATGCTGCTGTCCACCGCCGAGACGGTGTTCGCCGGGCCGGGTCCGACGCCGGCCGCGAGCGCCGAGGAGACCGAGCGGGTGCTCGCCTGGCTGGAACAGCCGGACGCCCGACTGGTACGCGTATCGGATGGTTGGTCCCTGCCGGCCCGGGGAGCCGCCCGGTTCCGGGGGCTCCTCACCAAGATCGAACAGGCCCCCACTCATCCTTATGTGCAGCATCAACTGCCCGATCGGTCACCGAATCCCTTACTAGGCTAGAGGCGACACGGCGACCCGGATCGGGCAGGGGGTGCATGGTGGACCTGACCGCAGGTCCGTTCGGCGCGCCGGTCACCGCGCACGACCCGGGCACCCCCGAGGGGTGGCTGACGAGCAGGCTTCGCGCGATGCTGCCCTGGCAGAGCACCGCCGCCGACCCGGTCGCCGACCTCGTCCGCGTGCACAAGCACATCCACTCGCAGGCCGACTCCGGGCTGGTCCGCCGGGCCTACGCGATCGCCGAGCGGATGCACCGCGGCCAGATGCGCAAGAGCGGCGAGCCCTACATCACGCACCCGCTGGCCGTCGCGCACATCCTGGCCGCGCTGGGCATGGATACCACGACCCTGGTCGCGGCCCTGCTGCACGACACGGTCGAGGACACCAGCTACACGCTGCCCCAGCTGCGCGCCGACTTCGGCCCCGAGGTCGCCCTGCTGGTCGACGGCGTGACCAAGTTCGACAAGGTCTACTTCGGCGACATCGCCGAGGTGGAGACCATCCGCAAGATGCTCATCCGGGCCGGGCAGGACGTTCGGGTACTGGTCATCAAGCTGGCCGACCGGCTGCACAACATGCGTACCCTCGACGCCCGCTCACCTGCCTCACGCACCCGCATCGCCTCCGCGACCCAGGAGGTCCTGGTGCCGCTGTGCGACCGGCTCGGCATCCAGGCGCTCAAGCGCGAGCTGGAGGACTCGGTCCTGCTCAACCTGGCGCCCGACTCCTACGCCGCGATCGATGACCACGTCCGCAACCGGCCCAACTGGCGGACCTATCTGGACACCGTGATCGGCACCCTGCAGCCGCGGCTGAGCCGGAGCAAGGTCACCGCCATCGTGTCTCCGCGACCCCGGCACTACTACTCGATCTGGAAGGACACCGAGGCCAACGGCCGCACGCAGCCGCACGAGCTGCCCCGCATCGTGATCGTGGTCGACGGGCCGCAGACCGACTGCTACGCGGCGCTCGGCACGGTGCACACGACCTGGCGCCCGGTGCCGGGACGGTTCAAGGACTTCATCGCCTCCCCGAAGAACAACCTCTACCGCTCGCTGCACACCACCGTGCTCGGCCCGGAGGACCAGCCGCTGGAGGTGCTGATCCGCACCGAGCCGATGCACCGCGAGGCGGAGTACGGCATCGTGGCCAACTTCCGGTTCGCCGCCGACAGCCTGGGGCTACGCGGGCGCACCGAGCAGCCGGACTGGCTGCGCCGGGTGCTCGACTGGGAGGTCGTGGCCGACGACGCCGAACGGTTCCTCGACGCGCTGCGCTGCGACCTGACCGAGGGCCAGATCCAGGTGTTCACCACCGACGGCCGCCGCATCCAGCTCCCGTCCGGCAGCACCCCGGTCGACCTGGCCTACACGCTGAGCACGGAGACCGGCCACGGCTGCGTGGCGGCCCGGCGCGGCGGCCGGCTGATACCGCTGTCCTCGACGCTGATCGACGGCGACGTGGTGGAGGTGATCAGCCAGTCGCCGATCACCGCCGGCCCGTCCGAGGAGTGGCTGGAGTTCGTCAAGACGCCGCACGCCCGGCTGCAGATCGACCGCTGGTTCGCCGACGGTGGAGAGCCGGCCACGATCGCTCACCGCGTCAAACTCGGCCGCGCCGCCATCGGGCTGGCGCTGCGGCAGTATGACCGGGGTCTGGCCGACGACGCGCCGCTGCACACGCTGGCCGTCGAGCTGGGCTATCCGGACCTGGAGGCGCTGCTGGTCGCTGTCGCCGACCGCCGGGAGTCGGCCGACGAACTGGTGGCCCACATGATCTCCGTGGTGGACCAGTCGCCCCGGTGACGGGAGGCGGCGGGGTGCTCCCGCCGCGGACGCCGGTAGCCTGGCGCTCATGATTGCGGTGACCCGGGTCCGAGGCGCCTTCTACAGCGCGTTCTACCGGCTCCCGGGCCGCTGGCGCCGCCGGCTGGTCAGGTTGCACAGCCCGAAGTACATCGTCGGCGGCGTGGTGCTGGTGCGCGAGGCGGAGGCGGACGGGCCCGGCCGCATCGTGCTGCTGCGCCAGCCGCCCGGGTACGGCTGGGCGCTGCCGGCGGGGGGGCTCCAGCGGGGGGGGCGGCCGGGCGGCGGCGCCGCCCCGGG
>Ga0081540_1002048_pt1 | contig 16812 bp, 15 predicted proteins | sample TabmetS2T1R1_FD_71024 | JGI IMG/M metagenome (GOLD analysis project Ga0081540, IMG submission 71024) | Tabebuia heterophylla rhizosphere microbial communities from the University of Puerto Rico - S2T1R1 | ecosystem: Host-associated > Plants > Roots > Rhizosphere ... | reverse complement strand
TCCGGCAAAGATCCCCGGCCTGAAACCAGCCTTCCGCGCCAACGGCACCATCACGCCGGCCGCCTCCTCGGCCAACGCCGACGGCGCCGCTGCGCTGATCCTCGCCAGGCGTTCACTGGCCGATCGCGAGGGGCTGCCTGTTCTCGCCGAGATCAAGGGTCACGCCACCCACAGCCAGGAGCCGCAATGGTTCACCACTGCGCCGATCCCGGCGATCCGCAAGCTCTTGGACAAGGTCGGCTGGAGCGTCAGCGATGTCGACCTGTTCGAGATCAACGAGGCGTTTGCGGTGGTTGCGATGGCCGCGCAACGCGATCTCGGCATTCCCCGCGAGAAGCTGAACATCAATGGCGGCGCCTGCGCGCTCGGCCATCCCATCGGCGCCACCGGCGCGCGGCTGATCGTGACGCTCTTGCACGCGATGGAAGCCAATAACCTGAAGCGCGGCGTCGCCTCGCTCTGCATCGGCGGCGGCGAGGCCACGGCGATCGCGGTCGAACGCCTCGTCCGCTGACAGAGCGACCAGCCGGAACATACTCGGCCAACGGCACGAACGGCGTTGCCCGAGGTTTTGGAACGTGCCCAAGAGAGTACCCGAGAATCTCATGACGGACCGGAGCGAAGTTTTCGAGACCGCACCGCCGCACTCGCCCGTCTCTGGCCTTTTGCAAATCGCGGTCCTTGCCGGGCTGGCGGCAATGGGGACACTCGCGACTAATATTCTGTTGCCGTCGCTGCCACAGATCGCGATCTCGTTGAATGTCACAAGCGCGGCGGTTACGTCCGCCATCACAATCTTCCTTGCGGCGTTCGCATTGGGCCAGCTCCTGGTCGGGCCGATTTCGGATCGCTACGGGAGACGCTGGCCAGTCTTAGCCGGATTTGCGGTGTTCTTCGGAGGCAGTGTGTGGTGCGGCCTGGCAAGCGATTTGCCGAATCTTCTGGTCGGCCGCGTCTTGCAAGCTTCGGGCGCGTGCGCAACCTCAGTACTGTCGCGGGCCATAGCCCGCGACATGTTCGGTGGCGCGGCGCTGGCACGCGCGATGGCGCTAATCATGATTGCGATGTCGGTCGCTCCTGGCTTCTCGCCGCTACTTGGCGGCGCGCTCGATCACACCTTTGGCTGGCGCTCCGAATTCGCCCTCGTCGCCACTTTTGCGGTGGTTGGTGCTATTGCCTATGGCATGGTGCTTGGCGAAACCCACAATTCGGTCCGAACTCCGCTCGATCCGAGCGCCATCATCCGAGCCTATATCGGCCTGATCGGCGATCGCCGCTTCGCTGTCCCCGCCGCGACGGTCAGCCTGACCATAGGCGCATTGTTCTCGACGTTTTCGGCCGCTCCGCGCATATTCATCGAGGCACTTCAATTCACCCCGATCCAGCTGGGTCTCTTTTTCGCCGGCACCGTCCTGATCGTATTCGCGGCCGGCATGCTGGCGACGAAATTGGCATCACGCTACGGGCTTGAGCGCTCGATCCGTGCCGGTTTGTGGGCAACAGCCGCCGGGAGTGTGGGAATCCTGCTCGTCTCCCTGCTCAGCCCGACCTTCTTGCCTTATCTCTGCGCGATGAGCCTGTTTGTCCTCGGCATGGGCATTGTCAGTCCTCTCGGCTCCGCGCAGGCGCTCTCTCCGTTCGGCAAGAACGCCGGTGCGGCCTCAGCGCTGCTCGGCTTCTGGCAGATGATGAACGCCGCTGCCGGCGTATGGCTGGCCGCCATCGTTTCGCATGAAGCAATGTTCGCGCTTGGCGTGGTGTTGACGATCTTTTCGGTGGCTGCTCTTGGCCTGTATGCGCTGAAGCCGAGCCATGATTAGCGGCAAATCGAAATCATCGTTTGTCGAACTTCGTCAGTCGCCACCTCACCAGGTCGTCGGCGCCGGGGCCGGCCTGCGGCCGGACGTCCCCTAAGCGAACCAATTCGCCCGACTTGTCATCGACGAGTGCGAGCTTCACCGGACGGCCAGCGTTCTTGCTGACGAATTTGAGCGGCGGCCCGGAATTACCTGTGATCGCCCACTTGTCCCCCACCTGGGCAAGCGCCTGAATGACCAAGATGACGTCGCGCCCCTTGCGGGTCAGGAGGTACTCGTAGCGATCGGGCCCGGTCTGATACTGACGCCGCTCGATAAGTTTGTTTTCCTCCAGATGCTTGAGCCGGTCCGACAGCGTGGCGTGGGTAACGTCAGTCGACTTCCTCAGATCCTCGTACTTGCTCAACCCAAGCGATAGATCGCGAAGGATCAGAACGCCCCAACGGTCCCCGACTGCGTCCAACACGCCGGCGATCGAGCACGCCATTCCCTTAAAGCTCTTCGAGCGCATCCACCTCGACTCCGAACAACTCTTTACCAGAATAATGGGAACGGCAGTGGGAATCCAAGTACCCGCCTCGAACCCCCAAAAAATCGCTTGCTCCTATTAACTCTTATTATTAGAGTGACTAAAAGTAAAGAAAAGAATAGCCAACCTGCGGCTGTCAGGAGGAAGAATGCCGGAAACTAACAACCGTCACATGGTGACGCTGGAAATCAACGGCACGCGCAAAACGGTCCTCGTCGAGGCGCGAAGGTTGCTGGTCCATCTGATCAGGGAGGATCTTGGCCTCACCGGCACCCATGTGGGATGCGATACCTCGCAGTGCGGCGCCTGCACCGTGGAGATCGACGGACAAGCGGTAAAGTCCTGCACCGTGCTGGCCGTGATGGCAGATGGCGCGTCGATCACGACTATCGAGGGCCTAACCGCGCCAGGTGCCGAACTCAGTCCGGTTCAGGCAGCATTCCATGAACATCACGCGCTGCAATGCGGCTTTTGCACGCCGGGCATGGTGATGAGCGTGCGCCAGCTATTGAAGGATAAGCCCGATCCAACCGAGCACGACATTCGCCACGGCCTTGCCGGCAACATCTGCCGCTGCACGGGCTATCATAACATTGTCCGCGCCGTCGAAAGCCTGGCATCTAAAGGCGATCAGCCATGACCGTTACGAATGCGATCCGTCATATTGGCCAGCCGCTCAGGCGACGGGAGGATTTTAAGCTCCTCGCCGGCAAGGGCCGATACGTCGATGACGTCAGGTTGCCGGGCATGCTGCATATGGCGGTCCTGCGGTCGCCGCACGCCCACGCCGAGATCAGAAGCGTCGATTTGTCCGCAGCCAAAGTTGCACCGGGTGTTCGTCTCGTCCTGTCCGGCAAGGCGCTCGACGGCAAATTGGGCCCGATCGTGCCGAACTGGATCATTCCCGGCAGTAAGGTGCCGTTCCGCCCCGTGCTGGCGATCGATCGCGTTCGCTTTGTCGGAGAATGCGTGGCGCTGGTGGTGGCGGAAACGCTGGCGCAAGCCTACGACGCGATCGGCCTGATCGAGGTCGATTATGCGGTGCTGCCCGCCGTGACCGACGAAGAAGTCGCGGTCCGCAAGGGCGCGCCGCAACTCCATGAAAACGTCCCAGGCAACATTACCACGCTCTACAAGGTGAGCGGAGGCGACTACCAGAAAGCCAACCGTGAGGCCGATCAGGTCATCGGCCTGCGCGTCGTCAATAACCGCCTCATCCCCACCTGCATGGAAACGCGCGCGATCGTTGCCTCACCGGAACCGGACGGCACGTTGACGGTCTATATTGGCAGCCAGGTTCCCCATATGCACCGCCGCTGGATTGCGGAAACGGTCGGCATTCCCGAGCACCAATTGCGGGTGGTCGCACCTGACATCGGGGGCGGCTTTGGTGCCAAAATGCATCTGTATCCGGAGGACCTGCTCTGCCCCTATCTCGCTCGCGAACTCAACACACCCGTCAAATGGTGGGAAAGCCGCTCCGAGAGCCATCAAGCGACCAGCCATGGTCGCGCGCATACAGAAAATATCGAGATCGCTTTTAGAAATGACGGCAAGATCCTCGGCCTGAAGGTCAATACGCTAGGCAATGTCGGCGCCTATCTCTCCAACATGGCGAGCGGCGGTCCGACCGTGAATACGGTCAACTTCGGCACCGGCACTTACAAGATCGACAACTATGAAGCGCTTTCCAGCGTCGTCGTCACCAATACCGTACCGGTCGATGCCTATCGCGGTTACGGCCGTCCCGAGGGTGCTTACATTGCCGAGCGCGCGATCGATGCGGTGGCGCGCCATCTCAATCTCGACCAGGTCGAAGTTCGGCGGAAGAATTTCGTTCAACCGGCAGAATTTCCATATCGGCCCTACGGCAGCAAGGGCGTGATGTACGATAGCGGCAACTATCAAGGGCTGCTCGACAAGGCACTCGCGGCTTTCGACTATGACCGCCGCCGCAGCGAATGCGAAACCTTGCGCGGAAGCGGCATCTATCGCGGCGTTGGCGTCGCCGCCTATACGCATATGTGCGGCATGGCGCCTTCGCGCCGGTTGGCGGCAGGCGGATTTGACCGCGGTGGCTGGGAAAGCGCGCGGGTCAGCATCGATTCCAGCGGGCGAGCCACGATCTATTCGGGCTCGATGAGCCAGGGACAAGGTCATATCACGTCGCTGTCGCAGATCGCTGCAGACGTGCTGCAAATTCCGATGGAAAACATCGAGATCGTGCAGGGCGACACCCGCCAGGTGCAGGCCGGCCACGGTACGTTCAACTCACGCTCGATGGCCGTGGGCGGCTCGAGCGTCCATGTTTCCTCGCAGCGCGTCATCGCCAAGGCGAAAAAGATCGCCGCGGGCATGATGGAAGTGGACGAGAAGGATGTTTCCTATTCGGCGGGCGCGTTCAGTGTGCCCGGCACCGATATTGCGCCGCTGACCTTCTCCAAGGTGGCTCGCATGGCCTATGTCGGCCACAACCTGCCTGACGGGGTCGCACCGGGTCTCGACGAGACAGTATTTTATGATCCGGTCGGCATGGGTTCGCCGTCAGGCATCCATCTCGCTTACGTCGAAGTCGATCCCGAGACCGGGATCGTCGACATCCTCGACTATGTTGCAGTGGACGACGTCGGCACGCTGATCAACCCTCGTCTCGCGGCCGGCCAGATCCATGGCGGCGTCGTGCAAGGCATCGCTCAGGCGCTCTATGAAGAAGTCAGCTACGATCCCGACAATGGGCAACTTCTCACCGGCTCGCTGCTGGACTATGCGGTTCCGCGCGCCGAGCACGTGCCGAACATCCGATCGCTGTTCCAGGAAACGCCGTCACCGACCAACCCGATCGGCGTCAAGGGTATAGGCGAGAGCGGCTCGATCGCCGCTCCGCCCTGCATGGTCCACGCAGTGCTCGATGCCTTGTCACCGTTCGGTATCAAGCATCTCGACATGCCACTGACGCCGCCCCGAATCTGGGCGGCGGTACAAAAGGCACGCACCGGAGCTTCCCAATGATTCCCGCAGCCTTCGATTATGTTCGCGTGTCTTCGCTTGCCCAGGCAATCGATCTGCTACGTGATGATCCCGAGGGAACGAAGCTCCTTGCCGGCGGCCATACTCTACTGCCGGCACTGAAACTGCGGCTGGCATCGCCCGCACTCCTGATCGATATCGGAAGAATCGCCGCGCTCAAGGGAATCGAAATCGGCAAAGCCGACATCAGGATCGGCGCACTCACAACGCATGCCGAATTATCTGCCTCCGAGCCGCTCTTCAGGGAGCTGCCCATTTTTCGCCAAACGGCCAGTCTCATTGCCGATCCCCAGGTCCGTAATCGCGGCACGATCGGCGGCTCGCTCGCCAATGCCGATCCTGCGGCTGACTGGCCGGCCGTTGTAGTAGCGCTGCGGGCAGAGATCGCAATCGCAGGTCCAAATGGCTTCCGGCGGGTGGCGGCACGGGACTTCTTCGTCGATATCTTTTCGACCGTGCTGGATCCGGGCGAAATTCTCGCCAGCATCCATATCCCGCCGCCGAAGCCCGGTATGCACTTCGTCTACAGAAAGATCCGGCATCCCGCGAGCGGCTTTGCCGTCGTGGGAATCGCGGTCGGCGTGCGGCTGCAGGACGACGTCGTCGCCGAAATTTCCATCGGCGTCACGGGCGCAGCGAACCACGCCTTCGCGGGCCAGCACGCCGCCGATTTTCTGACCGGCAAGACGCTTTCGCGAGACAATATCGATCAGGCGGCAAAACTGCTGAGTGAGACCACCGAGTGCCTCTCGGACCGCTACGCTTCGGCGGAATACCGCGCCAATCTGATCCGGATCGAGACCACGCGGGCGCTGCTTGCGCTTTCGTCGTGAAGTAGAGGGAGCGCTGGCTCATCTAGGAGCCATGAAACGTTGGATGGCTGCTGCCGCGGCGACCGATCCACCATGCGTGGCGATGTTCGCGTCGAACCGTCTCCTCGCAACACCTATTACCAAGCCTCGCGTCAGCCAGCCGTTAGTTGCGAAAAGTCCGGCTTACGACGCTCGGCAAACGCTGCGAAGGCCTCGCGCGCTTCTGCGGTCTGCAACCGCTCGCGGAACAGCGCGCTTTCGCGGCTCATTTGCGCTGCGATCCTTTCCATATCGCGCATCAGCGCCTTGGTGTGGCTGAGCGAGCCTGCGGGCTGCTTAGTCAGGGCTTCGGCGGCTTCCCGGGCTCTGGCTCGCAACTCTGCGGCCGGCACCACGGCATTGGCCAAGCCACAGGCCAATGCACCAGTGGCATCGAGTGGCTGTCCGAGCGCAAACATGGCGTAGGCGCGGACGTGGCCGATGCGCGCAGGCAGCAGCCAACTCGAGGCCGCCTCTGGGACCAGAGCCAGGTTCACGAACGGCGTCATGAGTTTCGCCGTGTCCGCAAGAAATACCAGATCGCAGTGCAGCAGCATCGTGGTGCCGACCCCTACCGCGTTGCCCTGGACTGCGGCGACGAGCGGACGGGTTGCCTTGCCGAGATTGTTGATGAACCGGAACGCCTGACTTTCGCTCGCATCTTTACCGTTGGCTTGAGCGCTGAAATCCGCGAGATCGTTCCCGGACGTAAAGCTGTCGCCCTCTCCCTGAAACAGCACGACGCGTATGGCCGGATCTTGCTCCGCCCTCTCCAACCCATCCGACATGGCGCTGTACATGGCATTGCTAAGCGCATTCTTCTTGTCGGCGCGGGTCAACGTCAATGTCATGACGCCCGCGGCAACTTCGGTTCTCACGTGTTCGGTCACGATTTTCTCCTCCCGAATCCGGGTTCTGTACACTGGGGGCGCTCCGCGCCGCCGCTCGCGGGCTGAGTGCGCAAGACCTGCCGACCGGCCTCCAGAAGGGCGTCAGACAGCCGCTTGTCGCCGGCCGCACGCGCGAGCACGATCGAACCGACCATCGTTGCAATTGCGCTGGCGGCCGCCTGCCGCGCATCCGATGATGACCTCTTCGGGATCAACCGGGCGATGATATCGATCATTTTCTCGAGCCTGCCTGCAAAGGTACGCCGTGCCTCCGGGCCTGAGCGTCCGATATCCGCGGCCAACGCAGGAAGAGCACAGCCGCGAGCCGGGTTGTTGCGATGGCGGGGGCTCAGATAGGATTCGACGACTGCGTCGAACCCATTCTCGGCTGACAACCCCTGCGTCAGATCCAGCCAATGGGCGATGGTTTGATCCATGGCCAAAGCGAGCGCTTCAACAACCAAAGCGTCACGTGATTTAAAGTAGAAGTAAAAGCTGCCATGCGTCAGATCAGCAAGCTCCATCAGGTCGACGACACTCAAGCCGTCGGCACCGGTTTGACGTAGGCCGTAGGACGCATTTTCGACGATCCGCCTGCGCGTCTGCTGCCGATGATCTTTCGGGTAACGCATCGCTTGCTCCCGGATGAACCAAGAAACAGAACCATATTAGATGATTATCATCATATATAACAATCAAATTCCGCAGAATGGCTTTTTGATCTGCGTCTCTACCAGGAAAAGCCGGTCAGCGAAGCTGACTTCCAGATTAAACGCACTACTGCCCGACGAAAACAGGCTTGCGCTTGTCGACGAAGGCGCGCACCGCTTCCTTGTGATCCGTCGTTCGCGCGGAACGGACCATGTATGCCGCTTCCTGGTCCATCGAATCCAGAAGGTCCGCGGCCAAGGCATGGTCAAGGTTGTCCTTCATGCCGGCGAAAGCCTGCGAGGGGCCCTCGGCCAAGGACCTTGCCAGCGCAAATGCAGCATCGCGAAGTTCGGCGTCGGCCACTACCCGATTCACCAGCCCCAAGGTCTCGCAGCGGCGTGCGTCGATCCGTTCGGACAGAAACATCAACTCGCGTGCCCGGGACGTTCCCACCAGCCGCGTCAACAGCCAGGCGATGCCGTAGTCTCCCGTCAATCCGATGCGGGCATATCCCGTGGTCATCACCGCCGATTCAGCGGCGATTCTAATGTCGCAGGCGAGTGCGAGCGCAAGCCCTGCGCCAGCGGCAGGCCCGGGGAGCGCCGCGAGCGTCGGCTTTCGTAATCCAACCAGCGCACCCGTGAGAGTGCGCTGCTTGATCCGCAAGTCGGCGATCCGTTCATCGATCGGCGCTTCAGCCATCGCCGAATTGTTCCCCATACCCTTGACGTCGCCGCCGGCGCAAAAGGCAGTCCCGGCGCCAGTGATGAGCAGTGCGCCGACCCTGGAATCTTCGCCGCATTGCCTGATCATGCGCCGGAGCGCGGGGGTCAGTTGATCGGACAAGGCGTTGCGCGCATCGGGCCGGTTCAGCGTGATGAGCGCCACGCGATCCCGGATCTCACACCGCAACTCACCTGTGCCGGTATCGACCTCAGTCCGATCTTCTGCCATTCGCACTGTTCCCGCCGCACATTCACGCGACCTTCAGGGCTTCCTTGCTGTCGGCGTCCAGGAATCCCGTAAGCCGGCCCCTGATCAGCTGCTCGGCATCCGTCATGATGCGGTCGATCAGTTCTTTCACCGTCGGAATATCGTTAATGAGCCCGACAACCATCCCGCAGCTCCACGCACCCGCGTCCATGTCGCCGTCGATCATCACCTTGGGATAGACGCCCGCGACCTGCTCGTGGATGTCCTGGATCTTCAGGCTCGCGCCTTTCTCGCGCTCGATTTCGAGCAGCTGGTCGACGCCCTTGTTCTTCAGCACGCGCTCGGTGTTGCGAAGCGCGCGCATAACCAGCACCGTGTCAAGCTCAGTCGCCTCGACCAATGCCTTCTTCACATTGTCATGGACCGGCGCTTCCTTGGTGGCGACGAAGCGGGTGCCCATGTTCATGCCAGCCGCCCCCATCGACAACGCGGCGACGAGGCTGCGTGCATCCGCCATGCCGCCAGACGCCACGAACGGGATCTTCAATTCATCAGCCGCACGCGGCAAGAGGATCATGTTCGGCATATCATCCTCACCGGGATGGCCGCCGCACTCGAAGCCGTCGACGCTGACGGCGTCGCAGCCGATCTTCTCAGCTTTCAGCGAGTGCCGCACCGAGGTGCATTTGTGGATCACCTTGATGCCGGCCGCCTTCAGCGCTGGCATGTACTCCTCGGGGCTGCGGCCTGCGGTCTCCACTGCCTTGACGCCACCTTCCTTGATCGCGGCGATATATTCCGGATAGGGCGGCGCGGTGAAGCTCGGCAGGAAGGTCAGGTTCACGCCGAACGGCTTGTCCGTCATATCACGGCAACGCGCGATCTCTTTCGCCAATAGTTCCGGCGTCCTCTGCGTCAGGCCGGTGATGATTCCGAGCCCGCCGGCATTCGACACCGCAGCCGCAAGTTCGGCGAACCCCACATAGTGCATTCCGCCCTGAATGATCGGATGTTCGATGCCGAACATCTCGGTAATAGCTGTCTTCACGAAGATCTCCCGCGTTTCCGGTCAGTGGACGATTTCAAACAGACCCGCCGCGCCCATGCCGCCACCAATGCACATGGTCACCACGCCGTATTTCGCCTTACGCCGCCGGCCCTCGATCAGGACATGGCCTGTGAGCCGCGCCCCGGTCATGCCATAAGGATGGCCGATCGCAATCGAGCCGCCGTTGACGTTCAGTTTCGCGGGGTCAATTCCGAGCTTGTCGCGGCAATAGATCACTTGCACCGCGTAGGCTTCATTGAGCTCCCACAGATCGATGTCATCGATTTTCAGGTTATGGCGCTTGAGCAATCGCGGGATCGCGGCAACCGGTCCCACGCCCATCTCGTCCGGCTCGACGCCGGCGGCAACGAAACCACGGAAAATGCCGAGCGGCTTGAGTCCCTTCTTCGCCGCGATTTTGTCGCTCATGATCACGCAAGCCGAGGCCCCATCTGACAGCTGGCTGGCATTGCCGGCGCTGATGGTCTTGCCCTCGAACACGGGCTTGATCTTGGCCAGGCCTTCAGCGGTGGTGTCGGGACGTGGGCCCTCATCCTTTGCAAGCGTCACCTGCTGGTAGGTCACTTCCTTGGTGTCCTTGTCGACCACCGCCATCTTGGTCGTAATCGGCACGATCTCGTCGTTGAAGCGGCCCCCCTGCAGCGCGGCGCCGATGCGGCGCTGGCACTCGAGGCTGTACTCATCCTGCCGGTCGCGACCGATTCCGTAGCGCTCGGCGACTGTCTCGGCGGTCTCCAGCATTGACATGTACATTTCGGGCTTCATCGCCATCAATTCCTCGTCGACGGCGTGGAACCTGTTCATGTGCTCGTTCTGCACGAGGCTGATCGACTCGATGCCGCCACCGATCGCGATCTCAACGCCGTCAAGTATCACCGAGCGCGCGGCGACGGCGATCGCCTGCAGGCCGGAGGCACATTGCCGGTCGATGGTGGTGCCGGCGACCGTCACCGGCAGGCCAGCGCGGATCGCGCCCTTGCGCGCCACGTTCATTACCATGGTGCCCTGCTGCATCGCGCAGCCCATCACCACGTCCTCGACCTCGCCGGGCGCGATACCGGCGCGCTTCACCGCTTCAGCCATCACGTGGCCAGCCAGGGTCGGGCCCTCGGTGTTGTTGAGCGCGCCGCGATAGGCTTTGCCGACGGCGGTGCGGGCGGTGGAAACGATTACTGCTTCAGTCGTCATGCTTGCCTCTCTGCTTAGGCGGCCGCGTCCAGCTGCGCGTAACGCAGCACGTGGAACGCGGGATCGCCGAATTGGATGTTGATGGAGGAGATTCGCTTGAAATAGTGTCCGACATTGAGCTCGTCGGTCATGCCCATGCCGCCGTGAAGCTGCACGGCCTGATCGGCGACGAACCTCGCGGCGTAGCCGATCTTCGATTTTGCGCCGGACGCGAGCCTGGACAGGCCAGGCTCATTCGCTGCCAGGCTCAGGTAGAGATGCTGCATCAATGAGAGGGCCTCCTGATGCGCAATGAACATGTCGACCATGCGGTGCTGCAGCACCTGGAAGGAGCCGAGGGTGGCGCCAAACTGCTTTCGGGTCTTGCTGTACTCCAGCGTCGCGGTGTTCAGCTCCCCGATGGCGCCGACTGTTTCGGCGCACAACGCAGCAATGGCGCGATCGCGGCAAGCCTCGAGTGCGGCGACACCTGCGCCCTCCTCGCCAAGCAGGCGGCCCCTTACGCCGTTCAGGCTGATCTCGGCGGCACGGCGGCCGTCGATAGTCTTGAAACTGCGTAGGTGCAAATTGGCCGCCTGGCGATCCACGATGAACAGGCTGACGCCGTCGCGGTCGTGCCGATCCCCCGAGGTGCGTGCGGAGACGACCAAAAAATCCGCCCAGGGCGCAGTGATCACCGTAGCCTTCTCGCCGGTCAGCACATAGTCATCGCCCTCGCGTCGTGCCGTCGTCGTGACATCGGCCAAGTCAAAGCGTGAGGCTTTCTCAGTCCAGGCAACGGCCCAGACCGACTTCCCGCTAATGATGTCGGGAATGAATTCGCTCTTTTGCGCGGCAGATCCATCGCGCTCCAGCAAGCCTCCGGCGAGCACAATGGTCTCGACGAAGGGTTCGACCACGAGATGGCGGCCGAACTCGTGCATCACGATCATCGTCGAGAGTGGACCGCCGCCGAGGCCGCCGACGTCTTCCGAGAATGGCGCGGCGAGCAAGCCGAGCTCAGCAAAGGACGACCACTGCGTTCGGCTCCAGCCTTCCTCGCAGGCAACGATCCCGCGGCGCGCGTCGAAATCATACTGGTCGCGGAGCAGACGCTGTACGCTCGACCGCAACAATTCCTGCTCTTCAGTGAACTGGATATCCATTGGAGGTCCCGCTTGCTGGGTTCAAAGGCCAAGTACCGCCTTGGCGATGATATTGCGCTGGATTTCGTTCGATCCGCCGTAAATGCTGAGCTTGCGCGCGTTCAGATATTTCTCTGAGGCGGTATGGCCATAGTCCGGCCCAGGCATGAAGCGGTTGCCGTTCATCGGCTGCTCACGGAGCGCAAGCCCATAATTGCCGATCGCGCGATGGGTCAACTCCGTGATGCTCTGGAAGATCTCGGTGCCCCGTATCTTGAACAGGGATGCCGCGGGGCCCGGATCGATACCACGCGCCATCTGCGCCACCACGCGCAGCTCGGTCGCCTCCAGCGCCAGGACGTCGAGTTCGATGCGTGCGATGTCGCGCCGGAACTCGAGATGCGCCGGATCATCAATCGGAATTTCGGCTCTCACAATCTTCTTCAGCCGGTCCAGATAGCGCGTGGAACGGCCGATTCCGGCCATGCTGGTGCGCTCATTGCCAAGCAGGAATTTGGCATAGGTCCAGCCCTTGTTCGCCTCGCCGATCAGATTCTCGACGGGCACCCGCACGTCTTCGAGAAAGACGTCGTTTACCTCGTGCGATCCGTCGATGGTGATGATGGGCCGCACGGTGATGCCGGGCGATTTCATGTCGATCAACAGGAAGGAGATGCCTGCCTGGGGCTTCGCCGCAGGGTCGGTCCGCACCAGGCAGAAGATCCAGTCGGCATGCTGGGCTAGTGTCGTCCACGTCTTGTGACCGTTGACGATGTAGTGGTCGCCGTCGCGCACCGCCTTGGTGCGCACAGAAGCAAGGTCCGAGCCGGAGCCCGGCTCCGAATAGCCCTGGCACCACCAATCCTCGCCCGAAAGGATTCGCGGCAGAAACTTCTTCTTCTGCGCGTCGTTGCCGAAGGTGTAGATGACCGGACCGACCATGGTGACGCTGAACGCGAGCGGCGGCAGCGTTCCGGCACGGGACGTTTCCTGTTCAAAGATGAAGCGCTGGGTGACCGACCAGCCCGGGCCGCCATACTCCTTAGGCCAGAGCGGAGCAATCCACCCCTTCCTGTAGAGGATGCGGTGCCAGAGCAGCGACTGCTCCTTGGTCAAATCGGTCTCGGGGTTTGGAACGCGCATTTCCTGCGGATAGCTCTCCGCAATAAACGCGCGCACCTCGTCACGAAACGCAGCGTCCTCGCTGGAAAGATTGAGCTCCATGGTACGCTGCTCCCGTTACCACTTCTCGCCGAAGGGACGTATCTCGAGCTCGAAAGTCCAGGCGCTTTTGGGTTGCTGATACAGCAGCCAATAGCTTTCGGCGACCGACGAGGGCGGCATCAACGCATCGGGGTTGTCCAGCGCGGTTGGACCAAGTGCCTCGATCCGCCGCTGGCGCACCCATTCGGTGTCGACGCCGGAATCGATGATGAGGTGCGCCACGTGTATGTTCTTGGGACCCAACTCACGCGCCGTCGCCTGCGCCACGGCTCGCAGTCCGAACTTGGCGCTGGCGAAGGCGGCATAACCCGGTCCGCCGCGGAGGCTCGCCGTCGCTCCGGTAAAGAAGATATTACCCTTGCCGCGCGGCAGCATCAGCCGCGCTGCCTCGCGGCCGGCGAGGAAGCCGGAATAGCAGGCCATCTCCCAGACCTTGCGGAACACGCGTTCGGTGGTTTCCAGAATCGGAAAATTGACGTTGGCGCCGACGTTGAAGATGCAGACTTCCAGCGGTGCGTGCTTGTCGGCATCGTTGAGGAAGGAGATTATCTCCTCCTCCTTGCGCGCATCGAGCGAGCGAGCATGAATCTCGCCGCCGGCTTTTTCGACCTCCTTGACCAGCGGTTCGAGCTTGGCGCCGTTGCGGCGCCCGGCAAACACCGTGAAGCCCTCGGAGGCGAATTTCTTCGCGATCTCGCCGCCGATATAATCCCCGGCGCCGATTACCGCCACGGTCGCATTTCTCTTCTGCAAAGGTCTTCTCCTGGTCATGTTAGGTGGCTGGCTGCGAGGCGCGCCGGCCTGCGCCGGAGGCGGCCGCCCCGCTCAGGGACTCCGCGAGCACATGCTTGAGTATCTTGCCGCTCGAGGTAGCGGGCAAAGAATCGAGAACGATGATTTCGGACGGCCGCTTGTAGGGAGTGAGCTGAAATCGAATGAAACCCATCAGGTCCGCCGGCTTCGCCCGTGACCCAGGCCGCAGCTGCACAAAGCCAACAACATCTTCATTGCCATCGATGACACGGCCGACTACGGCGCACTGCACCACGTCCTTGTGTGAGCTGAGCACCGTCTCGACCTCGGCGGGATAGACGTTGAAGCCCGAGCGAATTATCATTTCTTTGGTGCGGCCCATGATGTAGAGACAATCGCCATCGAAGCGCGCCAGATCGCCGGTATTGAACCAGCCCTCGCTATCGATCACCCGTGACGTCAATTCGGGCGCTCTGTAGTAGCCGCGCATCACATTGCGTCCCCGGACATGAAGTTCTCCGAGTTCGCCCTTCGACAGCGGTATGCCGTCGAGCGTTCTGATGCGCCCCTCCACTCCGGGCAGCAACCTGCCGACAGCCTGGTCAAAACGCGGCGTATCGAAACGCACGCCTGATATACCCGGCGAGCATTCGGTCATTCCATAGCCGTTGAGCAGCGGCAAACCGAACTCCCTTTCCACGCGCACCTTCAGACTGAGATCGAGCGGCGCACCGGAAACGGTCATCAGGCGCAAGGAGCCGCGGTCGAGCCGCTTCAAGCCCGACACACCTTTGTACTCCAGCAGACGCTGATACGTGGCGGGAACACCGTTGAGGATGGTTATGCCCTCCTCCTTTATCGCCTTGGCGGTTGCCGCTGGATCGAATTTGCTGGCCATCCGCACGGTGCCGCCAACCATAAGCGTCATGATCAGCAGCGAGATGCCGACGATGTGCGAGATCGGCAGCACTAGGTAGATTTTGTCGTTGCGATCCATTTGGCGGAAATGCGCGGTAGCCTTGGCGCTGATCAGCAGGCTTTCGTGAGTCAGCATCACCCCTTTTGGCGCGCCGGTCGTCCCTGAGGTGTAGATCAGCACCGCAACTTGTTCTACCGGATCGGCCTCCACCGGCTCGGCCGTCGCGTCTTCGTTCAGCGGACCAATGCCAATATCCCGCAGCGCGCCCAATCGCTGCTTCTTTGCGCCACAGCGGGTTGCGTGCGCCGCAGCCTCCTTCGAAACGCCCGTTGTGAAGAGCATCAGCCGGGCGCCGCTATGGTCGCGAATCTGGTCCAGCTCGCGTTCCGATAATCGCGGGTTAGCCACGATTGCCCAGGCGTCGAGCCGGCTTGCCGCCAGCAGCAGCGCCGCCAGTGCAATGCAGTTTTCGCTAACCAGGATCACCCGGTCTCCCGCTCTCACGCCAAGCAAGGAAAGAACCGTGGCGGTCTCGCTGACACGTCGATCCAAGTCACGGTAAGTCCATGATGCGCCGGCCTCGATCAGCGCGATCCGGTCCGGATTCTCGGCAACATGCTTGGCGGTTATCTGATGGATACGGCACGGCAGCCCAATGGCGGTCTCGTCGACATCGATCGCTTGCGACAGCTCGGCCACGACTGAACCTCCCGACCGACGAGCGCCCACACTGCACCGCGGCATGGCTCACCGTATAGCGTTCTTTTTTAGAACTCGTCAACTCCTAAGTTTACCGTCGTGGGGAAAATGGCAACTTGGTTGCCCTATTCGAGGTGTACTTCCGGACGCGTTTACAAGACAGTCAATAGCGGCTATCTGTACGTGTCAAATAAGAACTAACAGGGGACGCCGGAATGGCTGAAAATCGCGGCGTAGCGATACTGGTGGGCGCGGGCGATGCCATCGGCGCGGCCGTCGCACGACGATTTGCCCGCGGCGGCTATACCGTTTGCATCTGCAGGCGGGACGCCAGCAAATCCCAAGGCCTCATGGATGAACTCACAGCTGCCGGCCAAAAAGTTCACGCCTTCAGCGTCGACGCCCGAGAGGAAGCGAATGTCCAGAAGCTGTTTGGTGACATCGAACGCGACATCGGCCCTATCGAGGTCTGCCTCTTCAATGCGGGTTCGAACGTCAACAAGCCTCTACTGGATACCACGGAAAAGCTCTTCTTCAAGGCATGGGAGCTGGCTTGCTATGGGGGATTCCTGGTCGGACGTGAGGCTGCGCGCGTCATGCTGCCGCGCGGACGCGGCACCATCTTCTTTACAGGTGCGACCGCCAGTGTGCGGGGCGGCCCGGGCTTTGCGGCATTTGCATCGGCGAAGTTCGGCCTTCGCGCGGTAGCCCAGGCCATGGCGCGCGAGCTTGGGCCGAAGAATATACATGTCGTTCATCTCCTGATCGACGCCGGCGTGGATAGCGAAGCCATCCATCAGCGCATGAAAGCCGCAAAAGGGATCGAGGCAAGCGAGATTCCGCCGGATAGCCTGACAAAGACCTCTTCGATCGCCGAAGCCTATTGGTTCACGCACCAGCAAAGCCGGGATGGCTGGACCCATGAACTCGATCTGCGTCCGTCCGTGGAGAAATGGTGATGAATGCAGCACCCGATCTCACACTATGGGGCGTTGGGACCAGCCGCACCATGCGTCCGCATTGGGCCATGCAGGAACTGGGCCTTGCCTACAAGACCAACCCCATCGGCCCGCGAACCGGTGAGACCAAGACTGCCGAATACACCAAACTCAATCCCCGCCAGAAGGTCCCCCTGTTG
>Ga0081540_1002047_pt1 | contig 16813 bp, 16 predicted proteins | sample TabmetS2T1R1_FD_71024 | JGI IMG/M metagenome (GOLD analysis project Ga0081540, IMG submission 71024) | Tabebuia heterophylla rhizosphere microbial communities from the University of Puerto Rico - S2T1R1 | ecosystem: Host-associated > Plants > Roots > Rhizosphere ... | reverse complement strand
TCCGCGAGTGTCCGGGGCCGCGACGGTCCACAGCAGACTCGCCCGGGTAGGAGCGGGGGCGCCATCGGCTGCCCGATCGGGCAACCGGACGCTCCCCGACAGTCGCCCGTGGGTCTGCTGCCGGGCTACCGGGCCCCGGTTAGCCTCCAGGTCAACGGCATCGCTGTGCCGTGTCGTCGATGTCGCGCCGGGCCGTGCCGCGCATGCCCGAGGTCGTGGGCGCCGGGACACCGGTGAGCGAGGAGGCCTCGTGCGCAGGGTACTGACCCGCGACCAGCTCGGCCGCGTGCTACGCGCGCGCTGGCTGTTCCCGGTCCTCGTGCTGGTACTCGTGCTGGGCATGCTGGTGGGCACCCAGCGCTCCCGCCCGGCGCTGGCCGCCGACACCCGGGGCGCCACCGAGCGGGTGTCCGTCGCCGACAACGGCGCCCAGGGCGCCAGCGACAGCAACCAGCCGGCCATCTCGGGCAACGGCCGGTTCGTCGCGTTCACCACCCCCAGCGCGTTCGACACGCTCGACCAGGGCAACGACACCTCCGGCCACACCGAGAACGACATCTACGTGCGGGACACCCTGGCCGGGCACCCCAGCACCACCTACCTCACCCGCGGCCACTTCGTCGACGAGGGGGAGCAGCTGCACGAGGTGGCCTCCAACGGCAACAGCGACAGCCCGTCGATGTCGGCCTCCGGCCGCTACATCGGGTTCCGCACGATCGCCCAGAACATCACCGGCGGCGCCACCACGCCCACGGCGGTGATCTGCGACCGGGGTGCCCCGGACCCGGCGACCGGTGCGTTCGGCGGCTCCTGCGCCTACACCGTCCTAGGTACCAGCGCCAGCGACACGGGAGCGGAGCTGTCCGGCGACGGTACCCGCGCCGCGTACATCCACAACGGCCGCGTGGTCGTGGTCAACCTCACGCTCGACGCCAACGGCGCGATCCAGACCCCCGCGCCGAGCGCCTTCACCTTCCCGCCGCTGCCGAGCACGCTGACCGTTGGCGACGACAACACCTTCAGCCCGTTCGACGACTTCGACGTCGCGCTGTCGTCCAACGGCCGGTACCTCCTGCGGGAGACGGAGTTCGGCAACGATTCCGAAACCGACATCGACACGGTGATGCTCAACGACCTCCAGAACCCGACCGCGCCCGCCATCCGGGTCGACTTCGCCACATCGGCGACGACCTTCGTCGGCAACCAGGACAACTTCGTCGAGGAGCTGGCGATCTCGGGCGACGGGCGGCGCATCGCCTTCACCGAGTCGTTCACGGAGACCGGTGTGGTCGCCGAGCCGCCCAAGCGGGTGCACCTGGTCGATCGCGATCCGGACGGCAACGGCGTCTTCGGGCCGGCGGGCGGCCAGCCGATCACCGCCGACACGGTCTCCCGCCGGACCACCGGTACCGTCGTGGGCGGGCGGAACCCCTCGTTCTCGACGGACGGCCGCTACCTGGCCTTCGCCACCGACGCCTCCGGCGTGCACAACGGGTTCGACGACACCAGCAAGTTCTCCAGCTGCGTGCACGTTCAGGTGCTCGACGCGCACACCACGCCGCTGGAGCAGGCGGCGGCCCCGGGCGGCCGGCGGCTGCGGCTGGCCGACGAGACCGGGATCTCCAACTGCGACATCGTGGTCCGCGACCTCGTGCAGGACGCACAGCGCGCCGCGGCCGGGCTGCCCAAGCTCCCCGCCGAGCTGGCCTCGCCCAGCGAGCAGCGCACCTGCGGCGAGCTGGTGTGCGAGGGCAACGGCGACAGCGACGAGCCGGCGCTGGACGCGGACGGCTCGGCGGTCGCGTTCTCCTCGGCCGCCAGCGACCTGCTGGCGGCGCAGGGCTCGGACAGCAACGCGCGGCTGGACGTCTTCAAGCGCACCTTCACGCCGGTACCGCTGGTCGGCTCGCTGAATTTCGGTGACGTGAGCCTGAACAGCTCCGCCACCGGTACCGCCCAGGTGACCTACGAGGGCTTCGGCCCGCTGCGGATCAGCGCCATCAGCATCGGCGGGGCGCAGGGGACCGACTTCGACGTGTTCCCGGGTGAGACCTGCACCGGCCACGTGCTGCATCCCGGCGACAGCTGCGAGGTGTCCGTGCGGTTCCGCCCGGGGGCGCTGGGCACCCGCACCGGTACCCTGACCCTCACCACGGACACCGGGGTCCAGGGGACCGGCCGGCTCGTCGGCAACGGGGTGCCCGAGCCGCCGCCGAAGACGCCCGGCTTCCAGGCCCTGCCCAACCCGCTCGACTTCGGTACCCACCCGCTGTTCACCCCGCTGACGCCGCAGAGCGTGACGGTCACCAACACGGGTACGGCGCCGCTGGCGATCTCGGCGGTTGCCTTGATCGGCACCGCGCCGACCAACTTCCCGGGCGACTACCAGATCACCGCGAACACCTGCGTCGGCGCGCCCATCGCGCCGGCCGCGACCTGCCAGGTGACCCTGACGTTCGCGCCACAGGCGGTCGGTGCCCGGCCGGCGCTGCTGCAGTTCACCGACAACGTGACACCGGGCCCGCAGCTCGTCGGGCTGACCGGCTCGGGTGGCGCGCTGACCCTGGTGGCCAACCCGCCGCTGGCGCCGCCGGGCGGGGTCAGCCAGGTGACCGGTACCGGCTTCCCGCCGGGCAAGGTCGTCATCCTGACCCTGGACCTGATGCCCGCGCAGGTGCCCGTGACCGTGCCCGCGAGCGGTACCTTCACCGTCCCGTTCGTCATCTTCCCGCACACCCAGTACGGCAAGCGGCAGCTGCACGCGACGGTCCAGGGGGTACCGGGGCCGCTGGTGGTGAGCATCGACTTCCTCGTGGTACCCGGCTCGCTGCAGCCGCCGGACTTCGCCGAGCGCCGCTGACCCTCTACTAGGGACGGTCCACGGCGGACAGTCCACAACAGACACAACGAGCACCGCGCCGGTCCCGAGAGGGGACCGGCGCGGTGTCTGTTCGGTGGCCGGCGGCTCAGCCGCCGCCGTAGACCCAGTTGCCCGAGCCGTCACCCTTGATGGTGAAGTGCAGGTGCCACTCGGAGTCGGTCATGTAGAACTGCTCCCAGGTGACCGTCATGTCGCAGGTGATGACCGCGATCGGGTCCTCCTCGCTGCCCTCCCACTCCGGGTCGTTCCAGTGCACCGGGATGGAGAACTTCTGGGCGGCGCCGATGCCGTGCACCGTGCACCAGGCGAACGCGTCCCGGATGTAGCGGCCGTGGCCCTGCCACTGGCCGCCGTAGCGCCAGCTGACCCCGTAGGTCAGGTGGTTGGGAGTGGTCAGCGTGCCGCCGATCAGCGGGATCTCCGGCGGGCTGCTCTTGAACTCGTCCCACAGGTGACGCTGCTCCGAGACCCAGCCGCGGCAGTTCGCGACGCCGCCGGCGGCCTGCGGCACGACGTGGTTGTGGTCGGTCTGCGGGTTCTCGACGTTCGCGTCGAGGATGTTGAGGTGGTCGACCACCTTGCCGACGAGGTCGGTCCAGTCGCCCATCAGGCCCACTCTCCTTCGGCGTTCTCGGAGAGTGAACCGGCAGAGACGTCAGACTCCGAGCTGCCCTGCTCCGTCTGATGCAGGGCATAGGTGTTCAGGTAGTCTCGCTGCTCCTGGGTGAGGTCGTCGCCCTGGCCGGAGTAGTTCTCCAGGCTGGGGCCGTCGTTTCCGGATGCTTGGTCGGTCATGGGCTTCTCCTTGTTCTGTACGCCCTGCTGGTCCTCATGGTGGACGACGGCGCACCCGGCGCCCAGCGCGCTGGATACGTCCTAAAGGGCAGCGACTGCTTCCCCAACGGTCCCGGCGGGCGCCCGCCCGCACCGGCCGTCAGCCGCCGATCATCACCGTGCTCACGGCCACGATCTTCCCGTTCGGCGCGGGCGCCGGGTCGCTGCAGGTGTTGACTGTGTCGCCGGCGCGCGCCGCCGGCTTGTTGTTGATGAGTACCGTGCCGCTGCCCTTGATTACCTGGCCCTGGTTGGTCGGCGGCACCTGGAACGGACCGCCCGCCGGGACGTGCGGTGGGCTGTTGGTGGCCATGCTGCCCACCGTGGCGGCCGGCATGTTCTCGATCATCACGTTGGGACTGCAGTTGCCGGTGATGGTGCCGGCGAACGGCATCGGGGTCGGCGTGGGCACCGGACCGCCGGGACTCGGCACCATGATGATGTGCGTGTCCTGACCCATCACCTTGTCACCCTGCTTTGCCGCGGGTGGCATGGCTCTCCTTCCCGGTCTGCGCGCCGTCGGCGGGCGCGGACTGCCGCGGTACCGGCGGGTGCTCCTGGTCGTGTTCGTCGATCCGCGAGCGGCGCCACTGCCCCGGCTTCCGCGACGCGGGCCCGCCCGGTCCGGCCGCGCCCGGTGGCGTGGCGCGGTCCACGCCGAGGGTGATCTGGTCGGCCGGGGGAGCGATGTCGGTGTCCAGCGGCCGGATCAGCGGGGCGCTGACGCTGAGCCCGAGCACGGTGCGGGCCGGCAGGTCGAGGCCGGCCCAGACCTGGGTGGCCTCGGGCGCCAGGCGCACCAGTACCGGTGCCTCGGTGCCGCGCAGCGTGCCGCCGAGCAACTTCGGGTCCAACCGAACCGTCGGTACCGTCGCGTTCAGCACGACGTCCAGCAGAGCGTCCTCGCGCTCGCTGTCCTTGGCCCACGCGGTAACCAGGTAGAGCAGGTCGAACCGGCGTACCGGCGGCTGACGCGCGGTCACCCGGCCCTGCTCGTCCCGCACGTCCTCCCAGTCCGCCGGTACGGCCCGCGCGTCCTCGGCCACCGAGGCGAGGAAGAAGCACAACGCGTGGCCCGGATCCCCGTTCGGGGCGCCGAAACGCAGGTGCGCACCGCTGGGCAGCAGCGGTGAGTACAGCGACCGCAGGGCCGCGCTGACTTCGGCGATCACCTCGCCAGGGTGGACCCTGTCCGCATGCCCCGGCGAGGTGTGGCCGGGCAAACGGCTGCGCACGTTCGGGTGCCCGAACGTGCGGCCGACACTGCCCGGCTCTCCGCCCCGCTGCCGGTGCTCGGGTGATCCTCTTCGCTGCGACGCTTGCCGCCATAAGGCTTGTCTGCTTCAGGAGGCGTGATGGCCAGCAGTTACCTCTCGCCCGGCGTCTACATGGAGGAGGTTTCTTCCGGCTCCAAGCCCATCGAGGCCGCCGGTACGGCCGTCGCGGCGTTCGTCGGCTTCGCCGAGAAGGGCCCGTCCAACGAACCCGTGCTGATCACGAACTGGACGCAGTTCACCCAGACCTTCGGCGGCTTCATCCCCGACTCGTACCTGGCGCACGCGGTGTACGGGTACTTCGCCAACGGGGGCGGCAGCAGCTATGTGGTACGGGTCGGCGGTGGCGGCAACGGCGCGGGGCCCGAGCCCGTCGCGCAGCTGCCGGCGGCCGGTGACGAGGGCAAGCCGGCGTTCACCGTCCGCGCGCTGCCGGCCGGCGGCGGCAAGGGCGGCGACCTGACGGTCGAGGTGGCGACGGTCGCGGACCAGCCGGACGACGTGTTCAACCTCGTGGTCAAGCGCAACGGCACGGTGGTGGAGAGCTTCGAGGGTCTGACCACCCGGCGCGGCCCGACGAACGTGGCCACGGTGGTGCGCCAGCAGTCCAAGCTGATCGCGGTCGAGGAGTCCACCGCGGGCAAGGGACTGGCCCTGCCGCGCAAGGGCGCCGAGGTGTCGCTGGCGCCGGCCGCGCCGGCCGCCATCGACGTGCGCGCGTCGGACTACGTCGGCAACGCCGCGGACCGCACCGGCTTCGCCGGCCTGGAGGCGATCGACGAGATCACCATGCTGTGCGTGCCCGACCTGATGGCCGCCCGCAACCGGGGCCTGCTGGACGACGAGGGGGTACGCGCGGTCCAGCTCGCCATGATCACGCACTGCGAGCTGATGGCCGACCGCGTCGCGATCCTGGACGCGCCGGCCGGTCTCAAGGCCCAGCAGGTCAAGCAGTGGCGCGCCGAGGCCAACTACGACTCGAAGTTCGCCGCCCTGTACTACCCCTGGATCAGGGTGATGGACCCGGTGAGCGGCAACGCGATGTTCATGCCGCCGTCCGGGCACATCGCCGGCATCTGGGCGCGCAACGACGCGTCCCGCGGTGTGCACAAGGCGCCGGCCAACGAGGTGATCCGCGGCGCGATCTCGCTGGAGCTCAACCTGACCAAGGGCGAGCACGACCAGTTGAACCCGGACGGCGTCAACTGCATCCGCACCTTCGCCGGCCAGGGCATCCGCGTCTGGGGCGCGCGCACGCTGTCCAGCGACCCGGAGTGGCGCTACCTCAACGTCCGCCGGCTGTTCAACTACATCGAGAAGTCGATCCTCAACGGCACCAGCTGGGTGGTGTTCGAGCCCAACGACCACAAGCTGTGGGACTCGGTCAAGCGCACCATCACGATGTTCCTGCGTCGTGTCTGGCGCGACGGCGCACTGTTCGGGCAGACGCCGGCGCAGGCGTTCTTCGTCAAGTGCGACGAGGAGAACAACCCGCCGGAGAACCGGGACGCGGGCATCCTGACCGTGGAGATCGGTGTCGCGCCGGTCAAGCCGGCCGAGTTCGTGGTCTTCCGGATCTCCCAGTTCGCCGAGGGCGCCGGGCTCGAAGAGTGACCGCCGACCACGACTGACCCGCCCAGCTAAGGAGACCACCAGTGCCTGCCGGACTCGGCCCCAACCAGCCCAACGACGCACTCACCGCGGCCCGGTTCTCGATCACCATCGACGGCTACGAGATCGCCCAGTTCTCGGAGCTGTCCGGCATCGTCACCGAGGTCGAGCCGGTGAGGTTCATGGAGTCCAGCGACAAAGAGATCATCATGAAACAGCTGCCGGGGATGGTCGGCGTCGGCAAGATCGTCCTCAAGCGCGGCAAGAACAGCTCGATGGAGCTGTGGGCCTGGCACGAGGCGGTCCTCAACGGCGACATCGTCGCGGCCCGCAAGAGCGCCTCACTGGTGATGTACAACTACGACGGCAAGGCGGTGGCACGGTACCACCTGGAGCACGCCTGGCCCGCGAAGATCGAGATCGGCGCGTTGAAGGCGGGCTCCAGCGAGGTCCTCATGGAGACCGTCACCATCGTCTGCGAGCGGATCCAGCGGGTGGCACCGTGAGCGCACCCGTCGAGACGAGCGCGGGGCTGCGCACCGAGTACCCGTTCGTGCTGCCCCGCGGGTACGTCGACGAGCACGGCCGGGTACACCGGGAAGGGGTCATGCGGCTGGCCACCGCGCGCGACGAGATCGCGCCGCAGACCGATGCCCGGGTGCGGCAGAACCCCTCCTACCTCACGGTCATCCTGCTCGAGCGCACGGTCACCCGGCTGGGCGCCCTGCCCGCGGTGGACACCTTCGTGGTGGAGAACCTGTTCGCCTCGGACCTCGCCTTCCTGCAGGACCTGTACCGGCGCATCAACGGTGAGGGCCGCACCGAGGCCGAGGTCACCTGCCCGTCCTGCGGACACGGGTTCGCGGTCGACGTGGCGGGTGATGCCCCGGGGGGATCCTGACGTACGCGGCCGACCGCCTCTGGGAGGAAGTCGCGTACGTCGCCTACTACCTGCACTGGTCGTTTGACCAGATCCTCGACCTGGAGCACCCGGTACGGGGGCGCGTCATCGATGAGATCGGAAACATCCACCAACGGGTGGGCGGTGAATGAGAGGGGCCGGTGAGCGCGATGCGGTGGCCGTCATGGCGGGGCCGGCGGGGACCCGCGGCCGCCGGTGAGGCGACCGCCGGTCGGTCCACTGTGGACAACACCGCGGACACCACTGTGGACAGTGCGCCGGCCGCTGGCGAGGCGCCGGGGACCCCGGCCGCCCACCCGGCCCCGGCCCGTGCGGCCTGGCGGTCCGCGGCCCCGCTGCGCCCCACGGTGAGCCTGCGACCGCCGGCCCTGTTGCCGCCCGGCCTGCCGGAGGTGAGCGGCACGCGGCCGCTGCTGCACCGGCACGAGACGCCGGCCCGGGACGTCGAGGTTGGCCAGCCGCTCGGTCGGGTCACCGGGCTGGCCACCACGATCCCGCCGGTACCGGACGAGCCGGTCGCCGAGGCGCCCCGCCCGGTGCTGGCCTACGCGCCGCCGCCCAGGGCACTGCCGGCCCAGGAGCGCCGGCACCACCCCGAGCTGGTGCACGCGACCGACGACTACGTGGGGGAGCCGCGGATACCGGCCGAGCCGCACCGCGCGCCCGGGTGGCTGCGCGCGCTCAGCCAGGCGGCCCCGGTCGAGGCGATCCCCGGGTTGCCACCGGCGCTGGCCGCGATGCCGATCCTGCCCGCGCCGCGCCCCGAGCCGCCGCGACCGGTCGCGCCCGCGGCCCTGCCGGGCGGCCCCGCACTGCCGGCACCCCCGCGACGCCCCGGGCTCGGCCCGCCGATCGTCCCGCCGGCGGTGATGACGGCGCCCGAAGGTCGCGGCGGCCCCGGCTTCCCGCCGACCGGGACACCCGGGCGGGTGGTGGGGCGCTCCGGGACGGTCCGCGCGAGGGCGCGCGGCGGGCTCGGTCCGCCGCTGGTACCCGCGCCACCCGACCAGCCACGCCCGGGCCAACCGTCCGCCCGCGAGCCGGCACCGCATCCTCCCGCACCGGAGGAGCCGGAGCCGGCCGTTGCCATTCCGACCGAGCTGACCCAGGCGGTGCGCTCGGCGTACGGCACCGAGGTCGGCGACGTGCCGGTCCGCTCGGGGCCGGCCGCCCGGGACGAGGCGCAGGCGCGGCAGGCCCGCGCGTACGCCTCGGACAACGAGGTGGTGCTCGGCGCGGAGGCGGGCGACCAGACCGCGCGCCGGGCGCTGATCGCGCACGAGCTGGTGCACCTGGTGCAGCAGCGCGACCTGGGCAACGGGCTGCCGGACGAGTCGTCGCCGGCCGGCCGGGCGCTGGAGGCCGACGCGGTCGCCGCCGAGCACGCGGTGTTGACCGGGCGGCCGCTGCCGCCGCTGAGCCACCGTCGGCTGGGCGGGCCGCCTGCGGGCACCGTCAGGGCGCAGGCCGGGCGGGTGCAGCGCGCGCCGCTGACCTACCCGGAGACCACAGCCACCCCGACCGGTACCGGTTCGGGCGGCTCCGACACCACGGCGACCGCGGGCACCCCGACCGCTCCCAGCACTCCGACGACGACGAGCACCCCGACGACGACGAGCACGCCGACCACCACGACGACCTCCAGCACCCCGACGCCGACAAGCAGCACGACGACCTCGGGCACCGGGCCGGGCACCGGCACCGACGCGACCACAACCGCCCAACCCACCGGCTGGGCCGGCTTCGGGGCGATGGTCGGCAACAGCATGGAGGCGATCACCCTCGCCGAGTGGGGCATCGCCGACGACGTCACCGACGCCGGTGGCGGTGGGGGAGGCGGTGGTGGTCGACGGTCGACACCGAGTTCGCGGCGGGGGTCCGGCGGTCAGTCCCAAGTGGACGATGACCCGTGGCACCTGCGGCAGGGCACCCGCGCCCGGTTCGACCGGCTGGGCGAGGTGATCGGGCACGACCTCGGTGGCATCGTCGCCTCGCCGTGGGGCATCGACATCGACCAGGTGGAGCAGCAGCAGTCGGGCACCGGTACCGGCAGCGGCACGGGTTCCGGCTCCGGCTCCGGCGCGACGTCGGGTACCACCGGCACGCACCCCACCGGTACCCCGGCAACGGACGCCCACGGCGGCGCGGCACACGCCGACGGCCACCACGGCCACGGCGGCATGGGTCCGGCTGTGCACACCGACCCGTCCCGCCCGCTGTCGCCGACCGGGCGCCCGCAGATCGACACCGACGACCTGGACCTCGACGAACTCGCCGGCCGGCTCTATGACCGGTTGCGCAGCAGGCTGCGGATGGAGCTGCTGCTCGACCGGGAGCGCGCCGGCATGTTGACCGATTTCCGGTAGGAGCGAAGGAATGCCACTCAACGACGCCAGCAAGCTCGGTCTGGCCAACAGGTTCTCCGTCACCATCGACTTCTCCGCCTACGACCTCGGCAGCTGGGCGCAGGCGGACGGGCTGTCGGTGAAGTGGAACGTCGCCGAGTACCGGGCCGGGGACGCGGGCAACGCCCGGTGGTACTTCCCGGGCAACACCGAGTACAACTCGATCAAGCTGACCCGGGCGGCGTCCGAGGACTCCAAGGCCGTCAAGAAGTGGCTGGACGACACCTCCTTCAACTGGAAGCCCTACACCGGTCACGTGGTCCTGCACGACTCCGGCGGCGCTCCGATCATGGAGTGGGAGCTGCAGCACGTGATGCCCGTGCACTGGGCGATCGTCGGCTTCGACGCGATGGCCAGCAAGGTCGCCACCGAGACCCTCGAGCTGGCCCACCTCGGCTTCCTCCAGGACGCGAAGTCCCTGTAACCGGCGCGAGGGGAGGTACCCGCGATGGCGCTGAGCCAGGATGCCAAGCTCGGCATGTCGATGCGCTTCCACGTGGTCGTCGACGACATCGACCTCGGTGGATGGGCGACGTGCAAGGGCCTCCAGGTCAACTTCCTGAGCACGGCCTTCAACGAGGGCGCCAACTACGAGTACCAGGTGATCCTGCCCGAACGCGTCACGTACCCCGCGATCGTGCTGACCCGGGCGATGACCCAGCAGGACTCGGCGGCCGTGCAGCGCTGGCTGTCCACTGTGGTCTCCAAGTGGTATGACGCCACGTCGCCCACCGACTACTCCGCCCGTACCGCCCGCATCACGTTGATGGACGCCTTCGGCGGCGAGGTGGCGTCCTGGTCGCTGCGCAGCATCTACCCCCGCCGCTGGACCGGTCCCGAGCTGAACGCCAAGGGCAGTGAGATCGCCTTCGAGACGCTCGAGCTCGTGCACGAAGGGTTTCTGTGATGAGCGTCCGCACCCCCGCCATCCTCCGGTCGCTGATGCCGCCCGGGCTGGTCACCTTCGACATCAACCCGGACCAGGTGGTGATGAGCCGGCAGGCCAACACCACGAGCCGGCCCAGCGCCAGCAGCAACACCGGCTCGCCGGCCGGCGCGAGCCCCACCATCTTCCGCGGCGCCAAGCCGTCCAACATCTCGCTGCGCAACGTGGTGTTCTACGGCGGCGACACCAAGTCCCGGTGCGACCAGTTGATCAACTGGCTGAGCCCCGGCGGCGGCCTGCTCGGCTCCCTCCTCATGGGCGCGCTCGCCGCGGCGACCGGGATCAACCTGGCCAGCCGGCTGCCGCTGGTGACGTTCCAGTGGGGACCGCCCGAGATCGCGTTCATGTACGACTGCAACCTCACCAACGTCAACATCACCTACACCCGGTTCGCCCCGACGGGGGTACCGATCCGGGCGCTGGTGAACATCCAGTTGCAGGAGCAGCCGAGCCTGTTCGGCAGCCTGCCGACGAACCCGACCTCGGGCGGCCTGCCGGGTCGGCAGTCGCACACGATGACCGCGGGCGAGTCACTGGCCGGCGTCGCCACCCAGCGGTACGGGTCGCCCGGGCGGTGGCGGGCGGTCGCCGAGTGCAACGACATCGACGATCCGCTCCGGGTACGCCCGGGTGACCGGGTGTACCTGCCGAACCCGGACGAGCTGCGAGGGGGGACCCGATGACCATCCCCGGGCTGGCCGGCGGGGCCGCGACCGTCCGCGCGCAGGTGAAGGTCGGCTCCCCGCTCGGCATGCCGATGCGGCCGGACGTGGAGCGGCTGCTGACCCGGGTGGTGGTCGACACCCACCTGCACCTGCCGGACATGTTCGAGCTGACCTTCCTGGACGAGGAGGGGCACGCGGCGCACGACGCGAACCTCACGATCGGCGCGGGCGTGGAGATCCTCGGCGGCGCACCGGACAGCGCGGAGGCCAAGTCCCTGATCAAGGGCGAGGTCACCTCGATCGAGGCGCTCTGCCACGACCTGCACATCTACACCGTGGTGCGCGGGTACGAGAAGGCGCACCGGCTGCAGCGCGCCCGGCGCACCCGCACCTTCGTCAACATGACCGACTCGGACATCGCCAAGAAGATCGCCAGCGACGCCGGCCTCGATCCGGGCGACATCGACTCCACGGACACCGCCCACGACCACATCGCCCAGGTGGCACAGACCGACTGGGAGTTCCTCAAGCAGCGGGCCCGCGAGGTCGGGTACGAGACCGGCGTGGCCGGCGGGAAGTTCTTCTTCCGCCGGCCGCCGGGCATGCCGGCCGGCGGCGGCGCCCTCGGTGCGCTGGCCTCGGCGGCCTCGGCGGTGGCGGACGCGGCGGCCAGCTTCCTCGGGCTCAGCTCGAAGCTCACCTTCAAGGACAACCTGCTGCAGTTCTACCCCCGGGTCACCGCCGCGAACCTGACGCCCGAGGTCGAGGTGCGCTTCTGGGACCCGAAGGGCGCGCAGGCGGTGGTGGGCAACACCGGCATCCGCAGCGACACCGCGAAGATCTCCGGCCAGGACCCGGCCGCCCTGGCCAACTCCTTCGGCGGCCTGTCGCTGCCGATCGGCGTGCCGCTGCCCGCGATCCCCGGCCTGCCGAGCCTTGGCCAGGAGCCCAGTGCCAAGGCGTTCCTGGTGGTGGACCGGCCGCTGGGCGCCGGCTCGTCGGCCAGCAGTGCGGCCGACGAGATGGCCAAGGGGATGGCCGAGCACATCGCCAGCTCGTACGCCGAGGCCGAGGGGTACGCGGTCGGCAACCCGGACCTGCAGGCCGGCGAGCAGATCGAGATCGACGGGGTACCCGACACCTTCGCCGGCAAGTGGACGATCACCAACGCGCGGCACATCTTCGACGAGGACGAGGCCGGGTACCACACCAGGTTCTGGGTCAGCGGCCGGCAGGACCGCTCGCTGCTGGGCCTGACCTCGATGGGCGCCAGCCAGGGCATGCCGGCCCGGATCCCGGGCCTGGTCTGCGGGCTGGTCACGAACAACAACGACCCGAACGGCAAGGGTGCGGTGAAGGTGGCGCTGCCCTGGCTGTCCCCGCAGTACGAGTCGGACTGGGCGCGGGTGGTGCACTTCGGGGCCGGCAAGAACAGCGGCGCGATGTTCACCCCCGAAGTCGGCGACGAGGTGCTCATCGGCTTCGAGTTCGGCGACCCGCGACGGCCCTACGTGCTGGGCGGCCTCATCAACGACAACACCGGCTTCGACCTGGGCGGCAACCCGGTCAAGTCGACCGGCCTGGCCGGCACGGTGGTCAAGCGCGGCTTCGTCTCCGGGGCCGGCAACACCCTGCTGTTCGAGGACGAGCTGATCCCGCCGCCGGCCTCCGGCCCGCCGATCAAGTCGGCCTTCAGCCTGCTCACGGCCGACGGCAACATGGGCGTCGCGGTCGACCAGACCGCCGGAACGCTGAAGGTGCTGTGCTCGCCCAGCCCACCGGCCAGCCAGAGCCCGACCGGCACGGTGGAGATCACCGTCAATGCCGGCGGCAGCATCACCATCAAGGCCGGCGCGGGCGGCTCGATCAAGATCGACGGGGGCGGCAGCCTGGAACTGACCGCCATGCAGTCGGTGAAGATCGGCGCCCCCTCGGCGATGGTCGAGATCACCGGCCAGACCATCAAGCTCAACTGACAGGGGCACCGTGACAGAACCGTTCATCGGTACCGGCTGGGCCTTCCCCACCGGTGTCAGCGCGACCGGCGGCATCGCGATGGTCCGCGGGCACACCGAACTCGTCCAGGCCATGCGGCTGATCCTGTCCACGTACCCGGGGGAGCGCCCGATGCGCCCGGAGTTCGGCTCCCGGCTGCGCGACTACGTCTTCCGCGCCGGTACCCCGGACACGGTGGCCGAACTGTCCGACGAGGTGCGCCGCAGCCTGCTGCGCTGGGAGCCGAGGGTGGACGTGGAGCGGGTCGACGTGGCGCCCGACCGGGACGACCCCAGCCTGCTCTACATCGAGATCTGGTACCGCGCCAAGGGCACCAACGACCGGCGCAACCTGGTCTTCCCCTTCTACACGATCCCCGACGACGAGAGCGACTACTGATGGCGCTGCCGGCACCCGACCTCGACGACCGCCGCTTCCAGGACCTGGTGGACGACGCGAAGCGGATGGTGATGCGCCGGTGTCCTGAGTGGACGGACCACAACGTGTCCGACCCCGGGGTCACCCTCATCGAGACCTTCGCGTACCTGACCGACCAGCTGCTGTTCCGGCTCAACCGGGTACCCGACCGGCTCTACCTCAAGTTCCTCGACCTCATCGGGCTGCGGCTGCTCCCGCCGGTACCGGCGGCGGTCGACGTCACCTTCTGGCTGTCCGCGCCGTGCAGCACCGAGCTGACCATCTCGGCCGGTACCTCGGCGGCGACCCAGCGCACCGAGACCCAGGACTCGACCGTGTTCTCCACGACCGAGGCCCTCACCGTGCTGCCCTGCTCGCTGCAGTACGTGCGCACCAAGCCGGCCGGTGACGCGCCGGCGACCGACCACACCGAGAAGCTGGGCGTGGCCGCGTCGTTCCCGGCCTTCCAGCCCCGCCCGGTCCCCGGTGACGCGTTCTACCTGGGACTGTCGGACCCGGTCCCGCGCTGCGCCGTGCGGCTGGACTTCCGCGGCCGCATCGACGGCGTGGGTGTGGACCCCGAGTGGCCGCCGCTGGTGTGGGAGGCGTGGGACGGCCAGGACTGGGTCGAGTGCCAGATCAGCACCGACGAGACGGGCGGCCTGAACAAGGCCGGTTCGATCGTGCTGCACCTGCCGCGCGGCCACACACCGTCCCTTGTGGACGGTGTGCGGGCCGGCTGGGTCCGCGCGCGCATCACCGAGCCCGAGGAGGACCAGCCGGTCTACAGCTCCTCGCCGGTGGTGGACGGGCTGACCGCCTGCGTCGTCGGCGGTACGGCGCCGGCCATCCACGCGGACATCATCGAGAACGAGGCGCTCGGGATCGCGGAGGGCGTGGCCGGGCAGCGGTTCACCCTGTCGCGCACACCGGTGCTCACCGCGGGCGTGCCGCTGCTCATCCAGGTCAGCTCGCCCGAGGGCGACGAGGACGGCTGGCTGGACTGGACGATGGTGGACACCTTCGCCGACTCGGTCGCGGACGACCGGCACTACCTGCTGGACAGCACGACGGGCACGGTCACCTTCGGCCCGTCCGTCCGGCTGGCCGACGGCACGATGCGCCAGTACGGCGCGGTACCGGACGTGGGCGCCGTGGTGCGGGCGGCCCGGTACTGCGTCGGCGGGGGAGCGAAGGGCAACGTGGCAGCGGGCGCCATCCGCACGCTGAAGTCGAGCATCCCGTTCGTCGCGGGAGTGCAGAACCTGCAGCGCGCCAAGGGCGGTACCGACGGGGAGACCATCGAGCAGGCCAAGACCCGGGCGCCCCTGCTGCTGCGTACCCGCAGCCGCGCGGTGACCGCGGAGGACTACGAGATCCTGGCCCGCGAGGCGGCTCCCGAGGTGGCGCGGCTGCGCTGCCTGACGGCCGGCGAGGACGGCGTGGAGCCGGGTGCCGTGCGGGTCCTGGTGGTACCCAACGCGCCGAGCGAGGACGGCCGGCTGGTGCTGGGCAACCTGGTGCCGACCGAGCAGACCCTGAGCCGCATCAGCGAACGGCTGGACGAGGTCCGGCTGATCGGTACCCGGGTGGTCGTGGAGCCCCCGCGCTACCTCGGGGTGACCGTGGTCGGCCGGCTGGTCGCCCGGCCGCGCAACAGCACCACCCGCATCCAGACCGAGGCGCTGGACGTGCTCTACAAGTTCCTCAACCCCCTGACGGGCGGGCCGGACGGGCGCGGCTGGCCGTTCGGCCGGGCGGTGCACGCCGGCGAGGTGTTCGCCGCCCTGCAGAACGTGCGCGGCGTGGAGGTCGTCGAGGACGTGCGCATCTTCGGCGCCAACCCGCTGACCGGCGAGCGCGGGGCTCAGACAACCCGGCTGGAGCTGCCCGCCGCCGGGCTGGTCTTCTCCTACCAGCACCAGATCCGGGTGGAGGCGCGATGAGCCGGGGGACCGTACCCGGGCTGTCCAGCCCGTACCGCATCGCCGAGTTCCTCCCCTCGGTGTACCAGGAGGAGGACCCGTTCGTCCTGCGCTTCACCGCCGGGCTGGACGACGTCCTGGCGCCGGTACTGTCCACATTGGACTGCCTCGACGCCTATGTGGACCCGCACCTCGCACCCGAGGACTTCCTTCCCTGGCTGTCCGCCTGGGTCGGCGCGGTGGTGGACGAGACGACCCCGCTGGCGCTGCGCCGGGCCGCCGTCGGGCAGGCCGCGGCCCTGCACCGCAGCCGGGGTACCCCGGGCGGGCTGCGGGAGCTGGTGGAGTTGCTGACCGGCGGAGTCGTCGAGGTCGCCGACAGCGGCGGTTCGTCCTGGTCGCCGACTCCGGACGCCACTCCGCCCGGCGAGGCGTCCCCGTGGGTACGGGTGCGGGTGAGCGTCGAGCAGGCCAGCGAGCAGACCCTGGCGGCGATCCGGTCGGCGGTCGAGGCGGCGGTCGCCGCGGCCAAGCCGGCGCACGTCGCCCACAGCGTGGAGGTGGTGAGTCGATGATTGTCTGCAAGACCTGCGGCTACCGCAACGGCGACGAGGACGCGTTCTGCGGGTCCTGCGGAGCCTTCCTGGAATGGAGCGGCGAGAAGGTCGCCCCGGCCGCCGTGGCCGAGCCCGAGCCGGAGGAGGAGGCCAAGCCCAAGCGCAGCTTCCTGTCCCGGGTGCAGTCGCTGATCTACCTGGACGTGGGCGACCGGCCGGCGCAGGCGCCCCCGGGCAGCGGCGGGTCCCGCCCGCCCGGCTCCAGTGGGCCGCCCGGTGGTCCCCCCGGCGGCCCCGGTGGTCCGCCGCGCCCGGGTGGCCCGCCCGGTGGTCCGCCGCGCCCGCCGGGTGCCGGCGGTCCCCCGCCGCCTCCTCCGCCCG
>Ga0081540_1002046_pt1 | contig 16820 bp, 15 predicted proteins | sample TabmetS2T1R1_FD_71024 | JGI IMG/M metagenome (GOLD analysis project Ga0081540, IMG submission 71024) | Tabebuia heterophylla rhizosphere microbial communities from the University of Puerto Rico - S2T1R1 | ecosystem: Host-associated > Plants > Roots > Rhizosphere ... | reverse complement strand
ATCCTGATCCGAAAGATCGGTGACAAATCGGTCGGCGGTGACCACGTCCGCGAACGTTGCCCCCACCGCCTCGAGGCCGCGCTTTAGATTCTCGAGCGCGGCGCGGGCCTGGCCCTCCATGTCGCGCGGCATCGCGTCGAATTCCTCGGGCCGGTGCGGGTGGTGGTGGTAGACCGGTGCCGCCGTGACGCCGGCGAGATAGACCGTCGTGCCGCCCCTGACCTTGATCGCGGGCGCGTAAGGCATCCACATGTCGGGTGCGTCCGGCCAGTGCACGTGCTCGACTGTCTTTGTCATGCGGCGCCTCCCGTCGTTGCGGACCCAACCGTCACGTCGCCAAGGCCTTCTTGATCGCCAGAAAATCCCTCCAGGCAAAGCGCTTCTGCAGCGGCTGGCGCAACAGGTAAGCGGGATGCAGCGTGGCAATCGCGCGGATCTCGCGCGTGCCGGTGTGGAACGGCAACCAACGTCCGCGGGTCTTGAGGATACCGTCCTTGCTATTGAGCAGCGTCTGTGTCGAAGGACTGCCGAGGCAGACCAGGATGTCGGGGTCGGCGAGTTCGATCTGGCGCAGCGTGAAGGGCAGACAAACCGCGGATTCCTGCGGTGTCGGCGTGCGGTTGCCGGGCGGACGCCAAGGCACGACGTTGGCGATATACGCGGAGCTGCGGTCGAGCCCGATCGCCGCCATCATGCGGTCGAGCAGCTTGCCCGAGCGGCCGACGAAGGGCAGCCCGTCGATGTCCTCGTCGCGTCCCGGCGCCTCGCCCACGAACATCACCCGCGCCTGCGGATTGCCGTCGGCGAAGACAAGCTGGGTTGCGGTGGTGCGCAACGCGCATCCTTCGAAGCGCTCGAGCAGCGTGCGCAGCTGTTCGAGCGTAGCGGCGCTTTTCGCCGCCTCGCGCGCCGCCATCACGGCGGCCTCGGGAGGAAGCGCAAGCGCGGGCCGGCTCACGATCTCGCGCTCGCGCGCGGAAAGCGCGCGGCCTGTCGCGCCGGCGCGCCCCGAGGGCGTTGGCAGGGCGGAGTCTGTGCGGGGTGCGGGGGCGGCGTTCGCGCCGTTGGCAGCGAAACGATCGAGCGGCGTCTCGTCGAGCAGCGCGTCGACCCCCGCCTCTTGATAAAAGGCGAGTAGCGCGCGGGCAGCTTGATCGCGGACCGTGGTCATCGCCGCTCCCCGTCGGCCAGCAAGCTCGGTTCGTAGCGCCTGGAACAATGCCGCGTATCCATCGGGAGTAAAAGGGGTGGACCGGCCAAGGTTCGTTGTTACATTCGCGCCGGACCCGCAGCCAGCGCGCTCCGTCTCGCTTTGGAGAAGCCTATGAGCGCAGAGGATCTGCCCGCCCGCGAAGCCATGGAGTTCGATGTCGTGATCGTCGGCGCGGGGCCCGCCGGGCTCGCCGCGGCGATCCGGCTCAAGCAGCTTTCCCCCGACACCAGCGTGGTCGTGGTCGAGAAGGGATCGGAAGTCGGGGCGCATATCCTCTCCGGGGCGGTGATCGATCCCATCGGCCTGGAGCGCTTGATCCCGGATTGGCGCGGTGAAGACACCCCGATCAAGACCGAGGTCAGCGACGATCGCTTCTACTGGCTGGGGGCATCGCGCGCCGCGCGTTTGCCCAATTTCATGTTGCCGCCGTTAATGAGCAACCACGGCAACTACGTGGTCTCGCTCGGCAATGTCTGCCGCTGGCTGGCCACCAAGGCGGAAGCTTTGGGCGTTGAAATCTATCCGGGCTTTGCCGCCGCCGAGGTGCTGTTCGACGGCGGAGGCGCGGTCGCAGGCGTCGCTACCGGCGACATGGGGGTGGCCAAAGACGGGCATCATAAGGACAGCTTCACCCGCGGCATGGAGTTGCGCGCGAAATACACCCTGTTCGCCGAGGGTGCTCGCGGCAGCCTCGCCAAGATCCTCGAGCAGCGGTTCGGGCTTAGGGATGGCCGCGAGCCGCAGAAGTTCGGGCTTGGGCTCAAAGAGCTGTGGCAAGTCGCGCCGGAAAAGCATCGCCCCGGCCTGGTGCAGCATACCTTCGGCTGGCCGCTCGATAATCGCACCGGAGGCGGCTCGTTCCTCTATCATTTCGACGATCGACTGGTTTCGGTTGGCTTCGTGGTTCATCTCAATTACGAAAATCCGTACCTGTCGCCGTACGAGGAGTTCCAACGCTTCAAGACACATCCGCTGGTGCGCGCAACTTTCGACGGCGGCAAGCGGCTCGCTTACGGTGCGCGTGCATTGACCGAAGGCGGCTGGCAGTCGGTGCCGAAGCTCGCTTTTCCCGGCGGCGCGTTGGTGGGATGCGCGGCCGGCTTCATGAATGTGCCGCGCATCAAGGGCAGCCACAATGCGATGCTGTCGGGGATGCTCGCTGCCGAGCACGTTGCCGCGGCGCTCAAGGCTGGCAGAGCCAATGATGAGCTCGCGGATTATGAGTCAGCTTGGCGCTCCTCCGCGATCGGGACCGATCTGTGGAAGGTGCGCAATGCCAAACCGCTCTGGTCGCGCTTCGGTAGCTTATTCGGCATCGCGCTCGGCGGCTTGGATATGTGGACGAATACGGCGGGGTTCTCGCTGTTCGGCACGCTCGGCCACGGCAAACCCGATTGGGCGACCCTCAAGCCGGCGGCGCAGTGCGCCCCCATCGCCTATCCCAGACCCGACGGCAAGCTCACCTTCGACCGCCTCTCCTCGGTATTTCTTTCCAACACCAATCATGATGAGGACCAGCCGGTGCATCTTAAGGTTGCCGATCTCGCTCTGCAGAAGGCGTCTGAGCATGACCGCTATGGCGGACCGTCGGCGCGCTACTGCCCGGCCAGCGTTTACGAATGGGTGGAGGAGGGCGGCTCAGCCCGTTTCGTGATCAACGCGCAGAACTGCGTTCACTGCAAAACCTGCGACATCAAAGATCCCAATCAGAACATCACCTGGGTTCCTCCCGAAGGCGGCGGCGGGCCGAATTATCCGAATATGTAAGGAGCGGCGCGCGACGCCGATATCGGCGCATGCTCGGGGGCGAACCGGAGCCGGAACATCCGAATACATCAGCGGAGCGCCCGTTCCGTCACGATGCTGCCCTTATCGAGGCTTTCAAAGGCGGTGGACATGCCCGATCGGGGCAGTTATTGCGGGCCGGGCCCAAACAGTCCATTCTGCTCATGCGGCCGCGCCAAGGGCGTTCGTCCGCCAGATGGAGTCGACAAGCCGTGATCCTTTCGCCTTCTTTACGGCGTGCGGCTGTGGCCGCACTCGCTGCACTCGCCATATCCTGGCCAGCGATGCTTTGCGCTCGGGCGCAGCAACCGCGTGAAAGCTTTTCCCGCACCTCTCCTGCGGGCAGCTATCTCGCCGCTCGCCACGCCGGCGGTCAGCGCGACGCCGCGGCTGCGGCGTCCTATTACCGTGCCGCGCTGCGCGGCGACCCCCGCAACAACGAGCTCCTCGGCCGCACCTTCCTGGCGGTACTTGCCAACGGAGAGGTGGATGAGGGGGTCAAGCTCGCCGAGCGCGTTCTGCAAGTCGACAAGAACGATCGCATCGCGCGGCTCGTCCTCGGAGTGAGGGCGATCAAGCAGAAGCAGTATGCGACTGCTCGCCGGGAACTCGCCCAGTCCATTCGCGGACCGATCACCGACCTTGCCGCAACGCTGCTGTCGGCCTGGACGATGGCAAACCCGGCGGAAGCGAAGCAAGCAACGGACTCCGTCGACAAGCTCACCGGTGCGGATTGGTATGCGATCTTCAAGGAGTTGCATACCGCATTGATCCTCGACGTTGCCGGCCAGAAGAAGGAGGCCGCGAAACACTTCGAGCGCTCCTACAAGCTCGACCCGACGGCGCTGCGCGTCGCCCAGGCGTATGGCAGTTTTCTCGCGCGCCAGGGAAGCACCGATGAAGCGCTGAAGGTCTTCACCACCTTCGACGAAGCCCTGCCGCGCCACCCGCTGATCGTCGAGGCGATGAACGACATCAAGGCCGGCAAGCGGCTGCCCTTGATGGTCGACACGCCGCAGGCGGGCGCCGCCGAGGTTCTCTACGGGCTCGGCGCTGCGCTCGGCCGTCGCGGCGGGGAGGACCTCGGGCTCATTTATCTGCAGCTCTCGCTCTACCTCGCGCCGTCGCATCCGCTCGCGCTGCTTTCGCTCGCCGACCTTTACGAGGCGATGAAGAAGCCGGAGCTCGCCAATAAAATCTACGAGCGGGTGCCGCTGAGTTCGCCGCTTCACCGCAACGCGCAAATCCAGCTCGCGCTCAACCTGGATTCGCTTGATCAGACGGACGAGGCGAAAGCGAGTCTGGAAAAGCTGATTACCGCCAATTCCGCCGACCTCGAGGCGATCATGGCGCTCGGCAACGTGCTGCGGGGACGCAAGCAGTTCGCCGAATGCGCGGACGTCTACTCTAAAGGCATCGATACCATCACCAAGCCCGAGAAGTCGAACTGGGTGATCTACTATTTCCGGGGAATCTGTTTCGAACGCTCCAAGCAGTGGCCCAAGGCCGAGGCAGATCTCAAGATGTCGCTCTCGCTTTTCCCCGATCAGCCGCACGTGCTCAACTATCTCGGCTATTCGTGGATCGACCAGGGCGTCAATCTCGATGAGGGAATGCGCATGATCAAGCGCGCGGTCGAGCAGCGCGCCGACGACGGTTACATCGTGGATTCCCTCGGCTGGGCGTATTACCGGCTTGGCAACATGGACGAGGCGGTGAAGCAGCTCGAGCGCGCCATCGAGCTCAAGCCCGAGGATCCGACCATCAACGATCATCTCGGCGATGCCTATTGGAGGGTCGGCCGAGTGCTGGAGGCGCGTTTCCAGTGGTCGCATGCGCGTGACCTCAAGCCCGAGCCCGAGGATCTTGCTAAGATCGAAGCCAAGCTGAAGTCAGGACTTCCCGACGACACGTCCTCGGCCGCACAGGCGGAAAACAGAAAGCCCGGCGGCGGCTGAGCCCATGGCGCCAGCCGCGGGCGCCGAGAAAGCGCCCGCCAAGGTCAATCTCACGCTGCGGGTAATCGGCCGTCGGGCCGACGGATATCATGAGATCGAGAGCCTGGTCGCCTTCGCGGGCGTCGGCGACGCCCTGACGTTCACGTCAGGCGGCCGCTTGGCCCTCAGCGTGGGCGGACCGACTGCAGCCGCCGCGGGCGAGGTCGCAGACAATCTCGTGCTCAAGGCAGCCCGCGCGCTAGCTGAGCGCGTCGAGCGCCTCAAGCTTGGCCGGTTCGCGCTATCGAAGCGTTTGCCGGTCGCGGCCGGGCTTGGCGGCGGTTCGGCGGATGCGGCGGCGGCTTTGCGGCTGCTGGCGCGCGCGAACGGCCTTGCGCCGGATGATCCCCGCCTCATGCAGGCGGCGCGCGCGACCGGCGCTGATGTGCCGGTATGTCTTGATCCGCATCCCCGCTTCATGCGCGGCATTGGCGAGGTCCTTTCCGATCCGCTCGATTTGCCGCGGCTGTTCGCGGTACTGCTCAATCCCGGCGTTGCTGTCGCGACGAAGGACGTGTTCGCCGCATTGGCCGTCGCGGCGGCGGGGAAAACCGGGCCCGCAGCCGTTTGTACGGGCGCGGCGGCGCTGCTTGCCGAGATTGCCCGCGGCCGCAACGACCTCGAGGGGCCAGCGATCGAACTCGAGCGTGCGATCGCCGATGCTCTGGCCGTGCTTCGCAACCTGCCGGGGTGCCGGCTTGCCCGCATGTCGGGCTCCGGCGCGACGTGTTTCGGTCTGTTCGACTCGATGGACGCCGCGAGAGGAGCCGCCCGCCGGCTGCGGGTCGGCTATCCCGCCTGGTGGGTACGCGCGACGGCGCTCGGGAACTGAGGGGCGATGCCGGCGCTGCGATGCTGTCCCGGCGACAGACCGAACCCATGCAGTCAATTCGGTTTGCGCGCTAATTCGACCGACAGATGCAGAACTCGACTGTCTCTTCGAGCGCTTCTTTCATCGGCGAGGCGGGGAACAAAGCGAGCGCGTCGGTGGCGATCGCGCCGTAGTGCTGTGCGCGCTTGACGGTGTCTTCCAGCGCGCGGTGCTTGGTCATCAGGCTGATCGCGTGCTCGAGGTCCGCGTCGCTTGCCTCTCCTTCTTCGAGCGTGCGCCGCCAGAACGAGCGTTCGCTCTCCGAGCCCCGACGAAATGCCAGCACCACGGGCAGCGTGATTTTGCCCTCACGGAAATCATCGCCGACGTTCTTGCCAAGCTTGGCCGCCGTTCCCCCGTAATCGAGCGCATCATCGACGAGCTGGAAGGCAATGCCGAGATTCATCCCGAACGATCGGCAAGCGCTTTGCTCGTCCTTTGGCCGCAAGGCGAGCGCAGGGCCGACCTCGCAGGCGGCGGCGAAGAGTTCAGCCGTCTTGGCGCGGATGACTGCGAGATAATCGTCCTCGGTGGTGGCGGTGTTCTTGGCGGCACCGAGCTGCATGACCTCGCCCTCGGCGATCACGGCGGCGGCCGAGGAGAGGATTTCCAGCGCCTTGAGCGAAGCGACTTCGACCATCATCTTAAAGGCCTGGCCGAGCAGGAAATCGCCGACCAGCACGCTCGCCTCGTTGCCCCACAGCATGCGGGCGGCGAGCTTGCCCCGCCGCATCTCGCTTTCGTCCACGACGTCGTCGTGCAGCAACGTGGCGGTGTGCATGAATTCGACCGCGGCTGCGAGCTTGACGTGGCCGGCGCCGGAATAGCCGGCGAGCCGCGCCATCGCCAGGGTAAGGATGGGGCGCAGCCGCTTGCCGCCGGACGAGATCAGGTGATTGGCGACCTCGGGAATCATCGCCACCTGTGAACCGGTGCGCGACAGGATGGTCGTATTGACCCGCTCCATGTCGGCGGCCACCAGTTCGTTGAGGCGGTCGATGGTGGCGGGCGAACGGCTTTCAAATGGGACGACGACGGCCAAAACCACTGCTCCCAAGGCCCCGAATGCAGGACGGGCGAGCATAGAAACGCTATGGTGACGCGGCAAGTGCGTTAAAACGCACATCTTCGCGAGCGAGCGGCTTCGAACGAGGCGGACCGATGTCTCAGGCGATTGCGGCGCGCGCCGAGGAACGGCAGCCACGTAGCAAAGAACGGCTGGCTGTCCTGGTGCCTTGCTTCAACGAAGAGGCGACGATCAGCAAGGTGGTCGCCGATTTCCGCGCCGCGCTACCCGAGGCGGCGATCTACGTCTACGACAACAATTCGGCGGATCGCACGGTCGACGTCGCGCGCGCCGCCGGAGCGCTGGTGCGGCGGGAGACGCATCAGGGCAAGGGCAACGTGGTGCGGCGAATGTTCGCCGACGTCGATGCCGACGTTTACGTGCTGGTCGATGGCGATGCAACTTATGACCCCGCAAGCGCGCGCACTATGATCGCGCTGCTCATCGAGGAGCGGCTCGACATGGTTGTCGGCGCCCGGATCGATCAGCAGGAGGCGGCCTACCGTCCGGGTCACCGCACCGGCAACCGGCTGCTTACCGGCTTTTTCGCCTTCGCCTTCCGCGCGACCTTCAACGACGTTCTCTCCGGCTATCGCGTGTTTTCGCGGCGGTTCGTGAAGTCCTTTCCCGTGCTGTCGAGGGGCTTCGAGATCGAGACCGAGCTCTCCGTGCATGCGCTCGAACTCGAGTTGGCGGTGGCCGAGGTTCCGACGCCCTACTATGCGCGTCCGCAAGGATCGACCTCGAAGCTCAGCACCTGGCGCGATGGTCTGCGCATTCTGATCACGATTGTCGGCCTTTACCGTTCGGAGCGGCCGCTGGCTTTTTTCTCTGCGCTCGGCATTGTGCTGGCGATCGCCTCCGTCGGTCTCGCCATTCCGATCTTCGTGACCTACTTCGAGCAAGGCATCGTGCCGCGTATTCCGACGGCGATCCTCTCCACCGGCTTGATGTTGCTGGCGTCGCTTTCGATCGTCGCGGGTCTCGTGCTGGATACCGTCACCCGCGGCCGCCGGGAGACAAAGTTGATCGCCTATCTTGAGCAGGCGCCGCCGGGCGAGGAACGGCGGCGAGGCTGAGGAGGACACGGGGTGCGCAAGCGTGAGGGCGAGTTGGGAGACGAAAACGAGTGGCGCGAGCTCGTGCGCACCAATGATGCCGTGCTGGTGTCGGCGGTGGAAGCTTTGCTCGACGCCGCTCACATCCCCCACGTGGTGCTGGACCAGAACATGAGCGTGCTCGAAGGTTCGATTGGCATCCTGCCGCGCCGCATCCTGGTCAGCCAATGCTGTATCGATGATGCGCGCGCCTTGCTGGAGGACGCCGGTCTCGGACACGAGCTTCGCCCGGATGCCCGCTGAGGTCACCGAGGATGCCGTGCTCGGCGGCAAGCTGCGGCTCAAGCAGCCGAGCGGCGGACACCGGGTCGGCCACGACGCAATTCTACTGGCAGCGGCCTGTCCGGCACGTGCAGGAGAACGTGTCGTCGATCTCGGCGCCGGGGTGGGTGCGGCGGGATTGGCGCTCGCGCGTCGCGTTGATGGCGCCAAAGTCGTCCTGGTCGAAATCGATGCCGCTATCGCCGCACTCGCCGCGGCGAACGCGCAGCTCAATCGGCTCGGTGCGCGCGTGAGCGCGGTCGCTCTCGACGTTGCGGGGCCGGCACGGGCGTTCGCCGCCGCCGGCCTTGCGCCGGAATCCGCGACGCGCATCCTCATGAACCCACCGTTCAATGATCCCGCGCGGCAAAGAGCCTCTCCCGACCGTCAGCGTCGCCTCGCCCATGCCGGCTCTGGCGAGACGCTGCGCGCCTGGGTCAAAACCGCGGCGCGGCTACTGCGTTCCCGCGGCACGCTGAGCGTGATCTGCCGGGCCGACCGTCTCGCCGAACTGTTGCAGGCGCTTGTTCCGGCCTTCGGCGCGGCAACCGTCCTGCCGGTCTATCCCGGCGAGCGGCAGCCCGCGGTCCGAGTTCTCGTGCGGGCGACAAAAGCCAGTCGCGGGCCGCTCGTGCTGCTCCCCGGCTTGATCCTCAACGGCCCGCCGGGCCGCCCCACCGCGCAAGCGGAAGCGGTGCTGCGCGGCGATGCAGTGCTGCCGCTGAGTGAAAGCTGATGCGGCGCTCGCATCGTCTTGTCGCGCGAGCTAACTTGAGGGCAACATGCAGCCAGCCTAAGACGTGACATCGCGCCGCGCCGGCACACAGCCGGGATGTCCATATGTGCTGAGCGAACGGATTGCGACCTTGACCATGACCGAGCATTTCCAGCAGCTGTTCGCGAGTGCGCGGGACGCGTTGCGCCCGATATTGCCGAAGCGGCTGCGCGGCCTGCCCGTCGTGCCGGTGGTGCGCCTCGCGGGCGCCATCGGATTTTCGACGCCGTTGAAACCCGGCCTCACGCTCGCCACAGTTGCCCGCTCGCTCGAGCGCGCCTTCAAGATGCGCACTGCGCGAGCGGTCGCGCTGCTGATCAACTCTCCCGGCGGTTCACCGGTGCAGTCGCACCTGATCTATCGCCGCATTCGCCAGCTCGCGGCCGAGAGCGCACGCCCGGTCATTGCGTTCACCGAGGACGTCGCGGCCTCCGGCGGCTACATGATCGCTTGCGCCGCCGACGAGATCTTCTGTGATCCCTCGTCGATCGTCGGCTCGATCGGGGTCGTTGGCGGCTCGTTCGGCTTTCCCAAGCTCATGGACAAGCTCGGTGTCGAACGCCGGCTTTATACTTCCGGCGAGCACAAGGCCATGCTCGACCCGTTCCTCCCGGAGAATGCGCAGGACGTCGAGCGTCTCAAGGCGCTGCAGCGGGACATCCATCAGGAATTCATCGAACTGGTGAAGCGCAGCCGAGGCGCGCGGCTCAAGGGTCCAGAAAAAACCTTGTTCTCCGGCGAGTACTGGACCGGCGGCAAGGCGATCGAACTCGGCCTGGCCGATGGCATCGGTGACATCCGTGCCACGCTGCGTGCGCGCTTCGGTGACGATGTCGTCACCCCGCTCGTGGCCCCCGCGCGCGGCTGGTTTGGCCGCGTGCAGCCCGGCGTCCGCCCCAGCGATATAGCCGGCTTGCCGCGCGCTGCCGACTTCGCCGAGGAGATAATCTCAGCGTTGGAAGCCCGCGCATTGTGGGCGCGGTATGGATTATAAGGAAGCTCTCGAGGAGACCATTCATGCCTCCCCTCGTCATCTCGCCTTTGGTCAGGCTTGCGCTGGGCGCGGTCGGCACCGGCGTGGTCCTACGCTGGGTGGTGAAAGAGGTGCGCCGCATCAACGCGGAGCTCGATCAAGTGAAGGCGGGGAGCGATCCGGCCGTGCGCCAAGGCTTTCCGACGTTACGGCGCGACCCGCGCACCGGCGAATGGCGCGTCATGCGAGAAGGAGAACGCCACTCGCTTTGATGGTTGTGGCGGATCAGCTGCGGGCGATCTCCTGCTCGCGCTCTCGGCGTTAAGGCTGTTGCGGGTCACATGAGCGACGATCTTCCCGTCCATCTGCGCCCCGCGCGCTCGTTCCAGGGACTGATCCTGGCGCTGCAGCGCTATTGGGCGGACTATGGCTGCGTCATCCTGCAGCCCTATGACATGGAGGTCGGTGCCGGCACGTTTCATCCGGCGACGACGTTGCGGGCGCTCGGGCCCAAGGCGTGGAACGCGGCCTATGTGCAGCCTTCGCGTCGGCCCAAGGACGGCCGCTACGGCGAGAATCCCAATCGGCTGCAGCACTATTACCAGTTCCAAGTCATCCTCAAGCCGTCGCCGGAGGATATCCAGGAGCTCTATCTCAAGTCGCTCTCCGCGATCGGCATCGACCCCGAGCTCCACGATCTCCGTTTCGTCGAGGACGACTGGGAAAGCCCCACGCTCGGCGCCTGGGGGCTCGGCTGGGAGTGCTGGTGCGACGGCATGGAAGTGTCGCAATTCACCTATTTTCAACAGGTTGCCGGGTTCGAATGCGCGCCGGTTTCCGGTGAGCTCACCTATGGGCTCGAGCGACTCGCGATGTATGTGCAAGGTGTCGACCGCGTCTTCGACCTCAACTTCAACGGCCGCGAGGGAGAAAAAAAGGTCACGTATGGCGACGTGTTTCTGCAGGCTGAGCAGGAATACTCGCGGCATAACTTCGAATTTGCCGAAACCGAGATGCTGTTCGAGCAGTTCAGGATGGCGGAGGCGGCTTGCCGCAAATACATCGATGCCGGTTGGGTGACGATCGGCAACAGTAGGCGCCATCTGATGGCGCTGCCGGCCTACGATCAGTGCATCAAGGCGAGCCATGTATTCAATCTGCTCGACGCGCGCGGCGTGATTTCCGTGACCGAGCGGCAGAGCTATATTCTGCGCGTGCGGGAACTTGCCAAGGCGTGCGGCGAGGCATGGCTCGCGACCGAAGCGGGAGGAGCGGCGGTATGAATGCGCAACCTGAAAAACGGTAGGGTGCGCCGGCGCTCTTGCCGCCAATGGTCAACGCGACACCGCACTATGTGTAAGGAGGGCCGCGATGGACGATGACGTCAAAGTCCTTAAACGCATCTACGATCGCTTTAACGCGCGGGACATAGACGGCGTGCTGACCGTGCTCACCGATGATGTCGCCTGGGCCAACGGTATGGATGGTGGCCACGTCCATGGCCGCGAGGCCGTACGCGAGTACTGGACCCGCCAGTGGACCATGGTCAATCCGCACGTCGAGCCTGTGGGCTTTCATCGAACTGCGGATGGCGCGATCATCGCAGAAGTCCGGCAGACCGTCCGCGATCTCGAAGGCAAACCGCTCCAGGGGCAGACGCACGGGCTCAAAGACAAGACGGTCGGACACGTTTTCCGTCTTCGAGAGGGCAAGGTGGCTCGCTTCGACATCCAGGATGCTGCCTCTGTGTGACGGCAGCCATAAAAAGCTTGCGCCGCGAACAGGGCGGCTTGCGGTCTTACATTTACGGCTTGCCTGCGGGCGCTGGCGCCCCGGACGGTGGTTCCGGCTGGCCGACGAAAATGATGTCGCCCTTGATCAAATCCTGAACCTTCGGCGGCCCGGACTTTTGCGGGTCGAGATAGGTAACATGCAGCCGCGCGATCACTTCCAGCCGGCCGTCCGCGGGCGCGATGAGGATTGTCGCCGTATGAACCTTGACCTCCGCGGGTTGCGCCCAGGCGCCGGGAACCGGACTCGCCGTCAAGAAGCCTTGGACGATCGAGGCGGCGACAACTTTGACGAAACGCGCAAATTCGGGGTCGCGCACTGCGAAGCGTGACTTCTCGGGGGGCGCGTCGTACTCGAGCACGCGCGGAAGGCCGAGCTTGGTCAGCGCCGGCTCGTATTTATCGCCTAGATCGATGGTGACGCGGTCGTTGACGTCGTCCCAAACGACGCGCATTGGCACCGCAGGCGGCCCCTCGCTGCCCTTGAGATACATGAGATACGCCGTTTCACTGCCAAGCGCTGGAGGCGGGGCGGCCAACGCGGCGAGGGCGCAGAAAACGGCGGCACGGGGCGAGAAGATGCGGGCGAGAAACTTCATCCAAACTGCCGTCCGTTCGGGAAAGTCGTGTTATGGCGACTGTGGGGCACGGCGCCGAACCCCGCAACCGCGTGACGAGGACAGCTGTCTCGCAGACAAACGCGGCCGCTTTTCGGCTTAACAACGTCAATTGCGCCTGCTACCTGCTCGCGATGCCCGATTTTCTGCTCGAGCTGTTCTCCGAGGAAATTCCAGCGCGCATGCAGGCGCGGGCGGCCGAGGACTTGCGCAAGCTCATTACCGACGCGCTCGTCGGCACCGGACTCCTCTACGAGGGTGCCAAGGCCTTCGTCACCCCGCGCCGGCTCGCGCTTGCGGTCAAGGGCGTCCCGGTCCGGCAGCCGGACGTGAAGGAGGAGAGGAAGGGACCGCGCGTCGGCGCGCCCGAGGGCGCGATCCAAGGATTCCTGCGCTCAGCCGGGCTCAACTCTATCCATGAGGCCAAAGTTGTGGCCGACAAAAAGGGCGATTTTTACCTGGCGCTGATCGAGAAGCCGGGCCGCCCCGCAATCGATGTCATTGCGGAAATCGTGCCCGAGGTGGTCAAGACATTCCCCTGGCCGAAGTCGATGCGCTGGGGCGAACCGTCGCGGCAATCGGGCTCACTCGCTTGGGTGCGGCCGTTGCACTCCATTGTCGCGACTTTCGGTCCGGAGACCGAGGAGCCGGAGATCGTCCCGTTCGCGATCGACGGCATTGGGGCAGGCGACGAGACGCGCGGCCATCGCTTCATGGCGCCGCAGCCGTTCAAGGTGCGCCGCTTCGAGGATTATTTCGAGAAGCTGGAGAAGGCCAAGGTCGTGCTCGACTCGGAGCGGCGCAAGGAGATCATCCTCGCCGACGCCAAGAATCTCGCCTTCGCGCAAGGCTACGAGCTCGTAGAGGATGCGGGGCTGCTGGAGGAAGTGGCCGGCCTGGTCGAATGGCCGGTGGTTCTGATGGGATCGTTCGACGCGGCGTTCCTCGCCATACCGTCCGAGATCGTCCGCGCCACCATCCGCAACAACCAGAAGTGCTTCGTGCTGCGCGACCCGCAAACGTCGCATCTCGCCGACAAGTTCATCCTCGTCGCGAATATCGAGGCCGGGGACGGCGGCAAGGCGATCGTCGCCGGCAATGAGCGGGTCATCCGCGCGCGGCTCGCCGACGCCAAATTCTTCTACGACAGCGATCTCAAAACGCGTCTGGAAGACCGGCTGCCGAAGTTCAAGCACATCGTCTTTCACGAGAAGCTCGGCACGCAATGGGAGCGCATCGAGCGCATCGAGCGGCTCGCCGACGAGCTCGCGGTCACACTGTCCCCCAATTTTTTCTCCGGGCAAATTCTATCGCCCGACGATTTGCAGCAGACGCAGGACACCTATCGCAGGCAAGTCAGGCGCGCCGCGCGGCTCGCCAAGGCGGATCTGCTCACCGAAGTGGTCGGCGAATTCCCGGAGCTGCAGGGGCTTATGGGGAAATATTACGCTCTGGCACAGGGTGAGGACGCAAAGGTCGCGGCTGCCTGCGAGGAACACTACAAGCCGCTTGGCCCGAACGATCGCGTCCCAACCGATCCGGTCTCCATCGCCGTGGCCCTCGCGGACAAGATCGATACCCTGGTCGGTTTCTGGGCCATCGACGAGAAGCCGACCGGTTCGAAAGATCCCTATGCACTCCGCCGCGCAGCGTTGGGAGTGATCCGCATCGTATTGACCAGCAATCTTGAACTCTCGCCTCGAGGTATGTTCGCGATGCAGGTGAGGCGGTTTCGGCCAGAAATGTCCGATACTGAGATCTCAACTGCGGGCGACGATTTTGTTGATTTTTTCAACGACAGGCTCAAGGTGCAGTTGCGTGAACAAGGAGCGCGGCACGATCTCGTCGATGCCGTTCTCTATCTGCGCGGTATTGAGGCAAGTATTGTTTCGATCGTGCGCCGCGTCGAAGCGCTGGATAAATTTCTCGACACCGAGGACGGTAAGAATCTGCTAGCCGGCTACAAGCGCGCGATCAATATCATCCGAATCGAAGAGAAGAAGGACCGACGAGGCTATAACCAGTGGTCCAACCAGTCTTTGTACCGGCAAGAGGAGGAAAGGGCGCTCGCGCACGCGATCGAGACGGCCAGAGAGGAGGGCTCTAGCGCGGTCGCCCGGGAGGACTACGAAGCCGCCATGCGCGCCATGGCGCAGCTTCGCCCGCACGTCGATAAATTTTTCGATAAAGTCACGGTCAATGTCGAGGACAAGCAACTCCGGGAGAACCGACTCAAGCTGCTCAACGAAATCCGCGAAGCGACCCGGACGGTCGCCGATTTCTCGCGAATCGAGGGGTAACGCGCGGGGCTTGACCCGCGCATCCATCTTCTCGTGAAAAGGATGGATTGCCGGGTTATAAGCGCTATGCCCGGCAATGACGATTTCGGAAACTTCACGACTTTCCTAGTCCAATCCCCTCCGACCAAAGGAGATCCCATGACCATCACCGTTGCCCACATTACGCCGCTGGTTGCCCTTCTCGCCGGCATTCTGATTTTGATCGTGCCGCGGCTGTTGAACTACGTTGTCGCCATTTACCTGATCATCGTCGGCCTCATTGGATTGAACGGCATCTATCACTTCATCCGCTGACGCATTCGGGCGGCCGGCCAAACTGCGCCCTTGCGTCGGCCCCGCGGCGGTGATCATTAGGGATCGAGTGCATCCAAGTTCGTAGTTCCATGGTCACGTCGCGCCGTACTCGATCGAACAAAAAATCGACCCGCCCTGCGCACGGCCGCAAGACCGCGGCGCGGGATCGGGCGGCCGCGAAGGCGTCTTCCGCCAAAATCAAATGGGTCTACCGCTTCGGCAACGGCAAGGCGGAGGGCCGTGCCGATATGCGCAACCTCCTCGGCGGCAAAGGCGCCGGCCTTGCCGAGATGGCAAATCTCGGCTTGCCCGTTCCGCCGGGCTTCACCATCACCACCGAGGTCTGCACCTTCTATTACGAGAACGGCAAGACCTACCCCAAGGGCTTGCGCCAACAAGTCGATGCGGCGCTCGCCGAGGTCGGCCGTATTACCGGGAAGACCTTCGGCGACCGCGCCAATCCTTTGCTGGTTTCCGTGCGCTCGGGCGCCCGCGCGTCGATGCCGGGAATGATGGATACGGTGCTCAATCTCGGCCTCAACGACGCGACGGTCGAGGCGCTGGCGAAGAAATCCGGTGACTGGCGCTTCGCCTATGATTCGTACCGTCGCTTCATCACCATGTATTCCGACGTGGTGCTCGGCTTCGGCCACCATCACTTTGAGGAAATCCTGGACGAGTACAAGGACAAGCACGGCTACACGCTCGATACCGATCTTTCCGCCGACGACTGGGTCCAGCTTGTCGGCCGTTATCAGCAGCGAGTCGAAGAAGAACACGGCGAGCCATTCCCGCAGGAGCCAGACCAGCAGTTGTGGGGGGCGATCGGCGCCGTATTCGGCTCCTGGATGAATCAGCGCGCCATCACCTACCGGCGTCTGCACCATATCCCGGAGAGTTGGGGCACCGCGGTCAACGTCCAAGCCATGGTGTTTGGCAATATGGGCGAGACCTCGGCCACGGGGGTGGCGTTCACGCGCAATCCCTCGACCGGCGACAAGCAGCTCTACGGCGAGTTCCTGATCAATGCCCAGGGCGAGGACGTGGTTGCCGGCATCCGCACCCCGCAGGAAATCACGGAAGCGGCCCGGGCGGAGGCGGGCTCGGACAAGCCGTCGATGGAACGCGCGCTTCCTCAAGCGTTCAAGGAGCTCAAGCGCATCTATGGCGTGCTCGAGCGCCACTACCGCGACATGCAGGATCTCGAATTCACCGTCGAGCAGAACAAGTTGTGGATGCTGCAGACGCGCGCGGGCAAACGTACGGCCAAGGCGGCACTGAAGATCGCGGTGGATCTGGCGAACGAGGGATTGATCTCACGCAAAGAGGCGATTTCGCGTATCGATCCGGCGGCACTCGACCAGCTGCTGCATCCCACCATCGATCCCGAGGCCGAGCGCAAGCTCATCGCCACCGGGCTTCCCGCTTCGCCCGGCGCCGCGTCCGGCGAGATCGTGTTCTCGGCCGACGAGGCGGAGGCGCTCAAAGCCAAGGACAAGCGCGTCATCCTCGCGCGCGTCGAGACCTCGCCGGAAGACATCCACGGCATGCACGCGGCCGAGGGCATTCTCACCACCCGCGGCGGAATGACGTCGCACGCCGCCGTGGTGGCGCGCGGCATGGGCAAGCCCTGCGTTTCCGGCGCCGGCGCGCTGCGTATCGATTACGCGGCCGGCACCATGAGCGTCGCCGGACAGACGTTCAAGGCAGGAGACGTCATCACCATCGACGGCTCGACCGGAGAGGTGCTCGCCGGCCGC
>Ga0081540_1001033_pt2 | contig 16820 bp, 10 predicted proteins | sample TabmetS2T1R1_FD_71024 | JGI IMG/M metagenome (GOLD analysis project Ga0081540, IMG submission 71024) | Tabebuia heterophylla rhizosphere microbial communities from the University of Puerto Rico - S2T1R1 | ecosystem: Host-associated > Plants > Roots > Rhizosphere ... | reverse complement strand
ATCCGCGGAGGGCATTATGGCCAGCGGTCATGGGTACCGCACTCAAAGGCCGAACACATGGCTGCTCCGACCAAGGCTGCGACGTGAAGATTCTTCTTGCCAACCCGGAGCCGTCCACACATGGCCCAAAGCCGACATTCCGTGTCGTGGTTGCAATGTCCGCTTTCAGGAGCGAAGCAGACATGCCGTCTTGGGCAGGGCATGTGCGTTCCGTCCAAGCGGTGATGGCCTAAATGAACGAGGGGATTCTCACTGACCGCCGCATGCTCTTCAGGATCGGCATCAATCTCGGAGGCATTCTCATCGAGGGCAACGCATTCCGGGTGACGGCGTCAACATCGCGGCTCGAGGTCGGCACCGCGCGCACCCTTCTCGAACGCCGCAAGGTCACAGATGCACTCGTGGCAAAGCACGGGGACGGCCTGTGAAGCAGCGACATACCGAGGCGACCTTAGAGTTCGCCTCAGCAGTACAGCGGACGCGAGGTAGGGGAGCGCACCCGTAGTGGACAGGCGACAAGCCATTTCAAAAGCCTCGTCTTGACGATCCGGGTCGTCCGGACGCACGCAGCTTTGATCTAGGTCAAGGAGGTTATTTTCCTGCCATTGACGATGAGAGATGGCAGGGAGCGACGATACAGGTTCGTAACTTCGCTTCCCCGTTGGTATGGTCCCGTCGGTGAGGTGTTTCCACAGACCACTCGCGAAAGCTGACGGACATTTAGTTCAAGCCAGGGAAAAGAGCGATCATGGCGAAGAGGGCTATTGCAAGGAAGGCTTCGACCCGTGCCCCTCCCGCGTCGTCATCAGCGAGAAATGGCTTTAAGATCTTGGCGGTGCACGTCACTGAGGCGAGCGGCAGACGCTTATTCGCGGCCCTTAAGGCTGATCGGTCAGCGCATCCGGTGTTTTCGGACCCGGCACGGCAGCCCGGCAATCTCGATCCGGAAAGCGCCGCCAAGCGCATTCTGGAGCACGCCTTTGCGAGCAAAACGATGCCAACGCTGAACGCTCCAAAAATCCAGGGGTGTGAGAGCGATTTCAGGAGCCTTGGTGTCGAGACCGTGTCCCTGACCAAAACCAAAGTCGTCAAGTTTCGACAGCAAGTCGATGGCATTCCGGTTTTCGGTTCTCTTGTCAGCGTCGAACTCGACAAGCACAACGAGCTGGTCTCGCTCAATTCCAGCATGGCGCAGCCGAACCTGCGATCCTACGTCGCGCGGATTTCGCCTTACCTGGTGCTGAAAAAGATAGCGGCGATAGCAGGATACGGTCGCGAGCTTCCTTACGGGATACCGAAGCTGAATCTCTATCGCGACAGCAAGGGTAAATGGCACCTCACTTATATTGTTGAGGACGTGCGCAGCAGGAAGAAGGGCGGGACGACGCTCAAGGACTTCCCCCTGGTTCATGACTACGTCGTTGATGCGATCACCGGCGCTCTGGTTGCGGAACTGCCGCGCACCCCGACTATTCGCCTCGGCAAAGGAGTCGATGAGCTAGGCAAGCCGAAGACTTTCGGGATCGAAATCAAGGGTGGCAAGAGGACGATGCGCGACGTCCGGCTGAATATAGAGACTCACGATTTCGCTTTTCACGATCCGGTCGATGGGAAGTTGCCAGGCGAACTAGTCAGGACTCCTTGGTCGGCCGCGGCGGTCAGCGCACACACTAACGCCGCTGCTGTCGTGAACTTTCTGCGCGATGTGCTAAAGCGCAACAATGTCGATGACATGGGCGGTCCGATCGTTTCGACCGTCAATTGCGTTGTCAGACAGTTCGAGCACCCGCCGCGCGGCAGCAGGATCTGGTTAAACGCGTTCTGGAACGGCACTCAGATGTTGTATGGTCAAGCGCCGTTTGACGGCAGGCTGAGGTCGATAGCGTCATCACTGGATGTTGTGGCTCACGAGCTGTTTCATGGCGTGACCGGCCACACGGCGCGTCTTATCTATCAAGGCGAAACCGGCGCGCTCAACGAATCCTATTCGGATATTTTTGGCACGATCATCTCAAATCGGGCCAAGCCAGATATAGCGAAGTGGGACTGGTTGATCGGCGACGGTATTTCCAGCGGCGTTGCGGCGCTTCGTGACATGCGGAATCCGCCGCGGTTTAAGCAGCCTAAGCACATGAAGGATTATAAGACGCTTCCGCTCAAGCGGAAGTCCGATGAGGGCGGCGTGCACATCAACAGCGGTATCCACAACTTCGCCGCCTTCAGGGTAATGTCTGCGACCCGCAGGGGCACTTTCGTGTTCAAGCCAGCCGAACTCGCTGCGATATTCTACGTCGCGCTGACGCAGCAGCTTTCGCGCCAATCGACATTCGCCGACAGCAGGCGGGGTGTCGTGCTCGCAACGCGATCACTATTCCGCAAGCTGCCGCAGAAACAGGTCGATGTCCGCGTTAAGGCGGTTGAAACGGCGTTTGAGGCTGCCGGAATCAAATAGCAACGACGGTCGGCCAATCGCTCACGTCGCGATGCCGTCCATAGAGCGAACGGGTTCGCCGAATTGCCGTCGATCCCGTTCGGTAACCGGTATCCGCCGAAGCTCAAGCGGTCCAGAAACACCGATCCTCATTCATCGATCAGCCTCGGACGCTGCTCAAACTCGGATGCCGCACAAAAGAGAGTTTGCGCAAAGTCCGAAACCTCGGCGCCAGCGATGCAAAGGCAGCCCACCGGTTATGCGAGCTCTTACTTCTTGGCTTTACGTTTTTTCTTCTTGGCCACTAATTTTTTGAGGTGAGCATCGTTGTTCTTCGATGATTGCTTGAGCTTTTTCTTGTGTTCCAAAAGGAACTTCTTCAATTTGGCCTTGTCCGCAGGACTCCAATTATCGACGTTCAAGCCTTCTAAAAAAGGGTAAATGAGAGCCATGTCTCGTCTCCAACCTTACTGACTACCCAATAACGCATTGGGAGCCATTGATGAGCTACTGTCAATTGTAGAGAGCAAAGTTGATGGACCGTCTCGTCGGCGAGGATTTGGAGAATACTGCGTTTGTCAGCCAATGACCAGCTGTCCGATCCGCCATTCCGGATCGGCGGCCACTCTGGCGAGGATTGCCCTGTAATCCGCCATCCACTGGCGACGTGTGTCGGTGTCGAACAGATCATCCTTGTAGGCGCATGACCCCGCGATGCCCGAGGGCCCCTGCTGCAGCATCAGCGTCAGCCAGGTTTGATCGATGGTGAAGACCGGCTGACCGTTAAACGCGTTTCCGAACGGTCGAACGTCCAGATCGCGCAGCGCGAGGGGCCGACTAACGGCGTTTTGCAGGACGAAAAACGCTTGCGCGAGCGATGCGGGATGAACACCGCCGTCTTGCGCCAGCCGGGATGCAAGGACCTCGAAGGGCAGATCTTGCCTTTCGTGAGCCGCCAGAACCGCTTCGCGCACCCGCGCAAGCGCTTCTCGAAATGAAAGATCCGGATCCAGGCGGGTTCGGATCAGCGTCGTGTTTTCGAACAGCCCGACCACGCGTTCGGTCCACAACTCGGCGCGGTTGGCCATGATGGTGGCGATGCACATATCGCAGCGTCCGTTCCGAGCCAACAGCATCGCCTTGAAACCCGTCAGCAATGTCATGAAAAGCGTGGCGTCCTGGGTTCGGCTCAAGGCGCCGAGGCGGGCAACCAGATCTGTCGGCAAGTGAACCGGTTCGCGGGCCGTGACGAAGCTGGGCCGCGCGCCGGCGGCGCTGCCGTCTCGGGAGAAAATCGGTGTTGCGCCGCGAAGGTGATCTCGCCAGTAGGCGATCTGCCGGCTCGCTAGGTCACTCGTGCACCACCGGCGCTGCCAATTCCCGAATTCGGAGAACTGGGACGTCTGCTCCGGAAGCCTCGCCTGACGGCCGCTCGTGAGGGCGGAATAGATCGCGGAGATCTCCTCAAACACGATCCCGATGGACCAGCCATCGATGATGACATGGTGCAGGATCAAAAGGAAAACATGATCGTCCTGACCGAGCCGGAGCAAGCGCGCACGAAACAGCGGGGCCTGGCTCACGTCGAAGGGTTGCCAGGCGTCTTCTTGTGCCAGCAATTCTGCTTTCTTGAGGAGGAGTCCCTTGGCGCGTTTGTTTCCGGACGCAATCCCCGCTGCGAGATCTTTGACGACAAGCTGCTGATCGATGTCGGTGGCCGGGGCCACGACGGCGACTGGCTTTCCCTTCACCCGGGCAAACCCCGTGCGCAGGGCATCGTGCCGACGCACGACCTCTGCCAGACTTTGCTTGAGCGCCGGAATGTCGAGCAGTCCCCGCAAACGATAGGAGTGTGGGACATTGAATAGGGGCAGTCCCGGCAAATCCCGTTCGATGCCGAGCACGCGTTCCTGGGCGATGGAGACCACGCGCGAGCCGTCTCTTTCCACGTAGTCTCCTTCCACGCGCACAGCCTGGAGCGCCGGCGCCTTTGAGTGCGTCTTGCGCGCCTCGTCGATCAACCGGGCCAGCGCTTCAATCGTGCTAGCCTCGAAGATCGTTCGGATAGGCAATGAAACACCAAAGACATTGGCGACCCGGGCCAGAACGCGTCCCGCCAGCAGCGAATGACCGCCCACGTCAAAGAAGTTGCTGGAGGCCCCAATCTGCTCGACATCGAGGATTTCTGCCCAGATCCCGGCCAGCTTCTGTTCGGTGGAACTGCGTGGCGAAATCAATTCGCCGTCTGAGCGCATGATGCTCGCGGGGATTGCCGCCAACGCGGGGCGATCGAGCTTGCCGTGAGGCGTCGACGGCAAGCGATCTAGCATGACATAGCCCGCAGGGATCATGTGCACCGGAAATCGGGTCCGGAGAAAATCGTTGAGTTCGTTGGCCTCCGGTTCCTCTTCGGCCACAGGGACAATGCAGGCAACCAGTTGCACCTCGCCGTTGACATCCCTCGCCACCACGGCGGCGGACTGCACCTTTGCGTGTTCGACCAGAACATGCTCGATCTCTTCGGGCTCGACTCGGCAGCCGCGAATCTTGACCTGATGGTCGACACGCCCGAGGCATTCCAAAGTAAGGTCGCTTCGCCAGCGTGCCAGATCTCCGGTCCGGTACAGGCGCGTGCCGGGCCGTTTCGAAAATGGATCGCGCAGGAATCTGTGGCGGGTCTGTTCCGGGTCGTTGAGGTAACCGCGACCGACGCCGATGCCGCCAACATACAGCTCACCGGTTACACCTATCGGCACCGGCTGCAGATTGGAATCGAGCACATAGAGACGAATGTTGGCTATGGCCCGGCCGATCGGCACCGTCGCGGTCGAGACCGGCGGTGCGGTGAGGCGAAGCGTCGCGACGTCGTCGGACGTCTCGGTCGCCCCATAGGCGTTGATGATTGGCACGGCCGGAAAGTGCCGGAACCAATCACGACAGAGATCGGGCGCGAGGCTTTCGCCTGTGGAAATCAGCCCACGAAGTTGGCCCAGTGCACGAAAGGAGGGTTCGTCGGGGACGCGCTGAAGGATTTCGCGCAATAGCGACGGCACGATCTGCAGAACCGTGATCCCCTCGCGCGATATTTCCTGCACTAGCAAAGCCGGATCCCGCACTATCGCGTCGGCGCAGACGTGGATGCGCGCGCCCACGATCGAAGCGGCAAGAAACTGCCAAACCGAGATGACAAAGCTCTGCGGCGCTGTCTGAGCAACCACGTCCGCGGCTGACAATTCAAGGTCCGCGATCTTGGAAAGGAGGTGGTTGCACATGCCCCGCTGCTCGATCATGGCGCCCTTCGGAACGCCCGTAGAGCCGGAGGTGTAGATCACGCAGGCCAGGCGCGAGGAGGAGGGGCGGGGTGACGGAATAGGGCCTTTCGAGACGGACGAATTCAGCTTCTCCAGCACCAGAACGCGGGGGCGTCTTCTCCGCGGTAAGCCGTCGAGGGCCGCTTGCAGCGTCGTCGAATTCGCCTGCGCGGTCAGGATGACCCGTGCGCCGCTGTGACGGATCATCTGTGCCAGTCTGGTATCCGGCAGCGTGGGGTCCAGGGGAAGGAAAGCAGCCCCGGCCTGCTGGACCGCGATCATGGCAGCCAGCAAGTCGATGCCGCGTTCGGCAAGCAGGGCAACGACGTCATCACGGCGGACATCCGCGCGCAAGAGCCGGCCAGCAATGGCGTACGCCCGGCTTGCGAGTTCGCGATAACTCAGTCGAACGAGCCTGGCCGACACCGCGATCGCGTCGGGGGTACGCGCGACCTGCCTCTTGAATCCTTCAGGGAACATGTCCATGCGAGGCGGTCTGATCTCGCTGTCATTCCCGGCCGCGAGTTGCTTCCATTCCGAGATCGGCAGCAGGGGCAGACGCGCGACGGTTTGCTCGGGGTCGGCAACGATCGATTCCAGGAGCGTCCGGAAATGCGCTGCCATTCGCGCGATGGTACGATCCTCGAACAGTTCGGTGCTGTATTCGAGCCAACCGCTCAGACGTCCGTCCTCGTCAATCAGTTCGAGCAACAGGTCGCACCTCGCTATACCGGGATCGACCTCCACAAAGTTCGCGGACAGTCCTGACAGGGCAGGCTTGGACGGTGCCTTTTGCAGAAGGAACATGACCTGAAACAGGGGATTGCCGTCCGAATTGCGAGGCACTTGAAGTGCCTGCAAGATCTCCTCAATCGGCAGATCCTGGTTTCGATAGGCATCAAGCGTGGTTTGCCGAACACGGCGCAGAAGGTCGCTGAAGGTGGGATCCCCGGACAGGTCGGTCCGCAATACGATCGCATTTGCGAACATTCCGATCAACCGCTCGATCTGGATTTGGTTGCGGTTCGCTATCAACGATCCGACCGCGACATCCTGGTGCTGCGTATACCGATGCAGAAGACACTGAAACGCCGCGAGAAGCGTCATGAACAGGGTGGCGTTATGGGTCCGGCTCAGTGATTTGAGGCGGCCGGACAACGCCCGCGACAGGCTCAACGGAAGCCTGGCGCCAAGCCCGGTCCGCGTCTCGGGACGAGGCCGGTCCATTCGCAGCGGGAGCTCAGCCAATCCCTTCAGTCGCTCACGCCAATAGTTGAGTTGTTCCGCAGCGGCGGGCGTTTGCAACCATGCTCGCTGCCACGCGACGAAATGGCCGTACTGGACCGGAAGCTCGGGTAGCGCAGCGGGCTGATCCTTTATTCGCGCATTATAAAGCGCTTCGAGTTCGTTCCAGAACAGCCGCTGAGACCAGCCGTCCGTTACCAGATGGTGAAGCTTGATCAGCAGCGCATGATCCTGTTCGCCAAGTCGCAGAAGCCATAGCCGGATCGGCGGCTCTTTTTCGATCTCGAAGGCCTGTCCCAGCAATTCCATCGTCTGTGATCGAATCGCCTCTGTCCGGTCGGCCTCAGGCAATGGCCGCAAGTCGAGACGTTTGAGATGCGGCCGAACCGACGTGACTCTTTGGATGGGCTCGCCCCGACGGTCGATGAAAACCGATCTCAACATCTCATGGCGTTCGCCGATCGCGGCGATGCTCGCCTCCAGGATGTCGAGATCGAGCGGTCCGGACAGGCGAACGGCATCCACCACGTGATACTTGTGTCCGATCCGGTCGATCATGCTCAGGACGTGGATTCGCTGCTGCTGCTGCGACAGCAGGCCTTTGCTACTCTCCGGAGTATCGCGCAGGCTTGGGGAGAGGATAGAAATGTCCGACTTGGTCGATTCGATACGGGCCGCGAGAGCCGCAACCGTCGGCGCATCGAAAATGTCCTTGAAGGAAAATTCGACCCCGAAGCGTGCCCGCACTCGCGACATCAATTGCGCCACCGTCAGGGAATTCGCTCCGAGTGCGAAGACGTCCTCCTCGACCCCGACCTCATTGATATCCAGCAGGTCCGCCCAGAATCTGGCCAGTTGCCATTCGGTTTCCGAGCGGGGCGCGCCGCGCTCGTTGCGTTCGATGCGCGATCTTGGCGCTGTGATCGACAGCATCCGTGCCAGCTCGCCGCGAACGACCTTTCCGTCGGGGCCGGTTGGAATCTCGGGCACAATTCGGATCAGGCCAGGGGTCTTGAAGCGTGCCAGGTATTCGCTTGCGAACTGGCGGAGCTTCTGCGGGTTGATCTTGGCTTGGGTCCGCAGGACCACGGCGGCCGCAACGTCTTCCCCAAGCGTCGTGTGAGTGATCGGGAAGGCGGCCGCCGCGGCCACGTCGGGATGGTTCAGCAGAACCTGTTCGACCTCGGCCGGCGAGACCTTCTGTCCACCGCGGTTGATCACATCCGCTTTCTTGATGCGGCCGACCAGGAACAGATATCCGTCGGCGTCGATGTAGCCGAGATCGCCGGTTCGAAACCAGCCGTCGCGAAACGCTGCTTTCGTGGCGACCTCGTTATTGTCGTAGCCCCTGGTGATAGTCGCTCCTCTGAGCGCCACCTCTCCGCGTTCGCCAGCGGGCAGTTGCCGCCCCTCGCTGTCCATGATGGCGATCTCGGGCCCCGCGGGGATGCCTACGGATCCCGGCTTCCGTCGCTCGACCGGGTTTGCGGCAATTTGTGTGGACGCTTCCGTCATGCTGTAGGCCTCTATCACGGGGACGCCAAACAGGGCTTCGAGCTCATCGAGCACGTCGATTGGCAGCGACGACGAGGCGGATCGGATCAGCCGCAAAGATGACTGGTGGAAGCTCCGCTTGCGTCGGCGCGCCGCCGAGATCAACGCGCGATGGATCGGCGGGACGGCGGTGTACCAGGTTGGCTGCCACTGTTTCAGCCAGCCGAAGAAGGCCGCTGCATCGAACTTTGGCGGGCAAACCACGCTTGATCCGGCTGCCAATGCGGCCACCAGTCCCGCGATCAGGCCGTGCCCGTGAAACAGGGGGAGCACACTCAGCAGCCGGTCCTGAGCCTGTAGCGCTACGGAGGCGCTGACATTGTGGGCTGACAGGCAGACGCTGGCGTGAGTCAGAGGAACAAGCTTCGGCCGTGACGTCGTTCCTGAGGTTAGCAGCATGAACGCGTCGTCGGCGCCGGTCGCCAAATCGCCGATGACGGCGGGGCGCGGTGTCGGGCAAACCAGCCTGAATGCGCCCGGCCCCTGGTCTGGGAGCGGCGCGAGATCGATCACGGGGATGCCGAGGCTGTAAGCGACACTTCGGCTCGCCGATTCCGCATCGGAGCGGGTCAGCAGCCCCGCTACCCGCAGATCCGCGAAATAGCGTCGCCATTCGTCCGCGGCAAAGCCAGGGTGAAGCGGCACGCTGACCGCGCCGGCGGCGACGGCGATGGTCGCCACCGCGGCGTCTGCGCCGTTCGGCAACACAACCGCCACACGGTCACCTCGGCCGATACCGAAGCTGCGTAACTGGCCGACGATCTCATTCATGCGCGTCCAAAACGCGCCATAGGTCAACGCGGCACCGCCGGGCGCAAGAATGGCGACCGAGTCCGGCGAATGGCGCCCATAGTGAGCGAGAAGATCTCCGATGCAGGAAAAAACAGGGTGCTCGGACTTGACGGCATCCTGTAGCGGCCGTGTTGCGGCGATATTTGACAAGCTCGTCCCCTTGCTCACTCGTTCGGCCCGTACTTGGTGCGCCGGCGCCAGACGGTGTCCTGGGTCGGAGTCACCGGCTCCTCCAGGAGGCGCGAGAGCGCGGCACCGTCCAGGCGCGTGGAGGATAGCCCAAATAAGTCAATTCGTGCCGCACCCGTTTCGAGAGCAGTGTAGCGCCCATTATCAATGCCTCGCCACTGGGCCGTACGGGGCGGCCAACTCTGCAGTATTAGTGGTCGTCAAAAGCGTTTCAAACTACATCGGGCGTTGGTACGCCGATCACCGACGCCGATGAATTTCGATGGTTTGCTCGTACAAATCTTTAAGTGCATCAGAACACGCCGCTGGATGCAAGAGCTCTGCAAACGTGATCAAGTTCTCGCTCGTCTGCGACAAGGTCAAGAATGATCGTGCTGATCTTCATGTCTGCGAAGCGGCGCAGTGTCGCCCCGATCTCGGCATAACTGCCAACGAGGTACGGACAATCCGCCTGGCACGTTAGGAAGGGCAACAGCCAATAGCCGTTTTCACGGAGTTCGCCGTCTTGATCGGCCTCGTGCAGCCGGCGCTTCCAGACCGAGTCCGTGTTCTCCATCGTGTATTTTAACAGCTCACGCTGCTCAGCGCTGTCCAGAAACAGCCTTTTGGCTTCGTGTCTTGCTTCATCACGCCTCTCTCTTGCGAAAATCCCGAAATTCAGACCGAAAGCGGATACTCCTTGCTCAAGATCCGGCGGAAGCATCTGCATCCTTAGACAGCCCGTCTGCGCCGCGACACGGCGGGCATCATCGGACTGACCTGCGATAAGAAATTCCGGCATGAGCGCGTGTGGCAAGCCCGCACGTAGCTGCAGATTGTGCGTCGCGTAAAATTCTCCTTGAAAAGTGATTGGTCTAGGGCTGGCTAACAGGTCACGGACGATGACGATAAACTCGCCGAGCCTTGAATACCGCTCTTCATGAGTGCGCCGTTCGCCCAGCCCCGCTAGATCGCTCGTCGCCGTCCCGGTGATCATATTGAGATAGATCTTCCGGCGGTAGAGCAGCGCAAATGACGAGACGAACTTGGCGACTGTGAACGGATGCATATAAAGCGGGTTGACGGCAATCAGTGGCGAGATCTTCCTCGTGTGGGCGAGAATGTGCTGAGCCATGGCCCATGGCTCGACGAGTGTGTCGTTGCCGGCAAACAGCAACGGACCTTCCAATCCGATGCTTTCGCCGAAACGCGCGACGCGCATCAATTCGTCGACGTGTTCGGCGGCATTCGGATTGCGCGGGATGGCAGGGAACACCCGAAGTCTAGTCATGGCCATAGCGACCGATCCTGGCCGCGACCGATTCTGGCCGCCTGTACCGCTTGCGATCGTTTATATCCAATCGTGCTCACAGGAAAGGCCTCACCGCGAGCTCCGTCGTAAGTTCGCCATCGATTGCCACGGCTGCCCTCACGCTCGCGCTGACCGCAAGGCTTTCGACCGTCCAAACCCTTGCGTCGAAGGTGACATAGCAGCGCCCCTGTCCAATTCCGACCTCCGCCTGTCGGGGATCAACAAGAAACCCTCGGCCGATCGCCTTGAGCAGCGCTTCCTTGCGGGTCCACAGGTCGAAGAAGCTCGAATGCATTTCGCCTGCCGGTAGTTGTCTCAGCAGGTCGATCTCTTGAGCCGTTGCAATACTCATAGCCACTCCCAAGATGTCGCTCATCGGCCGACTCATCTCGATATCGACACCGACGGAGCGATCTTCCGCCACCGCAATGAGACTGTGGCGACCGGAATGGGAGAGATTAAACTGAAGAGCTTGCGCGGGTTTGGTAAGAAAGGGCTTCCCTGCGTCGGTTGCGTCGAATTCGAGGTGCCCAGCATCGACACACAGTTGGAGAGCAAGGATACGCCGGACTGCGCAATGTGCTTCCAGTGAGCGTCTGCGCTCGTCTGGCCGTTTGAAACGACCGGCACAGGCGCGCTCATGCGCCGAAAGAACACCTATGTCGCCACCGCGGCAATCCAAATCTACAGCCCAGACTTGCAAGGTTTACCTCCGAACCTATTCAAATTGCTATCAAGAGAGGCCTTGCGTAACAGCTATGGACCGTCTCATGAATCGGGGTTGATGGTAAGGCTTGCTCGATGTCCGCTATGCCCGGATAACGACCAAATTCCACAGCTCAACGAAAAGGCGCGACTTGCAAAAGCTGACGTGCGGACCCTCGCGACCACAAGCGCCTTCATTGCGTCAGCTCGTCAAGTAGCACCTTGGCCTGCTTCAAGTCCAAGGTGTCAAAGCCCTCGATAAACCAGCCGTAGACCGGGGCGAGAAGTTCTCTGGCCTCATCGCGCTTCCCTTGCTCGCGCCACAGCCGCGCCATGCTTATAGCCGCGCGCAGTTCCCAGGATTTCGCTTGCTGCGCACGGGCGGTCGCCAGCGCCCGCTTGAAATAGGCTTCGGCTTTTGCTGCATCCCATTCTGGCGACATCAGCGCGATTTCGCCGGCGATATGATGGACCTCGGCCTCGTACCATTTTTCCTTTGTTGTCTCGACCGCCGTGATTGCTTCGCCAATGTAGCTCCAGGCGTCATCGAATTGGCCAAGCTCCCCACAGGCCCTTGCCAAATGGGACAGCCATACCGGCAAAAAAAGTGTTGTTCCACTTGAGCGCGCTGCGTCGATCGCTGAGGTCAGCATGCTGACCGCGCGCAAGCTTTTTTCGGTTAGAGCCAAAAGACCGGCTCGCCTCAGCCTTCCGCTAGCCTTCCAGTAAACGGAGCCTTTTTCTTCGGCCAGTCCGATGAGCTCATCAGATTGCGCCTTCGCTATCGTATAATTACGGCTGATAATTTGGGTGAGGCACGTAATGGCAATCGCATGCATCAATGAGGCGGGGTTGCCGGTCTCGCGCGCCTTACCGAGCCCTTGCTCTGCACTTGCGAGCGCAGCCTCGGGATAGCCAAGCACCCATCGTCCCAGCGACCGAAAGATCAATGCCGCGACCTGAGGATCTGTGGAGAACTGTGTCTTCAACAGACGATGTTCCACAGGATGGTAAATCGCAATCACCTGATCGTAGTGTAGAAGGGATTGCACCATGTTTCCCGCAAGCAGCAAGGAGGTGCCCATGGCAGCATGCCCGCGCATGAGCGGGACCTTGGCTCCGTGTTTCTCGGCAAGCGTTAGAACACGCGCGGCATGTTGGCGCGCCAGATCGCCGCTAAACTCTGTAACGTACGTCTGCCACAAACTGTAGAGAGCCGAAAACAGCAGCAACGGATCCTCGAGAGGCTCACCAAGTGCTTCAGCTTGTTCTATCAGCAGAAGCGCCCGCTCCGCGGCGGCCCTGGTTTCTGGGGCGGCTTGCCCTTTGATATTCTGGAGTGGGTATATCAGTGCACTTTGAAGCTTGATTTCTTCACGACGAAGCGCCGGCGTGCGGGGCAAAGTTGCAAGCTGTCCAAGCGCACGTGTGAGCTGCTCGAAGGCTTCAACCAACGCCGACCGCTCAATTGACCGCAATCCTGCTTTGCCCCACAGGCTCGCGGCCTTGTCGATCAAGCCAGCCTCGGTGTAATGCCGTGCCAGCTGGTCAGGCTGGCCATCGGCAATCTCGGTAAACTGCCTTTCGAGAGTGTCTGCGACATTCACGTGGAGCGCGCGTCTCGGCTGACGCAACAAAGTGCCATAGGCTGCTTCTTGCACGAGGGCGTGCTTGAATAAATAGGTCGCGTGCGGCGGCACGCCTTTGCGGAAAAGCAAACCCGCTCGCAAAAGACGGCTGAGTGACAATTCAAGTTCAGCCTCTGGCTTGCGTACTACCGCAGCCAGCAGCGCATGAGAAAACTCACGACCTATCGCCGCCCCGATCTGTGCCACTTCTTTGGCCGAGCCGAGCCGGTCGAGTCTCGCCATCAGGGAAGCATGCAAGCTCGCGGGGACCGCCAGCGCCGGAGAGGGAACCGCGGCCGCGGTCTGCGTCGCTTCCAGCTCGCTCCCGGCCTCCAACACTGCCTTTGTCATCTCTTCGACGAACAGTGGGATGCCGTCGGTGCGCTCGATGATGTCCTTTCTGACGTTCGCCGGCAGCAGTTTATTGCCGACGACGCGGTCGATCATGGTACCGACGTCACGACGTCCCAGCCGATTGAGGGTAAGAGCTGTGACGTGCGGTTGCCCGACCCAGGGCGCCTCGAATTCCGGCCGAAACGTTATAATCAAGAGCACGGGAAGGCTCGCGATCAGGTCCACCGTGCGACCGAGCGATTCCAGGCTCGTGGGGTCGCTCCAGTGCACATCCTCCGAGATGATCAGGACGGCGTTGGAACGCGCCAGGGCTTCGACCTGCAGGCTGAGCGTCTCCAGCGTTTTCCGCCGGCGCTGTTCGGGAGCAAGCTCCACAACCGGATAGCGTCCGTCGTTAGGAAGTAACAACAATTCGGCCAACAGTGCCGCGTCATGCCTGGACGTCGAAGTCTGCGCCAATAGCGCGTCGAGTTTATCGAGCTTTGTTTGCGGGGTGTCGCCGAGCGCAAATCCGGCGGCACGTTCGACCTGCCCGATAATCGGATAAAAAGCGCTGTCCGTGTGTTGGGGCGAGCAGAAATAGCTCATGCGCCTGTGTGGTTCGGCCGCAAGTCCTTCCATGAAAGCGGCGTGGAGCCTGGATTTGCCGATCCCGGCCTCACCGGATAGCAGCACCACTTGGCCTGCGCCGGTCTTGGCTTTCACCCAGCGCCGCAACAGCAGGTCAAGCTCCTCTTCTCGTCCGACGATCGCTGTCAAACCTCCGGGGTGCATTGCCTCGAAACGGCTCGCGACAGAACTTGCCCGCAGGGCTGCGAAAGCTCGCACTGGAGCTATGATCCCCTTGAGCTCCCTTAGCCCGAGGTCACGCAGCTCGAAGAGATTGCCCAGCAGCTTGCGCGTGGCCTCGGCAATAACGACCGTGTTCGGCTCGGCGATGCCCTGAAGGCGTGACGCGAGGTTTGGCGTCTCACCGACAATACCGCGCTCTTGCGTTTCGCCAGACCTGACAAGATCTCCGACTACCACCATCCCGGTGGTCGCTCCAATCCGCACCTGTAGGGGGTCCTTCGCGGAGAGCGCAACGACCGCATCGATCAGTGCAAGGCCGGCCCGAACTGCACGCTCAGCATCATCTTCATGCGCCACCGGATAGCCGAAGTAGATCAGCGCCCCGTCGCCTAGATATCTGGCGACGAAGCCGCCGTAGCGAACCACAACATCGTTGACGCATGTCTGATAGGCGGAAATGACCTCGCGGAGGTCCTCTGGGTCCAGACGGGCGGAGAGCGCCGTTGAGCCGACAAGGTCTGAGAACATCACGGTGACCTGGCGGCGCTCCGCGCCGCCCTTGGCGGCGTTGTCGGTTGCGAGAGGAGCGTCAGATAATGCCGTTTGTGCGCTTGCTTGAGCACGCAGAGCCGCAATAGCGTCAAGAAGAATGCGGCGGTGCCCGACCATACCGACGCCCAAATCCTTCAAGTCCTCCGCCGTCAGGTTGGGCAGGACCTTGTCGCTGATCGCATTTTCGCGGAATGTAGCCTCATATTGTTCTAGGCCGAGGCTCCGCAGCCAACTTCCGACATCCATGGTGCTGCCCTGGTTTGCGCAATGCTACATGATCCGTCAGGCGCGACGGCCTGTCTAGGAGAATGACCGGTTTGGGGGCGCCATGCTCCATTGTTGGCGACGCTCCGACGAGCCGAGCGCTACCAGCAAACCCGCCGCGCGAAGGGGTCAAAACTGGACGCCGATGAGGGGGCAAGTTTGGGAGCCGATTGACACGCTTTCGGGGGTAAAGCGGACCTTCACCCACGGCGTCGCCATGTCTGCAAATGACCCATAGCAGATGAGGTGGATGGCTCCCGCTCACGGCATCTAGGTGCCAAGGTGTGAAGGCTATCAAGCGTTCACGAGCAAAATGGGAGCCATCCGTCATGGAGATTACCACGATCGGCCTCGACCTGGCCAAGAATGTTTTTCAGGTTCACGGGGTTGATGCGACCGGTCAGGTCGTTGTCCGCCGGTCGCTTCGGCGAGCGCAGATGCTGCCATTCTTTACCAGGTTGGCTTCCTGCCTGGTCGGCATGGAGGCGTGCGGCACCTCGCATTACTGGGCACGCGAGTTGATCAAACTCGGCCATCAGGTGCGCCTGATGCCGCCGGCTTACGTCAAGCCGTATGTCAAGCGAGGCAAAACCGACGCTGCCGATGCGGATGCGATTTGCGAGGCGGTGGCGCGGCCGACGATGCGGTTCGTGCCCGTGAAGTCGACCGAACAGCAGGCGGCGCTGTCGATGCATCGGACACGCGACTTGCGGTCAAGCAGCGCACGCAGTTGGTCAACATGATCCGCGGCCTGCTCGCCGAGTTTGGCATCGGAATCCCCAAGGGGATCGAGCGGGCGCTGCTGATGGCGCGACGAATCGTCGATGGCGAAGCACCAGACGTGCCGATGGAAGCTGCCAAGATCGTGAGTACGCTGGCGCAGCAGGCGCTCGACATTCACGTCCGGCTTCGTGAGATCGATCGTGATCTGCTCGTCTGGCAACGTGGCAACCATGTCTCGCGCCGTCTCATGACGATTCCCGGCATCGGGCCGATCGGCGCGACGGCACTTGCCGCATCGATCACCGACCCACATCAGTTCCGCTCGGGACGGCAGTTCGCCGCCTGGTTGGGATTGACGCCGCTTCAGAAGTCGAGCGGCGGCAAAGAGCGGCTCGGGCGCATCAGCAAAATGGGCGACAAATACCTGCGCAAGCTGCTCATTGTTGGCATGACCTCGCTGGTGCGCCGGGCAAAGTACAATCCCAAGGCGGTCGATCCTCAGCTGGCGGATCTGCTCGCACGCAAACCCGTGCGGGTCGCGACCGTGGCGATGGCGAACAAGACGGCACGGATCGTCTGGGCGGTTATGGCACGTGGCGAGACCTATCGTGCCGGCCACCGGCCAGCATTGGCGACATAAATCAACGATTCCAAGGCTAGGCTGAAGAGGAGATCAGCTTCACGGGGTTGCGAGAGCGATGCGATGTGATGGCAAACCGGTCAGACCGGGAACGGGGACAACCCAACCGATGTCGGAGGCGTCAGAGCCTGCTTAGCAGAATGGGACCTTGTTCGCGGACTCCATCAGGGCCAGCAGTCCCAACCGACTGCATCAACAGGCCGGACAGAAGACTGCACCCGACCAAAGCCAACACGTCAATTTACCTCTTGCAACGCGGGAGCCATCCACAGAGGACATCCCGATCCCTCCTGCCCCGCGTCCGCTCTACCCCCGAAACCGGACGTCGGCGGCTTCGGCAGCTACGTCA
>Ga0081540_1002045_pt1 | contig 16821 bp, 14 predicted proteins | sample TabmetS2T1R1_FD_71024 | JGI IMG/M metagenome (GOLD analysis project Ga0081540, IMG submission 71024) | Tabebuia heterophylla rhizosphere microbial communities from the University of Puerto Rico - S2T1R1 | ecosystem: Host-associated > Plants > Roots > Rhizosphere ... | reverse complement strand
GCGACCGGAAGCTCGACCGTATGCGGCGGAATGATCTCGGCCTCAGCTTCGTCGGCCGCGATATCCTCGGGCAGCTCGAGATGCACGGGGCCCGGCCGCTCCTGCTGTGCGACCCGGAAGGCGTCGCGAACCAGGGTCGGAATACTCTGCGCGGCGACGATCTGCGTTGCCATCTTGGTGAGCGGCCGCATGGTCGCGACGATGTCGACGATCTGGAAGCGCGCCTGGCGGCTGCTGCGGATCGCCTTCTGTCCCGTGATCATGACCATCGGCATCGCGCCCAGATGCGCGTAGGCCGCAGCCGTCGTCAGATTGAGCGCACCGGGACCCAGCGTCGTCAGGCAGACGCCCGCGCGCCCGGTGAGACGCCCGTAGGTGGCCGCCATGAAGCCGGCCGCCTGTTCGTGCCGTGTCAGCACCAGCTTGATCTTCGAGCGCCGCAGCGAATCCAGCACGTCGAGATTCTCCTCGCCGGGAATGGCGAAGATGTACCCGACGCCCTCGTTCTCGAGGGCCGCCACCAGCAGATCGGAGGCTTTTGTCACGCGACTGAGGCTCCGCTCGCGCCTGTCGCAGCTTTCTCCGCCCGATGCGGCAGCGTCCATTCCGGACGAATGAAGTGACAGGTGTAGCCGTCAGGATATTTTTCCAGATAATCCTGATGCTCGGGCTCGGCCTCCCAGAACGGTCCGGCAGGGGCCACCTCGGTGACAACCTTGCCCGGCCAAAGGCCGGAAGCATCGACATCGGCGATGGTGTCTTCCGCGGTCCGCTTCTGAGCGTCGCTGGTGTAGAAGATGGCCGACCGGTAGCTCGCGCCGCGGTCGTTGCCCTGGCGGTTCAGCGTCGAGGGATCATGGATCTGGAAAAAGAACTCCAGCAGCTTGCGATAGCTGATGGTCTGCGGATCGAAGATGATCTCAATGCCTTCGGCGTGATTGCCGTGGTTGCGATAGGTCGCGTTTGGCACCTCGCCGCCGGTGTAGCCCACCCTGGTTGAAATCACGCCGGGATAGCGGCGCAGCAGATCCTGCACACCCCAGAAGCAGCCGCCGGCCAGGACTGCGCGTTCCGTCGAAACTGTCATGTCTGTCCTCCCTGGATACGCTGCGGGCGTCGTTCCCAAACTCTATCAAGGACGCATAATGAGGCCGAACGATGCAAAAGCACAATGCCCAGGCACGCGGCCTTATCGACGGCTCGATCAGCCGCAATTCCAGATCGGCCCGATCGGCGTCCGCGTCCAGCAAGGGCCGAAGCTGCCGCCATTGTAGCGACCACCGTAAAAGCCAGGCCGGCCGAAATAGTGCCAGTCGCCATCGTACCCGTAATAACTTGGGACAGGATCGATATACCAGAGGCGGCGGTTATGACGCGCCATCCGCGAAACTGCGGCTCGCTGCTTGTAAGCCGGAAGGCTGTTATTCGGTGGCTGCTGATAGCCCGGCAGGAAGCCATATCCGTGCCAGCGTGGCGCCGGCCGTTTGTGAACCGGCGCTGCCGGCGCGACGACCGGCAGCAGCGACAGGACGATAGCAATCGACAGAAGCACGAGGCGCGACATAAGCACACCATAGACGGCCGGCTGTTGGGATGCGATTCAAATCTGGGTGCACAGTCCGGCGCAACGGCTTCCGGTTCGCTTTGCGGAATGGCCGCCTTGCGCCGGAAGCGCGCTTCAAACAGCGTCTTTAGCAACCTTCAGGGGTGACGCCTTGACCGACTTGCTGGCTGGCTTCGCCGCGAACTCCATAGGCTCTTTCGTAAAAGGATTTATACCGCTGCGAGCTTCAGTAGCGGGCTTGTTCACGACCGACATTTTGACGAAACCGGGAATGACGAACTCACCGGATTCATTCAGCTCCTTATAGCCTACAATCGCCATCTGCTCGATGACGGCCTTTACGTCTCCCTTGGAAACCTGCGTTCCCTCTGCAATTGCATCAATTAACTGATTCTTGGTCATCTTGGCCATGATGGATTCCTTATGTCAGAGGCTCACTCAAAGCGCATGAGCCAAGCCGGGTGCGTCACCCTGTTTAGACGGCAAGCCCATACAGCACGCTTCTCGTTCATGCCTTTGGTTATGAAGTCCCCGGGCTTAAAACCTATCGAGGCCCAAAACGCAAGAAGCAGTTCGGGCACCGGCTTCCAGTTGATCCAAACCGAAATGTTGCTTGCAAGACCCGCACTGCGTTGAGACGTGGACGTGTGGAGCAATCAGTAGCCAGGGGTCAAGCTATGTCGTCCGCGGCCGTAGGCGGTCGCAAGGCTTTTTCTTGTGCAATGACTCCTTCCAGCCGCGAAATGTTCTCCAGCAGGCGTTGGCTGGTCAGAACGAGAAAGTAATAACCGAATTGCGGATTTTGAAAGTAGATCTCGAGGAGCTTTTCATAGGTTATGGTCAGCACTATCCCGTCTTCTATGCATTGGACGGTCGCGGTTCTCCGTTTATTGGGAGTAAGGAAGCCAAGTTCGCCCATGAGACGGCCCGGCGGAATTTCGACGCTGATTTCCGTAACCAAAAACTTTCCTGTGACCGTCAGAAACATTTCGGTAGCTGGATCGTCCTTAGCGACCAATGTGTCGCCCTGGCGATATCTTCGCTCGGTCATGAACGGCTTGAGCCATTCCATTGAAGTATCGCCCTCCGTCGCGATACGCGCCTTCTTGATCAGATTGAGCATTTGACGGAGGCGAACCGCGTTGATCGGCAGCATCAGCAGGTACAGAAGAAACGTAGCGACGTTTCCTGAGAGCGCGCCGAAGGCGACGAAGAATGTACAGCCGGTCATGTTCGCGACACGCAGCGGCACCATGGTCTGCATCAGCAAGGTAGCGACAAAGAAGATGGCGCCAACGAGAGCGAACATGTTGGCAAGCGTGATGTTGGCCAGGACAATTTCCAGCAGCCGATTGAATAGTGCTTCGTAAGTGATGTTGCTGGGATCGAGACCCATCTGAACCAGAATCTTTGCGATCCTGAGATTGTCCGCCGCCGTATCAAGAATGCGGTTGAGTATCGTCGACAAATCTACACTGCTGGACTTCATCGGATCCTCTCCCGCGAAAGCCGTCGGTACGCGTCGCATATACCGGATACTGATAATCGAAGTCGGATAACAACCATCGAGTAAGATCACTACCAGTCTCGATTCAATCGATCAATTTTACCTCGGGCGATGGTGGTTTCGGCAATTGCCCGCTCTCTGAAGGCTTTTGCCGTCGAGTCTGTCCCTGGTTCAAAGAAGACAACCAGGGAAGCGACGCTTTTGACCCAACTGAGAGATGTCATCGTTCCAGAGATCGGTACCTGAGACCACCCGCTGGCCCTTACAGTGTGCTACTCTGAGTCGGCACGATCCCCTGTCTTCAGCCAGGAACCGTTGCACCGTGACCCATTATAATAACCAGGCACGGACCGAGGAAAGCCGCTTCCGCGGCGCCCTTGACGATGTGATCATCATCCCACTTGCTTTATTCGCGCTCGCCGCAAACAAAATCCTGCGTTTCATTCTTTCGATCTTGATGCGGCTGCTCGACTACGCCTTCCCTTTGGCAATGCAGATTGTCTGGCTTCCGCTCTTCGCGGCCAGGGTTCTTGGCAATGTCATCGTTACTGTCACAAACGGTGCGTTGCGCTTCCTCCCCATTTCCGAGACCAAACGTCGACAGTGGACTATATCGATCCGCCGGAACTGGTCGTGGCTCCGGCGGAAGATCAGCTATCGGGCGTTCGAACATGCTGTGTACACTGTCTTTGAAAGCGGCATGGCATGGGTGTTCCGAAAATGCCGACATCTCACTCCGAGCACCGCATTGCTCGTGATTCTGGGCGCGGTACTTTGGCTCCCGATCTCCTTCGGGGCTGCAACGGCGATGCACGCGGTATTGTTTGCCAAGGTCACGTCCTGGCCAGCCTGGATGCAACTCCTGCATCCGCTGGCAACGATCATCGCCAAGAGCAAGCTCTTGGTGCTGCCGGTGTACCCAGCAGCCTGGCCACAGGCCAAAAAACATCCGTTCGTTCAGCTCGTCTTCAAGGGCTATGAAACCATCAAGTGTCTGTATGTGATCAAAAAGTTCGGTTTTCGCTATCGGCAGGCAGAGACCTTCGGCGTCGCGGCGGTTGAGAAGCTCGAGCGCACCGCAGGCCTCGCATGGGTGGCAAGGTGGCTGCGCGAGGCGCATGTCGCCGAACATTTCGGGGTCGAAAAGCCCACTCAGAAATTGCGTTCGTTCTTCTCGCGATGGTCAATTCAGTTCTCGGCCGAATACTACGAAGCGAAGGAACGGCAAGTTTCAGGTATCCCATCATTAAACAGCAGCAAGCTGCGAACGCTGAGATGATCATCAATCTCGCGCGATCGATGGCCGCAGGGGGATTCCGCTTTTCTCGAAGCAGCGGGCCCTGTGGCGGATGCAGACGAAAGAGCGCGGCTGAAGCGCCTGATCTTGTCGCCTCTTGTTCCTGTCGATCGACGAGGCGGTTGAACAACGGAGCCACTTCCGAGTTTACCACGTAGCCGACTTCACCCACTTACCGAATGGCCGCCTTGCGCCAGAAGCAGTCGTCGCCGCGAGGTCAGCCTTTGACCGTCTACCCGAATTCAGCGCATGATTGCCGACCTGACGGGAGGAACCATCCATGCCCAATTGCATCGTTGTCGTTCAGTTCGATTTGCCAAAGCGCTCCGAGGAGCGGGCGGTGAAAGGCGGCACTTCGACCGCGCCGACCTATCGCGGCCTCGCCAGGAAAGGATTGATCCGAAAGGACTATCTGAATGGCGAAAACGGCACCGGCGGCGTTTATCTCTGGGACAGCCGTGAATCGGCGGAAGCTTGGTTTACCGAAGCGCGCATCGCTGACTTGACCGCGCGCTTTGGGGTCCGGCCTCGCCTCACCTGGTACGACACCTACGTGACGGTCGACAATCTGAAGGGCGAGACCCGCGTCAACGGCAACGCGATTGAGGTCGTGGCCTGATCAACCTGATCGCGGCGCAAGGGAAACTGATCAAGGAAACTGATCCAATGACGATTATCGACTCCCAGGTCCATGCCTATGAGGCGAACACACCGAAGCGACCCTGGCGCAGCGTGCCGAACTGGCCGGATCACGTCACGGGTGACGAGATGGTGGCGGCGATGGACAAGGTCGGCGTCGACGGCGCGATCTTCATCTCCGCCTTTTCGCTGTACGGCTACGACGCCAGCTACGCCGTCGAAGTGCAGCGGGCGCATCCCGGCCGGCTCGCCATCGTCAAGCCGCTCGACCCCGACGATCCCAACGTGGCCGACGTCGTCGCCGACTGGAAGAAGACGCCGGGCGCGGTCGGAATCCGCGTCATGCTGAGGAAGGAGGAGAAGCGCGCGATGGATGATCCCGGCCTCGACCGGATCGCGCGCGCGGCCGTTCGTTACGACTTTCCACTCAACATCCTGTGCTGGGACAATCTGGACGCCGGCATTGCGCTTATCGATCGCCATCCCGACACGCGATTCATCGTCGACCATCTGGGCATCCTGCAACCGCGCGTGCCGCCTGCGCCGCCCGAGCCCTGGACCAGCCTCCCGAAGGTGCTGGACCTCGCCAGGCGTCCCAACGCCGTGATCAAGGTCAGCGGCGCCTGCACGCTTTCCCGGCAGCCCTATCCCTTCCCGGACATTTGGGACCCGCTTGCCCGCGTATTCGATGCCTGGGGTTTCGATCGCTGCCTGTGGGGCACGGACTGGACGCGTGCGTTCGCAGTCGTCAACTACGAACAGGCCGTCGAGCCCTTCCTGAAGACGAACCGCCTGAGCGACACCGAGCGGGCAATGCTGATGGGCGGCGCCTGCGCCAAGGCCTATGGCTGGTCACCGAAGAAGGGTTAGGGACGAGCTTCAGGAGGCTGCCGCGCGCCTCATGAGCCGCGCCCGCGAAGCTCGCCTGCTCCGCCGGCGCGGCCGTTGAACATCTATGCGGCGCGAACGTAGCCGTAGCGCAGGTTCGAGGGCTGCCTGGCCGCCAGCGTATATTCGTTCTTGAGCGACGCGAGACGGTCCTCGGAGAAGGCCGGCATCCTGGTGTTCTCAGCCGCCTTCAGCCTGATCTTGTAGAACTTGGTGGCATTGCCGGCGAAGATGAGCTGCTTGGTGACGCTGTTGGCGTCGCCAAGCGGCGCAAAGCCGTATTTCTTCTGCATGTCCTCCGGGATTTCGAGCCGGCGCAGCGCCTCGATCTGCCACTGCGGTGAGCCGTACCAGACCGAGTCGGTGCCCCACATCACGTGATCAACCCCCATGCCCTTGATCAGCGTGCCGACCAGCGCGGCGCAGAATTTTGGATGCGCCACCGCCGAGTTGGCAAAGGAGGTGCCGAGCTCGGCATAGACATTGGTGACGCCGAACTTCTGCGGGATTTCCGCGAGATCGGTGGCCCACTGAATGCGGCCGGTCTGCTCGAACTCCGCGAACGCCTTGTCCGGCAGCTCGAGGAACGCCCGCAGCGCCGAGTGATAAATCACGAAGTTCATCTGCGGCCAGTCCTTCGCCGCCTTTCCGATGTCCCACGCGGTTGCGTATTCCCACACGCCCGCGAACGACTTCTCGTAATCGGGCGGCAGCAGCCCCTTGTGGATGCACAGCGTGTTGATGCCGGCCTTCACGGCTTTGTCGTAGAACGGATACATCACCTGCTCGTCGTCGAGCCGCCACGGGAACTTGGAGGGCGCCAGCGGATCGCCGATCGTGTAGGACTTCCAGGAATCCGGCTTGTAGACCTCGATCGCCTTGTCGACCTCCTCCATCCATCCGGGCTGTTTGGGCGTGATGACGCTGTGCGCCAGCAGGCGGCGCGAGCCGGCGAAGTCGTTGATGAGTTCGCGCGCCTTGACGATCTGCTCGTTGGACAAAAGCCACCAGCTCGGATCGTCGAACGGCGCGCCGCTCAAGAGCGCCATGTTGGTGTCGCTGTCGTAGTAGATCTCCTTCACATAGTTCTGGAACTTGTAGCGGCCGAGCGACGAGACGCCCTCCTCCTTCATCTTCGGATTCCAGTGCTGGCTCGCAAAGTCCGCCAGCCCCAGGAGTTCCTTGTGATCGAAGTCGTCGCGCACGAAATGGGTCTGGACGTCAAAGATGAACTGGCCGGCGAGGCCTTGCGCGCGCGCCTGCATCAATTCAGGCTCGCGCGCCTCCGCGGGCGCGACCTGGAAGACATTGCCGTAGATGTCGTTCATGGCCAGGAATGCCGCTGCCATGCCGCAGCTCGTGTGCAAAAACTGCCTGCGGCTCAAGCCGAGGTGCTTGCCGTTCGCGTCGGCGAGCTCGTTGATCCGTGCCTCGACCTTCTTCTGGGTAGCGCTCTGCGGGGGCGGCAGATACTCGCCGTTGGAAACAATCTGGGTGGGGATCGGCGTTGCCGCCGATGCCGCCTCGGCGCCCGCGACGAGGCGCTGCTCTCGTTCACTAAGCCAACTGCTCATCATTGTCCTCCCTTGTTGATGATGGAAGCCGTGTGCCGATCGTTGCCCGGATGGAAGCTATCGTGCGTCTGGCTGCTTCGGAGCGGTTATCAGGCCGGCTCGCCGTACCGTCCCGCCTCGCTCAAGAATTGCATCGCGGCCGCGCATGACGCGCCGAATTCAACGCTCAAACTTCCACAACCGCAAGCGGAGTAATCCGGCAGCCGCACTGTCCCAAACTCGTTTCGCTTCTGATTGATTTCACAATTCGAGAACGAACAATGTGTGGAGTACTTCTGCGGCCGTCGCCGTGATCGCCTTGTAGCGATCAGCCGATCCAAATTCTCCGGGCAAACAGGGCTGCGTGCATAAACAAAGACGCACCGAAAAGTCCTATCACTCCGGCAAAAAGCCACCTCGCTCGCAATCCCAACTCAGCCAACACGACAAAAAGTGGAAATGAGACGAGATTAAATCGGCTCATCGAGACGAAGCCTGCCGGCCCACCGCTGAGTGTCAGATATGGCAACAACAGCACACCCATGGAAAGCAGTGTCCAGGTCGAGGGCAGTCGAGACCAACCCACGACAATCAGGACAACGAACAATAATGTAAACCAGCTCGCTTGCCCCCATGGATTCCAGTCATTGAGTATCATTCGGGTGAAGGGCTCAAATTGGAGTGCTGCGACCAATCGTGCAGCGAAGGTCGTTCCTTCATGGAAAGCCGTCTGGCCCTCTGAAAATGCAAACGGAGTCCCGAAAGAGCTCCAGAGATAAATCATGAACAGCCAGATACCCGATGTCGCGAGAACGATGCATGGCAAGAGGGCAACAAGGAATGGCTTCAGTTCGCGACTGCGCGACATCTCCCAGAGAAGCACCGGCAATAATACAATGCCCGTTGACCGGATGGAAACTGCCAGGCCCGCGAGCAGCGCTGCCGACAAATAGTGTTTTCGTCTCAAGACAAGAAAAAACGAAACGATCAGAAGCAGCGCCAGGGGTTCGGTATACCCGGCCGACAGCAAAACCGAAGCCGGAAAAAAGCTGAGCAGCGCGATTGTGGCGAGAGCGAGCTGATCACCAAATTCTTCGCGAACCAGCTTGAAAAGAACGACGATAGCGAGCAATCCCGCGACATTCGATACCAGCAGCAAAGCATCCGCAGGCGTGAGGCCGCTGATCGTCGCCAGACCCCGTGCGAGCATGGGATACAGCGGGTAAAACACGATATTCTGCTGGATCGTCGGATCGCCGTTATACCGATAGCCTTCGGTGACGATCTTGAAATACCATTCCGAATCCCATTGCAGCAATTGGTGGTACCAGTTCGGTCCCGCGGACCAGACATCGGCCCTCCCGACGGCCAGATATTTTTGAGAGAAAACCAGTCCGAGCGCGACCACCACCCGCGAACAAGAAAATATCAGGATGGCCCAGCAATAGGGAGGCCAGGAATGACTTTTCCGGTTCGGATACTGCATCTCCATGCCCATACTTTCGCTTGGTATGGGCCCAAGATCAATCGCCCCAGGTGTACCGAAAACCGTTCCACTTCCGGTATTGGCGCCAATAGCGATCGTCCCGAAGAACGCGATTGACCCAAGCCGGACACAGAGCTGGTTGCCATGACAGCCCTCGTCTCCAATGATACGTTCAGGGTATCGGCTTCAGGTGGTCGTCACGTTTCGACGATACGCATGTTGTCCCGAAGCGCAGGAAAGACCGTTCGGCGCAGGGATCTCAGGACAAGCACCTGGCTTCGTTGCACCGCCGAGCTCTGAATTTACTTCAGCCTCGGCGCTTCGATTCTTTTTCAACCTTCTTCAGGCATCGATCAATGCCCTTTAGCGATTCATTAATATCCTCCAGTTGCGTTTGGAGAGTTCGCTTTTTCCTCTGTAGATTCTTCAAGAGAGTTTTCTTTTGCGCGTTAGTCAGCTCATCGAAGTCGATCAAGTCACAAGTAAATCCACACATCGAGTCCTCCCGGTGTCAGATTTGATCAATCGCTTATCCGGTGTCCGATGAGGAAGTGTCAGCAATATCCAGTGGATAATCAAGCCGGATATAATCAAAATACCAACATTTGGGACTTGCGCGTGACCTGACACCTGCATGAAGTCGCGCACCGATTGTTGCTTTCCCGGCGTGGCAACGTCGATCGTTCAAGGATCGACCAACCGGCCGAGTTGCTTGTCAGGGTTCGCGGCGGCCGCGGCCAGGATTGCGGCGTAATCCGCAATCCAATCCTGGACGGTGTTCTCGAACAAGTCCTCCTTGTGCCCGAATATACCGGTTGCCCCCGACGAGGTCTCCTTGAGAGTTATCGAAACCCACGCGCGATCGATCGGCATGGCCGACCTTCCCTCTTGATATTCAAACGGTTGGACCACTACGTCCGCCAACTTGACCGACCGGCGAAACGCGACTTGAAGAACGAAATAAGCTTGAACAAGTGTTGCTGGACTGAGATCAGTTTCTTCCGCCAGTCGGGCGGCAATGACATCGAAGGGAAGCTCCTGCCTCGCGTAGGCCTCCAATACAGCCTCGCGCACGCGACTGAGCGCTTCGCTGAAGGTCAGGTCCGCATCAATTTGGGTCCGGATGAGAGTGGTGTTGGCAAACGGGCCGATTACGCGCTCTCTCCCGAGTTGTGCGCGGTTGGCCATCAAGGTCGCCACGCAGATATCGGGGCGTCCGGTTCGGAGCAGCAATAGAGTCTTGAACCCGGCCAGTAAAGTCATGAACAGGGTTACACCCCGGCTGTGGCTCAAGCCTCTCAGGCGCGACATCAGCTCATTCGAAATCTGAAACGGTTCTTGGACGACGCGCGAGATCAGTTCGCCTCCAATGTTGATTTTTGGCGCGGTAAATAAAGGTGCGACCTTGTCGAGGCGTCCCTTCCAGTAGGTAAACTGTTTGTTCGCTGCCGGGCTGGTGGACCATTGACGCTGCCAACGAACAAAATCGGAAAACTGAAACTCTGGCGCGGGCAGCCGCGCCTTCCGACCGACGATCGAAGCGGAATAGAGCTCCGAAAGCTCTTCCATGAAGATGACCATTGACCAGCCGTCAATGATGATATCGTGCACGACCAGAAGCAAAACATGGTCCCTGGCGTCGATCCGAAAGAGATACGCCCGGAACAGCGGCGCTCGGTTCATGTCGATCGGATTCAAGGCTGTCTGCTCGGCTTCCAGCTTCGCCCTCATGAGCAGGAGTTCCTTGGCTCGGGCATTTCGGGCACGCGTCAGGCCTGCAAAATCCTTCACGAACAGAATTGATTTGAGATCGACGTCCGGCGTAACCAGAGCAAGGGGAATCTCGTCCTGCCAGGCAAATGCCGTGCGCAGCGAGGCGTGCCTGTGCACGACATCGGCAAGGCTCCGCTCGAGCGCCGGAACATTTAGCGGGCCCTGCAGCCGATAGGCGAAGGGCAGGTTGAATTGAGGCAGCCCAGGCAGTTTCCGCTCGATCCGCAGCATGCGCTCTTGCACAACAGACACCGGCTGTGGGCCATCTTCTTTCACCGGCGCAATTTCAATGGGCGGATCACTCGAACCCAGCGACGGATCTATCGAGCCCTTTCTTGATGATTCAATACGAAGCGCGAGAGCTGCAACGGTCGGCGCATTGAAGATATCCTTGAATGAAAAATCGACGTCAAAACGCTCTTCGATACGCAAGATCATTTGCGTCATCGCAAGTGAATCTACGCCGAGCGCAAAGACGTCCTGGTCAACGAGGACCTGATCAACATCCAGGATGTCCGCCCAGATCCCGGCCAGTTGTCGCTCCAGATCCGAGCGCGGCGACACCATCTTGGCGTCGCGTTTATCGGTCGTCGGCGGCGTCCTTGAAAACACGGCCGTAAGTTCACTGCGCTTGATCTTTCCGCCGGCGCCTTTCGGGATCTCCGGCACGATCCAGATGAGGCCGGGGACTTTGAAGCCGGCCACGCGTTCTCGGGCGAAGTCTCGCAAGCTCGGTGCGCTGACTTTCGCATCCTGACGCAGTACGACCGCGGCGGCGACGTCCGTGCCAAGCTGTCTGTGAGGCACGGGGAAAACGGCGGCGTCGATCACATCCGGGTGATTTAGCAACGCTTCCTCTACTTCGGCCGGGGCGACCTTCTGCCCTCCCTTGTGGATGATCTCCTTGATCCGGCCGACGATGAAGAGATAGCCCTCTGCGTCCAGATAGCCGAGGTCACCGGTTCGGAACCAATTGTCTCGAAATGCGGACGCGGTCGCAGCGGCATCGTTGTCGTATCCCCTTGTTATCGTAGGACCCCGCAGCGCAATCTCTCCCCGTTTGCCGGATGGCAATCGTCGACCCTTACTGTCCAGAATGGCGATCTCGGGCCCTGCCGGCCGGCCGACTGAACCCGGCTTTTGCCGTTGCAAGGGATTTGCTGCAATCTGGGTGGCGGCCTCGGTCATGCCGTAGGTGTCGATAACGGGGACACCAAACAGGGCCGCCAGTCCGCTGAACACCTCATGCACCAGCGACGTGGAAGCCGAACGAACCAGCCTGAGGGAGGATCGCCGCGCTGCCTCCTTGTGCGAATCTGCCTCCCTCAATATCGCTTGATGGATCGCTGGTACCGCCGTGTACCAAGTTGGTTGAAACTCCGTCAGCCAGCCAAAGAACGCTCTCGCATCGAAGCCTGGCGTACAGACCACACTGGAGCCGGCGGCCAGCGCGGCTAGAAGTCCAGAGATCAAGCCATGCCCGTGGAAGAGAGGCAGCACGCTGAGCAAACGGTCCTGAGACCCAAGTTCCAAGGCAGTGCCAACGTTGCAGGCTGACAGACAGACGCTCGCGTGGGTCAAGGGCACAGTCTTTGGCCGCGACGTGCTGCCGGAAGTCAAAAGCATGAACGCATCGTCAGCGCCTGATGCAAACTCGTCGTAGCCAGCATGCTGCGGCGCCTGACCAGCAATACTGAACGCGCCAGCCAGGTCGTGGCGCGGCGTCACGACTTCGATGACTGGTATGCCCAACGTGTGGGCGGCGCGTCGGCTCGCCGAATTCGATTGCGCATGTATCAACAGCGCCGCGAGGTGCAATTCGCCGAAATAACGCTGGTATTCGTCACAGGTGAAGCCCGGGTTGAGCGGTACACACACCGCGCCGGCGGCAACCGCGACCATCGCCACCGCAGCTTCAGGTCCGTCCGGCAAGACCACCGCGACCCTGTCAGTTCGGCCCACGCCGTGACTCCGCAGCCCGCGAACGACTTCACGCGTCTGCGACCAGAGCGCGTCATATGTCATGGGGACGCGTCCGGGAGCCAGAATGGCGCAGCGATCGGGCGCGCTTGTCCCATAATGAGAGAGAAGGTCCTGAAGGCACGTAAAGAGGGGTGTTCTGGCGCTGTTGCGCGCGGCTTTATGTTGCAATTTCTTGACGATCTTTGACAAGCCCGCCCCCTTATCCGTCGCTGTGCGTTCGTATTCCAGGCTCCCGAGGTATTTGTCGTATCGCCGTGGTTCGGCACGGAGTTGGACTAGCTGAGGCTCGTCACTTCTTCGAACCATCAAGCAAATCAATGGGCGAGAACTCAGCGATAGCGTCGGTCAAAAATAGCTGGTTAGAGGGAATCTAATGTTGTTTTGGCGGTCGCCATTCGCACACCCCCAACGTTCACCAGGCGCCATCCTAGCGATCAAATTGTGCTTCTTGAAGAGGCAATGAACAGCAGCCGTTCCAAGCCGGTATCCTTGAAGATCGCCGCGAGTGTGTCAGCATTAAGCCACCATTAGCCGATGCGGACTATTCGGCGGGCATGCCAATCTTGTGATCTTCAAGGCGCCTTACGTCCACTGTCGCCAGGCCATCTGCGCCTCGTGGCGCCGCCACAGATTTTATCGTATTAGTTGCTGCGCGAAGGGTTTGCTTACGATGATGCAAGAACGCCCAGCTCGGATCGAACGCAGGTTGTCTGCGATCATGGCGGCCGACGTGGCTGGCTATTCGCGGCTCATGCATGCCGACGAAGAGGCGACGCATGTACGTCTGACCGCGCTCCTTGCGGATGCCGTCGATCCAGCGATCGCCGAGCACGGCGGGCGCGTTGTGAAGAACACCGGCGATGGGTTCTTGGCGGAATTTCCGAGTGCCGTCGAAGCGGTTCGAGCTGCGTTGCAGTTCCAGAACCACATCCACACACTTACAGATAGTGACGCGGAAAATATGCGAATCCTTTTCCGTGTGGGCATCAATATCGGCGACGTGATTGTGGAACCGCATGACATTTTTGGAGACGACGTGAATATCGCGGCGCGGCTTGAGGGCATCGCAGATCCGGGCGGTATCTGCATCTCGTCTTCCGCGTACGATCAGGTCAGCGGCAAGCTCTCCATCGAATTCGCCGATCTCGGCGAACAGAGCCTCAAGAATATCGGCCGTCGGATACGGGCCTATGCCGTGGTCCGGGAAGGGTCTGGCGCAGGGACGCAGAACGTCGGACTGCGCACCCCGATAACAGCGCCGCATCTGTCCATCGTAGTGCTGCCGTTCGCAAATTTCGGCGACGATTCCGAACAAGACTATTTCGTCGATGGGGTGACAGAGAGCCTGACGACGGACTTGTCGCGTATCAGCGGCTCGTTCGTGATTGCCCGCAACACCGCATTTACCTTCAAGGGCAAGGCGGTCAATGTGAAGCAGGTCGGTCGCGAGTTGAACGTCCGCTACGTGCTCGAAGGCTCGGTGCAGCGCAGCGGCAAGCGGCTTCGGGTAAACGTGCAGTTGATCGACGCGGAAAGCGGCAAGCACCTTTGGGCCGAGCGCTTCGAGAAGCCGGTCGTCGATCTTTTCGATATGCAGGACGAGATCGTATCCAGGCTCGCCCACACGCTGGATGCTCAACTCGTTGTGGCCGAGGCACGACGCGCCGAACTTTCACGGCATCCCGATGCACTGGACCTCGTCTTTCAGGGTTTTGCCTGCGTCTACCAAGGGCCGACGCCAGATCACTTGGCCCAGGCGCGCGGCTTTTTCGAACGTGCCGTGGCAATCGATCCCCGAAGTGTCGGGGCCCTGGTCGGCATGGCGAGCGTCGATGCGACAATGGGAGCCTATGTTCTAACTGACGACCGGTCCGCTCGCCTTTCGACAGCCGAAACAAATGCGATCAGAGCGCTTTCATTGGACCCGGATCGAGCACTCGCCCACCGGGTCCTGGGCACGGTCTACAATATGACAAACCGCTCTGCCCAAGGGATTGCGGAATGCGAGCAGGCATTGGCGCTTGATCGCAATTTGGCCGACGCGCATGCCGTTATCGGGATGGCCAAGTATTATCTGGGCCGCGCTGCCGAGACCGAGGGCCATATACGAGAGGCGTTCCGTCTCTCTCCTCGCGATATCTTTTCCCACCGGTGGATGCATTTTGTAGGCATGGCCAAGCTGCAACTCGGCGCGGATGCCGAAGCCGTAAGTTGGTTCCGACGAAGCATTGAGGCCAACCGCAATTCTCCTCTCACTCATTTTGCGCTCGCCGCTGCGCTTGGCTTGCAGGGCTCATTGGATGACGCACGAACGGCTGCGACGGCGGGACTCGTGCTCAGCCCGGGCTTTACCATCCGTCGCTTGCGCGCTTCCAAACCAAGCGACAATCCGACGTTCCTGAATGGGCGCGAGCGCATGTATAAAGGCATGAGCCTGGCCGGGGTGCCCGAGGGATAATGTCCGCTCATGGCAGATTTTGTTGCGTAGCGCTTGGCAACGCTGACGTCGATAGCCGCAAAACGAGCCCGTCAGCCCCCTTTTGGTCTACTTGTTTGACAGGCTATGATGCCCTCGGCCTGAGCCTCGAAGACATAAATGCGGTCTGAGCGCTGAGTGCGGTCGAAATCGACCTTCGATAAGTCTGGGGAGAGCAAGAATGAAAACACCAAGGACTGCAGCGACGAGCGTCGCGCTCGCGCTGCTGTTTGCAATCGGAGTGACCTCGATGTCCGTGGCCAAGACGTTCGTCTACGTGTCGAACGCACAGGACGGCAATATTGACGCCTACGTCATGGACACGAGCACCGGCGCGCTGACATCGATCGGCAAGACCGAGGCCGCCAAACTGGTGATGCCGATGACGGCGAGCCCGAGCAAGAAGTACCTCTATGCCGTCATCCGCTCGCAGCCGACGCGCGTATTGACCTACGCCATCGATCCCGCGACCGGCGCGCTCACGCAAAAAGCATCGGCGGCGCTGCCCGACAGCATGCCCTATGTCTCAACCGATCACACCGGGCGTTACCTGTTCACCGCCTCCTATGGCGGCGACAAACTCGCGGTCAGCCCGATCGGCGAAAATGGGCTGGCGGAGGCGGAAGCCATCCAGGTAATCGCCACCGGCCGCAATGCGCATGCGATCCTGCCGGACCGCAGCAACAAATTCGTCTATGCGACCACACTCGGCGCCAATCAGGTGCTGCAGTTCATGTTCGACAGCAAAACCGGCAAGCTCACCGCCAACGAGCCGCCGGCGGTCAGCCCGGAAGCAGGCAACGGCCCACGCCACATGGCGTTCTCGCCTGACAACAAGAACCTTTATGTGCTGAACGAGCTCTCGGGGCACGTGACGCAATATGCGATCGATACCGGCAAGGGAACGCTGACGCTCGTAGACAGCATCAGCTCGGTGCCGGCGGAGGCCGGCCTCGTTTGGGGCGCGCCGCTGGCGCCGGCCGGCGCCGCACCGGCGCCCGCGGCCGCTGCACCAAAGGACGACAAGCCGAAAATCTGGGCGGCTGACATCCAGATCACGCCCAATGGCAAATTCCTGTATTCGACCGAGCGCACCACCAGCAAGATCGCCCTGTTCACAGTGACGGCCGAAACAGGCAAGCTTGCCTATGTCACCAATTTCGCGACGGAGGCGCAGCCGCGCGGCATCAAGATCGATCCGAGCGGCCAGTATCTCGTCGCTTCCGGTGAAAAGTCGGACCGCCTTTCGGTCTACAAGATCGACCAGAGCACCGGGAAGCTGGGCGAGCCCGGTCGCTACCCGGTCGGCAATGGCGCGAATTGGGTGGAGATTGTCGACGTCCCGTGAGAGGTGCGCGCCTGTCGACGTCAGCGAAACCACGAGCCTTGGGGAGGCCACGGCCCGGCGGCAAGCGCCGATGATCTCAGGTCGCGAATGCAGCCACCCCGGGCTCGATATGCGGCACGGCTTCGACCAGCTCGCGGGTATAGGGTGTCTTCGGATTGTCGAACATCGCGCGGCTCTCGCCCTGTTCGACGATGCGGCCGTTTTGCAGCACGATGGTCCGATCGCACATCATGCGAACGACGTTGAGGTCATGACTGACAAAAAGGAAAGCCAGGTCATCCTCGCGCCGTAACCGGTCGAGCAGTTG
>Ga0081540_1002044_pt1 | contig 16825 bp, 17 predicted proteins | sample TabmetS2T1R1_FD_71024 | JGI IMG/M metagenome (GOLD analysis project Ga0081540, IMG submission 71024) | Tabebuia heterophylla rhizosphere microbial communities from the University of Puerto Rico - S2T1R1 | ecosystem: Host-associated > Plants > Roots > Rhizosphere ... | reverse complement strand
CCGCAACGCCAGGCCAGCCATCGGCCGCAGCGCCAGCCCCGGCCCAGCCGCAAGCCGAACTGCTAAAGCCCGAGCAGATCGAGGCGCTGGTCGCACCGATCGCGCTCTACCCGGACGAGTTGCTCGCCAACCTGCTGGCGGCCTCGACCTATCCGCTGGAAGTCGTGCAAGCCGATCGATGGATCAAGGCCAACAAGACCCTGAAGGGCGATGCGCTGAAGGCGGCGGTCGACAAGCAGCAGTGGGACGACAGCGTCAAGGCGCTCACCTCCACGCCCGACGTGCTGGAGACGATGAGCGACAAGATCGACTGGACCAAAAATCTCGGCGATGCCGTGCTGGCGCAGCAGCCCGACGTGATGGATGCCATCCAGCGGCTGCGCGCGAAAGCGCAGGCCAACAACAAGCTCGTCACCACCAAGCAGCAGAAGGTCAGCGTCCAGAAGCAGGACAACCGCGACGTTATCGTGATCCAGCAGGCGCAGCCGGATACGATGTACGTTCCGTACTACGACCCTGCGACGGTCTACGGCACCTGGCCATATGCAGAATATCCGCCGTACTACTGGGGCTACCCATCCTATATCGGCGCCGGCGTGATTGCGGCGGGGCTGGCCTTCGGCACCGCCTGGGCGATCGGACGCTGGGGCAATTACTGGGGCGGCGGCTGCAACTGGGGCAATCGCAACGTCTATATCAATAACCGGACCAACAACGTCAACTGGCAGCACAATTCGGTGCATCGCCAGGGCGTCAAATATGCCAACCAGAATGTCGCCAACCGCTTTGGTGGCAATGTTGGCAACAAGGCCGGTGTCGGCGACCGCATGGATTTCCGTGGCCGCGACGGCCAGCAGGTGCTGAACCCCGGCGATCGCGCCGGTGACCGCGCAGGGGATCGTGCGGGTGACCGCGCCGGAGATCGCGCCGGTGACCGTGCTGGCGACAGAGCCGGTGACCGCGGCGGCGATCGTGCCGGTGCAGGTGATCGTGCGAAGGGTGGCGGTGACCGCGCCAAAGGTGGCGGCGATCGCGCCAAGGGCGGCGGTGGCGATCGTGCCAAGAGCGCCAAGGGTGGCGGCGGCGGCAACCGCGCAGCAGCGGCCAATCGTGGCGGTGGCGGGCGCGGCGGCGGCAACGCCTTCTCGGGCGCTGGCGGCGGCGGACGAGCGGCCAGCGTCGCTTCCGCGCGTGGGCAGATGAGCATGGGCGGGCGTGGCGGCGGTGGTGCTGCCATGGCGGCACGCGGTGGCGGCGGCGGATTCGCCGGAGGTGGTGGTCGTGGTGGCGGCGGCTTCGGCGGCGGAGGCGGACGTGGCGGCGGTGGCGGTGGCCGGCGATCCGACATCGCGCTCAAGCACGACATCACGCTGCTGGGTCATCTCGACAGCGGCCTCGGCTACTACCGTTTCAGCTATCTCGGCAGCCAAAAGGCCTATGTCGGCGTGATGGCGCAGGAGGTGCAGGCGGTGAGGCCGGACGCGGTCGCGCGCGGCAGCGACGGATATTTGCGCGTGTACTACGACAGGCTCGGCCTGAAATTCCGGACCTATCGCGACTGGCTCGCCTCAGGCGCGCAGATTCCAACGCAATCGGGGATGTGACCATGACGATGTGCCATTCGTTCGGCTCCGCTCGCGCCTGGTCTGTCGTCCCGGCCGTGGCGGCCATCCTGTTGCTTCTGACGCCTGCCTACGCGCAGCAGACCTTCAAGACTCCCGACGAGGCGGCGAGCGCGCTGGCAGACGCCGTCAAGTCAGGGTCCGACCGGAACATCCTGAAAGTGCTTGGGTCGGATGGCGCTGATATCGTCTCCTCCGGCGATGATGTCGCCGACAAGGAAACACTGGAGCGCTTCACCACGGCCTGGAACGCCAGGCACTCGATCAAGACCGAGGGCGACAAGAAGGCCGTCTTGATCCTCGGCAATGACGACTTTCCGTTCCCGATCCCGCTGGTGAAAAATAAGAACGGATGGGAATTCGACACCGCGGCCGGCCGCCTCGAAATCCTGTACCGGCGCATTGGACGCAACGAGCTCGATGCGATCCAGACATCGCTCGCCTTCGTCGATGCGCAGAACGAATATGCCGAGAAGGATCGCGGGCAGGGTGTTGGCGTCTATGCGCAGCGCATCGTCAGCACGACCGGGAAGAAGGACGGACTTTACTGGCCGGGCGGCGACAGCCCGCTCGGCGAACTTGCCGCGCAGGCCTCCGCCGAAGGCTACAAGGTCGGCGAGGGGCGGATCCCCTATCACGGCTACTATTTCCGCATCCTGACGCAGCAGGGCTCAAACGCGCCGGGCGGTGAACTCAATTACGTCGTGAAGGGCAAGATGATCGGCGGTTTCGCGCTACTCGCTTATCCCGCCGAATATGGCAACTCCGGCGTGATGACCTTCCTGGTCAATCACAACGGCGTCGTCTACCAAAAGGATCTCGGCGACTCCACCGCCGCGGTGGTGAAGTTTATTACGCGCTTTGATCCCGACCAGACCTGGAAGAAGGTGGACGCCGCCAAGCCCTGACGCGGACGAGCCAGATGGCGGATACGCCACCTGGCCCGGAATACTCAACAGGCCAATATTACTGGCAATTATACAAGATGCCGTCGCCGCCCTTGACGATGGTGCCGGGCGTGCAGCCAATGCCATTGCGAGCGGCATAGTCGCTCCAGCCGGCGTAGCTGTAGTAGGGGCCGCTCCAGGGGCCGCCGAAGTAATAGGCCCGTACGGCGTACCAGGGCAGGCCAGTCGCCGTGTAATAGCCCCCTGTAGCGCCGTGGATGTAAACGCGAGCCCGAGCCTCCGCCTGGCTGGTCAGCGACAAGCCGTCCTGCCCGGTCCAGGTCGGCGAGAATGAAAGCACGCACGCGAAAGTAGAAGCCGCTATTGCCAGGGCACCAAGTTTCACTCTCATGACATTTCCTCCATTGCTGGTGTCCCCATTGGAACCCTGCCGTTTGCGGCCGGAGGTATGTTGATCTGGATCAAGGGACGCCCGCTGCGTCGAAAGGCCGCTTAATTCCAGCGTTGCCGGCCTGGGCTCTCGATCACCCAAGGCCTGAATCCGAACCAGGCGAATTGCCTGTCAGGGGAGAATGGAGAGAAGTGCGGACGGGTTTTCTTTCTCGCCGGCCTTACTGCCACTTTAGATTGTTTCTGGTCAGAGCGCGCCGATTCCGGTCCGGGTGAGTCCGTGCGCGGCATCATCGCGAATGCGTCGCCCGGCTTCGCCGTTGCCGCGCTGCTGGCGGGCCATGCCGCGGCCGCGAGTGAAGCTTCGATGTTGCGATTGGATGCGGCCTGTCGGGTGGAGGCGATCGGCGTGCTGGTGTCGAAAACCACGCGCTCGGGCCATTTCTGATCCGAGTGAATACGTATCGTGGGCTGATCCACGGTCGTGTTCTGAGCAACGGGAGGACGCGACCCGTAAAAGTCCGCAATCCAGAGCAGCGCGAGCAGTGCCGCGCCGACATTGCGGAAATACCCCGCCAGAGACATTTTGCCGCTCCACGCCCCCCAAACTTTACCTGGGCTGAGTGCGACTTGCTCCGACGCCGGGCGCTGCGAGGGTGCGATTACCCCTCATCAGGCCCGGCGTGCTTCAAGATCATCCTAGCGAATTCCGACGCGGTTGACACCGCCGTTGATGTTGGGTGAGCCCACCGTGTTGGCGCGGACGGCCGCACGCGCGACCGGGCGGGGCCGCAGCACGACGCCAGGCCTTGCGACGCAGCTCGGCGGATAATTGACGTACTGGCAGTACACCACAGCGCCGGCCGGCTCGCTGCTGAACGTGACACTTGCAAGCCCCAGCAAGGCGCTCACCGCAAAACCGGCAATGGTGGCTGACCTTATGAAATGGCGATCCTTCCGCATGGTTCTCCTCCCTTTATTGTTGGTGAAATCATCAAGGTGGATTCCAGATCGCAGATCTAGCTGCGACCCAAAAGCGTGGACCAACCGGCATTGGCAATGTTGAGGCAGATCAACATTGCCTGTTACGCCATCACGCCGGCGGGCGAAGGGAGCTGTTGACCCAACCCTCGGCGCTCTTGGATTTGAGCGGGTCGGGTTGATCGCATGTCGCGCATTGCATGATCGCGGGCCCATGGCCGTCGGACGGCACGGCCAGGATCATTCTGCGTCCGCATCTCGGACAATTTGAGTATTCGCTTGCCACGGAATGCCCTCGTTACCGGGCTGCGATGGCATCGAAGCGCGAACCGCCTGCAAGCGCTATTGGCCCAACGTGCAGTATTCGGTCAATTCGACTTACCGATCGCATCGCATGTGCAATCATCGCCCGCGAATTGCCTGACTGTTGATCTAAATCAAGCGGCGGGGTGGGCCGAGCCGAATTCTAGATGACGGCGCGGTTTGTCCAGACGAGTCCTCCCCATGCCCAATTTGCTCCGAACCTTGCTGGCCCTCATCGTCGCATTCGCCTCGCTCGGCGCGATCACCCAGAAAGTGCGGGATCAGGGCGTCACCGATACCGAAATCCGCATCGGCAATCTGATGCCGTATACCGGGCCGCTCGAACTCTTCGGCGCGATCGGTAAGGCCCAGGCCGCCTATTTCGAGATGATCAACGAGCGCGGCGGCATCAACGGCCGCAAGATCCGCTTCATGTCCTATGACGACCTGTCCGACTCGGCCAACGCGATGGACCTTGCGCGCATTCTCGTCGAGATCGACAACGTCCTGTTGATGTTCGGGTCGTTCGGGACACCCGGCAACCTGGCTATCCGCAAGTACCTCAATGAACGGCAGATCCCGCAGCTGTTCTTCGTCTCGGGCGATCAGCATCTGACCGAGCCAACGCTTTATCCCTGGACGATGGGCTGGCAGCCCTCCTATCGGGAGGAGGGACGCATCTACGCCAACTACATTCAGGCGTTTTATCCCGGCAAGAAGATCGTCGCCCTCTGGCAGAACGACAATTTCGGCCGGGAGCTGTTCAAGGGGCTGGAGGACGGGCTCGGTGATGTCGCCCGGAACATTCGGGTCGATGTCGCCTATGACGTGGCAGATCAACATCTGGACGGGCATGTATCGATCCTGAAGCGATCGGGCGCCGAAGTCTTCGTATTTGTGGGCCTGCCGGAAAACGCGGCAAAGGTGATCCGGGTCGCGGCGGAGCACAACTGGCGCCCCGTGTTCATCCTGAACCAGATGGCTTCGTCGATCGGATCGGCGCTTGCGCCCGCGGGAGTCGAAAATGCGACGGGCGTGATCACTGCCACCTTCCTAAAGGATGGCAGCGATCCGGCCTGGAAGGACGAACAGGCAAGCAAGGACTGGCAGACCTTCCTCGCCAAGTACCAGAAGGCCGGCGGCAAGGACGAGGGCGCGGCCATTTACGGCTATGCGGCCGCCGAAACGCTGGTCCAGGTGCTCAGGCAGTGCGGCAATGACCTGTCACGCGAGAACGTGATGAAGCAGGCGGCGGCGCTCAACGACTACCAGGGCTCGGTCCTGCTGCCCGGCATCAAGATCAACACCGGCCCATGGGATTTCCGGCCGATCAAGCATCTGCGGCTGATCCAGTTCGATGGCCGCACCTGGCAGCCCATCGGCGAGGTGCTGGATACGGCTTTCACCGGGTCGACCAAGTAGCGGCGTGCGGATCAAGGGAAGGGAAACATCATGGCCGAGACCCCGAAGCTTTCTGTAGAGAAGGCGCTGGACAAGCTGCGAAAAGCTGACGCCGCGCCCAAAACCAAGGACCAGCTGCGCGACGAGGATATGGAAGTGCTTGATGAGGAGATCAAGCGCATGAGGGAGCAAAGGCTGCGGCTGGAGCGACGTCAGCGCAAGGGCGACTGAGCCGAGCCAAATCAATCACGGCAGACGCTATTGCCAGCCGGGAATGCCGCGCATGTCCGGCAGCCGGTGGGCGATGCCCTTATGGCAGTCGATGCAGGTCTTCTCGGCGGTGAACAGGAAGCGCTGGTGGGCGACGGAGGCGCGCGGCGACTGTTTGGTGATGTCCATGGAGTCCGCGCTGTGGCAGTTGCGGCACTCCAGGGAGTCATTGGCCTTGAAGCGCGCCCATTCATGCAGCGCAAGTTCAAGGCGGTGATCGACAAATTTCTCGCGGGTGTTGATGACGCCGAACAGATGCCCCCACACCTCCTTGGAGGCCTGCATCTTGCGGGCGATCTTGTCGGTCCAGTTGTGCGGCACGTGGCAGTCCGGGCAGGTCGCGCGCACGCCGGAGCGGTTGGTGAAATGGACGGTGGACTTCAGTTCCGCAAACACGTTGTCGTGCATCTCATGACAGGAGGTGCAGAACTTTTCGGTATTGGTCAGTTCCAGGGCCGTGTTGAAGGCTCCCCAGAAGATAATGCCGGCGACGAAGCCCGCCATGACCAGCACACCGAGCCCGAATACCGAGCTCGGGCGGATCAGCACACCCCAGAGTTCGAGAACGAAATTCCAGACCCGGGCGAAAAAGCCCGTGCGCTTTTCCGCGCCGTCCGCAGTGCTCATCGCCGTCCACCCGGGGTTGCGCGGTTCAGCATGGTGTCGATATCGACGAAATCATTGCTGACCGGCGGGGTGGAGGTGCTCTGCGGCACATGGCATTCGGTGCAGAAGAAGCGCCGCGGCGACACCGAGGCGAGGAACTGCCCGTCGCGGTCCATGAAGTGGGTGATCGAGACCATCGGCGCCTGCGACTCGCCGGTGCGGGCGCGGGCGTGGCACGACAGGCATTTGTTGCCGTTGAGGTCGATCTGGTAGCCATCGATCGAATGCGGGATCACCGGCGGCTGTTCGGGATAGTTGCGAACCTCCTTCTCGGCGGTGTTCTTGTTCGGCGTCATCGGCGGCGCCGGACCCTCGTCATTGAGGGGAGCCGGGCCGCGCAGGCCCGAATTGAGCGACTGCGCGGCGAGGGAACCTGCGCCGGCGACGAGCGCGCCCGCTATCAGCAGGATCACGGCTTTCCTGATCATGATCCCACCACTTTCTCGATGCGCACGGCGCATTTCTTGAAGTCGGCCTGCAGCGAGATCGGGTCGGTGGCGTCAAGTGTCACCTTGTTGATCATCTTGGACTCGTCGAACCAGGGCACGAAGACGAGGCCCTTCGGCGGCCGGTCGCGGCCGCGCGTCTCAAGGCGCGCACGGATGAAGCCACGCCGCGAGATCACCTTCACCTCGTCGCCGCGCCGAAGCTTTGCCTCCTGCGCATCGTCGGGATGCATGAAGCAGACGGCCTCGGGGAAGGCGCGATACAGCTCCGGCACACGGCGCGTCATGGTGCCGGAATGCCAGTGCTCGAGCACGCGCCCGGTGGACAGCCAGAGCGGGTATTCCTTGTCCGGCGACTCCGCCGCCGGCTCGAACGGCAGCGCGAAGATGCGCGCCTTGCCGTCCGGGAAGCCGTAGAACTGGTAGTCCGTTCCCTGCTTCACATAGGGATCGCTGCCCTCCTTGAAGCGCCAGCGCGTTTCATGGCCGTTCACCACAGGCCAGCGCAGCCCACGCTCGCGGTGATAGGCGTCGAATGGTGCGAGGTCATGGCCATGGCCGCGGCCGAAGCTGGCGTATTCCTCGAACAGGCCTTTCTGAGGGTAGAAGCCGAATGCCTTCGCCTCGTCATTGGCGTAGCCTTCCTCGACGTCGGAAGTCGGATACTTGTCGACCACGCCGTTCCGGTAGAGCACGTCGAACATCGTCTTGCCGCGATACTCCGGCTTTTTGGCCAGCAGCTCCTCCGGCCACACTTCCTCGATCTTGAAGCGCTTGGAGAACTCCATGAGCTGCCAAAGGTCGGAACGCGACTCGCCGGGCGCGCTAACCAGCTGATGCCAGAACTGGGTGCGCCGCTCGGCATTGCCATAGGCGCCTTCCTTTTCCACCCACATCGCGGTCGGCAGGATCAGATCGGCGGCCAGTGCCGTGACGGTCGGATAGGCGTCCGACACCACGATGAAATTGTCGGGATTGCGGAAGCCGGGGTAAGTCTCTTCGTTGGTGTTGGGACCAGCCTGGATGTTGTTGTTGACCTGCACCCAGTAGGCGTTGAGCAGGCCATCGCGCAGCATCCGGCTTTGCAGCACGGCGTGATAGCCCGGCTTGTCGGGGATGGTGCCTTCCGGAAGCTGCCAGATCTTCTCGGCGATGTCGCGGTGCGCCTTGTTGGCGACCAGCATGTCGGCGGGCAGGCGATGCGAGAAGGTGCCGACCTCGCGCGCCGTGCCGCAGGCCGAGGGCTGGCCGGTCAGTGAGAACGGGCTGTTGCCGGGGGTAGCGATTTTCCCCGTGAGCAAGTGGATGTTGTAGACGAGGTTGTTGCACCAGACACCGCGGGTGTGCTGGTTGAAGCCCATGGTCCAGAAGCTGACCACCTTGGTCTTGGGATCGGCGTAGAGTTCGGCCAGCGCCTCGATGCGGTTCAGCGGCACGCCGGACATTTCGGCGGCCTTCTCCAGCGTGTATTCGGAGACGAACTTGGCGTACTCGTCGAAAGTCATGTCGGTCGCGTCGTTGGCCTTGGCCGCGCCGGTCGCTTTCTTTTGCAGCGGGTGGTCGGGGCGCAGGCCATAGCCGATGTCGGTCTGGCCGCGCTTGAACACGGTATGGGCGTCGACGAACTTCTTGTTGACCCGGCCGGTCTTGATGATGTGATTGGCGATCGCATTGAGAATGTAGAGATCGGTCTGCGGCACGAACACCATGCCGATATCGGCGAGGTCAAACGAGCGGTGCTCGAAGGTCGAGAGCACGGCAACGCGAACGTGCGGCGCGGAGAGGCGGCGATCGGTGACCCGCGTCCACAGGATCGGGTGCATCTCCGCCATATTGGAGCCCCACAGCACGAAGGCGTCGGTGGCCTCGATGTCGTCATAACAGCCCATCGGCTCATCGATGCCGAAGGTGCGCATGAAGCCGGCCACGGCCGATGCCATGCAGTGCCGCGCATTGGGGTCGATGTTGTTGGACCGGAACCCGGCCTTGAACAGCTTTGAGGCGGCATAACCCTCCCAGACCGTCCATTGCCCGGAGCCGAACATGCCGACGCCGCTCGGGCCGCGCTTCTTCAGCGCGTCCTTGAACTTCTCGGTCATGATGTCGAAGGCTTCGTCCCAGCTGACGGGTGTGAACTCGCCGTTCTTGTCGTATTTGCCGTTGGTCTTGCGCAGCATTGGCCGGGTCAGCCGGTCGTGGCCGTACATGATCTTGGAGAGGAAGTAGCCCTTCACGCAGTTGAGGCCGCGATTGACCTCGCTCTTGATGTCGCCGTGGGTTGCGACCACGCGGTTGTCCTTGGTGGCGACGATGACGCTGCAGCCGGTGCCGCAGAATCGGCAAGGCGCCTTGTTCCACTCGAGCTCGCTCGCGTTACGCTCGGTGACGACGTTGGCGGCCGATGCGGCCACCGGCATGCCGGCGGCGGTGGCGGCGATCGCGGCGGCCTTCAGCTTGAGAGCCTGGCGGCGGTCGAGTTTCGGTGACGTCATGGCTGTTCTCCAACAGCAAGATTGGCTTAGGGCATATCCCTGCGAAGTCCGGCTCCCGCATCAGCGGGATCAAGCTCCTGCATCGGTGGCGTGGAAGACGAGGGAGGCGGTGTGCACATGCGGCAGCAGCGAAATGGTGGTGAGTGTCGATCCGAGCGAGCCGGTATCGGGCGCATCGACCACGATGATCAGTTTCCCCTTGGGATCGCGGCCGTGCACTTCGCATCCCGCAAGCGCAGTGATGGAAGCGGCGACCTCGTCGAGATTCTCGGGGCGAGCCTGCACGATGATACTGGCGATCTCACCTTCCGGCGGCGCCACCACGCGGTCGGGATTGAGGATGCGGCCTGTGATCAGGGCGCGGCGGTCGATGGCGGATTGAGAAAGGGCCAACTTGCTTGTCCTTTTCGTGGTCAGTTGCGCGAGGGCGGGCCTGGCGGTCCCGCGACCATCTGGTAGATCCACACCGCCAGCCCGTAGCTGCCCACCGAAGCGACCGCGAGCGCAGGCATCATCACCGCTGTGAGGAAGAGGAACGCGAAGATTTCCATGCGCCGGCGGCGCGCTCGTGGGTCCGTATTGTCGGTAACCGACATACGCTGCTCTCTCGTAATTTTGCGAAATGGACGGCTTCCGGGCCGTTGGCCTGACTAAGCTCTAGTCGAGGCTAGGCCTACAGTCCTTGATCTGTGTCAAAGCCGGAGCTGCTGCCTACAGCGCCAGGGCCAGGTGAATCACTGTCGGATCCTTGCTGCGGCGTGCCAGGAAGCCGAACTTGCTGAATACCTTCCGCATCGAGGTATTTTCGGGCAGGACATCGGCGATCAGTTCCTTCAGCCCGGCCCGGCGGGCGAGGACGGCAAGATGCCGCATGAGGAGCGTGCCGACGCCCTGGCCCTGGTAGTCGTCGATGACGACAAAGGCGATCTCGGCCTTGCCGGGCTCAGTGACGATGTAGCGTCCGCCGCCGATGATGATCTTGTCTCCGTCCTCCTCGGCAAGAGCGACCAGCGCGACGTGGTTCGAGAAGTCGATATTTAGAAAGAAGGCAATCTCCTTCTCCGAGAAACCGCGCTTCACCGTGAAAAACCGTCGTTTGAGGGACTCCTTGCCGGTGCGGCCGACCGCCGCGAGCATGTCCTCCCTGTCATCAGGTCGTAATGCGCGGATTTCGATCTCGCGGCCGTCGCGCATGCGTTCGGTAATTGAATAATTCCCGGACATCGATATCCCTTTCAAGGGCATAGCAGGGACGATGCGTGCCCACGCCGGATTGACCTAAATCAAGGCCGGCGTGCGCGCCGAGCGCTTTCTATCGGCAGGGCCGGTAGAAGGATCAAAGCTATGTCTCTGGGAAAGCTGGAACTGCCGGGCGGAGCCATGTCGGGGCTCGTTGCCAACGCGGTCGAATACATGCTCGATGCCGGACAGCGTAGCGTGCTGTTCTTTGACATCATGCGACAACGCGGCGACCAGTACCGCGAGCATATCGCGCAGGTCGCGCCGAACGTGCTGAGCTATGCGGCGGAGTTGATTATCGACGGCCGCAAGCTGCAAGAACCGGTCAACTACGCGCTCGTGCGCATTATTCCGCCGAAAGGCGTGGAGATCGACTTGAAGCGCCGGCCGTTCGTCGTGGTCGATCCGCGCGCCGGTCACGGCCCCGGCATTGGTGGGTTCAAGGCCGATAGCGAGATCGGCGTCGCCATGAAGGCGGGCCACCCCTGCTATTTCATCGGCTTCCTGCCCGAGCCGATGCCCGGCCAGACCATCGAGCGGATCGCCCGCGCCGAAGCCATCTTCCTCGAGAAGGTGATCGAGCGGCATCCCGAGGCCGATGGCAAGCCGTGCGTGATAGGCAACTGCCAGGCCGGGTGGGCGATCATGATTCTCGCCTCGTTGCGGCCTGAGTTGTTCGGCCCGGTCATCGTTGCCGGCGCGCCGTTAGCCTATTGGGCCGGCGTGCACGGCAAATATCCGATGCGATACTCGGGCGGCCTGCTCGGCGGAAGCTGGCTCACCGCGCTCTCCAGCGACCTCGGCGCAGGCAAGTTCGACGGCGCCTGGCTGGTGCAGAATTTCGAGAACCAAAATCCCTCCAACACGCTGTGGACGAAGCAATACAACGTGTATTCGAGGGTCGATACGGAAGCCGACCGCTATCTCGAATTCGAGAAGTGGTGGGGGGGACACGTCAACCTGAATGCCGAAGAGATCCAGTTCATCGTCGATGAACTCTTCATCGGCAACAATCTCGCCGCCGGTCGGGTCAAGATGTCCGATGGGACGGCGGTCGATATGCGCAATATCAGGTCGCCGATCGTGGTGTTCTGCTCGGAGGGCGACAACATCACGCCGCCGCAGCAGGCATTGGACTGGATCCTCGACCTCTATGCCAACGTCGACGAAATCAGGGCTTACGGGCAGACCATCGTCTACACCGTGCACAAGACGATCGGGCATCTCGGCATCTTCGTCTCAGGCGGCGTCGCCAAGAAGGAGCACGCCGAGTTCTCCAGCAATATCGACCTGATCGACGTGCTGCCGCCTGGCCTCTATGAGGCGACATTCGAGGCGAGGGGTTCCGACACGCTCAATGCCGACGACCTCGCGGTCGGGCAATGGGTGATGCGCTGCGAGGCGCGCACGCTGGACGATATCCGCGCCCTGGGCGGCAATTCGCCGGAGGACGAGCGGCGCTTTGAGACCGCCAAGCGCGTTTCCGAAAGAAATCTCGAAGCTTACCGGAAATATCTGCAGCCATGGATCAAGTCGATGGTGACGCCTCAGGTAGCGGAGGCGATGCGCAAATGGCATCCGCTCCGGGTGCAATACGAGGTATTCAGCAGCAAGAACCCGGTCATGAGAGGGGTGGAGAACGCAGCGGACAAGGCACGCGAGAATCGCAAGCCCGTCGGCAAGGAGAATCCCTTCCTGGAGTGGCAGGAAAGGATGTCGAAACAGATCGTCAGTTCGCTCGACCAATGGCGCGACTCGACGGAAGCGCTCAGCGAAGCGATGTTCCTTGCAATCTATGGCTCGCCCGTATTGCAGAAAGCGGTCGGCGTCGATCCGCAAGCCACGCTATCGCGCCACCGCGAAATGGACCCGAAGCACCGGGCGCTGCTGCAAGCCCGTATCGCCGAACTGAAATCGAAGATCGCCTCCGGCGGCTTGAGGGAAGCCGGCATCCGCGCGCTGCTCTATGTCGGCTCGGCCCGCGGCCTCGTCGACGAACGCAGCCTGGAGGCGTTGCGGCGGCTGCGCCAGGCCGATGAGTCGAAGCGGATCACACTGGCCGAGTTCAAGATGCTGGTGCGGGAGCAGTTCTTCATGCTGCTGCTCGACCGCGAAGCTGCGCTTGCCGCCATCCCGAAGCTTCTGCCAGCGGACATGGATGATCGTCGCAAGGCGTTTACCGCCATTGAGGAAGTGCTGTCGGCCAGCGCGGAGATTTCGGGCGAGGTGGCAAAGCGCCTGAAGGAGGTGGCGGGTCTGTTCGGGCTCGATCCGGCGGGCAGATCAAAGGTGAGGCCGATCGGCAGCAAGGCATCATAGGCGTTCTTGTGCTGGAGGCTTCCAGGACTCCAGCCCCGCTTCTCAACGGGACTTGCCGAACGTTACCCTATAGATCGCCCAATAGACGGCGCCGACAAGGCCGGCGCCGCCCACGATGTTGCCCAGCGTGACCGGCACCAGATTGTGGAAGATGCCCGGAATGGTGATGAGCGATGCATCGAAATTCGCCGGAGCGTGACCGGTTTGCACGAGCAGCCATGCCAATGGCAGGAAATACATATTGGCGACGCAGTGCTCGAAACCGGCGGCGATGAAGGCCGAGATTGGTAATATGACAGCCAAGATCTTGTCCGTGACCGATCGGCCTGCATAGGCAAGCCAGACCGCCGCGCACACCAGCACGTTGCAGAGAATGCCCTTGACGAACAGCGTGAATGTATCCGGGCGAATCTTCCCGGCTGCCGTGTTCAACACCGACAGGCCGACGCGGCCGTCATTCATGTCGAGGTGATGAGAATAGAAGACGAGGACAATGAGCCCGAGCGCGCCAACGAAGTTGCCGAGGTACACGATGGCCCAGTTGCGCAGCATCGTGCGCGTGGAGACCTTGCCGCTCGCCCAGGCCATCACGATCAGGTTGTTGCCTGTAAAGAGTTCGGCTCCCCCGATAAGGACGAGCATCAGTCCGAGCGTGAAAACCAATCCACCAAGGACGCGCGCCGCCGCGAAGCCGAGCGTCGGGTCACTGGCAACGATGCTGTAGTAGAGCGCGCCGAACCCGATGCCACCGCCTGCGACGACAGCCAGCATGAAGGAGGTCAGAAAGGGTAGATTGGCCTTCTTGACGCCAACCTTTTCGACAGCCTCCTCGATCTCGGCAGGGCTGTAGGCCTGCAGATTGAAGATGGGCGCGGGTGGGATTTCAGCCATCCCTCAATTCCTGGCTCGCCGGGGATACGCTGTCACCCGCCGCCCGCGCTGCTGCCCAGCGTCAAAAGCCCGACGATCTGTACGGCAATCACTTTCACCAGGGTCATCGACGGAAAGATCATGGCATAGCCGATGTCGGGCCGCTCGGTCGGCGCCATCTTGGTCGAGTAGACGAGAATGGCGGGGTTGCCGGTCGCGCCCGAGGCGACGCCGACGAGATCGTCAAAGGGGATACGCATCACGTAGTGGCCGACCAGCAGCACGATCGCGACCGTGGCGAGCAGCACGGCGATGCCGATGAACAGCATGGTGAAGCCGGATTCGGCGACGGTACGGACAAAGGGCTGTCCCGCATTGACACCGACCGTGGCCAGAAACATCGCAAGTCCGAAGTTTCGCAGCACGATGTTGGCCGGCAATGGCATCGTCCAGAGCATCGGCCCGGTGCGGCGCAGCTTGCCGAGGATGAGGGCGACGATCAGCGGTCCGCCGCCGATGCCCAAGGTGACCACACCGACGCCGGGGATCGGGATCGGAATGAGGCCGAGCAGGACGCCCATCACCATGCCGAGCCCGAGGGATACATAGCTGAACTCGGCGGTTGCCTTGATGGTGTCGCCAAAGTGCTTGCGGATATCTTCCTTGTGCTCCGGCGGCGTCAGGACGCCGACGCGGTCGCCGAATTCCAGCATCAGGTCGGGCGAGGGGACAAGGTCGGCATCGTAGCGCCGCACGTGCAGCAAGTGCGCCGGAAAGCCCGACGGCATCGGCAGGCTGGCAAGCGGAATACCCACCACGCTGGCCTTGCCGACGAACACGCGGATGTAATCGAGGTCGGCGCGATCGCTGGCCAGCCGGCCTGGCTCCAGCTTGCCGAGCTTGGATGCTGCATTCGCCAGCGCCTCCTGACTGTCGGCAACAACAAGAATAGCGTCGCCGGCGGACAGAACCGTATCGCCTGATGCGACGATGTTGTGACCGGCCTTGCGGACCATTGTAACCTGAACGCCGCTCAGGACTTCCTTGCTCAACTCGTCGAGCGTGCGGCCCGAAAAGTTTGCGCCGATGGAAATCTCGCCCATATGAAAGCGCTGGGCCTTCGCCGGGAATTTCGGCTTCACGAGCCGGGTCATGAAGTAGATGCAAAGGATCGGACCGATGACGCCAAAGGGATAGGCGATCGAATAGCCGATCGAGGGGTCCTTGCCCTTGGTGACGTCGAGCGCCGCCTGAAGGGTGGCCGTGCTAGTCATCGATCCCGCGTAGATGCCAAGCGTGTGCCCGACCTTCACGCCGTACAACTGTCCGAGACCGAGCGCAACGCCAAGGCCCACAAGACATGCGATCAGCGCCAGCAGATTGTATTTCTGCCCTACACCGAACATGCCCTCGAAGAACTGCTTGCCGTAGAGAATGCCGATTCCGTAAAGGAACATGATCAGGCCGGTGAGGCCGATCGGGCCAATGATCTGGGCTTTCGGCGCGAAGGCGCCAATGGCGAGGCCCACGAAGAGCACGGCGCCGACACCAAGGGAGAAGCCGAAGATGTTGATCTGGCCTACAAGATAGCCGACGCCGATGGCGAGAAACGCCGTCAGGATCGGCTGGCTGCCGAGGATGTCGCGCGCAAGATCCAACATTGTCCCCTCCCGGTATTCCAAACTTTTCAGCGGGCGTTACAGCCCGCGTCGCGAAATTGTCCGATCACCCTGTCCACCAGTTCGCGCGTGGGCGGCGCCGTTTTCGCGTGCTTGTACTCGATGCCCATCGCCTTCCACTTGAACTCGCCCATCTTGTGGAAGGGCTGTATTTCCACCCATTCGACGTTCTTCATGGGGGCGACGAAGCGGGCGATGCCGGCCACATTTTCCGGATCGTCGGTCGCGCCGGGTACGAGAGTGAAGCGCACCCAGACAGGCTTGTTGATCGACGCGAGACGCTCGGCAAAGCGCAAAGTCGGCGCGATGTCCCGCGCCGTCACCTTGCGGTAGGTGTCCGGGTTCGAGCTCTTGATGTCGAGCAGCACAAGGTCGAGGGCCTTCAGGAAGGCTTCGTCGACGCGATCGCCGAGGAATCCGGAGGTCTCGATGGCCGTGTGCAGGCCCATTGCCTTGGCGCCGGCGAGGATGCGCCTGGTGAAAGCGAGCTGAACCATAGGCTCGCCCCCCGAGATCGTCAGTCCGCCACCGAGGTCACGCAGCGAAGGGGCGAAGTCGCCGAGGCGGCGCAGCACCTGTTCGGCCGAAACGTAAGTGCCGTCCTTGAGGTGCCAGGTGTCCGGGTTGTGACAATACGTGCAGCGCAGAAGGCAGCCTGACATGAACAGCACGACGCGCAGGCCCGGGCCATCGTAGCGGGACGAGGATTCATACGAGTGGCAATAGCCGAACGCGCCTTCCTCATCCCTGAACTTGTCCTCGTCGGGCGCATCGGGAGATACGCCCGCCCGGAGGTCGTACCGGCTGCCGGATTCGAGTGGCTGCACCGTCGACATCGCGGCCTCCGCAGCTCAGATTTGGCCGTGGAAGGTGCGACTGATCACATCCCTCTGCTGCTCCGGCGTCAATCGGACGAAGTTGACGGCATAGCCGGACACGCGGATCGTCAGCTGTGGATACTTGTCCGGGTTCTTGATGGCGTCTTCCAGCGTCTCCTTGTCGATCACGTTCAGGTTCATGTGGAAGCCGCCGCGTCCGAAATAGACGTCGAAGGCCTTGGTCGCCTCGTCGATGAGTTGAGCCTCCGAAAGGTGCGCCTTCTGCGGAGCGACCGACACGGTGTAGCTGATGCCGTCGAGCGAATCCTTGTAGGGCAGCTTTGCCACAGAAAGACATGACGCGAGCCAGCCATGGCTGTCGCGACCATGCATCGGGTTGGCGCCGGGTCCGAACGGCTCA
>Ga0081540_1002043_pt1 | contig 16830 bp, 13 predicted proteins | sample TabmetS2T1R1_FD_71024 | JGI IMG/M metagenome (GOLD analysis project Ga0081540, IMG submission 71024) | Tabebuia heterophylla rhizosphere microbial communities from the University of Puerto Rico - S2T1R1 | ecosystem: Host-associated > Plants > Roots > Rhizosphere ... | reverse complement strand
CGTCGCCGGCCTGTTGCCGGTGTTGTTTCTGATGCGACGGAGCTCAACGTACACGCAGGTCGCTTTGCCGGCGGGCTCGATGGTCATCATGGTCATCGGCGTCACGTGGATCCTTCAACGAGCGACCGGGATGAACATCATTCCCGGATGAAGCGCAGCGATTCGAGTCAATGCTTGCCAATCAAAGCCACTTCACGCGGGTGTTTTCCTCCGTGGTTGGCGTCAGCCCGGGCGTGTGGCGCAGCGAGACGCACGGCGTGGCGGAAAGCGACACGTGATCCCTTCAGCGGCCCTGCGCCTGTGAGATGGCGTAGGCGACGCGGCGCGCCGCAAAGATCTCGTCGGGTGGATAACCGATGCCTTCGGCGAGATTGGCCGGATTGAAGGCGAACGCCTCGCACGCGTGCTCTGCTTCTACACCGGTGATGACGATCGTCCCAAGCCGCACCGCCTCGCGGCGGTCCTCGTCCGGCCATCGGATGGTGACGTCCATGACGGGGTCGTCGGGACGATCGAGCAGCGCCATCACGCTGAAGCGGACATCGCCCGCCGCGATCCGTTCTTCGAGCTCGTGGTTCAGGAAGTCGGCGGACTGCGCCGTGCTCTCGGTCAGCGCGACATCTTCGCCGACCGGCGCCAGCTTGAACTTGATGAATCGCGTCTCGCCGTTGGCATTCGTTGCGGGGAAGGCGTGCACCCCCCAATAGGTCGTGCCGGCAAAGCTTTCCGGCGGCGGGCGCGCCGCAAGGTAGTTGGCCTGATGCAGCGTCCCGGGATTTGCGGCGGAGAATACCCTGATCTTCCTTGCATCCGGCTTGCCGTCGGGTCCCGGCATGCGCGCCTCGAGGTAGGCCAGCATCTGGTCGAGCGTCCTGGCAAAATGTAGCGGCGCGCTGTGGGTGAGGATGTCCGAGCGATGCTCGTCGCAGCCAAGCCGGAAGCCGAAGCCGCGCAGCGCGAGGCTGTTGCTGTGCGCCAATTCGGGATTGCCGCCGCCGACCGAGAAGCGCGCCAGCACGCGCGATGGCTTTGTGAAGCTCTGCGATTTCGTGATCTCCTTTGCCCGGTCCGCGGGGGCATAAGTGCCGCGCACGCAGCGGCCCCTGGCAAGGCGCGCGCGGCCCTTCGGCGGCTCGCCGGCCAGCGCCTTCAGGGCGTCGACGACGGCTGCGGGCGTGGCGTGGCGGCGTGGCACCTTGGGCAGGGCAGGACCTCGAACGTTGCACTGCACCTTCTTGGCGCAACGCTGGTGCGGCGTCTTTCCCAAAGCCGCCATGCCTTGCCTGATCCTGCCAAAAGTTCGGGATGGATTACCCGTGCAAATACGGGGTTTCCAGACGACTGCTCGTGCAGCAGCCGAGCCATTTGCCGATATCTGAGTTTCGTTCGCCGCGTTTGTGATCCCGGGCGCCGGTGCGCTAGGGTCCCCCAACGAAAATCGCCGGGAGGAGATATGGGCCGGAAAATCGCCATTGTGGGAGCGGGTGCTGTCGGCGGCTATGCCGGCGCACATATGGTGCAGGCTGGCGAGGACGTCACCTTCATCGATCCATGGCCCGAGCATGTCGAGCACATGCGCAAGCATGGGCTCCGCGTCACCCATGCGCGCGACGTCGCAGAATTCTCGGTGCCGGTGCGGGCGCTGCATGTCACCGATGCGCAGCAGCTTTCCAAGGAGACGCCGGTCGACATCGCCTTTGTCTGCATGAAGTCCTACGACACGGCGTGGGCGACCATGATGATCAAACAGTATCTGGCGCCGGATGGCTACGTCGTGTCGCTGCAGAACTGCATGAACGAGGAGACCATTGCCGGCGTTGTCGGCTGGGGCAAGACGCTGGGCTGCATTGCGAGCAGCATCACGGTGAACCTGCCCGCGCCCGGCCACATCCATCGCGGCGCCGGCAAGGGCGGCGCGGCGCACACGGTGTTTCGCACCGGCGAGGTGCATGGAAGGATCACGGATCGTGCGCAGGAAATCTGCCGGCTGGTCGGCTATGCCGACAGCGCCAAGGTGACGAATAATCTGTGGGGCGAGCGCTGGTCAAAACTGGTCGCCAACGTGATGGGCAACGGGCTTTCGGCCTGCACGGGTCTGACTGGCGGGCAGATGCTGGAGAGCGAGCCGATCCGCCGCTTCTCGACAAAACTCGGCAGCGAGGCGATCCGCGTCGGCCAGGCGCAGGGCTATCAGCTCGAGGAAATCCTGCATTTGCCGCCGGAGACCATCGCGCGTGCAGGCGAGGGCGACGACACCGCGATGAAGGCGTGCGACGAGCAGCGCTTCAAGGACGGCAAGCGTACCTCGTCGGAGCAGCGGCCCTCGATGGGCCAGGACATGCAGAAGGGCCGGCGCACCGAGATCGATTTCCTCAACGGCCTCGTCGTGCGCGAGGGCGAGAAGGTCGGCATTTCCTGCCGCGCCAATGCGGTGCTGACGGAGCTTGTCACGAAGGTGGAGCGCGGCGAGCTGCAGGCGGACCCGCGGCACATCACCGAGCTGCGGATGAATTGACATACGTCAATGCAAGAACCACAACTGCACCGCGTTCGCGACGAGCGCGACCGCTTGCTGCTTGACTCTGAAGCATACTGTAGGGCCTACTTTACCCTAAGATAGTACCCGCTCGACACGAGAATTTGCGGTCGAGTGAGGAGGGCAATTCCTGTGACACGCCGGCATCACGGCTCAGTTGAATCGCGGCAGCCTGGAGCTCAGGCCGGTACATCAAGTCCAGGACCGCGCCTGCCGCGATCTGCTGATCTATCGCACAGTCTTTCGTGCTGTCGTTTCTTCCCGATTGTCGGCTCCCGTTTCCGCAACGATGCGAGCACCCGGATGGGGATCGGCACGGCGTTGCTTGGCGCATTTAATCGCAAACGAAAGGCGATCGCGCCGTCCCGTCGGCGCCTTGGCAAGAGCGCGCGAAATCTTGCAACAGAACGGAAGTACGTTTCCATCTTGCGAGCTGATCTGCATCGATCTTCCGACTTGGTAACGGGACTGGCTCTGGAAGACTCCATCGCGCGGCTCGCGCCGGCGCTGGAAGAAATGCGATCGGCCGTGCATCAATACGGCGGCATTGTCTACCGAGAAATGGGTGACGGAATCTTCGCTGTATTCGGCGCGCCGGTGGCCGACGACCTGCACGCCGTTATGGCTTGTTTCGCGGCGCTTGAATTGCTGCGCCGAATAGAGGCGCTTGGGGATGATAGCGTCCGCGTACGAATTGGAGTGCATTCGGGCTTGGTAGTCGCGGGTCCCCGCAACCTCGATTATACAAGGATATACGATTTTGACGGCCCGCCATTAATCATGGCCGAACGTTTGCAGGCAATTGCGGAGCCTGGCCAGGCTCTCGCGTCCGAAGATTGTCGAGTGCTGGCTGAAGGCTACATCCGGTTTGGGTCAGGGGAAACGCACGCTTTGAAGGGTTTCGCGCGCCCCGTGATCGTTCATCCCATCAAGGGTGTTGAGAAGCTTTCGAAGTGGCAGGTCACCTTGGGGCGTGGCACGGCAGCATTCGTCGGCCGCGAAGCAGAACTATCGCACTTGCTCTCTCGTGGTGAGGCAGCTGCGGCCGGTGCTGGCCGCAATACGATTGTTTCTGGCGAGCCGGGTGTAGGCAAATCACGCCTCGTCCGCGAGGTGCTAGGTGTGCTGCGTCAACGGGATTGGCAGTCGATGGAGGTGGAATGTAGCCCGATCGTCGGGCATTCGCCTTTTTCGCTCTTGAAGAGCATTCTCGTCTCCGCAATATCGGCGTTAAGCGGTGCGGAGACCGCAGCGCTCAAAGCCGACCTTCCCGTTGCGCAGTTGAACGCAATGCGGATCATTCTCGACGGCGCGGCAGCCGATACGCTTCCGGATTGGGCCAGGCTGCCCGCGCGCGCACGTGAACGCGCGATCGTCGACATGGCCTGTGCCGTGGTGACGCGGCGGATTGGACAGCAACCTACGCTGCTTCTCATTGAGGATGTGCAATGGGCGGACGAGGCTAGTGCCCCCGCGCTTGAGGCGATTTCGAACCTGGCGAAACGCCTGAAGTTGTTCGTGCTGACGACGGCTCGAACAGGGGATCTGCCAACCTGGATTGAGCGCACTTCAGACGCGCGGCTTGTATTGGCGCCCTTGAAGCGTGACGCCGGCCTGGTCATGCTCGACCAGTTACTTGGTACTTCACCTCGCCTTCAGCCGTTAAAGGCACGCATTCTAGAGCACACGGGTGCGATGCCGCTATTCATAGAGGAGGTCTGTCGTGGATTGGTCGAAGCCGGCCGATTGATCGGCGGGTGGGGCCGATTCGAACCGGCACTCGATGAAGCGGCCCTTGGCGTTCCCCTGACGGTTCAGGGCGTGATTGCGAGTCGCATCGACCGGCTTTCGCTGCGCGAGAAGCGATTCTTGCAAATTGCTGCTGCGATCGGTCCGCAGGCGCCGAGCCACCTATTGAAGGTAGTCAGTGGAGCGAAGGAGTCGATCTTTCGTCAGATGCTTACCGCCCTTTTGACGGCAGGCATGTTGGTTTACTCGCCGGAGACGGGACGGACCGCGATCTCGTTCCCGCATGAATGCGTGCGCCAGGTTGCCTATGATGCCACTCTCGAGTCCGATCGAGTGAAGCTGCACAAGCGTATTCTGAAAGAACTGGAGGCTGAGGCTGCGAACAACGGAAAAGATTTGTCAGCGTTGATGGTTCATCACGCCGTTCAGGCCAAGGAATGGGCGCGTGCAGCCGAATTGGCAACCGCAGTGGCCCGGCGATGCTTTGGGCAGTCCGCCTTTGCGGATGCAAAGCGACATTTCGAACTGGCGATGTCGTCGGTTGACAAGCTGCCGCCTTCGCCATCGCGCGAGGCTATCGCGATCGACCTCAGAATTGAGGCGCGCATGGCGTACGGCAATCTGGGAATGGTGAGCCGTTGGCTGGACCTGGCAAGAGAAGCCGAGGCCCGCGCGGTGGCCGCCGGTGACCGGGTTCGGCGCGTTCCCGCCCTGGCGATGCGCGCTGCGGCGCTGAATTTCTGCGGCGCGCCAATGGAGGCCATCGAGGTCGGGCAGTCGGCTGTGAGCGAAGCGGCCGAGAGCGGCGACCGAGGATGGCTTGCCTATGCCGAATACGGATTGGGTCAGGCGCACTATGTAGCCGGCCACTACGCCGAAGCCGTGGAGACGCTTGAGAAGGCCTACAGGCGTTTCCGCGTCGAGGGAGCTGCACCGCCTCCAGGTGGGGGCGCCGCTCAGGCCGCGCTGCTCAGCTGCATGATGATCTGCGTCAGCAATGCGGCACTCGGCGACGATGAAGGTGTTGCTGCGGCGCAGGCGCGGGCGGATGAAATTGCCAAGGAGACTTCAACACCGGCTGCGGCAATCGCGGCCGGGTTCAGTCGTGGAGTTTTCTTGCTCTCGAGAGATGACATCAAAGCCGCGGAGGAGACGCTGGCGCAGTCGCTGAAGCTCGCCCGGCAGCATGAAGTCCATCTCTTCATACCCGTGCTGGCCAATCAGCACGGATACGCGCTTCTGCAGCTTGGGCGAATAGAAGATGCTCGAGAGGCCTTTCGGACGGCGCATGACGAGGCTGAGTATCTCGGGCACAGGTCCGCAGCACTGCGCTCGGAGCTCGGTTCGGTGCTTTGCGACGCGGCGTCTCCGCTCAAGCGCAAGGCGGCGCTGGAGGCGGCGATCCGCAGTGAGCAAATCAGCCGGCAAGGCGGATACCAACCGCTGGAGCTGGAAGCGCTTCTCATTGGTGGCGCCTTGCTTGACGCGTTGGGAGAGGATTTTTCGGCGTCTCGAGCGGCGGCCGAGCGTATGGTGGTGCGCACTGGTGCCGTCGGCACGAAACGCGATGTTTGCAGGATGCTGGTGCGCGTACTCGGCAAGGTACCGTCAGCCGTCTGCGGAGGCGATGGATTCTAGTTCACAGGTTCTAAGTCACAAGGGAGGCAGATATGACAAAGGAATCGACAGACTATTCAAGCGAAGCTTCCACTTCGAAAGATAAAGATTCAGAGTTTTCGCCACAGATCCTTGGTGCTCTTTACAAAGATTATTCAGGAGATTTTTCCTCGAAATATTTTTCCGCGGCCATGGTGGCTTCCAGCGTTAAGAACATTAAGGCCCGCGGCTTCACCAGGGATAATCTGTTATGGGGATACTACCAGAAATTCGCGGTGAGCGATCCTACAGATCAAAGCAAGTGGGGCAAGTCGGCGCTTTACCAGAACTGGGAATCGGCCGTTGCTGAGGCGCGAGAGGGTTTGGCCAAGACCCTGGTCGACCGCAATCTACCGGGACCCGATCCGGATAATCCCAGTGCGCGTGCCCGCAATATGCTTGAGCATCTCGATACGGCGGTCAGAATCGCCCTGTTCGACAAGCATCTGCCGGGCTCTCCGGTGGATTCCGGTATTGAGATCGAAGTCGTGGTAGGAGTCCAGGCCGAACACTCGCGGCGCCACAAGGTCACGACTTCATGGCGTAACGCCGCCAACAACCCCTCCGATCCGAAGTACAAGTACGACAAACTTACCATCGTCATGACCTGCCCTAGGGGCGGATGGATAGGCCCCGTTGTATGGAAGTACAATGGTCGAAGCCGCTTCACCAAATACACCGCGAGTTACAAAGTACCGGCTGCTCCGTACGACTCGGGCCAGATCCTCTTCATCTTCAACGGACTCGAAAGCCTGCCAGATCCCAGGCAGAGCTATCCTCCCGGCATCCTGCAGCCGGTTCTGCAATGGACATCACCGCCCGATGGTTGGGCCATCCGGAGCTGGTATGTGCCATCCACATACACCCCGTCCTTCGACATGATGCCTGGGCTGAACGATGAACGAAGGTTTACTAACCCGGCGTCGCCGGCCTGGACGAGGGCAAAGAAGGTCAACCCCGGCGACCTTCTAAAGGGCGTAATCGAATGGGACGGCATGTCGTATCGGTCCAGCTTTGACGGCACTACCGACGCAACGCTACTCGCGCCTAACATCCTGCCACTGACGTATCCAGTTGCCGTGATTGAAGCGTACAAGTTCGGGAACAGAAACGACCTTGTCGACGTCACGATGAACAACATCAGGCTTGAACTGGAAGATTCGCCAGGCGTACCAGTCGAGCCGACCTGGGAAATCGGAACCGAAGACGACAATCCAAGTGATCACATTCACTACGGCACTGGCAAGTTGCAGCGATACAAGATCGACGCGAAAAACAACAACACAACGTTGGTCTTCAAGAGGAAAGGTGCGCCATAAGACGAGAACCTGACCTGAGCAATTGCCGCTATTTGAAATTCTCGAGCCCGAGAGGAGCGTCGGATGACGACCCAGAATATAACGTGCAACACATTCTCTCCGATTTACACCAACAACTCGAATAATTCGGCCACGCTGAGCCTTAGTGTGACGAGCCAATGCGGCGGTACCACTCTGTTGGGATTGTACGAGATAGACACCAACGTCCTTAAGAGTTCTCCGCAGTTGCAGCCGGGACTCAACACGGTGCAGGTGCCGGCGAAACAATATCTGGCTGTCTACTGCAATAGCGCGAGCCACGATGGCGGTGGCGGATGTATCGCCGAATACACCGCAGCATGATGGGGCCTGTTGGGTGTATGTTTGTAGCGCGGGACCACCAGCCCCAGCAGCCGCTGCGCGATAGTCTCGCGCAGCGGCCGCCGATCTTCGCTCTAGCTGGCAGCGGCCTCGAGCCTCTGCGGCGGAAGTTTCACCTCCGGCGGCAGGCCGGCAAAGCGCCGTAGCGCTTCCGCCATCTGGATGCGGCCGGGAGCGCCGGTGATCACCACATCGACCATCGTGAACGACGAGTGGAAGTGGCCACGCGCCTTGAGTTGCTCGACCGGCACGCCGGCCGCGGCAAGCGCCTCGGCATAGGCGACGCCTTCGTCGCGCAACGGATCGAACTCGCAGGTGGCGACGAAGGCCGGCGGTAGCCCGGCGAGCTTGCCGCGCAACGGCGAGACGCGCGGATCGGTGCGGTCGGCAGGTGAGCAGTACAGGTCCCAGAACCAGAACATCAGACCACGGGTCACAAAATAGTTGGCCGCGTTGTCGATGTAGGACGCCCGATCAAAGCTGCAGTCCGTGACCGGGCACACCAGGAGCTGGCCCGCGATCTCGGGCCCGCCGCGGTCGCGCACGAGCTGGCAGGTGACGGCGGCGATATTGCCGCCGGCGCTCCAGCCGGCAACCAGTAGTGGCCCGGGCTTGCCGCCGAGCTCGGCGGCATGATCGGCGATCCAGCGCGTCGCGGCATAGCCGTCTTCGGCCGCGGCCGGAAAACGATGCTCCGGCGCATGGCGATAGCCGACGCTGACAAAGATCATGCCGGTGCGCCGGCACATGTCGCGGCAGAACGGATCGTCGGATTGCTGGTCGCCGAGGACCCAGCCGCCGCCGTGGAAATACACCACGACGGGATGCGGTCCCGGCGTCGCCGGCCGGTAGAGCTTGTAGGGCAGCGGGCCGTCGGCGCCCTGCAGCATGCCGTCGCCGACCTCCCCGACGGGCCGGCCAGAGGGCCGGCCCTTGTTGAACTCGTTGAGGAAGTCGCGCGCACCCTGCGCGCCCATGGTCTCGAGCGGCGGCAGGTTCATCTGCGCCAGCAGGCCCAGCACCAGCCGCACGTCAGGCTGTAGCCGAACGACCTCGCCGTCATTGCACTGCTCGGCGATGTTGGGGCCTGACAGCCTAAAGCCGAGCATGCCACGGGTGACAACCTCGTTGCAGATGCTGCGATAGGGGCCGACGCCGCCTGTATAGGGCATCACGCCCTGAGCCTTGCCCGGCACGTTGGCGCCCGTGTACCAGGTGTTGGCCAGGCGATGCAGGGTGAGCATCGCGCAGTCGGCCATGTGCTGCGCCCAGCCGGCCTGCGCCGTTTCCGTCGCCTCCATCGTCGTGAAGCCGGCATCGCGTAGCGCCGCGATCCGGTCGACCACCCAGTCGACATGTTGCTCGATCGACACCGCCATGTTCGACAACACGGATGGCGAGCCCGGGCCGGTGATCATGAATAGATTGGGGAAGCCTGCAATGGTGAGACCCAGATAGGTCTGCGGTCCGTTTGCCCAGACATCAGACAGCGCTTTGCCGTCGCGGCCGGTGATGGGATGCACGGCGAGGATAGCGCCGGTCATGGCGTCAAAGCCGGTGGCGAACACGATCACGTCGACATCGAAGTTGCGCTTGTCGGTGGTGATGCCGGTTGCGGTGATTGCCTTGACCGGTTCTTGCCGCAAATTCACCAGCGTGACGTTGGGGCGGTTGTAGGTGGCGTAGTAATTGGTATCGAGGCAGGGACGTTTTGCCCCGAACGGATGATCGTGCGGGGTTAGCGCTGCGACCGTCTCCGGATCCTCGACGATGCCGCGGATCTTTTCGCGGATCAGGTCGGCGACGATCTTGTTGCCGTCGACGTCGACGCCCTGGTCGGCCCAGAGCTGGGTCAGGATGTAGGCGAGGTCGCCGGCGGCCCAGGCGGTTTCAAAGCGCTCGCGGCGTTCGGCTTCGGAGAGTTGCCAGCTCACCACCGTCTGTTGCGGCCATGGTACGCCCACCAGCGACCAGCGCGCTTGTTCGCGATAGGCGGCGCGGTCGCCTTCGAGTGCGCCCAAGCGATCTGCCGGCGGCGCGCCGTTATGGGCGGGTAGCGCAAAGTTCGGCGTGCGCTGGAAGACGGTCAGTTGCGCGGCCTCCTGCGCGATCATCGGAATCGCCTGGATGCCTGACGATCCCGTGCCGATCACGGCAACGCGTCTTCCAGCAAGCTTGACGCCGTCATGCGGCCAGCGGCCGGTGAAATAGACTTCGCCCTTGAACTCCTTGACGCCGTCGATCTCCGGGGGTTTTGGCGCGGAGAGGCAGCCGGTCGCCATGATGTAATGGCGGCAGGAAACCTTGGCGCCGTTGTCGGTCGCGATCTGCCAGCGCTGCGCCGCCTGATCCCATGTCGCCGACGTCACCTTTGTACCGAAGCGAATGTCGCGCCGCAGGTCATAGCGGTCGGCGACGAAGCCGAGATAACGCAGGATTTCCGGCTGGGTGGCGTATTTCTCCGACCATTTCCAGGCGGTCTCGAGCTCCGGATCGAAGGAATAGCTGTAGTCGATGGTCTGGATGTCGCAGCGCGCGCCGGGATAGCGGTTCCAGTACCAGGTACCGCCGACGTCCTTGGCTTCTTCCAGCAGCACTGCGGAGAGGCCCGCCTTGCGCAGGCGATGGAGCAGATAAAGGCCGGCAAATCCGGCGCCGACCACGGCGGCGTCGACGGTTTGTGTTGATGCGCTGCTTGATGAATCCAAAGCACGTGACGCGACCATTGCCTCTGGCATGCCAATCCTCCCGTACGTTCTGGTTGTAGTTACGTTATCGCTAGGCTCGGGATTTGTCATGGAAATGGCGAAGCCGGCATTTCGAGACGATGTGCCCGCGGCGCTGACAATGCCGGCGGTTCCTCGTCGGCCTTCGAAATCGCCAAGCCCGGCGAAGCAAGGTAAAACATGTTGCGCGATTGGGAGTTAGCGGCGTGGTGACATCCTGGGATCGAGAGGAAAAGAAGCCGAGGCCCGGACGAATGCCGCTGATCCTCATTGGCGTCTTTGCCATTGCCTGTCTCGTCGCGCTTTTGTTCCTCGGGGATCTCGCCAGGTATCAGGAAGCCGGCATGGTCGAGGAAAGCCAGGCCACCTTGCGCGACGTCAATGACTACCAGCAACTCGATCAGGCGCTGAAGCAACACCCGGCAAACCGGATTTTGAAGCTGGTCGCGCTGGCCAACGGCGAGGCGGCCGCCGTCGATGCCGCGGCGCGAAAGCTGCTGGACGAAGCCGCGCCCGCGACGCTTGCGAAACCGTTTGACCTGACGGCGGCCAGCCGCAGCGACCTCGACGCGCTTCGCCGTGACCTGAAGACCGCGGAAAGCAATGCCGCCACGGTCAAGACCCGCACCGAAGCGCTGATCAGGGCCAAGCGCGACGAGCTTGAGAAGAGCGCCCGCTCGCTCGGCATCGAAAGCAATACGGTCGCCAGATTCATGGCCGCAATCGACGAGCAGCACGCGGAAATAGCGACGCTTGCCGCCAAAACGCTGGCGGCATGGAGCGAGTACTACGGCGCTTACGAAAAATGCGCCGCGGTGCTGGTCAGGGAGTTCGGCTCCTACAAGGTGACGAACGGCCAGTTCATCTTCCGCCTGCAGCCGACCGCGGACAGTTACAATGCCGCCCTAGGCGCGATGGCGGCCGCGCAGAAGCGCATGGCGGATTTGGAGGATGAAAAGACGGCGGTGAGGCAGTCCCAGCTCAACCGATGGAAGAAGTTCGTCGGCGGCTAGGCGGCCGTCAGCGTTTCCGGCCGAACATCGGCGAGTTCATCCTGGCGGCGGTCCAGTCGAAGAAATCGAGGTAGCCGGACCATTTGTGAACCTCGGCGTCGCAAACGACGCATGCGAACGTGCCAGAGCGCTTGGTATGAACTTCCTCTCTGGTCGCGGTGTAGTTCATCCCGCAACTGGGGCAGGTGAATTGCTCTGTCGTCCATATGCTATTGGCCATGGCACAATTATACGCGCCCAGGGCTGTTCCCGAAATGAGCGACCGTGGAAAATGGCTCAACCGTTGAAATGAATGTTAAGCCGGACTTAACTGCAGCTGAGAATTCCGGGAGTGTTCGATGCGCAGAGCGGTAAGCCTTGTGGCGGTCATAGTTGCCATGCTGGCGGCTTCGCCCGCCCGCGCGCAGACCTATGATCCGGCCTATCCGATCTGCCTGCAGGTCTTCGGCATCACGGGCAACTATTTCTCGTGCCGCTACACGTCGATGGGCCAGTGCCGGCTCGTGGCCTCGAGCCGCGCGGCGCAATGCATCGTCAATCCGTATTTTGCGGGCGGGGCGAAGGGCCGGGCGCCTCGCCGTGGCGCCGCATATTGAGGGAGCCGGCGCCGCGGAGTCCGTCGTTCGCGGTTGACGCACCCGGCGCGGCTAGCAAGATAGAAGCGTGAAGGCAATTCCCACCATCGACGGCCATCACCACATTTGGCGCCTGGCCGACCTTGCCTGGCTTTCAGGACGCGGCGTCAATGCGGCCGTGGTCGGCATCCTCGGGGCTGCGCTTTATAATCCCGTGTGGACCTCCACGGTGCAGGGCCCGCGCGACTTCGCCATTGCGCTCGTTGGCTTCGTGCTGCTTACCGCCTGGCGCGCGCCGCCGCTGGTTGTGGTCGCCTTCAGCGCCGTTGCCGGGATCGGCGCGGCGATGCTGTAGCGGGCGTAAGACTTCGGTCTCGCCCAAGCATGCGGCGCGCCAGCGCAAGGAAATTGTGCACTACCATCGACATCTCGTCCTTGCGGTAGACCAGGAACACGTCGGCCGAGGGTGGGGTGGGGCGGATCGGACGGAAGGCGATCTCGTCTGTCGTGAAGCGCGCGATCGACTGCGGTACCAGCGACACGCCGAATCCCGCCGCGATCAGGCTCGGCACCGATTGCGCATCGACCACCTGTTGCGAGACACGCGGCAGGAAGCCGGCGTCGATGCAGCATTTCTGGATGTTGTGCGCAAAGTCCGAGCTCTCCGGCTGCAGCACGACGTGGTCCTCCGCCGCCAGATCGGCAAGCGCGATGCGCTTGCGCCGGGCGAGGGGATGGTCCCGATGCATCGCGACCACCACTTCTTCCTTCCAGGCCAGCTCGCTGGCGAGGCCATGTCCGGCGGAGATGCTGCGGATGAGGCTGATGTTCGTCGTCCCATCCAGTAGCGCCGCGATCTGCAGCGATGGCGCCTGTTCATGCACCGTCATCTTCACCGACGGCGCTTCGCGCCGGTACGCCGCAAGCAGGTCGGCGAGACCGCCGCGCAGCACAGAACCGGTGGCGCCGATGTCGAGCGTGCCGACCAGGCCCGCACCCACGAAGCGGACCTCTTCCTCCGCCGACTTGATCTGCTGCTGGATGGTCCAGGCCCGCGCCAGGAGCGCCGCACCGGCAGGCGTCAGTTCGACCCGCCGGCTGGTCCGGTGGAATAGCCGCGTGCCGAGCGAAGCCTCCAGCGCCTGGATCTGCTGGCTCAACGGCGGCTGCGACAGGTTCAGCCGCCGCGCGGCCGAAGTGAAGCTGCGCTCCTCGGCGACCGCGGCGAAATAGCGGAGCTGTCGCAGGTCCATAGCAAATCCCTATTGATCGTGTCGATTTATATATTGGACAGCTAATCCGTCATGGTCAACGATTAACGGGCAGAGTTGTACCGGCCAGCAAGCGCCGGGCAGCGAGCGCTGGTTCGCGAGAAATGCCGGGTTTGGCGGGCCAGCGGGGACGAACCGACGGGTTGCAGCGACGGTGCCGGCCGGGTGGCAGCACGGGGTGCGTCCTGAAGCGATGTCAAGGTCACCATCGATGACGGCGGCTTCGGCAGGCGAAGCGGCCCGAGATGGCCACGCCAACCAATCGAGGTCACCCGTGCCAAACATTCTCAAATCGCTGTTCTTTCAGGTCGTCATCGCGCTCGCGCTCGGCATTCTCGTCGGCATGGCCTGGCCGGACCTCGCGCTGCAGGCAAAGCCGCTCGGCGACGGCTTCATCAAGCTGATCAAGATGCTGGTGCCGGTGATCGTGTTCTGCGTCGTCGTGCACGGCATCGCGGCCGCGGGCGACCTCTCGAAGGTCGGCCGCGTCGGCATCCGCGCGCTGATCTATTTCGAGGTGGTCACCACCATCGCCCTGCTCCTGGGCATTATCCTGGCCTACACCTTCCAGCCTGGTGTGGGCATGAACATCGATCCGAAATCGCTGGACGCCAAGGCGATCGGCGGCTTCACCCAGACCGCGGCGCAGGTGGCGGGCGGCGGCGTCTCCGAGTTCATCATGAAGATCATTCCGACCACCGTCGGCAGCGCTTTCACCTCGGGTGACATCCTGCAGGTGCTGATCGTCTCCATCATGTTCGGCTGTGCCGCCGCACTGGTCGGCGAGAAGGCCAAGCCGGTGGTCGACTTCATCGGCCGCGTCAACGACATCGTCTTCAAGATGATGGGTTTTGTGGTCCGCCTGGCGCCGCTCGGCGTATTCGGCGCGATCGCATTCACCGTCGGCAAATACGGCATCGGCTCGATGAAGCAGCTCGGTGGCCTCGTCCTCCTGTTCTATGTGTCGGTGTTCCTGTTCGTCTTCGTGGTGCTGGGCGGCATCATGCGGCTGTTCGGCTTCAGCCTGCTGAAACTCCTGCGCTACCTGCGCGAGGAACTGACCATCGTGCTCGGCACGGCGGCGGGCGACAGCGTGCTGCCGCAGACCATGCGCAAGCTTGAATTGCTCGGCATCAAGGATTCCACGGTGGGCCTCGTGATCCCGACCGGCTACTCCTTCAACCTCGATGCGTTCTCGATTTATCTTACGCTCGCAGCCGTGTTCATCGCGCAGGCCACCAATACGCCACTGGCAACCACTGACCTGTTGGCGATCCTGGGCGTGGCGCTGTTGACCTCGAAGGGCGCGCATGGCGTTCCCGGCTCGGCCATCGTCGTGCTGGCCGCGACGCTGGCGGCGCTTCCCGCCATTCCGGCGATCGGCCTGGTGCTGATCCTCTCCATCGACTGGTTCATGGGGATCGCGCGCGCGCTCGGCAACTACATCGGCAATTGCGTCGCCACTGTCGCGATTGCCTCCTGGGAGGGCGACATTGACCGCGAGCGGGCCCATCGCGTGCTCAACGGCGAGATCGATCCCGCCACGGCTGCCGAAGGCGCCGGGCTGGCGCCGTCGGCCGCGGCCTCGTAAACAACAGTCGCGGCGGGTCCTTCGCCCGCCGCGGCTGACCGGATAGTAAGGGTATGTTGACGCTGCCGATTGCACCCCTGACCAAAGCGGCCTTCGCGCCGTTCGGCGAGGTGATAGAGACCAAAAATGCGAAGCCGAAGTTGATCAACGACGGCTTCGCCGAGCGTTTCGACGGCCTCGCGCAGATCGACGTGGCGGCGGAAGGCGGAGCCGTCAACATCAGCCTGTTTTCGGGATCGCTGCGGCCGAGCCCGATCCTGATCAAGGTGATGGAGCGTCATCCGCTGGGCAGCCAGCTGTTCATGCCGCTGAACGAGAAGCCGTGGCTGGTGGTGGTGTGTACCGATCCGCGTTTCCCCGCGAGCTACCGCGCGTTTTCCGCCTCGGGAGAGCAGGGCGTCAACTACGCGCGCAATACCTGGCATCATCCGCTGCTGGTGCTGACGGATTTAAGCCCGTTCCTGGTCGTCGACCGCGGAGGTCCCGGCGACAATCTCGAGGAAGTCAGGCTTGCGGAAGCAGACTGGCTTGCTCTCGCACAAAATGTCGCGTGATTTCAGAGAGGCGAAGGCAATGTCATCGCGTTCCTATCATGTGCCGCCAGCAGGCCACCCCGCCCAGACCGAGCTTCTGACCGGTCGGGCCGTGTTCACCGAAGCCTATGCCGTGATCCCCAAGGGCGTGATCCGCGACATCGTCGCAAGCTATCTGCCGCATTGGGAGGGCACGCGCGTCTGGGTGCTGGCGCGCCCGCTGTCTGGCTTCGCCGAAACATTCTCGCATTATCTCATCGAGCTTTCCGCCGGCGGCGGCAGCGAGCAACCCGAGCCCGATGCGGAGGCCGAAGGCGCGCTGTTCGTGGTCGGTGGCGAGTTGACGCTCAAGCTTGCAGGCAAGCAGCATGTGATGCGCGCCGGCGGCTTTGCCTATATTCCACCCGGCTCCTCATGGAGCGTGCGCAACCGCGGCGCCGGCGCGGCGCATTTCCACTGGATCAGAAAACTCTATCAGCGCGTGCCCGATCTCGCGCTGCCCGATCCGATCGTGACCAATGAAGCCGATATCACGCCCGCGCCGATGCCGGACACGGATGGGCGATGGGCGACGACGCGCTTCGTCGATCCCGCCGATCTCCGGCACGACATGCACATCACCATCGTCACCTTCGAGCCCGGCGCGTCGATCCCTTTTGCGGAAACCCATGTCATGGAGCACGGGCTTTACGTTCTCGAAGGCAAGGCGGTCTACCGGCTCAACCAGGACTGGGTCGAGGTCGAGGCTGGCGACTATATGTGGCTGCGCGCCTTCTGCCCGCAGGCCTGCTATGCCGGCGGCCCCGGCCGATTTCGCTATCTCCTCTACAAGGACGTCAACCGTCACATGGACCTGCACGCCTTGCGGGCCAACGCGCACGGCTAGCCCTCATTGCTCGTCGCAGCGCCAGCAGATACGCGCTAGGCTCCCGAGCGCGCCGATCGATCCCGGCGTGGCAGGGGAGGGACGACTTGCAGGAATTCACCTATACGGCGAGCCCGATGCGGGTGCTGTTCGGCGCCGGCACGATCAAGCGCCTGCCCGATGAGCTGGAGCGGCTCGGCACTACCCGCGCGCTGGTTCTGGCGACGCCGCGGCAGCAGGCCGAGCTTGGCGACCTTGCGTCGCTAACGGGCTTGCGCATGGCCGGCGTGTTCGGCGGCGCGATCGTGCACACGCCGCTCGCGGTGACGGAGCGCGCCATGCAGGCGGTCGACGAATTGAAGCCGGACGGCATCGTCGCGATCGGAGCAGGTGCTGCCACCGGCCTTAGCAAGGCGATCGCGCTGCGCACCGACCTGCCGCAGCTGGTCGTGCCAACCAGCTATGCCGGCTCGGAGATGACGCCGATGCTCGGCGAGACAAAAGACGGCGTCAAGACCACACAGTCCTCGCCAAAGATCTTGCCCGAGGCCGTGATCTACGACGTCAATCTCACGCTTTCGATGCCGCCACGTTTCTCCGTATTGTCGGGGTTCAACGCAATGGCGCACTCGCTTG
>Ga0081540_1002042_pt1 | contig 16834 bp, 15 predicted proteins | sample TabmetS2T1R1_FD_71024 | JGI IMG/M metagenome (GOLD analysis project Ga0081540, IMG submission 71024) | Tabebuia heterophylla rhizosphere microbial communities from the University of Puerto Rico - S2T1R1 | ecosystem: Host-associated > Plants > Roots > Rhizosphere ... | reverse complement strand
CGTGCAGCACGGTGGCACCGGTCGCGACGTAGCAGCACCGGTCGACCGAGCAGCCGAGCAGGGTGGCGTGCGGGCCGACGAACACGTGGTCGCCCAGGACGACCGGCTGGGGTACCGGCCCGACCGCGGTGGCCCGCAGCACCGCGTGCTCGCTGACCACGCAGGCCTCGCCGACCTCGACGGTCGAGCCCTCGGCGTCGAGTACCGCGCCGTAGAGCACCCTGGCGCGCGGGCCGACCCGCACGTCGCCGACGAGCGTGGCGTTGGGCGCGACGAACGCGGTCGCGTCGACGCTCGGCTCCTTGCCCCGGTGGCGGATCAGCATGGCGTCAGTCCTCCAGGTGGCCGGCGACGCGGGCCGGCCCGGCCAGGCCGGAGAAGTCACCGGCGTCGCGGATGCGCTCGGCCGCGGATACGAAGGCGTCGAGGGCCGCCCAGGCCAGGGCGCCGCCGACGCTGATCCGCCGCGCGCCCGCTTCGGCGAGCTGCGCCGCCGTGAGGTCACGCCGGGCCAGCACGTTCACCGGCCCGCCGACCGACCCGCAGACGGTCCGGATCTGGTCGAGCGTGGTCAGGCCCGGTGCGTAGAGCACGTCCGCGCCGGCCCGCTCGTACGCCTGCAGCCGGGCGACGGTGTCGTCCAGGTCGTCGACGCCGTGCAGCAGGTTCTCCGCCCTGGCAGTCAGGGTGAACGGGAAGTCCAGTCCCCGTGCGGCCTCGACCGCGGCGGCGACCCGCTCGGCCGCGAACGCCGCCGGGTAGATTCCCGAGGTCGGGTCGAAGTCCTCGATCGAGGCGCCGACGGCACCCGCCTCGGCCACCATCCGCACCGCCGTTGCGGCATCCTCGGGCCGCGACCCGTACCCATTCTCCAGGTCGATGGAGACCGGCAGGGCGGTCGCCTCGTCCAGGGTCCGGGCGTGCGCCACGACCTCGGCGAGGGTCGCGCCGCCGTCGCGCCGGCCGAGCGTGAACGCGAAGCCGGAGCTGGTGCTCGCGAGCGCGGGGAAGCCCAGCCCGGCGAGGACTCTCGCCGAACCGGCGTCCCACGGATTCGGGATGAGGAACGTGCCGCTGTCGTGCAGGGCGCGGAAGGTCCGCGCCTTCTGCTGCTGGGTCGGCTGCATCCGTTGCCCCCGTTCGCTTGCCGCTCGCGCGGTGCCCTCCGGCGAGGTCGAGGATACTGGAGGCCATGCGTATCGCAGTGGTGGGCGCGACGGGCCGGATCGGGCGGCTGACCGTGGAGGCGCTGGAGCGCGGCGGGCACGAGCCGGTCCCGATCAGCCGGGCGGGCGGCACCGACGTGGTCAGCGGCGCCGGCCTGGACGAGGCACTGACCGGGGCGGAGGCGGTCATCGACGTGCTCAACACGACCGCGCAGGACCCGGACGAGACGGTGTCATTCTTCCGGACCAGCACGGCCAACCTGCTCGCCGCCGGACGACGGGTGGGCGTCGGACACCACGTGCTGCTCTCGATCGTCGGCGTCGACCGGGTACCGGACAACGCGCACTACGCCGGCAAGCGGGCGCAGGAGGAGGCGGTCGCGGACGGCGGGGTGCCGTGGACCGTCGTCGCCGCGACCCAGTTCCACGACTTCCCGATGATGGTCGCGGGCTGGACCCGGGAGGGCGACACGGTCACGCTGGCGCCGCTGCTCATGCGGCCGATCGCGCCGGAGGACGTGGCGCAGGCACTTGTCGAGGCGGCCACCGGCTCTCCCGCGGGGCGCGTCGAGGTGGCCGGGCCGCACACCGAGGACGCGGTCGACATGGCCCGCCGCAGCTTCGCGGCCCGGGGTGAGCTGATCTCGATCGTGCCGACCTGGGACGGCGTGTTCGGCACCTCGATGGCCGGCAACGCGCTGCTGCCCGGGCCGGACGCCCGGCTGTTCACGAAGTCGTTCGAGGAGTGGCTCGCCTCCGGGGGACCGGCCGGGGCCTGAGCGTCCACTCAGACCCGCGGCCGGTCGTTGTCACCGGATGAGCGTCACCAGGCGGACGGCGCCGGCGGCGGCACCACGGCCGGCCGGTCGTCGCAGGTGATCGTGTTCGGCAGCTCCCAGGGTGCCATCCACGGACCCGTGGTACCGCCGCCCTCGTTGCCGCCGAGGTCGGTGACGGTGAACTCCGAACCCGCCGGCGTGAAGCCGAACGATCCGCAGTTGTTGATGCCGACCGCGCCGACGTTGCGCGCGTCCACGTTCTGGAAGGTCGCTCCGCCGGCTGCCCGGGCGCTGAGCACCGAGGTACCGGTACCGTCGACCTTGATGTCCTTGAAGTGGACGTTGGTGATGGAGTACTGGTCTTTCACCGGGAAGTCGGTCACCAGCATGATCGCGTTGTAGGTGCTCTGCAGGAAGTTGTCCCCGACCACCTCGACGTCGGCGTCGAGGCTGTGCTCCAGACCGTAGATCCAGATGGCACCCAGGCCAATCTTCCAGTTCAGCTCGAAGGTACCGGCGCGGACCGTGGTGTTGTCGGTGACCCAGGCGTGGCCGACGAACGGCTGGGCGCCGAAGCGGGTACCGAGCTGGATGCCGCTGCCCTCCCGGATCGGGTCCGCGACGAGGTTGTTCGACAGCGTGTTGTCGGTACCCCCGTAGAGCGCGAGCCCGTTGGCCAGTACCGGCGTCTGCACGGTGTTGTGGTCGAAGGTGTCGTTGGCGTCGGCGGTCTTTTCCGACCACATGGCCATCGCGTCGTCACCGGTGTTGCGGAAGAAGTTGTTCTGTACCAGCGAGTTGGTGACGCCGATGTGGAAGTTGACGCCGTCGGCGATCTGGTCGACGACGATGTTGTTGGTGATCTTGAGGTCCGTCATCGGCCCGTCGAACCACATGCCCACCTTGGTGTGGTGAATGTAGAGGCCGTCGATCGTCGAGTCGCTGATCGCGCCGCCGATGCCGTTGACCTGGTCGGTGTCGATGCGCTCGCGGACGTCACCCTCGATGGCGAAGCCGGACAGGTGGACGTTGTGGCTGCCGCCCGCCGACGCGTCCTTGCCGTAGAAGCCGACCCCGGTGTGGATCGAGCCGTCCGGCGCCGGGCTGCTCAGCGTCACCTGGTGGCCCTTGACGATGGTGTACCAGTTGCCCGCGCCCTCGATGGTCACGTTGTCCACAATGATGTGGCGGTTGACCTGGTAGGTGCCCGGCGGCACGTAGACCTTCAGGTGGGTCGCCCTGGCGAAGGCGATCGCGTTGTCGAACGCGTCGGCCGAGTCGCGCCGGCCGGTCGGGTCGGCGCCGAAGAACACCACGTTGGCCGCGACGAGGTCGACCTTCGGCGCGCCGACGAGCTCGGAGTCGAGCAGGTCGACCACCGTGTCGGCCGCGCCGTTGGGCACGGTCAGGCGCACCTTGTCACCGGCGCGGTAGGTGCGGTCCAGCTTCAGGCGCTGCTCGTCGTAGAAGTGGTTGGGGCGGAACGGCGCCGGGAAGGTGGTCGTCGTACCCGGAAGGCAGTTGCACTCGGTCGTCCACCAGTTCGGCTCGATGGACGTGGTCAGCGTCGGGTCGTTGGAGAACGGGTAGGCGTTGTAGAGCCACGCGTACTGCGAGGTCAGCGTCATCGTGGTGCGGTTGTGCCCGTTGACCGTCACGGCCAGCGGCGAGGTGATCCCGCCTCCGGTCGGCGCGTCCGGGATGCTGTACCGCACGGTGATCGCGTTGGCCGCGCTCGGCAGGGTGAACTCGACATACTGCCGGGGCTTCAGGCTGACCGCCCTGCGGCCGGACGCCTCGGCCGGCAGCGTGTAGGCGTCGGTGCCGAAGCCGACGACGGTGCCGTTGGTGGCCGCGTTCTCGGCCTCCTGCTCGGCGAAGGCGACGTTGGCGCCCCGGCCCGCGACCAGCGACGGGTCGACGGCGGCGCGGGTGACGACAGGGCCGGAGGCCCCGGTGCCGGCCAGTGCCGTGCCGCTGGCGACGACCACGCCGGCGCCGAGCGCGGCGGCCGTGGCCGAGCCGACGGCGATCGCAGTCCATCGGCGGGCGCCGCTGGACCAACCTGTTCTAGCTCCTGTGATGCTCCGTGACATCAAAGTCTCGTTTCTGAAGGGGACGGTGCCTGAGAACGTTCAAGGCGGAGCGGACGCCATAGGTTGAGGTGACTTTAGGTCTCCCGTACCTCTTCCCACAAGTTACTGCGAAGATTTTTCGCTGGCCTGCTTGGTCATTGCGCAAGCACTCGCAAGTTGTTGCCGGGCCGCACAATTGCCGGATGTCCAGCGCGAAGATGCACGCCGGCGAGATCGACACCGACGCGAGCCTGGTCAGCCGGTTGCTCGCGGCCCAGTTCCCGCAATGGGCCGGCCTGCCGGTGCGCGCCGTCCCCGGCACCGGCACCGAGCACGCGATCTACCGGGTGGGGGACGATCTCGCGGTGCGGCTTCCGCGACTGCCCGGCAGCGCGGCCGCCGTCGACCGCGAGCACCGCCTGCTGCCCAGGCTCGCGCCGCTGCTCCCGCTGCCCATTCCGGTACCGGTCGGGAAGGGTCGCCCCGCCGACGGGTACCCGCAGCCCTGGTCGGTGTACCGGTGGCTGGACGGCGACCCGGCGTGGCCGGTCACCGATCCGACCACGCTCGTCGCCGACCTGGCCGGGTTCGTCCGCGCGATGCGCGGTGTGGACCTCGACGGCGGCCCGCCCGGGTACCGCGGCGGCCCGCTCGCCCGCCAGGACTCCTCGGTCCGGGCGGCCCTTGCCGAGCTGAGTGGCGTTGCCGAGCTGAGTGGCGACGTCGACGTCGACGGGCTCACCGCTGTCTGGGAGGACACGCTGGCGGCCCCTGCCTGGGTCGGTCCTCCGGTATGGACACATGGCGACCTACTGCCGGCCAACCTGCTGACCCGCGGCGGCCGGCTCGCCGCGGTCCTCGACTTCGGCTGTGCCGGGATCGGTGACCCCGCGTGCGACGCGATGGCGGCGTGGACGGTCCTGGACGCGGCGAGCCGGGGATCGTTCCGGGACACCGTCGGGTACGACGACGCGACCTGGTCCCGCGGCCGGGGCTGGGCACTGTGCTTCGCGGTCGTCGCGCTGCCCTACTACCGGCTGACCAATCCGGTGCTCGCCGGTACCGCCCGGCGCACCATCGCCGAGGTGCTCGCCGACCGGTAGCCCGGCCGGTGGACCGGGTCTCAACCGACCGAGAAGCTCGGCGTTTCCTGGGAGGCTCGGACCCGTGACGCTGACCAAGCTGGTGGACCTCGTGGCCGCCTCCGGGATCGTCGGTACCCTGCTGCCGATCGTCATCGCCCTGGTCAACCAGGAGCACTGGCCGCCGTGGCTCAAGGGTGCGGTGACCGCGACCCTGGCGGTGATCGCCGGACTGCTCACGGCCTGGGGCGCCGGCAGCTTCACCGGCGGCAGCCCGGTGGTGTCGGTCGTCGTGGTGCTGCTGACGGCATCCGGGGCGTTCCAGTCGTTCTGGAAGCCGACCCGGTTCGCCGACCTCATCGAGACGACGACGACCTTCGGGTACGGGAAGATCCCGACGAGGCGCGGCCATTGAGTGACGCGCCCGCGCCCGCTCGCCGCGACCGGGGTGGGTCGGTCGCGGTGCTACCCCACACACATCCGCGCCGGCGATCGACGCCGCGTCAGTGCTTCACGAGCTTGAGGCAACGGTCGAGGATGAACTGGTTGAAGGCGTAGCCGTTGTCGCCGGGTACGTGCTGGCCCAGCGTGCCGGTCAGGTGGGCGACCTCGTGCAGCAGGGCCAGGGCCCGCATCTCGTCGTCGGTAGGCGTGCGCACCAGCTGGCTCGGGCTCAGCGCCGGGAACCACGCCGGGGAGTACGTGACGGTGTGGTACGGCGGGTAGATGGTGATCGATCCACCCGAGCCGGCGCCGACCGGCGATGCCGCGATGGCGCTGGGGTCGTCCGGGTAGGGCGAGGACGACTCGTGCTTGGCCACGTAGAGCCACACGTGGTCGGCGCTTTCGCTCGAGGAGCCGGTGACGAGCGAGTTGCAGTCGGGGTTGGTCAGGAAGGCGGTGGCCAACTGGAACCCGATCTCGCGGCTGGGGTCGGGGTCCGGTGTGCCCGGATCGCCGCCAGGGTCCGGGGTCGGTTCGAGCGTGCCGATCGGGTCCGGGAAGCCGGGGTCCGGGATGGGGTCGGGGTCGCCGCCGTAGATGGTGCAGACGTAGTTGCCGACGGTGTCCAGCCCGCAGTTGTCCGCCTGAGCCGGCGCGGCGCCGGTGACCTGGAGGACGCCGATCAGCGCGGCGGCCGTCGAGACCGCCGCGAGCGCCCGCCGCCGGTTGCGCCGCTCCCGGGTGGTGCGTGGTGACATGCTCCGCATGGTGTCTCCTTCTCCGGTCGACCCGCGGCTGTCACGGGTCGCTACCGGTGCTTCGGCACCACGGCGCTGGCGGACTGGTCGGCATCAATCCGACAGGAGTCGATGGACGGCGTCCGCGCAGGCGATCAGCGAGCGACCGAAGTACCCGCACCAGGCGTCCGCATCGCCCTCGCGGTAGGCCGTGCTCGCGGCGACGAAGTCGCGGACGTTGGCCGCGAGGTACAGACCGATCGGGGGTACCAGCGTCCGCACCAGCCCGCGCCGCCGCGGCAGGGTCTGCACCAGCCACCGGCCCAGCCGCCCGTTGCCGTCGCCGAACGGGTGGACGAACTCCAACTGTGCGAACGCGATCGCGGCCGAGGCGAGCGGCGGAACGTCCTCGCGGGCAAGGAACGAAGCCAGGTCGGCCACCAGGTCCGGCAGCTCCGCGGCGGGCGGGGGAACGTACAGCGCTTCGGAGGGCCGGGCCGCCGGACCGACCCAGACCACGCCGGGCCGCAGCTCACCGCCGCCGGGTACGAGCTGGCGGTGGGCCCGCAGGACTGCCTCCCAGTCGAGTCCGGGTGCCCGGAGGGCGTCCGTGCACGCGCGGTTGAACCGGCGGACCGCCTTGTCGACGGCGGCCCCGGGCGCGACCGGCCGGCCGGCGGCCAGCTCCATGATGGTCCGCGAGGGCAGCGCCTCGACCTCCAGCAGGGACCGGACCCGCGACCGGGCGTCGGGTCGCGCCGCGATCTCGCTGTCGAGCTCGGCCAGGCGCGCCTGCGCCTGGCCGAGGCCGTCGGGCACCGCTATCGCGGCGACCGGTTGCGGGACCAGTGCTTCGTACGGCGAGCCGTCCCGCCAGACCGCAGTCACCCTGCGCGCCGTGCCAGCCATGCCCGGACTGTAGCCGCCGGCGCGACCCTGTCCGGGGCGTCGACTCAGTAGGCGACGTCGAGCACCACGCGGGTCGGCTGGTCCAGCAGCATGATCCGGAACCCGTGCCGGCTCGCCGTGGTCACCGTGACGCGGACGGTACCGTCGCCGTGGTTGGTGACCGACGCGTCCCTCAGTTGTGTCAGTCCGATGTGGACGGACGTCGGGCCGGAGAAGACGGCCGGGACGTTGTGGCCGGTGAAGCCGACGACGACGGTGGAGCCGGAGCCCTGGTACGCGACGTCCACCAGGGGTACGCCGGTGGTGCCGAGGTCGAACACGAGCCGGTCGTAGCCCGGGTGCGCGCCCGGGCGCATCCCGTTGACGACGGTGTCCGAGGCCGCGCTGCCGACCCGGACCGGCGCGGTGCCGAACGGCTGCGTCGGCTGGTGGGCCACGTCGACGGCGATCCGGTCGGGGTTGTGCAGTTGCAGCACGCGGAAGCCGACCCGGTCGTCGACCCCGAGCCCGGCGCTGACGTGCGCCTCGAAGTCCTCGCCGAACCGGATCTGCCGCAGGGTCGGCAGGTTCGGGTCGAGCACGGTGGAGATGTCGTACGTGGTGGCACCGGTGTTGATGTCGTGGGCGAACGCCGGTGTGAACGTGACGACCAGCGTCGCGGCCCCCCGCACGGGGATCGGCGCGCCGGTGCCGCCGGCGACCAGGGTGCCGTAGCCGACCTGGAAGTTCGGGGTGCCGCCGACGAAGTCGAAGACGGTCCGATCGTAGGCGTCGTGCCGGCCGGTGCGCACGTTCACCAGTTTCGCTGTGCCGGGCGCGCCGGGGTCGGCGGTACCGGTGCCGGACACGGGAGAGGTGTTCGTCGGCGCCGGGAGGTCGCCGTCGGCACTGGCCAGCGCCGGCCCTGCGGCCAGCGCCAGTCCCAGTGCCGCCGCCAGGCCGAGGAAGCCGGCCCGGCGAGATCTGGTCCACATGGGAGGGTCCCTTCGGTGTGGTATGGCCGCGGTCGGGTGACCGCAGCCATACCACGCGTGACCCTCCGCGCCGGTTTACCGTGCCTGCGGCATCACCTCGGCCAGCGTCTCAGCGAACCGTCCGGCCGGGTCGGTCCACCAGTGGCGCGACGCGAACCCGGCCTCGGCCAGCTCGCGGTCCACGCCGTCGCGCCGGAACTTCGCCGACACCTCGGTGTGCAGGTCCTCGCCCGCCGCGAAGTCGACCGTCAGGTCCAGCGCCGGCACCCGTACCCGCATCGGTCGCCGCGCGCGCAGCCGCATCTCGATCCACTCCCGCTCGGTGTCCCACAGCGCGACGTGGCGGAACGAGTCCGGGTCGAAGTCCGCGCCCAGTTCCCGGTTGAGCACGTGCAGCACGTTGCGGTTGAACTCCGCGGTGACCCCGGCCGCGTCGTCGTAGGCGGCGACCAGCACTCCCGGATCCTTCACCAGGTCGGTGCCGAGCAGGAGCCAGTCGCCGGGCTCCAGCGCGGCGCGCAGGCCGCCGAGGAAGGCGGTGCGCTGCGACGGTACGAAGTTGCCGATGGTTCCGCCGAGGAAGGCGACCAGCCGGGTCCCGCCGGAGGGCAGCCGGCCGAGGTGCCGGGTGAAGTCCCCGGCGATCCCGTGCACCTGCAGCGCCGGGTAGTCCTCGGCGATGCGCGCCATGGCCTCGCGCAGCGCGCTGACCGACACGTCGAACGGGACGAACGCGCCGAGCGTGCCGCCCGCCCGCAGGGCGTCCAGCAGCAACCGGGTCTTCTCGGACGAGCCCGAGCCGAGTTCGATGAGCGTCTTGGCGCCGGTGATCCGGGCGATGTCGCCGGAGCGGGCCACCAGGATCTCGCGTTCGGCTCGGGTCGGGTAATACTCGGGCAGCCGGGTGATGTCCTCGAACAGCGCGCTGCCCCGGGCGTCGTAGAACCACTTGGGCGGCAACGACTTCGGCGTGGCGGTCAGCCCGTCGAGGGCGTCGGCGCGCAGCGCGTCGGAAAGGTCCCGGTCGTCCAGGTAGACGTCCAGCTCGGGTCGGGTCACGAGGTCCTCACTTGGTCCGGCAACGGGGAGATGTCCACAGTGGACTGTGTGGCGACGAGCAGGTGGCCGTCCGGGACCGGGGTCCAGCCCGGATCGGCGTCGAGAGGTTCCGAGCTGAGCAGCACGCCGCCCGCCGTCTGGCGCACGGACAGCGCGTGGCCCAGTGCGCTGGCGACGATCGTCGAGCCGTCGGTGGCCAGCAGGTTGAGGCGGGAGCCGGCCGCCGCCGCGGCGACGTCGGCGACCGTCGCGGCCACGGCGCGGGCCAGTTCCTCGCCGCCGCGCAGGCGGTGCCGCACCAGCGCCCACAGCAGGGCAGAGTCGGTGGGCGCGTCCAGGGTCAGCAGGTCGCGGACCGGCAGCGCGCCGGCCAGCCCGGCGACGCTGTCCGGCCCCCCCGCCACGACTCCGTTGTGGCTGAACGCCCACCGGCCGTCGAGCAACGGCGCCGCAGCCGGCTCGGTGACCGGCATGCCGACCGTCGCCGACCGGACCGCGGCGAGCACGGCGCCGGCCCGCACGACACCGGCCAGCGCCGGCAGGTCCGCGTCCGACCACAGTGGACGGTCCCGCCGGTACCGGACGGGGCGCCCGGTCGCGGTGTCATACCAGACGACTCCGAAGCCGTCCGCGTTGATGGTCCCGCCACCGCGCATGTCCGAGGGAGCCCAGGACTGGTGCGCCAGCGAGTGCGGCGGGTCGAACAGCAGCGCACTCAGCGGCACCGGCGGTCCGAGGTAACCCAGGTGTCGGCACACGGTCACCCCACCTCCTCGGGCGAGGCGTCGCGGGCGCACCGGAAGCCGCTGAAGATCTGCCGGCGGACCGGGTAGTCCCAGTTGCGGAACGTCCCACGGCAGGCGTCCCGGTCGGTGCCGAACGAGCCGCCGCGCAGCACCTTGTAGTCCCTGCCGAAGAAGACCTCGGAATACTCCCGGTAGGGGAAGGCAGCAAAGCCCGGATATCCGGTGAAGTCGCTGTCCACCCACTCCCACACGTCGCCGATGAGCTGGTGGACGCCGAGCGGGGAGGCTCCGTCGGGGTACGCACCGACCGGGGCGGGTCCCAGGTGCCGTTGACCGAGATTGGCGTGGCGCGGCTCAGGGTCCTCGTCCCCCCACGGGTACCGGCGGGAGCGGCCGGTCGCCGGGTCGAACCGGGCCGCCTTCTCCCACTCCGCCTCGGTCGGCAGCCGCTTCCCGGCCCAGGTCGCGAACGCCTTCGCCTCGTGGAAGCACACGTGCACCACGGGCTCGTCGGGCTCGATCCGCGCGGTGACGCCGAACCGGGTGCACGCCCAGCCGTCCCCGTCGCGGCGCCAGTGCAGCGGCGCCTCGAGCCCGGCCGCCGTCCGGTGCGCCCAGCCCTCGTCGGTCCACAGCCGCGGCCGGTCATACCCGCCGTCCGCGATGAACTCGGCGTAGCGGCCGTTGGTGACCGGTGCGGCGTCGACAAGGAACGGCGGCACGTCGACCTCGTGCGCCGGCCGCTCGTTGTCCAGCGCCCACGGCTCGACCGAGGTACCCATGGTGAACGGCCCGCCTGGTACCAGAATCTCGCCGCTGACCCGCACTGTGGCCGGCGGCGGGGGTGGCGCCGAGAGCACCGGCGGCCCGGCCCGCAGTTGGTGTGTCGCCAGCATGGTCTCGTCGTGCTGCTGCTCGTGCTGGACGACCATGCCGAAGGCGAAGCCGTCCGCCACCAGCGGCCGTCCGGCGAGCGGCGTGCGGTCGAGCACGTCGAGCACCTTGTCCCGGACCACCCGGTTGTAGGAGCGTGCCTCGGCCGGCGACAGCAGCGGCAGGGCCGGCCGGTCGGCCCGGGGGTGCTGGAAGGCGTCGTATAGGTTGTCGATGTCCTGGCGCACCGGCTCCCGGCCGCCGACGTCGCGCACCAGCCACAGCTCCTCCTGGTTGCCCACGTGGGCGAGGTCCCACACCAGCGGGGACATCAGCGGTGAGTGCTGCCGCACCAGGTCGTCGCCGTCCACCGCGTCGGTGAGCACGGCGGTGCGCCCGCGGCTGTGCGACAGTGCCGTGGCGATCCGGGCGCGCAGGTCTTCGGTCTCGGTCATCGCGAAAACTCCCGTCCTTCGCCGGCGCGCAGCTTGTCGCGGCGGCGCCAGTCAGCGTTTCCGGCCAGCCGGCGGCCGACCAACTCGTTCACCTCGTCGCAGACTCCGTGCGGCAGGCCGGTCCCGCACAGTTGCCGGCCGGCCAGGTCGGCGACCGCCCGGGCGGCGGCCGCGATGTCGGGCTGGGCCAGCCCGAGCCGGGCGGCCTGCTCCCACCGGCCCTCGACCGGCGCGCACAGGTCACGCACGGCGTCCACGGACGCCTCGTCGGCCAGCAGCGCGGCCAGCACCGCGACCGGCGCGTGCCACTCCCGCGCCGGCTGCTGGTCCAGGTAGCGCACCTCGACGTATCCCCGCGGGCGCACCGGCGGGAACAGCGTGGTCAGGTGATAGTCGAGGTCGGCGTAGGTCGGCCGGTGGCCGAGCGCGCCACCGATCCAGTCCGCGAAGCTGGTGCCGGCGGGTGGGCGCGGCCAGCGCCGGCCGTCGCGGCGCACGCACAACACGGGCCCGCGCAGCGCATAGCGCGCCCAGTCGGCGGCCGGGTCGTCGCCGACCGGCACCGGTCCTGTGCGCCCCGGATCCATCCGCAGCCACGCCCGCATCCGGGTCGAGGCCCAACCGGTGTCGTGCCCGGCGTGCCGGCGGGAGTTGGCGAACATCGCGAGCAGGACCGGCCCGAGCGCGTGCAGGGCGGCCCAGCGCGCCGCGACCCGGGACGGCTCCCCGGCGTCGAGGCTGACCTGCACGGCGGCGCTGCTGCACATCATCGTGGCGCCGTCCGGTCCGTGCGCGGTCAGCGCCTGGGCCATGGCGTCGTAGCGCGGCGTGTGCAGCAGGCGGCGGGGCGGCCGGTGCGCGTCGGTCGCGCTGTCGCCGGTGCGCAGGCCGGCACGGGCCAGCAGGTCGGTGAGGTGGGTGAGGTCCGCGCTGGTCGCGGCGTGCAGCGCGGCCAGGGACGGGTGGGGAGGAGTGGAGATCTCCACCTGGCCGCCGGGCTCGACCGTCAACACGCCCCCGTGCGGCAGAGGCAGGTGGTCGGAGCGCGGATCGAGGGTGGGCGGCGCGTGCGGGTGAAGTGCGCGGGCGAGCAGGGCGGTGTCGAGGGGGCGGGTGGGGTCGTCGAGGTGGTGCACGGTCCATTCGAGTTCTGCGCCGAGCAGGCTCGGTGGACCCGTCTTGAAGCAGATGCCGGCGACGTAATCGGCGGCCTGGTCGAGCCCGGGGATCGTCACATCCACGCGGGCGACCATAGCCGCGCCCTGTGACAGAACGCTGGCGGCCGACCGGCCCGCGGCCGCGCGTACCAGACCGTCACCAGGCAGTTCAGCCGACAGCGAACCGGGCGTGCCGGCCGGGGTCGGTCGCCGGCCCGCCTGGACACCGCCGCCGGGCGCCGGCAACTATGGGCCCATGGATCTCCCCGTGAGCCCGCCCGTGGCGCCGATGCTGGCCAAGCCGGTCGAGGACATCCCGGTCGGCCACCTGTACGAGCCGAAATGGGACGGTTTCCGGTCGATCATCTTCCGCGACGGGGACGAGGTCGAGATCGGCAGCCGCAACGAGAAGCCGATGACCCGCTACTTTCCCGAGGTCGTGGCCGCGGTACTGGCCAACTTCCCGCGTCGCGCGGTCATCGACGGCGAGGTCATCGTCGCCGATACGGCCCGCAACAGGCTTGACTTCGAGGCTCTCCAGCAGCGCATCCACCCCGCCGCCAGCCGGGTCCGGCTGCTGGCCGAGCAGACTCCGGCCAGCTTCGTCGCCTTCGACCTGCTGGCCCTCGGCGACGAGGACCTGACCGGGCGGCCGTTCCACGAGCGCCGGTCGCTGCTGGAACGGGCGCTGGCCGACGCGCGGCCGCCGGTACACGTCACGCCGATCACGAGGGACGAGGGCACCGCGCGGCGGTGGTTCGCGCAGTTCGAGGGGGCCGGCCTGGACGGGCTGATCGCCAAGAGCCCGGAGCTGACCTACCAGCCGGACAAGCGGGTGATGGCGAAGATCAAACACAAGCGCACCGCGGACTGCGTGGTCGCCGGGTACCGGCCGCACAAGAGCGGCGAGGACCGCGTCGGCTCGCTGCTGCTCGGCCTCTACAACGACCGGGCCGTGCTGGCCTCGGTCGGCGTGATCGGCGCCTTCCCCATGTCGACCCGCAAGGACCTGATGGTCGAGCTGCGCGACCTGGTCACCACCTTCGATCAGCACCCGTGGAACTGGGCAGCCATGGAGCTGGGCGAACGCACCCCGCGCCGCAACGAGGGAAGCCGGTGGAACGCCGGCAAGGACCTGTCATTCGTACCGTTGCGCCCCGAACGGGTCGTGGAGGTGCGCTACGACTACATGGAGGGCGACCGGTTCCGCCACACCGCGCAGTTCGAGCGCTGGCGCCCGGACCGTGACCCGCGCTCGTGTACCTATGAACAGCTGGACCGCCCGGTGCGGTTCAACCTCGTCGACGTGTTGACCGGTGGCTGACGCGTCGGCGCCGGCGCCCGGTCTTGCGGCTGGTCAGAGCGGGAACACCCTGGCGGATTGTCGCAAATATCCGTTAGCCGATGTGACCCGTCACAGGCGGTCTTTCCTCTGATAAGGTTCCCGGCCGTGACCGACGACTCCGTCTCGCACGACCAGGAACGACCCGCGCCCGGCGCCCTCCGCCGCCGCGCGTGGATCATCGCCTTCACCGGCTTCTTCCTGCTGATCGGAGCCTGGGCGGTCGCGACACCGTTTGCCGGCACGCCGGATGAGAACGCGCACATCATTCGCGCCGCGGGCGTCGGCGCCGGCCAGGTGGTTGCGAAGCCGACGGCAGCGATCCGTGGCGGCGGCGCGTTCCAGACCGTACCCCAGAGCCTGATCCGCCCCTTCTGCTGGCAGTTCTACCCGAGCGTGCCGGCCAGTTGCGCGCCGGAGCCGGGCGGTGACGAGACCCCGGTCCGGGTCGCCACGGGAGCCGGTAGATACCACCCCTGGTACTACGCCGTTGTCGGCGTGCCGCTGGCTCTGGCCCCGAACTGGACCGGGCTGATCCTGGCGCGACTCATCAGCGCGGCACTGTGCGCCGCGCTGTTGGCGATGGCTCTGGTCGACGCCATGCGGTGGTCGCGGTACCGGCTGATGGCCGCGGGCGTGCTGGCCGCCGCCACCCCGATGGCGGCGATGATGGGTGCCGCGATCAACCCGAACGGGCCCGAGATCGCGGCGGGGGTCGCCTTCTTCGCCGCGGCCGTTCCGCTGTTCAGCGAGAAGTCCGCCGAGCGCTCACGCACGCTGTTGTGGCACGCGGGGATCGCCGGGGTGACGCTGATCTCGATGCGCGCCAGCGGTCCACTCTGGTTCGCGGTCGCGCTCGGCAGCCTGCTGCTGCCCTTGCGCTGGGCCACTCTGCGCGGGCTGTGGGGCTGGCGGGCGGCCCGCTGGTGGGGGTTCGGCATCGCCTTTGCCGCGATCGTCTCGGTCGTCTGGACCGAGCTGCTCAAGACCACGTTCATGGGTGACTTCACCGGCGGTCTGCACCGCAACCCGGCCGAGGCGGTCCTCACCGAACTGGAATACGAACGCGGGTACTTCGACGAGATGGTCTTCGTCGGCTCGTGGCTGGACACCAAGCTGCCTTCGTCGCTGTACACGGTCTGGGAGGGCGTCGCCGTCGCGTTCGTCATCGGCGGGTTCATCCTCGCGAGGCGGGCCGGCCGTTGGAAGCTGGCCGCCCTGACCGCGGGGGGTCTCGGCATCCCGTTCGCCATGCAGATCCTGTGGGTCAACAAGTACGGGTTCATCACCCAGGGCCGCTACATCCTGCCCATCGCGGTGGGCCTGCCCATCCTGGGCGCCTTCCTGATCCAGCAGTACGGCGTGTCCGCCGACAAGAGCCGGGCGGTGCTGCGCTTCTGCGTGATCTCCCTGCTCCCGTTCCATCTCGTGTTCCTCTGGTACACGTTGGTGCGCTGGCAGCACGGCCTCAACTGGCATGCCGGCCTGCACGGGCTGAACCCGCTGGCCGGGCCCTGGCACCCGCCGCTCGGCCCGGTGGTGCCGCTGCTGGCCTCCGTGGTCGGTGCAATCGTGATCGGCTGGTTCGTGTGGGACGCCGCATCCGCCGCGACCCGCCGACCGGCGCTCGCCGCCACCGGATCCCTCGGCGAGCGCACGGGCAACGGCCCGAGCGAGCACCCCAACGGGTCCGGTACGCTGCCGTCCGACGACGCGGAACTGCGCGGTATGCCGGTCGTCGCTGATTCTGTTTGACCCCCGAAGAGAGCGGTTGGCGTTATGTACCGAGGTTTCCGGGTCGGTGTCGCGATTCCGGCCTACAACGAAGAGAAGCTGGTCGGCCGGACGCTTGAGACCATCCCGGACTTCGTCGACCTGGTCGTCATCACCAACGACGGCAGCGCGGACCGGACGCTCGAGGTACTCAACGGGCTCGCCGAGGAGCACAAGCGGCTCGTCGTCCTCGACAACGACCGCAACCGTGGCGTCGGGTACACGGTGGTCCGCGGGTTGAAGGAGGGCCTCGCCCGCGAGATGGACCTGGTCGCGGTCATGGCCGCCGACGCGCAGTGCGACCCGGACTACCTGTCGAAGATGTGCGACGACGTGATCGACCAGAAGCTGGACTACGTCAAGGCCAACCGGTTCATGAACCTGGAGGCCCTCCGGGCGATGTCCACGTTCCGCCGGGTCGGCAACATCTTCATCACCATCGTCAACAAGTTCGCGACCGGCTACTACAGCGTCTTCGACTCGCAGAACGGCTACGGCGTCTTCACCCGCGACCTGCTCGAACGACTGCCGTTCGAGCTGGTCGGCGAGCGCTACGACTACGAGAACACCATGCTGATCGCGATGTCGGTGATCGGGGCCAAGGTCAAGGACCACCCGGTCCCGGCGATCTACGGCGAAGAGACCTCCAGCATCAAGCTGCTACCCACGATGTACGGCGCGCTCAAGGTGCTGACGATCGGGTACTGGAAGCGGGTCTACTACAAGTACGTGATCTTCGACTTCCACCCGATCGCGCTGTTCCTGCTGGGTGGGCTGTTGCTGCTCCTGCCGGGGCTCGTGTTCGGCCTGGTCATCGCCGGCCTGCGCATCTTCGCCGGCGACTCGCCCACCAGCGGCACCGTGATGCTCTCCGTGGTGCCGGTCTTCATCGGCTTCCAGTTGCTGCTGACGGCCCTGATCATGGACGTCAACAACGAAAACCGTTGACCCGGGGGCGTACCGGCCTGATCAGGCCGGTACGCACACCGAGTAGATCTCCGAGCACAGGTCGGGCAGGTCCCGGCCGACCTCGAACATCGCGTCGATCAGCTGCTCGTCCTGGAACGCCAGCATCTGGGCGTTGGACAGCAGCTTGAGGAAGATCCCGCCCTTCGCGATGGTCACCAGGCCCGCCGCGGTCACGTCGTGGTCCAGCTCCTCGCGGTTGTACACCCGGCGGTGACCGATCGCGTGGTCCTGGTCGTTGAGGTCCCGTCGCCGCTCCAGCAGGCCCATCTTCACGCCGAGACGGCGGTGCAGCGA
>Ga0081540_1002041_pt1 | contig 16838 bp, 14 predicted proteins | sample TabmetS2T1R1_FD_71024 | JGI IMG/M metagenome (GOLD analysis project Ga0081540, IMG submission 71024) | Tabebuia heterophylla rhizosphere microbial communities from the University of Puerto Rico - S2T1R1 | ecosystem: Host-associated > Plants > Roots > Rhizosphere ... | reverse complement strand
GCGCTTCTTCGTCGCGTCCATCAGCGCCCGCTGCGAGGATGGCATGCCCCATCGTGCCATCGCGATCTCGCGTCCGTCCGCGGCATTGCGCACGATCGGCGCCGGATAATCGGGATAGATGCCGGGCATCGACGGCAGGTTGCCGACGCGGCTGTTGAGGGCACCGAACAGGCGCCGGATCGCGTCGACGTTCTTGGTCATCGAGTAGAGATTACACATCGTCAGGCCTCCGGAGCGGCCTGGCGAGGGCGCTGCGCCAACTGTAGCAGCGTGGCCGCAGGGCGGCGACCGGACTTGGCGCACTTGCTGCAGCGGAGCCGGCTCGCCAGGTCGTGGACGAAGGTGGTCGGCGGATGGCGCAGCGCGGCCAGGTCGACCTCCCGCTTCATTCTGCAGCGCGAACATTCGATCTCCAGCCAAGAGTAGCCGCCATTCACGGCCTGATCGACCGTCGGCGACGGATCGATCGGTTCGCCATCGGCCCACATATGCTCGTTCCAAGATTCGCACAGGAGCCGATCGGCCTGCTTGATGAGGGCCTCCCCCTTGGCGCGGGCTTCCGCCGACTGCACCGCCAGAATCGTCGTCATGGCGCGAGCCCGGCCGAGCTCCTTCCGCAGCGCCTTGCGGTCGCCGCCCGACAAGGGTGTCGGATGGTGCTTCGGCGCCATCCGGTCGCGGTCAGTCGAATGACGGCCAGCAGCCATCTTCCTCATGGCGTCCGGTTCTCTGGGAGCACGTGTCGTCGAGCAGGCGCTGGCCGACGTCCTTCCAGATCGCGTCCCGACCGTAGAGGCGGACCGCGTCGACCTTCTGGATCTCGACGGTCCGGCCGCAGCGTTGGCAGGCGACCCGCAGCAGGTGCCGCCCGATGTCGCGGAGCTGCCGCTTCCCGATCGGGTCGGTGGCGGGCCTTGTGTCGGCGGAGGCGTCGTCCAGGATGGCCTGCCAGTATTCGGGCGGCATCGGATCGCCGGGACCTGTGGCGGGCGATCCTGGCGCGTTTCTGCCGACCGAGGCGGCGGCCGCCAGCTTTCGCATCTGCTTTTCGGTCGGCATGCGCCAGCTGGCGGGGCGATCGGTCATCCTGCAATTAGAACATAACAAGAACAACCGAGTCGAGTCCGGAAATCGAAAGTGATGGGCTAGTAGCGCCGGTGGGCGCGTATGATCGCTCCGGTCGCCCTTCCCGTCGCGACATCCGTTCCGACCAGAACTTGGACGCGGGGTTTTTGTAGTTCCTTGACCGCCAGTCCCATGGACCTCTTCTCGTCCATTCCGATCCAGCGCCCGGTCATATCGGTCGCATTCAGGAGATCGAAAACCTTGTGCTGGGCGAGATCGACCATTCCCTCCAATTCCTTCGCGCGATCGGAAACGAAGCGCGCGACGTCGAGCACCGTGAAGGCTGCGGTGGGCAAGCCTGCGGCGTCCTGGCAGATGATCGCCTGATGCTTTTCGTCGACGGCGCGGATGACGGTCTGCAACGTCGTGTTCAAATCGACGGCGACGAAATTCCGGTCCAGTTTGGCCGAAACAGTATCGGAGTTCGAGCCGTCGAGCCTGGGACGCGATCTGACCACCGTGTTCAGGGTGCAATGATGCTTCAGCCAGGCCTCCGTCTCCCGGCATCGAAGTCCGGTCAACCGCATGATCTTCGCGAGCACGTCGGTGACGTTCATGTCGAGAATCGGTTCGTGGTGGGCGACCCGGTTCCGGAAAGCGTTTATCGGCCTGACGAGATTCTGGATTTCATGCCGGGTCTCTCCGTGCTGCAGATTTGGGAAGGCGATATTGACGGTCGTGCGCCATAGGGCGCCGTATTCCGGACGGAAGAGGTTCGACCAGAAGTCGAATGTGAGCTCGGCCACCACTTGGCCTTTCGGCGGTTGATGACCCGCCCGCCGAATGGCCTTGTCGAGGGTGGCCAATCCTTCTGGAGTGAGGACCTGATCCCGAAAACCGGTATCCTGATGCCAATCAGCGCCGTGCCGCTGGACGAGGATCTCGTCGATCGCGTTCCGGAGGGTCACCTCGACGACGCCCAAAGGGTAAAGAAACGCTTTCGCCACTCGGGCGTTATAGAGGTACAATGCGATCGCGTACTTCTCGTGATTACCTGCTTTCGTGAGGTAAGTGGCGAATCTCGGTTCCGAAATCGATGCCCGGATGGCTTTCAGTTGCTCGGGCAGATATGGATAAATTACTTGACTTTCTGCCATGGAACCTAGATAAACCTCCCCCAGCAGTCGAAACGGCCCCACTGGCTTGCCAAGCGCCTTCGACATATTGATTTGTGCACCAGGTCAGGCCAGTCCTCACCTGGTGTTTCAATTTTTGGCCCTCTTTTCCTATAGATAACGAACCGCTTCTACCGCAAGTGGCATGATCCGGCCGCCTTTCCTCGAGGCGTACGGAGCGACCCCGAGCGGTCCGGTTTTCGATCTGCTATTTGAGAAGAGCATCGGCGCCCGCTCGGGCCTGCATCTCCAATTCGCCACGCATCAGACGATAGATCAGCGGCAGCACCAGCGGGTTGGCGACCCGGCGCTGAAAGAGCGCGTCCTGAAGTTACCCCCGATGCGGTGCGCCGGTGAAAATCAGATTACACCGGTGCAAACGAGATTATCCGACACCCCGCTGGTGAAAACGGGATTACAGGCGCGATGGCCTCAAGTGTGAAATCGCTTACTGAGGTGGGATTTTGCGTATTCCGAGGGGGTCAGGTGTAATTTGGCTTACTCCCGAAACTGACTCCGCTGGTCCGTTCGACGACCAAGGTTTCGCGGCTATCGTTTGTACGGATTTTGTACGGGCTCAGAATGCGAGAAGGCCCGCCTTCCAGGCGAGCCCTCTATCTCGATGAACTTGCGAGGAAAATCTTGGTAGCGAGGGAGGGACTCGAACCCCCGACCCCAGGATTATGATTCCCGGGCTTTGTGCGTCGTCAGTTGTCGAAGGCCACTGCCGATCCAAGTCTCGGCCGCTGACGCTTCCAATTTAGGCTGAACGCTTTGCTCGAGAAGGCTGCGAAAACGGAGCAACCTCCTTCTTGATGACCCACGGAAGCAACCGAACCGCATCCGGCTGCAAATGAGCCGTCACCTCGGGAAGCATCATGACAAACTGCAGGAGCGTCGCGATCTCATGCGGCTCGCAATACCGCTCGTCGGTCTCGCCGTCGCCACCATGCCCAAGCAGGTCGGAGCGACCTTCCTTCGCCACCAGCTTCTTCTTCAGCTGCGCGCCAAAGAGATGCCGTACGGCATGCGCGCCCAAGCCCTTCTCGGTCACGCCCGCAGCTTCGAGGACAGGCTTGAAATCCTTATAAAAGCGATCACCCATCGGAGAACTGGTCGACGGCGAGAAGAGATCCGGAAACAGAAGACGATAACCGAGCGCCTTGATGGCCTCGACGTAGGCGAGGAAATTCAGCCGCAACACATCCGGGTGGAGCGGGATGTTGCGCTGGGACTGCGCGTTCTTGATCCGCCGCTGCTCGTTCTTGGCTATGTGAAGATAGGGAATGTCGCCGTTGTCGATAACGACATCATCGACCATCAAGCCGCACAACTCCTCCCGGCGGCAGCCGGTGTAGAAGATGAGCATCGGAACGAAGTAGAGCGCGCAATGAAAAACCAGGCTCTGCCCCTCAAGCCCCGGCTTATCCAGGGCGTCCCAGGCCGCGCAATTGTTGAATACGGGCGCATGAAAGATCGCGGCCGCCTTCTCCAGCGGCAGTTTGGCCCGCGCGTTGCGGGCACGCCCTTTCTTGCCCTTGGCGCGAAGCTTGGTCAGGTCGATCCCCGCAAGGGCGGTCACGCCGCGCGCGGCGGCAAACGTGAAAACCTGGCCCAGATTTCCCAGGTGCCGATTGAGGGTATCGCCGGCAATTCCGCGCTTGCTCTTGTCATGGGTCAGGGCAACCGCGCGCAGCTCTCCGATGCTGCGGCCTTCATCCGCGGATGATTTGCCGTAGTTCACGTAGATGTCGAGATTCAGGAAGTCGACGAAGGCCGCGACATGCGCCTTGTCGACCGAATGCAGATCCTCGACATGCTGGTCCTGCAGCATGAACTTGACGAACAGCTTGCTGATGTTGCGAACCTGCCGCTGGGTCTTGCTGTCCCAATGCTCCTGCTTGGCGTTTGCGGCGATGAGCTTTTCGGTAAAGTCCACGAAGCTCGCCATCGGGAGGCGAGCGCTCGCCAAAAAGATTTCTTGCTTCGGTGGATCGCGGGGTGGATCGTTATCGCGCACCACCACTACAGCCGGGGGCGGCGCCGGTGGATCGTTTTGCGCAAGGACCATCCGGTCGACAAAACCGGCATCCTCGATCCGGTTGCCGCCGTAGCGGCGATCGATCGCAGCGAGGGCCAGCTTCATTCCCCGGAAGTAGGTACTCTGGGCAATGTCCATGTTCATCGCGGTCGGCACGGCCTTCACGCCTTCGACCATTTGCTGAAGGACACGGTACTTGGTCGGCACGATGAAGTTGGCCCGAAGCATATCCAAATGATGCTTTACGGCCTCAACGTCGCCTTCCGTAAGCCCCTCGGCGAGCATGCGGTCGCGATCTACGGGACGCACGACGGCGCTATATCCTTGAGCGTCGAGCAGCGTGTAGGTCCAAAAGGCCCGCAGATCATCCGTCCGCGCTTGATCGACGGTAAACCCAGGCCCACTTTTGGCTGCAAGCGCCACGCGCTCGAGCTTGGACAGCTGCCTGTCCACGACGGCGCGCAGCATCGTCTCAATTTGAGACGAAGATAGATCGAGAGTGTCGCGTTCAGCGAGCATCGCTGCATCTTCCACGATCAGATCGAGTTGAACGGCCAGGCGCCGCGCCGTCGCGCGGCTGGTCGTCTTCAAGCTCAGAAAAAGATGCGGACGAGAAAAGAAACTGGCAAGCGGTCGCGGTGGACGGCGGCGCCAGTAATACACAGCATTCCGCCGGAAAATATGCGCAGCCATGGAGCACGACACCTGTGCAGCAGTAATGTGTCGCAGCGCTGTGCAGCAGCGCCCCAGCCAGGCCGGATTTGTGAGTGATTTCAGGGGAAACGGAGCATCTGGCTGGGGCGGGAGGGATCGAACCTCCGAATGGCGGAATCAAAATCCGCTGCCTTACCGCTTGGCTACGCCCCAACAGTGCCGGCCGGGAAACGCGGGATCGACAGGCGCGATCCGCCTCCGGCACCGCCGGTCTATAGAGGGAGTTGGCGCATTTCAACAGGCCCAAAGCGCCAAATTCACCCAAAATCCGGGCCGTTACGCACCTCTTTATAATGTGCCATTTGTTTTGGATGGCCCGGGCGGGCTTCCCGGCCCCGGGAACGCCGGGTACCGGCCATCGGAGAGTTGAGACAACCCCGGTTTCGTGGGAAGACGACAGCTTCGATTTCCCAGCCAAAGCGAGATTTTCGTCATGACCTATCGTGCGCCGATCTCCGACATCCTACTCGCACTCAACCATGGCGCCGGCCTGCAGGCCGCCGTGAAAGCCGGCCATTACGGCGATTTCGACGGCGACATCACCGCCGCCGTGCTGGAGGAAGCCGGGAAATTCGCCGGCGACGTGCTGGCGCCGCTGAACCGCGTCGGCGACGAGCATGGCATCAAGCTCGAGGACAACAAGGTGACGACCGCGCCCGGCTGGCCGGATGCGTACCAGCGCTGGACGGCGGCCGGGTGGAACGCGGTATCGGGCTCGGACGCCTTTGGCGGCCAGGGCCTGCCGCTGGCGATCAACGCCGCCTGCACCGAGATCTGGAGCGCCTCCAACGTCGCCTTCGGCCTCTGCCCGCTGCTGACGCTGTCGGCGATCGAGGCGCTGGACGCCCATGGCAGCGAAGAGCTGAAGCGGATCTACCTGGAGAAGCTGATATCCGGCGAATGGACCGGCACCATGCAGCTCACCGAGCCGCAGGCGGGCTCCGACGTCGGCGCGTTGCGCACCCGCGCCGAGCGCGCACCCGACGGCAGCTACCGCATCAAAGGCACCAAAATCTTCATCACCTATGGCGACCACGACATGACCGATAACATCGTGCATTTCGTGCTCGCCCGGCTGCCCGACGCGCCCGCCGGCACCAAGGGGATTTCGCTGTTCCTGATTCCAAAATTCCTCGTCAACGCCGACGGCTCGCTCGGCGCGCAGAACGACATCTATCCGTCCGGCGTCGAGCACAAGCTCGGCATGCATGCCTCCCCCACCTGCACCATGACCATGGGCGACAAGGGCGGCGCGGTCGGTTACCTGATCGGCGAGGAAAACAAGGGCATGCTTTGCATGTTCACGATGATGAACCAGGCCCGCCTCGGCGTCGGCCTCGAAGGCGTCGGCATCGCTGACCGCGCCTACCAGCAGGCGCTGGCCTTTGCGCAAGAGCGCAAGCAGGGCCGCGCCATCGGCAAACAGGGCGACGGCCTCGATCCGATCATCGTGCATCCCGACGTCAAGCGCATGCTGTTGCAGATGCGCGCGATGACGGCTGCAGCGCGCTCGATCTGCTATGCGACCGCGGTGGCGCTCGACATCTCCGTGCGCGCCAAGGACGCAAAGGTGCGAGCGGATGCCGCCGCGCGCGGCGCGCTGCTGACGCCGATTGCAAAGGCGTTCTCCACCGACATCGGCAACGAGGTGAGCTATCTCGGCGTACAGGTCCACGGCGGCATGGGCTTTATCGAGGAGACCGGCGCGGCCCAGCATTATCGTGACGCGCGCATCACCACGATCTATGAGGGCACCAACGGCATCCAGTCGATCGACCTGGTGACGCGAAAACTCACGGCCAACGGCGGCGCCTCGGTCTGGGCCCTGCTCGACGAACTTAACGGCATCGTCAAGCAGGTGGAGACCTCGAACGATCCCGCCTTCGGCACCACGGGCGCCAAACTGCGCGACGCGCTTGCCTCGCTGGAGCGCGCCAGCAAGTGGCTGCTGGAGCGCGTGACCGCCGCGCCGAACGACGCGCTGGCCGGCGCAACGCCTTATCTGCGATTGTTCGGCTCGACGCTCGGCGGCTGCATGCTGGCCGGGGAAGCGCTCGCCGCGAAGAGCAATGGCGATGCCGGCGATCCGCAGCGCTACGTCACAGTGGCGCGGTTCTTTGCCGAGAATATCTCGGTGCAGGCGGCCTCGCTGGAGAAGACGGTGACGGATTCGGCCGATGCCGTGAACGGCGCGGACACGGTGTTGCTGGGGTAAGGACATCGTGTTGAACTGACCGACCGAACAGGTTTTTGAATCCAATTTGACGCGCAACGCGCCCGCGCAGGAGCCACTGTCCCGATGTTTGATTTCGATCGCGTAATTGACCGCCGCGGCACGCACGCGTCGAAGTGGGACATGATGGCAAAGCTTTCAGGGATCACCGCAGCGGACGGAATCCCGATGTGGGTCGCCGACATGGATTTCGCGGCGCCTCCGGGCGTGACGGAAGCGCTGAGCGACGTCGTGACCCGCGCCGTCCACGGCTATTATGCCGACACCGGCAGTTGGGCGATCGCGCTTGTCGAATGGATGGCGCGCCGGCACGGCCTGTCGATCGACCCGGCCTGGGTCAGCCCGACGCCCGGCGTCGTCTCGGGATTGGGCCTGATCCTGCAAGCCGTCACCGAGCCCGGCGACGAAGTCGTGGTGTTTCCACCGGCCTATCATGCCTTCCGCAAGATCATTCTTGCCAATGAGCGGCGCATCCTCGATGCGCAACTCGTCCTGCGCCAGGGCCGTTACGAGATGGACCTCGATGCGCTGGCTTCGAAACTCACGCCGCGCACCAAGATCGTCTTTTTCTGCAGCCCGCATAATCCGGGCGGCACCGTGTGGTCGGTCGAGGAGATCCGCGCGCTCGCCAACTTCTGCGCCGAGCGCAACCTGATTCTGGTTTCCGACGAAATCCACTGCGATCTGCTTCTGGACGGCGCCAGGCATACGCCGACGATCACGGCCGCGCCCGAAATCGCTGATCGCCTGATCACCTGCGTCGCCGCGACCAAGACCTTCAATCTCGCCGGCGCCCATGTCGGCGCATGCTTCACATCGAATCCGGTGTTGAAGCAGAAGCTCGACGCGCGGATCGCGGCGAGCGGGCTTGCCTCCTACAACGCCTTCGGAATGATCGCCACCGAGGCGGCGTGGCGGACCGGAGGGAGCTGGCTCGATGCACTGCTGCCCTATCTCGCCGGCAATCGCGACATGCTCGACAACAGGATCGAGCGCGCAGCGCCCGGCGCGCGTTCGATGCGGCTCGATGCGACCTATCTTGCGTGGGTCGACTTCTCCGGCACCGGATTGCCGGCCAAGGACATTGCGGCAAGGGTCAAGGATCGCGCGCGCATTTTCGCCAGCCCCGGCGAGCAATTCGGACCGGGCGGTGAAACCTGGCTGCGCTTCAATTTTGCCACTCCGCGTCCGATTCTCGAGCAGGCGCTTGATCGCCTCGACGAGGCTTTCAGGGATCTGCGGACGTAGGTCACGAACGCGGCCTTGCGGATGACGAAGACCATTTCCGTCATTGCGAGCGAAGCGAAGCAATCCATTGTCACCGCCCGCGCAGAGAGATGGATTGCTTCGCTTCGCTCGCAATGACGTAGCTCCATATGAATATGACTTTGCGATCTCGCGGCGCGACGCGCCCGAGCTATGCCTAAACCTTGTCCCTCAAAACGGAGGGAGCAGGGAATGCCGGGTGCTTGCTGCACCCGCGGTCTCGTGTGCAATAGTGCGAAAAGAGATGCGCACACGAGCATACAGGTACAGTCGGAGCAATCCGGCATTCCCTGCGCAATGGTTTGACGGCTTATGCCGTGCTCTCCCCGGCGACGAATTCCTCTTGCCACCGTTGTCCGCGGATTGAAGATTTGCCGAAGCCCGGTTGGGCCGACCAAATCTCCGCGAGACGTAGCATCAGCCACGGATGCCAGGACCACACGGTTTTGCCGTACGCGTCAGCGCCGTTCATCTTGCGCGCCGTGTTCACTCACGGAAGACCGCCCTGCGAACACTGCACGCGCCTGACGCTGCCCGCGTCCACCGCATCTCATCCCGCGTTGGTGACGACGGCCGACGCCCCTCGTGGGGGATGAGACGGCGGAGTCTTAATGCTGATTTGGGTCCGCCACGAAGCGAATTGTTTTTGCGCAACCGGCTGGACGGGGCAAATCAGCTTGAAACTGCTCGGGAAATTCGCGTTTGCGCGCAGCGCCCGATGGGAAGATGAAACGCTGGACCACACAGCGAGCGCGGTGATTAAGTGCACGCTGACCCGAAGTGTCGCTGCACAAGATGGGGTTTTAGGCAGGCAGCCGACACGAGCCTCACGAGGGAATGCGACCGTGCTTCGCAAAGCGACGACAGAACGATTGAGCGCGTTTTCGGATGGCGTGTTCGCTGCTGATAACGGTGCTGGTTCTCGAACTGCGGCCACCCGAGCGTCCCACGTTCGAAGCGCTGCTCGCACTGTGGCCGACCTGGCTGAGCTATGCTGTCAGCTACGATGATCTCGCTTCGCGCACGCAGAACGATGCGCTACCGGTCGCTCATTACGTTGTGTTCGTTCGCAGTGGCTGCCGTCGTCGCGCTGAAATATCCGCTGGCCGGACTCGGAATCATCTGGGATAACTCGCTGCAATGCGTTCCGCGGTTATTTTCAAATCGTCCTGATCCGCCATCACACCATGCCCATGGCCTTTCATCGGCTGTCCTTCCCAGCGCGGAATAACGTGGAAATGAAAGTGGTCGACCGTCTGACCTGCGGCCTGACCATTCGCCTGCCACACGAGTACGCCGTCGGGCTTTAACGCAACGAAGACGGCGGCTGCGATGTTCTGAACAACGACAATCAGGCGCTGTAGCGATGAGTGGTCGATCTCTAGGATGTTCCTGGCCAAACTAGTTTTCGATATAACGAGGACGTGCCCCCGAGCTTGTGGAAAGACGTCCATAAACGCGAGAGCTTCCTTGTCCTCATATACCGGCACACTGGGGACATCGCCGCGCAAGATTTTGGCAAAGATGTTGTCATGATTGTAAGCGCCAGCGGGTGAGACGACCATCATATGCTCCTACTATTTGCGGCCTCAACCCCGGCTACGGATGCCATTTCGCGCCTCGCCATTGCAGATGCGGCCGCATGCCCCAACGACGAGCTAGTTCCCTGGTAGATCCCGCGCAAGTCCTCAAACCCGAACCCAGCGTCCCAATCGTTGGACGGTGATCGCGGACAAAATGCTGTGAAAAAAGCAGGCGTTTCTCGAACCATCGGATTGGGCGGGGAGCACCGCAGTTGGCAAAAGACTGACGTCGGATTGTCATTATCGTGAATGCTGAGTGGCCGCTGCTAGGGCAACAACTAGGGCACGATCGGCGAGATGCGAGAAGAACCACGAAAATGTGCTCAGTTTGGCGGAGACGAGTTCCGCCACCGAGCGATCGCGCTCGGCATAGCGTGGCAGCGGCCTCAACAAACTGATCGCTTTCTGCGGTGATAGCAGCCCTTTGCACAGGTAGATCGCCAGCAGCTTAATGGTAGGCTCGATATCCCGTGAGGGAAGTGCCCATGGTCGCTGCTTTGATTTGGCCCTTTCCTTCTGGCGATGCTTGAATCGCGACCAGCCGGGACCATGATGACGGGAGGAACGTCCAGCATAAGACACCCGGAAAAAATAAATACGTCCGACAAAAACACCTCGATTAAGTCCGTGCGCGTTAGCGCAATTCAATTTTCACGTACTCGATCAGCTCTTCGGCCGATGTCTTCCGACCTACATGGCTCTCATTTGGGAGCTGATCGAGCGGGCCCCCGAGATGATCTCGCTCCGCGCACGTAGAACGATGCGCTACCGGTCGCTCACTACGTTATGTTCGTTCGCGGTGGCTGTCATGTCGCGTTGAAATATCCGCTGGCGGGACTCGGAATTTGCATCTGCTGCCTGGTCTTCTACCTGAGGCCGGAGCCGCTGGGAGATTAAGCGAAGGCCCCGTATTTCTACGCTTTTGCGAATCATCCCGCCCCCGCCTCTACTGACGCTGCAATCTGTATTTCCCGGCGTTGGCGTTGTCTGTCCCACGAAAAACGCGTGGCGACGGAACGGGCGTATTTTGCCAGTCAATCCGTCCACGGGACATCCAGGAGGACGCGGCGTGCACCGACGGTGGCATGAACCCTGCATGGACCGAACCAGTTGGATGTTCCCTATCAACGAAGGTCACCATGCTCGTCACTCTCATCGCCGTTCTCTGCAACAGCCAGCTCTGTCTGGAGAAAGTCGTCACCACCAGTGAACAGTCCGGCATCACCATGGGCGCCTGTGCGGTAAACGCACAAATCGGAATCGCCGACTGGCTAACCAAGGGGCCGTATCACGATTGGAGATTGAAGAGTTACAAATGCGTGCTCGGCAAGTACACGCCGAAAAGCGAAGCGTGAGGCGATCGAAGGGGTTTCGTAGGGTGGGTTAGCCGAAGGCGTAACCCACCATCGCATCGGCAAGATGGCGGATTACGCTTCGCTAATCCGCCCTACGCACCATGCATCGGATGTGGCGCAGACACCCATCCTCACTCGATCGGCTTCAGGCCGGCTTCGATCGCTGCCCTTCGCGGTTCGAGGAATGGCGGTAGCGCCAACCTTTCGCCGAGCGTCTCCATCGGTTCGTCGGTTGCGAAGCCCGGACCATCGGTTGCGATCTCGAACAGGATGCCGTTGGGCTCGCGGAAATAGAGGCTGCGGAAATAGAAGCGGTCGATCTCGCCGCTGTTGGGAACGCGCAGTTCGTTGAGCCGCTGCGTCCAGGCGTGGTACTGCGCCTCGTCGGGCGTACGGAACGCGACGTGGTGGACGCCGCCGGCGCCCTGCCGCGCCACGGGCGAATTCCTGTCTTCAAGCACATGCAGCTCGGCGGCGGGACTGCGCTCTCCCCCTGCCTCGCCCATCTCGAACACGTGGATCTCTGCACCGTGCGCCGCATACTCGCGCACGCGGCGCATGTTCATGACTTCGGTCAGCACGAAGGCCGTGCGCGACAGCTCATGCACGGTCAGCACGATCGGGCCGAGGCCGCGGATCTGGTGCTCGGCCGGCACGCTGCTGCGCTCCCACGGCGAGGCTTCCCCCACGCCGCCGTCGTCGACCAGCACCAGCCGCTGACCCTCGCCGTCCTCGAACGGCAGCGTCAGCCGGCCGTCGACCTCGATGACCTCGCCGGTGACCCCGCCCGCCTTCTTCAGCCGATCGCGCCAGTAACCGAGGGCCTTTTCGCCGGCGACGCGCAGGCCGGTGCGCGAGATCGCATTGGTTCCTCGCCGCTCCGGGGCGGCCGGAAAATCGAAGAAGGTGAGATCGGTGCCGGGATTGGCTTTGCCGTCGGCATAGAACAGGTGGTAGGCGCTCACGTCATCCTGATTGACGGTTTTCTTGACCAGCCGCATGCCGAGCAGGCCGGTGTAGAAGGACAAATTGTCCCGCGGCTTCGCCGAGATCGCGGTCAGATGATGAATTCCGCCTAGCTGCATTGCATTATCCTCGTAACCACGATGGTGGGCGGGACAGTTTGGCCCCTTGCCGTATCATGTAGGATATGGCCGGATGATTGGCCAGCGGCGCCGTTGCGGCCCGTGATTCAGGAACAGGTTCATGACCGGGCACATCATTGTCACAGACGAAGACGCGACGCGCGTGATCAAGCTGCGGCGGCCCGAAAAAAAGAACGCCATGACCCGGGACATGTATCGCGGGATGAGCGATGCGATCGACACGGCGCAGAACAACCCCAACATCCGCTGCATCATCATCACCGGCGGTTCGGGCGTGTTCACCGCGGGCAACGATCTCGAGGATTTCCTGCAAGAGAGCACCTCGAATACCGACGTGCCGCGCGCCGCCTCCAACGCCGTAAAATTCCTTTATTCGCTGGCGCACAACGTCAAGCCGATCATCGCCGCCGTCGACGGAGTAGCGATCGGCATCGGCACCACCATGCTGTTTCATTGCGACTATGTGCTCGCCAGCACGACCGCGACCTTCTCCACCCCTTTCATCAATCTCGGGCTGGTGCCGGAAGGCGCATCCAGCCTGCTGATGCCACGCACCATGGGCTACCAGCGCGCCTTCGCCATGCTGGTGATGGGTCGCACGTTTGATGCCGACGAGGCGCGCGAGGCGGGCTTCGTCAATGTGGTGGTGGCGCCCGGACATACCGAGGCCGAGGCGCGCAAGGTTGCGCGCGAGATCTGCCACCTGCCGGCGGAAGCGGTGGCGATGTCGCGGAAGCTGCTGCGATTGCCACCCGAGGACATGACGCGCCGGATCGACCAGGAAAGCCATCTGTTCGGCGAGCGGCTGCATTCGAAGGAAGCGGTAACGGCGTTCAAGGCGTTCATCGAGCGCAAGAAGGGATAGCGTAGGTTCGCAAAGTTGTCGTGCCGGCCCGCTATCGTGACCGGCATTGCGAGCGCAGCGAAGCAATCCATCGCGCCGCATGAAAAAATGAAGAATGGATTGCTTCGTCGCTTCGCTCCTCGCAATGGCGCGGAGACAGCAAACCACCTGCCCGATTTCAGCCCATGAAAGCTCTCTTTCGTTCTATCCTTGCGTTGGCGACCCTGACGACGCCTGTGGTGTCTCACGCCCAGACCACCGCGCCGGTGGACCTGCGCATCCTCGCGATCAACGATTTCCACGGCTACCTTCGCCCGCCGCAGGGCGGGATCACGATCGCCGATCCCGAGGACAAGACGAAAAGGATCACGGTCGCGGCCGGCGGCGCCGAGCACATGGCGACGCTGGTCGGCCAGCTTCGCGAGGGCCGGAAAAATACCGTCTTCGTCGCAGCAGGCGACCTGATCGGCGCCAGCCCGTTCCTGTCGGCGATGTTCCATGACGAGCCCACCATCCAGGCGCTGTCGATGATGGGGCTGGATATCTCCGCGGTCGGCAATCACGAATTCGACGAGGGCAAGGACGAGCTGTTGCGCATGCAGAATGGCGGCTGCCACCCGGACGACAAATGCCGGGGACCGCTGCCGTTCACGGGCGCGAAATTCCGCTATCTCGCCGCCAGCACGTTCGAGAAGAGCAGCGGCAAGACGGTGTTTCCCGCTTACGAGATCCGCGAGTTCGAGGGCATACCGGTCGCCTTCATCGGCCTGACCTTGAAGGGCACGCCCGGCCTCGTCTCGCCGGTCGGCGTTGCCGACCTCGAATTCCGCGACGAGGCGGAGACGGTGAACGCGCTGGTGCCGGAATTGAGAGCGCGCGGCGTCGAGGCCATCGTCGTGCTGATCCATGAAGGCGGCATGCCGGCGGGCGACTACAACGAGTGCCCGGGCATATCCGGGCCGATCGTCGATATCGTCAAAAAATTTGATCGCGCCGTCGACGTCGTGGTCTCCGGCCACACCCATCGCGCCTATGTCTGCGAGATCGACGGGCGTCTCGTCAGCTCCGGCGACAAATACGGCACGCTCGTCACCGCGATCGACCTCAAGCTCGATCGCACCACACGCGACGTGATCGGCGCCAGGGCCGACAATACCATCGTGCGATCGGCGACGCTGGCAAAGAACCCCGAGCAGACCGCGCTGCTGGAAGCCTACGACAAGGTCGCCGCGCCGATCGCCAATCGTCCGGCGGGTTCGGTGAGGGAGACGCTGTCGCGCGTGCCCAACAATGCCGGTGAGAGCCCGCTCGGCGACATCATCGCGGACGCGCAACTCGCGGCGACGAGTTCCGCGGCGAACGGCGGCGCCGTGATCGCCTTCACCAATCCCGGCGGCGTCCGCGCCGACATCACGCGCAAGGAAGACGGCGCGGTGACCTACGCCGATGTGTTCGCCAGCCAGCCGTTCCGCAATCAACTGGTGACGCTGACGCTGACCGGCAAGCAGATCAAGGACATGCTCGAACAGCAATGGCGAGATCCGAAGCGGCCGCGGATCCTGCAGGTCTCCAGGGGTTTTGGCTACACGTGGGACGGATCGAAGGGCGACGGCGAACGCGTGCTGCCCGAGCGAATGTCGCTGAACGGGCAGACGATCGATCCCGCCGCGAACTATCGCGTCACCGTCAACAACTTCCTCTCCGTCGGCGGCGACGGCTTCACCGTGCTGACGCAGGGAACAGCGCCGCAAACCGGCATCTACGACGTCGACGCGCTGCACGCCTATTTCAGGGCGAACAGCCCGGTCGGCCCGACCGCCGCCGATCGCATCGCCAGGATCAACTGAGATTAATTGAGGGAGATCAACTGAAGGCGATCATCCGGGTCATGGCCCTTTCCGAGCGGCCATCGAGCGCCTAGATTGCGAGCTTCGCATCGTAGGACCTGGCATGACCCTGCTTTTGACGCATTCCGCCTGTCTCGACCATCTCACGCCCCCGGGACACCCCGAGCGCCCGGACCGGCTGCGCGCGGTCGCCGAGGTGCTTTCCGAGGAACGCTTCAAGCCGCTGTCGCGCGGCGAGGCGCCGGAAGGCGATCTGGATTCCGTCGCGCTGTGCCATGGTGAGCATTATGTCGGCGAGCTCCGGCACATCGCGCCTTCCAGCGGCATGATCTATATCGACGGCGACACCTCGATGTCGCCGGGCACCTGGGAAGCGGTCATGCGCGGTGTCGGCGGCGCGGTGGCGGCAACCGACGCGGTGATGTCCGGAACCCATCGCAATGCGTTCGTCGCGGTGCGCCCGCCCGGCCATCACGCCGAGGTCTCCAAGCCGATGGGCTTCTGCTTCTTCGACAATGTCGCGATCGCGGCGCGTCACGCACAGCGCAAATACGGCATCGGCCGCGTGGCGATCGTCGATTTCGATGTTCATCACGGCAACGGCACGCAGGACATCTTCTGGTCCGATCCGACCGTGATGTACGCCTCGACGCACCAGATGCCGCTGTTTCCCGGCACCGGCGCCAGCGGCGAGCGCGGCGAGCACGATACCATCGTCAACGCGCCGCTGGCTTCCGAAGATGGCAGCGCCAAATTCCGCGCCGCGTTCGACAACCTGATCCTGCCGCAGTTGCAGAAGTTCTCGCCGGAACTCGTCATCATCTCCGCCGGCTTCGACGCGCATTACCGCGATCCGCTGGCCTCGCTCAACGTGAAGGCGGAGGACTTCGGCTGGGTCACGCGCAAGCTGATGGATACGGCGGAGCGAAGCGCCGGCGGCCGGGTTGTCTCGGTGCTGGAGGGCGGCTACGACCTGCAGGGCCTGAAAGAATCGGTGGCTGCCCACGTCACCGCGTTGATGGGCGCCTGAATTGCCGCCACAATAGGCCCTTGAAATTTTGCATGATTCTGCGCTTCCGACCGGGGGCGCAACCGGGAACTCGAAATGGCCGAAAATACCCCAGCAGACGTCAAGAAGCTCACCTTCGAACGCGCGATGGAAGAACTCGAATCGATCGTGAAACGGCTCGAAGACGGCAAGGTGCCGCTCGAGGAATCGGTCGCGATCTATGAGCGCGGCGAGGCGCTGAAGCGGCGCTGCGAGGAACTGCTGCGGCAGGCCGAGGCCCGCGTCGACAAGATCACCACGGATGCCAGCGGCCAGGTCACCGGCACCGAGCCGCTCGACGTGCAGTAGTCCACTGTCCCTCCCCATCTTTCGGGGTTCGGCGCAACAATCGGAAATATCGAACGAATCTGGTCCGCCTTCGCCGCTGAGGGAGGGCTGGAGGCGGCCGAATCGGCTGACCCGCTTGGTTCGGTCCATTTAGTTCTTGGCCGCCGGCACAGCCTGATATAGTCCGCCATCATTCGGGGACAGTACGTGCGCGTCCAGCACCGCCATATCATCTACATCCAGGGATACGATCCGCGCGGGCTGGCGCAGTAT
>Ga0081540_1002040_pt1 | contig 16845 bp, 14 predicted proteins | sample TabmetS2T1R1_FD_71024 | JGI IMG/M metagenome (GOLD analysis project Ga0081540, IMG submission 71024) | Tabebuia heterophylla rhizosphere microbial communities from the University of Puerto Rico - S2T1R1 | ecosystem: Host-associated > Plants > Roots > Rhizosphere ... | reverse complement strand
AGGCCGAAGGTCTCGTGCTCGCCCGGCATCACCACGCAGCGCGCGGCCGCGTAGGCGCGCGCCAGGCGCGAGCGCTCGCGGACGAAGGGCCGGAAGGCGACGCGGTGCGACAGGCCGAGCGAGTCCACCCGCCGGCGCAGCGCGTCCTCGCCGGGCCCCGAGCCGATGAAGACCAGCGGCCAGGGGTCGTCGGCCAGCGCGGCCGCCTCGGCGAGCCGGAAGACGCCCTTCTCGCGCGCCAGGCGCCCGACGTAGAGGACGTGGTCGCCGCGGCACACGTCGGGCTGTGGGCGGAAGGCCTCGTGGAGGCCGAGGCGCAGCGGGAAGGTGGCCGGGCGCCCGCAGTCGGGCTCGGGGTCGACCACCGAGGCGATCGCGTCGACCGGCGCGTAGGCGTGGCGCAGCCAGGCGCGGAACAGCGGCTCCCACAGCCACGGCGGGCCGGGCATCCCCGCCGCGTCGAGCGCCGCCGAGCCGTGGTGCACCGCGACGACGCGCGCGCCGAGCGAGTGCGCCTTCTCGGTGACGTGCAGCGGCAGCCAGAAGGGGTCGTGCAGAAGCACGACGTCGGGGCGCAACCGCTCGAGCGTGCGCCCGAGGGCGCGGGCACCGAGCGGGACCCGGTAGCCGTTGGCGGCGACGAGGCGCAGGCTCGGCAGCTCGTGGCGGCCACCCTCGTGGCGCTCGCTCGGCCCGGGCACCACGACGTGGTGCTCGAAGGCGTCGGTCGCCCGGGCGTGGGCGATCTTCGCGTCGAGGTAGGTGCGGATGCCGCCCGAGCGCTCGCCGTACCACAGGGCGACGTCGACGACCCGCAGCCGTCGCGCCCGCACCGGGGCCGCCCGCTGCGCGACGATCCCGCCATGGCCGCGCCGCTCATCCTCGTCGATCCCCGCCCGCGCACGATGGAGCTGATGCTCGACGCCGAGAGCCGGGCCCGGCTCGAGGCGCTCGGGCGGCTGGTCGTGCATGAAGGCCCGGGCCGGATGCCAGGCGAGGTCGTCGAGGCGCACCTGCCCGATGCGGTCGCCGTCGTCGGCCAGACCGACCTCGGCGCCGGTCGCATCGCCCGCGCCGCGCGGCTGCGCGCGGTCATCAACGTCGAGGGCAACTTCCTGCCGAACGTCGACTACGAGGCCTGCTTCGCGCGCGGCATCCACGTCCTGCTCGCGAGCCCCGCCTTCGCCCCCGCGGTCGCCGAGGCCGCGCTGGGCATGGCGATCGACCTCGTCCGCGGCATCAGCGCCGCCGACCGGGCGATGCGCGCCGGCACCGAGGCCTACGAGCTCGAGGCCAACCGCGGCTGCTTCCTGCTCGCCGGCTGCGACGTCGGCGTCATCGGGCTGGGCGACCTCGGGCGCGAGCTGGTGCGCCTCATCGCGCCGTTCCGCTGCCGTGTGCGCGCCTACGACCCGTGGCTCCCCGAGCTGGCTGTCCGCTCGGCCGGCGCCGAGCCGTGCGGCCTCGACGAGCTGCTGCGCGCCTCGCGGGTCGTCTTCGTCTTCGCCGGCGCGACGACCGACAACCAGGCGATGCTCGGCCGGCGCGAGCTCGAGCTCCTGCCGGAGGGCGCCGCCCTGCTGCTCATGAGCCGCGCCGCGGTCGCCGACGTCGACGCGATCGTCGCGCTCGCCGCCTCCGGGCGCCTGCGCGCCGCCATCGACGTCTGGCCCCGCGAGCCCGTCCCCGCCGACCACCCCGCGCGGGAGGTCGAAGGGCTGCTCCTGTCCTCGCATCGCACCGGCGGGATGCCCGAGGCCTTCCGGGCGATCGGCCGGCTCGTGGTGGCCGACCTCGAGTTGATCCTCCGCGGGCTGCCGCCCGTCGCCTGCCGCCGGGCCGAGCGTGAGACCGTCGGCCGGCTGCGCAGCCGGCCCATCGACCAGCCGCACTGACGCGACACTCCTCGGGGGCCCGCCTCCGCGCGATGCGGACCCACCCACCCGCGCTCCGGCACCCCTAGGCGGCACGCCGCGCCCCTGCGGGAGCGCGCTCGCCCAGGGCCCGGCTGTAGCCGTCGGCCAGCCGCGCCAGCGACCGTCCCCACGTCCGCTCTCGCACCGCCTCGAGCGCGCGCTGCGCGAGGCGCTCGCGCTGCAGCGGGGCCGCCGCCAGCTCGACGACCGCGCCGGCCAGCGCGTCGACCTCGGCGGGGCGCAGGAGCCCGGTCACGCCGTCCTCGACGATCGCGCACGGACCGCCCTCGGCCACCGCGACGACCGGAAGGCCGCTGGCCTGCGCCTCGAGCAGCACCTGCCCGAAGGTGTCGGTGCGGCTCGCGAAGAGGAAGAGGTCGGCGCTCGCGTACGCGCGGGCCAGCTCCTCGCCCTCCAGCCAGCCCAGGAACGTGGCGTGCTCGCCGAGCCGCTCGCGCAGCGCGGCCTCCTCAGGCCCGCCGCCGGCGAGGCAGAGGTGCAGGCGCGGGTCGCGCTCGCGCGCGGCGAGGAAGGCGTCGGCCAGCAGGTCGGCGCCCTTCTCCTTGGTCAGGCGCCCGACGTAGAGGACGCTGATCTGGGCGGATGGGCCGTATCGCCCGTCGTCGCGCTTGGCCGGTGAGAACCGCTCGATGTCGACGCCGCGATCCCACCGGCCGATGCGCTCCTCGTCGATGCCCATCGCGCGCAGGACCTCGTCGGACGCCGGGCTCGGGCTGAGCACGACGTTGCACTGGCCGTAGAACGCGGCCATCGCGGCCTGGGCGATGAGCTCGAGCTTGGGGTCGGCGGTCCGCAGGCCGGCGTAGACCGCCAGCTCGGTGTGGTAGCTGCCGAGCACCGGGACGTCCATGACGCGGGCGATCACCGCCGCGGCGACGCCCGCCGGGCCCGGGCTGCAGAGGTGGACGACGTCGTAGCGGCCCTCGGCCAGCGTCTCCACGATCGCGGGCAGGCTCGGGACGCCGACCTTCAGCCCGGCGTAGAAGGGGATGTCGACCTCGGCGACCGCGCTGAGCCGGCGGTCGACGTTGTGATCGGTGCCGACGACCTCGACCTCGAAGCCGGGCACGCCGCGCTCGCGGATCTCGTCGAGCGTGTGGGTGACGCCGTGCATCCCGCCGACCGCGTCCGCGACGAGCGCGACGCGCAGCGGCTCGCCCTCGCGCTGGACGAGCTTGCCCTTCTCGCGGCCGAGGAAGGCGGCCGCCGGCGCATAGGGGATCGCCGCCACGCACGCGTCGAAGAGCCCGGCCGCGGCGGCGCCGAGGTCGCCGCCCGTCGTCGTGGCCGCGATCACCCCATCGACCGCGACGGCCAGCTTGCGCTCGTGGGCGCGGCGGGCGCGGCGGAAGAGGTCGGCGTGGCCGAAGTCCTCGTGCTGCAGGAGGGCCAGCAGCTCGCTCTCGTCGAGGCGCAGCTCGACGGCCTCCAGCCAGGCGTGCAGCAGCGCGCGGGCATCGTCGGGGCCGAGGTCGGCGCCGACCGCGCCGCGGCGGGTGTCGGCCTCGCTCATGAACCGCTCGACCATGGTGAAGACGGTCCCCGGGTCGCAGGCGTGGTCGCCGCTGCCGCGGCCCAGCGCGCGAACCGCGAGGGCCATCGCGGCGTGCGCCCACTTGGCCGCGCTGCCCTGCTCGCCGCGCGCGGTCGCCTGGCCGGCGCGGACGTGGGCGAGGTACTCGTGCCAGGTATGGGCGAGCGGCGTCTCGGTGAACGTGCGGCCGATGTCGACGCCGGCGTGGTCGTCCGAGCCGCCGACGCCGGTGCCACCGTGCGTCTCGATGTACACGGCGGCGGGCGCGTTGAGCTCGCGTGCGCGGGAGCCGTTGCGGGTCTCCCAGACGCCGAAGAGCTGCGCGAGGCGGCGGCGGTGGCGGGGGGTCAGCGGCGCCTCGACGGCGTAGAACGGGTGCGCCAGCGCACAGGCGATCTCGCGGTCGTGCAGGTACTCGGCGACCTGCTCGACGTCGTCGGCGTGCGCCTGCAGCCAGTCGTGGTCGTCGGCGCTGATCCCGTAGCAGAGGACGTGGACCGCCTGGGGCTCGCCCTTGAACCACGTCGTGAGCTCCTCGGACACGAACACGTCGGGCCGGTCGGCGATCTGCAGCACCCCGGCGATCGTGTCGTGATCGGTGATGGTCACGAAGTCCATCCCGCGGCGCTTGGCCAGCTCGTAGACCTCATCCGGAGGCGTCGCGCACTCGGGCAGCCCGAGTGCGCGCTGGACCCCGAGCTTTGACAGCTGCGAGGCGGTCGAGTGGCAGTGCAGGTCCACCCTGCTCGTGGCGCGAACGTTCATCTCACTCGTGCAGATTCCCCTGCAAAGCAGCGCTTTCTGTGAACCGATCGGGAACATGATGTGATCGGGCTGTGAACACCCGCGCGCTGTGGCTTGGCGCGTGGAAGGGTGACCGCGTGCTGGAGCTGGGCGCGCCCGTTCTCGAGCTCGGGGCGCTGCGCGTCGAGCTGGCGCTGACGCCGCTGCGGATCGACGTGCGCCGCAGCGGGCGACGGCTCCTGCGCGGCGTGGGAGTGTGGGCCTGCGAGGGCGAGGTCCGCGACCGCTTCGTGCAGGTCACCGAGGGGGTCATCGCCGACGAGCGCCTGGGGTTCCCCGAGCGCGCCGTCGAGGCGCGCCCAGCCGCGAACGTCCGCGAGGGCACACCCCTGTTGTCACGCGGCGGACGTTCGGTGCCGGGGGTGGAGCTGGCGCTGCGGCTGCAGGGCGGGCGGCGCGCGACGCTGCGGATCGAGGTGCTCGCGGCCGATCACCTGCTGCTCGAGTTCCAGGCGCAGGGCCAGCCGCTGCGGCTCGCCTTCGAGTGGGACGCGCGGGCCGAGGAGCGCTTCGCCGGCCTCGGCGCCCACCACGCCCTGCGCGTCGACCACTCGGGCCACGAGGTGCAGCTGGGCGCCGGGCGGGCGTACACCGGACCCCACTGCCCGCCGGACCTGCTCGCGCTCGGCGGCATCCCGCAGGGCGACTACGCGCCGGCGCCGTTCCTGCAGTCCAGCCGCGGCTACGCGCTGTGGTGCGAGACCTACGGCAACGGCACGCGCTTCGAGCTCGACGATCCGACCCGGGTGTCCACCCGCGCGCGGTCGGGCCCGCTGCGCCTGCACGTCTTCACCGACCCGACGCCGGCCGCTCGCCTGCGCCGGTACCTGCGGCTCACCGGGATGCCGGCCGTGATGCCCGCTTGGGGCTACGGCTTCTGGAAGTCGCGCGACGTCTACGAGCACCGCGACGACGCCGAGGAGGACGTCAACGGCTGCCGCTGGCACGGCATCCCGATCGACGCGATCGTCCTCGATTCGCCGTGGGAGACCCAATACAACACGTGGGAGCCCAATCCCCACCAGTTCCCGGACTTCGCCGGCATGGTCGGCCGCTGGCGGGCGGCGGGCGTCCGCACCGTCGTCTGGGTGACGCCGTGGGTCAACCTCGAGTCGCTCGACGGCCAGATCCCACCCGATCCGGGTTCGCGGCGCCTGCATGCGGCGCCGGCGGCCAACTACGAGCCGGAGCGCTTCGTGCGCGGTCCCGACGGGGAGGCTCACGTCGCGCGCTGGTGGATGGGCACCGGCTCGATGGTCGACTTCACCGACCCGCAGTCCGAGGCGTGGTGGCGCGCGCAGGCGGTGCGGACGCTGCGCCTCGGCGTCGAGGGCATCAAGGCCGACGACGGCGAGGGCTACTACGTCTCCGACGACCTGCGCTTCGCCGATGGCAGCGACGGCGCGCAAACCGCGTGGCGCTACGGCCGCCTGTACCGCGACTCGATGCAGCGCGCGCTCGACGAGGCCCACGGCCCGGGCCGCGGCGTGCTCTTCGGCCGCAGCGGCTGGAGCGGCCAGCAGGCCACCGGGATGCTGTGGGCGGGCGACCAGGCCTCGGACTTCTGGTCGCTCGGCACGCTGGTGTCGGCGACGATCGCCGCCGCGGGCAGCGGCTTCTCGAACTGGTCGCACGACGTCGGCGGCTACCTCGGCCACCGGCTCGTCGAGCGCTGCCCGAAGGAGCTCCTGATCCGCTGGGCGCAGTTCGGGTGCTTCAGCCCGCTGATGCAGGCCCACGGCCGGCTGCAGCAGGAGCCGTGGACCTACGACCGCGAGACGCTCGACGTCTACCGCGGCTACGTGCTGCTGCACGAGATGCTCAACCCCTACCTGCTCGCCGCCGCGGCGACCGCCGCGCGCTGCGGGCTGCCGATCGTCCGCCCGGCCTCGCTCCTGGATCCTTCGGGCTGGGAGGTGGCCGACGCCTTCGGGTTCGGCCCGTCGCTGTGGGTGGCGCCGGTGATCGAGGAGGGCGCGCGAGAACGCGAGGTCTGGCTGCCCTCCGGCGACTGGATCGAGGCGTGGTCGGGCCGGCGCGTGCGCGGCGGCCGCGAGGTGCTCGCCCCCGCGCCGCTATACGCGGTCCCGCTGTGGGTGCGCAACGGCGCGATCGTCGTGACCCACCCGCCCGAGACGGTGCGACTCGGGCTCGGCGAGGGCGACGCGCCGCTGCACGCCACGCTCTGGGGAGCGCCGCGCTGCGGCCGTGCCACGGCTCGGCTCCCCGACGGGACGACGGTGCGCTGGAACCGGGGCCGCTGGTCGTGCGGCGGCCGCGGTGACATGACGTTCGAGGAACGCTGAGCGCTCAGGCAGCGGGCGCGCGCGTCAGGCGACGGCCGGCGCGCCCTTCGCGATGCGCTTGCGCCAGGCCGACGGCTTGCGCTTGTAGATCCGCCGCGCGCAGGCCAGCGCCTCGCGCTGCAGGCGCCGGCGGCGCCGGGCGATCAGACGTTGCAGCAGCGCGAGCTCGCCCGGCGGCAGCGTCTGTGGCCGCGTGCCGGCGGCCTCGAGCAGCACCGCGAGGTCGTGATCGTCGCCGAGCAGGTCCGACAAGCGGTGCGCTCGCCGTCCGAGGCGCTTCATGCGCTTCTTCGAGACCGGGCGCAGGATCTGCGCGGAGTGCCAGAGATCCTTCGCGCGCTTGCGCAGCTCGTGCATGCTCTCGTCGCTGTGCTCGTGCTCGGCCGCCCGCAGCGCGCGGCGGCCGCGCTTGTAGATGCGGGCGAACCCCGGCGCCAGGACGCCCGCGCCGGCCCGTTCGGGGAGCGGCCAGCCCGCGATGCGGTCGTGCGCCGAGTCGAGGGCGGCCCGGACCTCGTCGACCGCGCCGGTGTCGCGCTCCAGCCGCGCATGGGCGGCCTCGGCGTCGGCGGCCAGCGCTCCGAGCAGGCCGGCGAACGCGTCCTCGGGGATCTCCTTGCGATAGCGGTCCGCGAGGTCGCCGAGCGTCTCGCGCAGCACCTGGGCGTCGCGCGCGCCGGAAAGCTCGCGCCCCGTGTCGCGATAGGCGTGGTTCTCCCGGCGGTAGACCTCGTCGCCGACGGCATCGCGCGAGAGGCGGACGGCCGCGCGCATGCGCTTGAACGACTTGCGCGCCTCGTGCACCGACTCGCCGGCGTCGTCGCCGCTCTCCAGCGCGTGCGTCGCGAGCTCGATCTGGCCGCCGACGATGCGCCGCAGACCGCCGGCGGCGGTCTCGCCGGAGGTGAGGCGAAACTGCGTCCGGCGGCGGTCCGGCGCCCGGGCGAGCTGGTCGCGGACGAACGTCTGCAGCGGGTGGTTCTCGGCCATGGTCCCGGGTTTGCCGCCCCCGGCCTGCGCCAATCGCGCAACGCGGCACCGCAGCGGCCAAGTGTGCGTTTCGACACACGGGCGAGCCCGGAGCGCAATGGTTCATCCACCGGGCCATGCAAGATTCCCGGCAAATTGCCGATAAAGCGCCACATGCGTCCCCTGATCGGCGTCACCACGTCGGAGCTGCGGCGCGGCGAGCTGGGCACGCTGCGCCGTCATGGCGAGCCGCCGCATCCGGAGATGGCGCTCGGGATGACCTACATGCGCGCAGTCGACGCCGCCGGCGGCCTCCCCGTGGTGCTCCCGCCGGTGGCACTGGAGACCGTGCCGGACCTGCTGGACCGCCTCGACGGGATCTGCCTCTCCGGCGGCCCTGACCTCGACCCCGACGCCTACGGCGCCGAGTCGCGACACCCCGAGCTGGGGCCCACCGAGCCCGCGCTCGACGAGTTCGAGCTCGCCGTCGCGCGGGCGGCCGACGCCGCCGGCATGCCGCTGCTGGGCGTCTGCCGCGGCGCCCAGGCGCTCAACGTCGCGCGCGGCGGGACGCTGCACCAGCACATCGACGGCCACCGCCAGGCCGCGATGGGGACGGTGCGCACGCACCGCGTGGCCGTCGTCCCCGACTCGCTGCTGGCGACGCTGACCGGCGGCACCGACGTCGAGGTCAACTCGTTCCACCACCAGGCGGTGGACATCCCCGGCGCGGGCCTGCGCGTCGTCGCCTATGCCGTCGACGGGACGGTCGAGGCGATCGAGGACCGCTCGCGCGAGCTGTTCCTCGGCGTGCAGTGGCACGCCGAGTCACTGGCAGACCACCCCGAGCACGGCGCACTCTTCGCGGCGCTCGTCCGGGCGGCAGCGCAGGGCACCGAGCGCGCGCTGCGCCTCGCGGCATAGCGCAGGCTAGGCCGCGGCCCGCTGCGGCTCGGAGGCCAGCGCACGCAGCGCGGTGGCGGTCAGCTCGGGCAGCGCGGGGCGCTGCGAGAGCTCGATCTCGAGCATCAGCGGCGCCGGATGTGCGCCCAGCACGAGCGCCAGCCGGCTCCACGGCACGCAGCCGCGGCCAGGGGGCAGGTGCAGATCGAGCTTGAGCGGATCGATCCCGGGCGCGTCGAGGTCGTGGCGGCGCACGCCGAAGTTGTCGTGCACGTGGAAGAGCACGACGTCGGGCGCGACAGCCAGAACGATCGCGGCGATGTCGGTGTGCGACGCGTCGGCGGTGATGTGCAGGTGCCCGATGTCGAGGAGCATCCCGGCCGCCGGCGACTCGAGCCTGCGCACGAGGTCGCGTACGACGACCGGGTCGTGGGAGAGGCGCGGCGGCGCGGGGTGCACCGGCGCCAGGTTCTCGATGGCGACGGTCACGCCAAGCGTGTGCGCCCGCTGGAGGAGGCCGCGAAGAGAGCGCTCCTCGAGCAGGGCGCGCTCGCGGATGCGCGCACGGGCCGGGCCCTCGGCATCCGCGAAGTTCAGGCCGTGGTAGGCGATGAGCTCTGCGCCCACCTCGGCGGCGTAGTCGAGCATCCCGTCGAAGGCGCGGTCGTGCTCGGTCGTGCCGGCACTGAGATCGTCGGGTGCGTGGAGCACGAGCCGCAGGGAGCTGCCCTGGAGAACAGATCGCAGCGAGCGGGCATGCAGCCGGCAGCGCCCGCGGTCGGCGAGCATGGCGCGCGGCGGGACGTGGACCTGCAGCCATCGCATCCCGGCCTCCTCGAGAGCGGCCAGGGAGCGGGCGGTCGGCCAGCCGTCGCGGTGCAGGTTCAGCCCGAGACGCTCTTCCATCGCGCGGACACGTTCGACGGCGGGCGCCTCGGTCGTGTTGCCCGGCCGTGACGCAGCGGTGAACAGCCCGTTATTCGAGTGGCAGCGCGCGGCGGGCGACCGGCGCCGAGTGCACGATCGACGTCGTCGTCTGGCCGTACGGGGTGAAGCGGTCGAGCACCGGCTCGAGGTCGTCCATCTCGCGCACGTGGAGGCGCAGCAGGAAGCAGTCCTCGCCGGTGATCCGCTCGCACTCGACGATCTCCGGCGTCTGCGCGGCGATCTCGGGGATCTTGTGGATCTGGCGCGCGAAGGGCCGGACGCGCACGACGGCGGCCAGCACGTAGCCGATCGCGCGGGGGTCGACGTCGGCGCGGTAGCCCGTGATGACCCCCTCGCGCTCGAGACGCCCGACGCGCTCGGCCACCGCGGGAGCCGACAACCCGACGCGGCGCCCGAGCTCGGCGAAGCCGGCCCGTCCGTCGCGCTGGAGCTCTGCGAGCAAACGACGGTTGACGTCGTCGAGCAGGTTGTTTTCGGAGGCCATGAGCGCCGAACTCCTTCGATTGGCCATGGCTTGACGCCTTGACGCCATCGACCATACATGGCGATGGAAGCGGCCGCCAGCGCAAGATCGCGCAGCATCGTCCAGACGGCTCCGCCCGAGGCCTACTTCGTCGTCAGCGCCGTCTTCCACTACCTCGGGCCGGCGTTCGCCGTACTGCTCTTCGCGCGCGTCGACGTGCTCGGGGTCGCGTGGCTGCGGATCGCGTCGGCCGCGGTGATCTTCGCGGTGTGGCGCCGGCCGTGGCGCCGCGTGCGCGGGGCCGGCCGGCTGCTGCTCGCCTGGGGCGTGGTGCTGGCGGTGATGAACAGCGCCTTCTACATGGCGATCGACCGCCTCCCGCTCGGCACGGTGGCGGCGATCGAGTTCCTCCCGGTCATCGTGCTCGCGGCGATCGGGACCCGGACGTTGCGCAACGTCGCCGCGCTGGCGGTCGCCGTGCCCGGCGTCTACCTGCTCACCGACGTCGCTCTGAAGGGCAGCGCGCTCGGCGTCGTCTTCGCGTTCGCCAATGCGGCGCTGTTCGCGACCTACATCGTGGTCAGCCACCGAGCGGCCCAGCGCGGCGACATCCCCGGGATCGACCTCCTCGGCAGCGCGATGCTCATCGCCGCGATCGTGGCGACGCCGATCGGCGCGTGGGCGGCGGTCCCCGCGTTCGGCGACCCGATCGCGATCCTGGCCGGCATCGGCGTCGGCGTGTCGTCGTCGGTGATCCCCTACGTGACCGATCAGCTCGCGATGGCGCGCATGGCCCGCTCGACCTACGCGCTCATGGTCGCCCTCCTGCCGGCGCTGGCGACGATCATCGGCATGGTCGTGCTTGCACAGCTGCCCACCGCGGTCGAAGCGGCGGGCGTCGCGCTCGTGATCCTCGGCGTCGCCGTCCATCGCGACGCCGACGCCAGCTGACCCGCGCCCGCCGCGCGAGGCCGCCGGAATCCCATTCGACAACCATCGAACATGGTGTTAGACTGCCTCAACCATCTCCTTGCCAGCGATGATCACTGTAGGAGTGACGACTTGACCGAGACGCGAGCAGCACTGCAGGACCCGACCCGCGCCCGCAGGCTCCAGCTCAAGCGGCGCGCGAAGCACGGGTTGGTCGCCACCTACATCCACGAGATCTCCGGCCGCCGGCGTAACCGCGTCGGGGCTCGCGTGGACAAGTCCTCACAGCCGGTCGAAGCGCCGGCTGCCCCGCCGGCATGAGCGACACGACCACCACACCGACGACCCGCGGACAGGTTCGCACCGAGGGCAGCGCCAAGCGCGTCCGGGCGTACCTGGGCGGCGAGGTCGTCGCCGACAGCATCCGGCCGGTGCTCGTGTGGGAGGTCCCCTACTACCCGGCCTACTACTTCCCGATCGCCGACGTGCGGATGGATCTGCTCGAGCCCGATGGCGCGACCATCCACTCCCCCAGCCGCGGCGACGCCCGTACCTTCACGGTGACCGCCGCCGGCAAGCAGGCCCCGGGCGCCGCTGTGCGCTACGAGGACTCCCCGATCCCCGAGCTGCGCGACCTGATCCGCTTCGACTGGCAGGCGATGGACGCATGGTTCGAGGAGGACGTGGAGGTCTTCACGCACCCGCGCGACCCGTACACGCGGGTCGACATCCTCCAAAGCTCGCGCCACGTCCGCATCGAGATCGACGGCGTGACCGTCGCCGAGTCCACCAGCCCGAGCCTGCTCTTCGAGACCGGCCTGCCGACGCGCTACTACCTGCCGAAGACCCACGTCCGCCTCGACCTCCTGACCGGTACGGACACCAAGACCGGCTGCCCGTACAAGGGCCAGGCCCGGTACTGGTCGGTCGACACCGGCAAGGGCGTTCACGACGACATCGCCTGGTCCTACGCGGCGCCGCTGCCCGAGAGCCTCGGCGTCGCTGGGCTCATCGCCTTCTACGACGAGAAGGTCGACGTGTACGTCGACGGCGTGCTCCAGGAGCGCCCGAGGACGAAGTTCAGCTAGGGGTGCCGAAGGCGGCCGAAGTGGCCGCCTGAGGCGGGCCCCCGTGCGATCTCAGACCTTCGCCTCGAAGGCCTCGAGCGCCTCGTAGGCCTCCTGGACCGCCACCTTGGCAGCCGTGTGACGCGCGGTCGATTTCGCCGCCTCGTACTTCGTCGCCCACCACTTCGGGTCGGCGAGCTCGTCCTCGGTGCTCACCAGCGCCGCCTCGGCCTCCTCGACCGCGCGCTCCAGGCGCTCCTGCTCGCGCACGCGGTTCTTCGAAGGCCCGTCCGGCCGCGGCTTGGCCTTGCGCTCTGGGGGCGCCTCGGCCGGCGACGGCGCGCCGTTGGTCCGCGGCGGTGGCGGCGCCGACGGCGGCAGGCCCATCGCCTTGCGCTCCTCGCGCACGCGCGCGTACTCCGGCCAGCCGCCGACGTACGAGTGCAGCGAGTAGTCCTCCACCGCGATCGTCCGCGAGCCGACGGCATCGAGCAGCGCGCGGTCGTGGGTGACGAGCAGCAGCGCGCCCGGGAAGGCCTGAAGCGCGTCCTCGAGCGCCTCGCGCGACTCGAGGTCCAAGTGGTTGGTGGGCTCGTCGAGGATGAGCACGTTGGCGCCTGACTGCACGAGGATGGCCAGCGACAGCCGCCGCCGCTCGCCGCCGCTGAGCCCGTCCAGCGGCTTGTCGGCGTCGTCGCCGCTGAACAGGAAGCGGCCGAGCAGCGACCGCGCCTGGTTGGGCGTCAGCCCCGTGCGCTTGATCGCCGCCTCGAGCACCGTGCGCGCCCCGCCGCCCTCGAGCTCCTCGGCGTGCTGGCTGAGGTAGCCGACCTTGACGTTGTGGCCCGACCGCAGCTTGCCGCCGTCGAGCTCGCGCTCGCCCACGAGCGCCTGGATGAGCGTCGTCTTGCCGGTCCCGTTGGGCCCGACGAGCGAGACGTGCTCGCCGCGCTCGAGCCACAGCTCGGCATGCTCGAGCAGCACGCGGCCGGGGACCTCGAGCCGCCCGTCCTCGAGCTCGAAGATCACGCGCCCGGACCGCTCGGGCTTCCTGAACTCGAAGTCCAGCGCGCGCCCGTCCCGGGGATCGCGCTCGATGCGCTCGATCTTGCCGAGCTTCTTCAGCCGGTCCTGCGCCTGGCGGGCCTTGGTGGCCTTGTAGCGGAAGCGCTCGACGAAGCGCTCCATCCGGGCGATCTCGGCCTGCTGCTTCTCGATCGCGCGGCCGAGCGCGAGCTCACGGGCCGCCTGCTCCCGGCGCCACGCGTGCCAGGTGCCGTTGAAGTAGCGCCCGCGGCCCGCCTCGAGCTCCAGCACCGCGGTGCCGACCGTCTCCAGGAACCAGCGGTCGTGCGCGACGAGCACGACGGCGGCGTCGAGGTCGAGCAGGGTCTGCTCCAGCCACTCGAGCGACTCGATGTCGAGGTGGTTGGTCGGCTCGTCGAGTAGCAGCAGGTCGGGCTGGGCGGCCAGCGCGCGGGCCAGCGAGGCGCGCGTGAGCTGCCCGCCGGAGAACGTCCGCAGCGGCCGTCCGAGGTCGTCGTCGGCAAAGCCGAGGCCGTGCACGACCGACCGCGCGCGCTCGCGCCACCCGTAGCCGCCGGCCGCCTCGAAGCGGGCCTGCACGTCGGCGTAGCGGTTCAGCGCGCGCTCGTCGCCCCCGGCCATCGCCTGCTCCAGGCGACCGAGCTCGGCCTCGAGCTCGAGCGGCTCGCGCGAGCCGGAGAGCACGTACTCGCGCAGCGAGAGGTCGCGTTCGCGCGGCGGGCGCTGGTCGTGCAGCGCCACGCGCGTGCCCTTCGCCAGGACGACCTCCCCGCCGTCGATCGAGGTCTCCCCGGAGAGCATGCGCAGCAGCGTCGTCTTGCCGGCGCCGTTGCGCCCGGCGATGGTCATGCGCTCGCGGCGCTCGACCTTGAACGAGACGCCGCGCAGCAAGGGCTCGCCCGCGATGTCCTTGGCGAGATCTGAAGCGATGAGGACCGCCACGCCTCCATGGTAGGGCGGCGCCACGGGATGCCAGGGGCTCTGCCCTGCGCGCGATTGGTGCAGAGACGTCCAAGTGGTGTAGGTTCCTGCGCGGCCCGTGAGGAGAGCCACGATCTTCGAGGTCGCAGAGGCCGCCGGGGTCTCGATCACGACGGTCTCGCACGTGTTCTCGGGCAAGCGCCGCGTCAACGCGCAGACGCGCACGCGCGTGCTCGAGACCGCGGCGCGGCTGTCGTACAGCCCGAGCTCCACCGCCCAGGCGCTGGCGACCGGACGCAACTTCGCGCTCGCGCTGCAGGTCTCGTTCACCGGCGAGACGATCATGCGCAACCCGTTCTTCGCCTCGCTGCTGCCCACGTTGTCGCTGGCCGCGGTCGAGCGCGGCTATTCCTTCGTCTACGTCCCGCCCGCCGAGGCGGGGCGCAGGTTCGTCGATCCGCTCGTGCGCGAGCAGCGCATCGACGGCGCGGTCCTCGTCGACCCGCTCGAAGGCGACCCGTTCGTCGAGGCGATCCGCAAGGCGGGCCTGCCGTTCGTCACCGTCGGGCGGCTGCTCGACGGCTCGAGCGACGTCTGGGTCGACAACGATCACGCCTCGATCTGCGCCGCCGTCGCCGAGCATCTCGCCGCCGCCGGCTACGAGCGCGCGGGGCTGCTGACCATCGAGACCGGCGTCTCCTACGGCGCCGACTACCTCGCAGGCTTCCGCGCCGCCTTCCCCGGCGTCGGGCGCGTGGTCGTCGCCGATGCGCTGAACGCCCGGGAGGCGGCGCTCGCCGCCGCCGCGGCGCTCGCCTGCGGCGACCCGCGCGACGCCTTCCTGTGCATCCACGAACGGCTCGCGCTCGGCGCCGAGGAGGCGATCGAGGGCGCGGGGCTGCGCGTCGGGGGCGACGTGGGCGTCGTCGCCGTCGGCGACAGCGCCATCGCCCGGCAGGCGTGCGTACCGCTGACCTCCGTGAACATCTGCACCGACCGGTTCGGGCCGGCGGCGGTCGCGCTGCTCGACGAGCTCATCGCCGGCGGTCGCCCCACCGCACCGGTGGTCATCCCGGCGCGCCTCGTGGCGCGCGCCTCGACCGTCCGCAGCTGAGCGCCGGCGAGCGCGCTACGCGCGCAGGCCGCCGCGCGGCAGGCCGCCGCCCGACCGCTGCCACTCGACCAGCGCGGCGTTCTCGTGCGCCACGGCTGCCGGCGCGCCCGTCAGCTCGCGGAACATCGCCTTGAGGCGTCGCATGCCCTCGGGCGGGTTGCGCGCGATCTCGCGCGCAAGGGCGATCGCGCCGGTCTCGGCCTCGCCGGCGGGTGCGGTGCGGTGCAGCAGTCCGAGCGCGAACGCCTCGTCCATGCCGAGCGTGCGGCCGGTGAAGATCAGCTCCTTCGCCCTGGCCGGCCCCACGAGCGGGGTCAGGCGCGCCGGCCCGACGGGCGCGCCCAGCCGCCCGCCCGGCCACGCCAGCTTGAGGTTGTCGGCGCCCACGCGCAGGTCGCACCCGGTGGCAAGCTCCGCGCCCGCCCCGACCACGTTGCCCACGCAGACGCAGATGGTGGGCGCGGGAAAGGCGTCGATGGCCGTGTACACGCGGCCGAAGGCCTCCATGCGCGCGACCGCGGCGTCGCGGTCGAGCTCCTCGGCGACGTCGGCGCCGGCGCACAGCGCCCGCTCGCTCGTCGTCGAGAGCACGAGGACGCGCACCGCTTGGTCGGCGGCGAGGCCGGCCAGAGCGGCTTCGAGCTCGGCTAGCGTCGCCGAGTCCAACGCGTTGCGCGCCTGCGGGCGGTCGAGGCGCAGGACCTCGATGCCCTCGTCGAGCCGCTCGCGTTGCAGGGCCGTCATGGCGGCGAGGTTCTACCGCAATCGGACACGGGGCCCGCCTGCGGTCGCCACGTGGCGACCGCAGGCACGCGTTAGGATTGGAGCCCTGATGAAGCGCGTTGCCGCTCTGCTCACCGCTGCGTCGGTCGTCCTGCTCGTGCTGGCGCCCGCGGCGCTGGCACACGACGGTGGTCAGGGCTGGTACGGCCCGGCCGACGACAAGGTCGTCACCAACGCCGGCTTCATCCTCATCGCCTTCTTCCCGCTGTTCATCTTCGTGATGAGCCTGATCCAGTGGCGCCTGGAGAAGCGCAAGGACCAGCGCAAGAAGGCGCATAAGGCGCTGGCCGCCGACGAGCAGGCCTGGCGCGGCGGCTGGTAGCCGGATCTTCACCCCGGACACCCGTACGCGGGCCACCATGAGGGCGCTGACGAGATCCCTCCTCGTTGATGGCCACGGCGTCCCGGACCTCCCTGCCCGGGGCGTTCGTGTCTGTAGGGTCGTCGCGGATGAGCGACGAGGTGCGCTACGAGCGCGTCGGTGCCGCCGCCGTGCTGACCATCGACCGCGAGCACCGGCGCAACGCCGTCGACGCGGCCACCGCAGTGGCGCTGCGCGAGGGCCTGGGCGCCTTCGAAGCCGACGACGACGCGCGGGTCCTGGTGCTCACCGGTGCGGGCGGCGTCGCGTTCTGCGCGGGCGCCGACCTCAAGGCGATCGACACCTTCGCCACGCGCCTGGACGACCCGGCCGGCCCGCTGGGCTTCACGCGGCTGACGCCGAGCAAGCCGACGATCGCCGCGATCGGCGGCTGGTGCCTGGCCGGAGGGATGGAGCTCGCGCTGTGGTGCGACCTGCGCATCGCCGCCGAGGGCTCGACCTTCGGCTTCCCCGAGCGCCGCTGGGGCGTGCCGCTGATCGACGGCGGCACCCAGCGCCTGCCGCGGCTCGTGGGGCTCGGACGTGCGCTCGACCTCGTCCTCACCGGCCGGCTCGTGGGCACCGACGAGGCGCTCGCCATGGGGATGCTGACCGAGGTCGTCCCCGCCGGGCAGCACCTCACCCGGGCGCTCGAGATGGCCGACGGCCTCGCCGCGTTCCCGCAGCAGACGATGCTCGCCGATCGCCGCGCGCCGATCGAGGGCGTCGGGCTGACGCTCGCCGACGGCCCGGCGCTC